>ERZ1645187.2460-NODE-2460-length-16224-cov-160.724844_pt1 | contig 16224 bp, 20 predicted proteins | sample MGYA00575352_ERZ1645187 | MGnify/ENA primary metagenome ERZ1645187 (study PRJEB40837, sample SAMN11349314) | freshwater sediment metagenome | isolation source: river sediment | host: Sediment | place: India: Wazaribad , New Delhi | collected 2017-02-21 ... | reverse complement strand
GCGAAATTGGTCGGGACGATGATATCGAACAAGGCGGCCGTCACCGGAGGGATACCCCGTCGCCAGCCAGTCGAACATCATCCGTACAGCGGCGAGATGCTGTTTCACGGTCGGGGCCGAAACCTCCCGCCCCAGCTGCTCGGCCCAAGCCGCCACATGGACCGAGGAGACGGTTTCGAGGGAGCGGACGCCGTGCGCCTCGGCCCATCGGCAGAAGTAGCCCACGGCCCGCGCATAGGCACGGCGGGTGTGCGGGTTGCGGATCTGCGCCGTGAAGAACTCCAGGAAGCGGTACGCCGCCCGATCACCGGAGGCGGCGACCAGGGCGGGGGCCTTGGTAGTGGCTGGAATGAGGGCGGTCACTTTTCACCAAGCCCCAAAACCATGTCGTGCATCTCGACCAATCGATGATTTAGGCTATCGATCGACTCCAATATCCATCCGGCCTCTTTGGCCACAGCCGCCGCATCGTAAAAACTTTCATCACCTTGTTCCGCGAACATTTCCAAGGCAAAGCGAATTGATGCTTTGCCGTCGTAGCCGTGGATGAGGTCTGTCCATTTATGCGCGACTTCCAGGCCGAATTTCTCGCGGATAACATCACTATATTTATCAAGACCCGCGATGCAGGATTCGATTTCACCCCCGGTCTCGGAAAGCCGTCGACGTATTGCTTCAAAATCCTCAGGCGTGCCTTCCCCGTTCGCTATTCGGCCGAGATACTGCCGCGTTTCGTCCGGTGGGAATGAGAGAGCACCCAGCTGCCTCGCAGCTTTTCGGTCCTTGAACCGCTGGTAGGCCTGAGAGGTCGACGCAACAATTTTTTGGACGTCTCCCGCCAAACCAAGTGCCTCTCGCAGCGCCTTCACGAGATCGGTAAAGCTCACGAGAGAGATGTTCACGTTCGGCGATGGATCGCTCATTTTCCGTACCTCTCTATATTCGATAAAGGACATTATCAGATATATGGAGGGGCAGCAAGTTGCGAGTGCCTGAGAGGTTGTGCAATCTACGTACTCGCTTTCTGCGGATGCACAAATAGTATGCCTCCTCAGACAGTCTGACTGCCGGGGAGGTGACGATGGCCGGGGAATTTCGTGAGTCTTTGAGGAGGGGAAGCGACGCAGGAAGGCGCGTCGCGGAAGACCCCAAGAATGCAAACCTAAGCCGAGGGCACATGATGCTCAAGGGCGCTGCTGCTGGCGGTAAAGAAGGCGCAAAGGTCGCGGGCATGAGCTTACTTCAAATGCTTCTGCGCGCGATATTTAGCCGCTGAGAAGCAATCAGGTACCGCCGATATTCTTCCGCAAGGCGTTTATTCGTAGGTGTGCACATGCAGTCTTTTTCTATGGATGGGTGCCACTACGTCGGCACAGCTAATAGCTCACTCGGAGTGCCTGCTTACGGCGTCGTTCGCTGGGGCGATTACGGCGTCGGGTTTCAGGGGAAGGACTCATCTCAATTCAATTTTACTGTTCCCTGGCAATCTATAACCGATATTCAAGGGGGGTTTGCCAAGTCAACACTCATATATTTTATGCTCGGTGGCGAACTGAGATACTATAAAATTGAAATTTGGAATAATGGCGCAATCGGCCTCGTCAATACGGTGTTTCAGTTCTATAAAGCGAATGGTCGACTACCAACTGATGCAGAATACGAAACAATGATAACACAAGCCAAATCTTCCGAGAAAGCTGGCTGCCTCGGAGCTGCCGCTTGGTTGGCTGTGACGTTGGGAGGCAGCGCTATTGGCGCAGTAAACTGGCTCATCACATAATCTAGCCCCCATAAACATAGTCTTTTGTAAATCCGATTCGAATATCCGCTAAGTATAAATCTTGATTTCGCTGACGAATCTTTTTATTTCTAAATAGAATATACGGAATCAGATCTTCTTTAGCGAGGTAGGCGACGAGGGTTTTCCAATCATCCCAGTTGCCGAGATCGCCAAGCATGTACGGTGGAATAAGAAAAGGTAGGCACGAGACCGGTGCGTCAGCTCGTAATTGCGCAAAATAAGCGACCTGCATGTATTGAGTTAGCGTCATACTCTCCCCGATAATTGGAAGCTCTGTGATCTCCCATCCATTTTGTTCCTGCCAAAATTCACCTGGAGGCAGAAGCAGGGTGTATCGTGTCAGCTCTTCGGAGCTATAGAGACGTGGTTGCATTTTCGAATGGCGAAGCAGTGCAGCCGCATATAAGTCGAAGAGACCAGCCATGGCCGAGCTAACCATAAGTATTTTGCCTGAGCCAGATGGGTTGTTTTGGATCGCAGAGGCTGGTTGTTTCATGACATCGCCACTGCAAAGGGAGATGCTTGAATACATATCCTATGCGAGACATCAGCGAACCGCCAGGGAGCTTCATCTGCGGGAGCAGGAGGAGCGAGACCAAAGGGCACCCCTTCCAGTCCGAGAGCAAGAAGCCACACGCCTTGGGCCGGAGGTCGGGCGCGAGGTAATTATGAAAGCAAGAGCTGCGCCCCTTGCGCTTCCTCTGGAGGATGGTGCCTGCTGGGTGGTTGGCCCCGACCTCCAGTTTCGTCAAACCGTCAGAAGCAAAGACGCCCCCCTCAGCCGAAGCTGAGAGGGGCAAGGAACGTCACCGGGAACGCCAACTCGGCACGACCGCCATGGCGAACCCCCATAGCGCGGACCGTAGAGCGAGAAGCGGGAGAAAGACTCCGGACTCGAAACGTTCGTCCATACATTCCAGTTCATGATTCATCGCTTCCCCACAGTATGTTGCGATGAAGCCGTGGATGAAGCCGAGGCGATACCCCAACCGCCACATGTTGCGACGGAAGAAGACAGAGATACGAGCGATGATGGTCATGTCATTCCTCGATAAAGCGGCACAGGATAGCGGTAACCCCCGCGAGAGCTTGTTCTCCAGATGTGCCTATATGCTCGTACCCTTATCGAAGCTTACAATAGTAGAGCTGACATCAGAGGTGAAGATTCTTTAAAAAAATAATATCTCGTTTATATTTGTAACATGACTATTGATATCCTTTCTAACGACGAAATTACGAAAGAGGTCTTTCTTCGTGCGCGCCTCATAAAAACGCAGAACGATATAAGAAATACGCAGGATGAAATAGATGACTGTGCACGCGCACTTGGAGAGCCATGGCATAACGCAGAAGTCAGAGGAAAGGCGATGGCATACCGCGTGGCGTTGCTGCGATCACTCGATCGCTATATAAAATACGGAGAATTACTTAAGCAAATTCTTTCGGAAATGGCCCTTGAAGTTCACTAATAGCAAGGCGAACATGCTCGCCTCGGTTGTTGGGAGCGTCGCATGGCAAGCAGTGACGAGATACAGTATCAAATTGACCGATTAGAACGGAAACTTCGGGAGGCACACTCGGCCCGAGACCGGGCCATTAGCCGATACCGTGCAGCAAGTGGCAATGAAGTCGACCGTTGGGCTCGCGCTATTAGAGACGCCGAATCCGATATCGAGGATGCCAACTCCGAAATCCCCCGGCTGAAGTCGTCCCTCCGTGACGCAGAGCGGCGAGAGGAACGAGACCGCCAAGAGCGGCGGCGGCGGATCGAAGAAGACGAAAATCGGAAACGCCAAGACCAAAGCCAGGGCCAGAAAAAGGGTTGGTTCTGGTAGTTCCCCGTTCGACGCGCCGCAGGCCGTTGAACCTCGCCCACAGGGCGAAACGACGTTCCCCGTCCCGACGCCTCCAGAATGGCACCGCGCGCAGGGGTGGTCACCCGTAGGGCCGTAGCGCAGCGGAGGAGCGCACCAGCGCTTGACCGGCCCGAGCACGGTGCCAGGCTTCGCGCAAAGGGTCAGGAACCGTTTTACACAATGCTTATGACCACCCAGAAGGCACCACCATTGACGTGGCGCCCGCTGCCGGGGGACATTTCAGCATGGATGTTCTCAGCCTGTTTTTCAGAGCGATCATAAAGAGCACCGTCTTTGTGCTGGCACTCTTCGTGCGGCTGCTACTCTGGCTCCTCGGCGGTCTGGCCAGCATCTTCAAACCTGTCTCCACCACCTTCGGCAGCGCGCGCTGGGCACGCCTCCATGAACTCGTCCGGGGTGGCGTCTGGGGTGGAAGCGGCCTGATTGTAGGGAAGGCCTGGGGCCGTTTTCTCCGGTTCAACCAGGACGGCTACGCCATCCTGTTCGCTCCGACCCGCTCCGGAAAGGGCGTCGGCGTCGTAATCCCGAACCTCCTGAGCTACCAGGGCAGCGTCATCTGCACCGACCCCAAGGGCGAAAACAGCGCCATCACGGCGCGCTACCGCGCCACGCTCGGCCCCGTGGTCACGCTCAACGCGATCTCGCCGGAACTGTCGGATTCCTTCAACCCGCTCGATATGATCCGCACCGGCTCCTACCACGAGGCCGACGACGCCCTGGAGCTGGCAATGCTCCTCGTCATCCCGGATTCCTCGGGAGGTGGACATTGGGACAAGCGGGCCACAGAACTCCTTCAGGGGCTCATCCTCTACACCTGCCTCCGCTACCAGGAGGTTCCGGAGCTGAGGAACCTGGCCAAAGTTCGGAGCTTGGTTGCCCTGGGCTGGGAGGGCCTGGAACCCGTGATCGACGAAGCGTCCGGCCTCGGCTCCACGTCGCTCCGCGAAATCATGACGTCCTTCAGGAACATGGCGGCAAGCCCGGAAGCGCAGTCCATCAGATCCAACGCAGAGAAGGCCGTGGGCCTCTGGGCCGCCGATCGGCCTGCCGGCATGATCAGCGTTTCCAGCAGCTTCGATTTCCGCGACTTCAACCGCCAGATCATGAGCTGCTTCATCATGGTCGATGAAGAGAAGTTGCCCATCTACGCGGGGTTCCTCCGGGTCATGATGGGCTGCGCACTCATGGCCATGACACGGGCGAAGCACGAAGCGCCGCCCGCCATTCCGACCCTCCTGCTCCTCGACGAAGCTGCAGCCCTCGGGCGCATCGAACCGCTTGAGACCGGCGTCGGCTATCTCGCCTCCTACGCCCGCCTGCTTCTGGTGTTCCAGGATCTCGACCAGATACAGCGAACCTACCCCAAGGCCCGCTCCATGATTGCCAACGCGGGCTGCAAGGTAGCGTTCGGGGTCAATGACCCCGAAACGGCGAAGATGCTGGCCGACACCATCGGCCACCGCACCACCACTAGCCACTCGGCGGGCCAATCCCAGCGGAGCGTCGACCTGGCCGAATATCAGCACAGCCAAGGCGTGAGCGAAGCCGCCCGCTATCTCGTCGACCCCTCGGAAATCATGAGGCTCCCCCGGAACCAGGCCATCGTCATGTTCAATGGCCCGGTACTCCACCCCGTGCTGGCCCGGAAGGTTCAGTATTTCAAGGTTTGGAGTTGGAAGAGTCGTTGGGACGCATGGAGAACGTCACGACGTGACAACGTTGTAACGTTAAATGCGCCCTCGCCACTGAGAGACGCGGCCTAGTCCCTGAACCGCGACCTTCCCAGCCCTGGAAGCCGCACCTGCACCCGCAAGAGATCGCGGTGACGCTGCACCCAGAGGCCACGGACCCGGAAGAGTTCCGCCAGAATGCGCTCGATCGCCGCCAGAAGCCCCCGCGCCTTCTTGACGTGGCGCTGGGCCATGGTGCGACGGACATCGTCGCTCACGGGCGAAGACCCTGTTCCACCGCGTGAGAGACGGCTTCCTGCCGTTGCCAGCGCCCGCTGCGCGCGCATTTCCTTCTGACGAAGGCGGGCGGCCTGACGCTCGAACTTGTCGGCCTGGGCATAGGTCCGACGACGATTGGCGTCCACGATCGCGGCATTCCAAGCCGTTCGGCTCCCCCGGTCGATTCCCTCGTAGTTCACCGTTCGCTGTCGCCGTTCGTGGTTGCGGGCCGATCGCCAGGCGCCTCCCTTGGGGCGTGCCGTCGGCCGGGTCTGCGGGCGGCTCCGGGGCGCCTGGTCCGTTTGCCGTGCCGCGCGGGCCTTCGGGCCGATATGGATTTCAGGGGAGCGCTCCAGTGCAACGGCGGCGGCCATATCACCTCGTTCTTCGGCGCTGGCTCGTTGGGCCTCCAGGCTTCGGTGGTCGACGCGGGCACGGTGGCCGGCCCTCTCCAGGGCACGGTTTTGGTGGACCTCCCACGCCGCGTGCCAAGTGGTCAGAAGGGCGTCCGAGTTCCACTCCCGCGTCTTGACGCGGCGAAGCCCCCCGACCTCCGCCTGACGCAACGTCAGCATCACATGGGCATGGAAATTCCGTGGGTCGTGCCCGCTTTCGGGGACGGGGTCATGCAAGGCAATGTCGGCCACCATGCCCTGGCTGGTGAACTGTTCGCGGACGAACGACCGCACGAGTTCCAGGCGCGCCTCGGCGCTCAGCTCGTGAGGCAGCGCCATGTTGATCTCGCGGGCAAGCTGGGCATCCTTCCGCTTTTCCACCGCCTCGACGTGGTTCCACAGGCGCTCTCGGTCGGCGAGCCATGGGGCGACCCCTTCGGGCAGAAGGACTTCAGTGTGGGCAACACCGCGCCGCCGCGCGAAGTCCTGCACCTCTCCCCGGCGCTCGTCCATGAGGCGCGCACCGGCCCGATAGGCAGCGGCGGCGACAGCCGACCGCCCCGCTTTCCGGCCAATGATTTGCACGCTGAAGTGATACGAGGCCAAGATTCACCTTCGTTAAATCAGCCCCATAGGGGGCTTCCTTGCGGCCTTCAGCCACAACCCTGTGGCGGCCGCGCACCTATGTTGTGAAACAATGTATAAGTGCGCATTTGCCTTAACAAGCCTATCCTGCTCCCCGACCTGTCACCCTTCTGCAACGGCGATCCCCATGCACAAAGCTTTCTCCGACCCTGTTCGCCTCGTCGGCAACCTGTTGGCCGTGATGCTCCTCGTTCTCGGCCTGGCCTACGGCGTCGACCTTCTTTGGCGCTGGTTCGGCGGCAAGCCCTGGGCCTTCTGCGGTCTGATGCCTCTGGTGCGCATTGGCTACGGCATGACGGCAAGCCTCTTGCTCGCCTTCGTCGGTGCCGTGCTTTGGGTTCTGTCTGGGTTTAAGAGCCGTAGGGCCGTCGTTCTCATCGCAGGGGCCGTCCTACTCACCCTCGCGCCCCAGCTTATGAGCGTTCATCTGGGTGAGTTTTGCGGCTTGGTAAGCCCAAGGGTCGACAGCACTCCCGAAAGAAGCCCTAAAACCGTCCAGGGCGCCCCCAGCCAGGCCCAGCGGTAAAAGCAGGGGGGATTCCCCCCTGCACCCCCCCATCCGGCTCCCCAATGTGTTCTGCCCAAAGAAACCACGCGGGGGCTGTCTGCCCCCGCACCCCCGAGGATATTTCGAGCAAGAGTTAGGTTCGTCAGTTTTAGCTTGATAACTATTATCAGCCTGTGCGATAAAGGAACGGATGGAGAACGTATTTATGGCCAACAGCGTTGAACTCGGAAATCTTGAACCTGTCGTCGCCCGCCTCGTGCGGAGCGGCCGGTACAACTCGAAGAGCGAAGTGCTCCGGGAGGGCGTGCGCCTGGTCGAGGAACGTGAAAAGCGCCTTGCGGCCCTCGATGCGGCGCTAGCGCGAGGGCTGGCCGACGCGGAGACCGGCCGACTTCACGCGGCGGATGATGTCTTTGCCGAGCTGAAGGCTCGCTACGCCAAGATGGCAAACGAGCGCGGCGAATGAAGCTTGTTTTCACCGAAGAGGCTAAGCGGGATCTCCTCCTCGTTGGCGACTACATCGCGCAGGATAATCCACGACGGGCGATCACCTTCGTGGAAGAACTGGAACAATGCTGCCGCGCCCTTGTGGATCAACCCCGCGCCTATCAGCTCGTTCCCCGGTATGAAGCGCAAGGCATTCGCCGCGCGGTCCATGGGCGCTATTCGATTTTTTATCGAGAAGTACCGGATGCTGTGGTTGTTCTGCACGTCGTGTCGGGAGCTATGGACTACGGCCAACTGCTCTTTCCCGAATGAAAAGGGATTCTCAACAGGGGTATTATGTGGAATGATGCTCCTACGATACAGCCGGGGACGGCGATGACCGTGCAAGGGTTAGGAGGCCACCTTCCGGGGTGGCCTTCACCGTTTCTTCTCTAGAAATAGGATTTTGAAAATCGTTCGCAGAACGTTTTTATATGTTTTTCTAGTTTTTAATTAGTTTTAAAGGCGGAATTCGCCTTACAGAACATGAGCTTACAAGACGTTTTGTGGGTGATAGACGGTTTGTCGTGGGTAATAGACGGAAAATTGTGGGCTATAGACGGAATCGTGTGGGTGATAGACGGGAGCGACAAAAACTATCCACAGGCTGGCCGGGGATTTCAGAGAACGCATCGGTGTGGGTGATAGACGGCGCGCGACAAAACCGGCGACAAAATTCAGGAGCGGGTTTCGAGCAAAGGCAAATCCGGGGCCTCAAGGGTGCTGCCAACTCGGCGCTTCATACACAGAATGGGTCCATCCCGTCCTTCGGTGAGCGTTAGGTCGTAGTCGGGCATGGGGAAGGCCTGCGTCCGCCCCACGAACTCTTTCAAATCCCGTAGGAAGAACCGAATTTCCTGGGGGGAACCGCTGCGGCGGTGAAGGTCCGCGATCGTGTAAAAGGCCTCGTCCTTGCCTGCGGCCTTTCGGGCGAGGCGATAGATGAAGCGCCCGAGACCTGAGCTAATAAGGAAGTAGTCCGGATTTAGCGTCAGCAGGGGCAGCACTTTGTCCGCCTTGACCACACTCAGATAGACCCAGTCCGGGATTGTGATTTCAACCTCGTCCACCTTGCCAGATGAGGTGGTGCTGACGACCTTGTACTCGCCAATCAGGGGCCGGGTGTCGACCTGGCGGCGTTTTCCGTTTGCGAGGTTGGTGATGGTGATGGAGGTCTTCGCCAAGCGGCGGAGGGCCTGCTCGATTTCCTCGTACTGACGGCCACCGTCCGAGCGGCGACAGAATTTGAGAATGTGGGCGGTGCTCGGTCGGTAGACCTTGGGCGGCAAGGTCGGGCGTTGGCCCTTGCTCTCCGCGATGCGGAACTGGCGGACTTCCTCGGCGAGATAGCTCACCATGTTGAGAAAGATGTCGTAGTCGAAAACCGTGGCGAGACCGGTTTCCGCGCCGCCTTCGATGGTGATGAGGCTGTCCTTCAGCTCGTACCGGATTACGCCATCGCGCGGCCGTTTGCCTAGCGAGAACGGCGCGACATCCATCAGGTTCACGTCGTCCTTGATGGGGGCGTCGAACACCGACGGGACAAAGAACATGAGCTGGGCGTCATCCACGGGCGGTGCCCGCATGACGGACTTGGCAGGGGGAAGCTCCTGGAGAAGCGCCGCAGCTACATCCTCACGACGTTCGCTGTCGCGAACGGCTTCTCCCAGCCGCCGCAGAGCGACGGCGAGAGGGCCACTCATAGTTTCGAGCCGGAGATCAGCCCAGACGCGACGGAGGTAATAGCGGCGCAGGCGGCTGAGGGCGTCCTTGGGAAGCTCCCGGCTTTCGCGCCCGGTGTCGGCGGCCAAGTCGCTGGCGAGTTTCTGAAGATAGGCGTTCTTCTCGTGCAGGCTGAGCGCCGCGAACGCATCGCGGGGCATGAGGTTGAGCTTCGGCGCATCAGCCATGGAGAAGAGCTTTCACGTTGTCGCGTTGTAGCGTTACTTTTTGCCGAGCTCCTGGGTGGTTGGCTTCCCATATTTCGCGAGCATGAGGTCGATGCCCTCGATGTAGAGGTCGTGCGGCTTCCTGTCGTACTGGAAGGCAATCTCCTTGATCGCCCGGCGCGCCTCCGGCGTGAGGTAGAGGCTGGTGTGCTGAAGACGTCGCGACGCTTTCACGCTATCACGCTGTAACGCTACGGCGTCGTCACGCTTTAGCGTTTCAACGTTACTCTGTTCCACAGGACGGTTGGCCACGTCCTGTGCCATCATGTCCGCCAGTGACACCTTCGGTTTAGCCATGACGTTCGCCCTCCATGCGCTTGTTGGCCCACGCCCAGAGCTGCCGCACTTCCTCGGCCGCTTTGCCTGTGGGATTGAATTCGGTGACGCCCATGCCCAGCGCAACGGCGTCCATGTGATCGGAGCGCTGCGCAATCAACGTGGGAGCGAGAACGCCCAACAGTCCCAGAGCACGCGAGGCATCGAGCGGGCGATTGGTGCGCCCAACGGGCGCCTGGTTGAGCACAAAGGCAAAGGACCGTTGCAGTCGCGAGAGGGCCCCGATCGTTGGTCGGGCCGCTTCGATGTCGAGGGCGCTGGGCCTCGCGGGGATCAAACAGAGGTTGGAGATCTGCATCGCGGCCGACGTGGCGGCACTGTCGATACCCGCTGTGTCGATCACCACCAGGGAGTAATCCTGCTTGGCGAGAGCTGCGATGGCTGAGGCGAGCTTGTCCGGCGTAATCCGGTCGACGGGCGGTTGTTCTGCCGCTCGCCTGGAACCCCAGCTCATCAGGGAGCCTTGCGGGTCCATATCAATCAGAAAGGTGCGCTCGCCCGCTTCGTGGGCGGCAACGCCAAGTGAAGCGGCCAAGGTGGATTTCCCGGTGCCGCCTTTCTGGGTCATGAGACTGAGGACTTTCATGAAAGCATCCTGCGTGATTCATTCTAAAAACGCTATAACGTTGTAATGTTTTCGCGCTGTGACGTTGCATATTTGCCACCTGAAGATGCCTATCCTTCAAAAGCGTCCGCAAGACGCGCGTCATCACATCCGCGCGGCCCCGCCAACGCCGGACGCGGTTGGGGGGGAACACCACACCGGACGAAGCGCCGCTTCGTCCGGTTCGGCGATAGTTAAACACGTGCTATCAGTCACCAACGAAGTAATGCATTCCGCGCCGCATCGATGCCTTTGAGAATAGAACTCAGCGGTGGGCAGGCCGGATAACCTTGTCCGAGAAGTGTGGTTATCCGATCCAGGTCGAGTTTCAGAGCGCTCTGGTTCTCGGGTGGCTTCTTTGAAGGGCTGCTATGGGCGACCGAGCCATAGTACATCTTGAAAAAGTCGTCTTCGGTCAGCTCTTTCCGCCCGTATTCGAGCTGAACCCAGTCGTCCAGGGTCGTCCGTACGATTTCCAGGGGCTTGCGGATACCGGGGCGCATCCACGTCGCGGAAATCAGCTCCTGCAGGAGGCTGCCGATTTCCGCGTGTATCTCGACGGGCAGGCGGCCCTTCGGGCGTCGCCGCGCCTTCCCGAACATGGAGCGATACACCACCGATGTTGCCGGCCCTCTTTTCCGGGGCGGCTTGGGAGCTACGTCAGCCTCCTGCTTCGCTTTGGCTGCGGGGCTGACGAACGCGGGAGGCACGGGGAGGGAACGACCACTCCATTCCGCCTCGTTGGGGGGACGAGGCAGAGCGTCCAAAGCCTCCAAGATCGGTGCGAGGCTGTACCCCTTGGCAGAATCCGCCGCCAGGAACATGCAGCAGCCCCCATCGGGGTTGTACATTCCCGGCCACGTTGGCCGAGCAACTTCCCACCCATGACGGGCTGCCCAAGCCTTCCGTTCCTCGGAAATACCATCCCGTCGTGCCGCATACGGTTCGTCCACCAGGACATGCACCCGCGCTTTCGGATCGTACCAGACACTGCTGTGATCATGGCCGGGCATCGCATTTTGGAACAGGCCGCGAGGATAGCCCCGCTTTCTGGCCCCGGACGGCCTCAAGCCCGATGCGTCGGCAAATTGGAGCGTCCGGGCGGCGCCACAGACCCATCGCCGGGCGGCTGACTGGCTGTCGGCCCTGTTTTCGGCCGCAAGGTGATCAGACGCAGCCACCACGCTTCGGGCGAGATAGCGAGCGTGTTTCAGCTGAGCCGGTGTCAAAAGCGCGGCGAGCGGCATCGAGAGTTCCACTGCAAGGACTTCCTGGCCGCGCGTATCCGCCTCCCGATCCCGCCAGAAGGACGAGAGATAGGCGACGTGCGGTAGCCTCGCAGTGGTCGGAACGCCGAGTTTTCTCTGTGCGGCGGTAAAGTTCGGGAAACCGGCCGCCTCCGAAGCCCGATTCAGAGCCTCGAAGTGCTTCAGGCCTTCGGCCGACTTGATCTCTTTGGCGAGACTTTTGATGCCCTCGATCGTCGAGGGGTGAAGGGATCCCTTGGACATGATCGTTCCTCAGGCTTCTTCACGAAACGTCATCCGCCAACCGTCTCCAAGAAGCCCGAACAGAACATGTCGGGAGGAGTTCCATGGCAGCGCTGTCAACAGCTTCGCAACGGCGGATGGCTGGCTTCTGCCCGAAGCCGACCATCAGCATGGGCGACCACCTCGCCGAAATCAAGTCTGCGGTTGTACGGCACATGACCACATCCGCGCGGCAATAGCTCGTTTCTCCGGTCCGATGACGCGGCGTACCCCTCACCCTCGCCTGCCCTCTCGACCGGGCTATGCCGGTTTCCTTGGGAGTGAACTTCTATGCGGCCTTTGTGGAAGCGATCGCCCTGGCTTGAGCCCTTTGCTTTATTGAACGTCTCGACATTTCCCATTTAATGTGATATAAGGCTTCTTTGATGTCCTAAGGACATCAAAGAAGCCTTATATTGATTTATATCCCCCTGCATCGGTTGATTTTTTTGATAGTCCCCCTTGACAAGCCAGTGTCCTCTACCCAATGTCCTTAGGACATTGGGTAGAGGACACTGTGCGCTTTAGTGAGGCAACTCTTTCGGTACTATTAGAGCGAGGGCTCCCCGTCATTGCGGAGTATGACCTCTATAAAGTCGTGCACGATCTCAGCATTGCGGGTTCACACCGGGGGGAACGCTTCCGTGGTCGCCCAAGTGGCCCCGACCGCAACAAATATCGCCGTGTCATCTCTGAGCTTCTTTCCAAGCGTTACCTGAGACCAGATCCAGATTTCAGCGGAATGGACGACGAGCGAACGCCGTTCTCCGAATCAAAGCAGCCCTATACCCGTGTTTTTCGGATATCAGACCTCCCGGACGGCTCAGCGGAAGATATCGCCTGTATTGTTGATCCTTTCTGTTACCTGTCGCACCTCTCCGCCATGCAAAGGTACAGCCTTACCAACCGGATCCCTGAGACTCTCTCACTGTCTTCGCCCTTGCATTGGACAAACGTCCGCGACGCCAAGCTCCGGCAGGACTACCCCGATCTGGACACGTTGGCTTATGTGGCCCCACTGGCCCGCCTTCAGTTTCCGGCCATCATCCGACGGCGCCCCATTGTTCTTCATAAGACGGTGCGGGCGCCCGTCATTCGGCAGATTAAAGGATCCGTCGTTCGGATCGCTTCTGTTGGTGAAACATTCGTTCAGATGCTCGATCGGCCAGAGCTTTGTGGAGGAATGCCCCATGTGTACGACGTGTGGGGTGAACACGCCCGCACATATGTCGAGGAAATTATCAAGGCCGTTGATCGAGCACCGGAGTCCATTATCAAGGTACGGGCCGGTTACATCTTGAATGAAGTTCTTGAGATCATAGATTCCAGAGTCGAAAATTGGGTCCAATATGCTCAGCGGGGTGGCAGCCGAAAGCTTGACCCCCGCGCACCCTATGTGCCTATATACTCGGAAAAGTGGAAGATTTCATTGAATGTCGAGCGTCCTGCCCGCCCCCTATAACGTCCCGATCACCGCCTGGATCGAAGAAGCACAGCCCGACCCGATACGTTATCTGGAGCGGCAGGCCACAGGGATTCTCCTGCACGCTATCGGGATCACCCCTGAACTGAGGAAAAACCTCGTCCTCAAGGGCGGCATCCTCATGTCGCTTGTCCACGGGAGCTACCGGCAAACCGGCGATGTGGACTTCACGGCCATCGTCGAGCCCCACCCCTACCACGGGATACTGAAAGCCGTCTTCAATGGGGCCCTCCCGCGTGCTGCGGCCGATCTCGGCTACGTCGACCTTTCCCTGGCTGTTCAGCGGTTCGAATACCATCCCAGGGCCGAAGGCTTTGAGGATATGCGGGCCCCGGCCCTCAAGATCACTATCGGCTACGCCGTTAAGGGATCTCCTGACGAGGTGCGGCTTGAAAGAGGCCAATCCACCCGCGTTCTTCAGGTAGATGTGTCGTTCAAGGAACCCGTTACGAGGGCTTCTGAAGCCCTTCTGGACGACACCGACGTATCCATCCAGACCTACACCATCGACGAAATCATCGCCGAGAAGTACCGCGCCATGATCCAGCAGGTGCTGCGGAACCGCATGCGGCGCCAGGACGTGTACGACATCGCTTGGCTGCTGACGAGGTACGAACCCGATGACGAACTGCGGGCCACAATCCTGCAAACGCTCATCGTTAAATGCGCCGACCGCGATATCGAGCCGGCTCTCGGTTCCCTGGACGACCCAGAAATTCGGCGCCGCTCCAGCGCGGAGTGGGACGCCATGCGTCTTGAGGTCGGGAATCTACCGGACTTTGGGCCCCTCTTTGACCAGGTTGTTGCGTTCTACCGATCACTCCCCTGGGAGCGATGACCTTCTGTTCAACCTCGGTACACCCGCCGCTTTCTTCTCTGGTCCTCAGGGACGCCCTCGTTCTGAACTGGAATCCGTCCGGTGGACAGCACGATAGGCCGCATTGCATCGTGTCATTTTGCTCCTTAGGGCCGCTACAGGCAGTTCGGCCAATTTCCGAGCGGCTAGCCCCACACCTTTGCAGCTACGTATTTTCATTATTCAATCCATGGTGATAGATGTGATATCCAATGCTTAGCGAAACCATATCCGACCTCCGCCGATGATAAAGACAGCAAAAATTAAAAAATATATTAGATCAACGAGGCTATATTCGGATATATCTGCGCTTTTTAGCGTAATAGCCCTCTCTGTTTCAGTTTTAATGCAAAATGGAAATGAATATTACTTCATAATAAGCACTTCAATATACGCGGTCATTGCCGCATTATCTATTATTTCTTCAATCATTGCGCGCCGAAAATCTCCCGATAACCCTCTAAGTGAAGTACCTGCGTACCGGACCGATGGCTCCTATACCGGAGAACAACGCAGACAGGCTCGCGAGCCGAACATTACGCATAGATATGATTCGTTTTCAAAGGCAGGCCTCCAAGAAAAAGAATTGATAGATTTCTATATTTCTTATTCAAATTACACCGCGCGCGCGCTATATATTCTTTCCTCTAAAATCGCGGAGAATGAACAAGCAGTATACGATCGTGAAATCGAATATCTGCGTTTCGCGTGGGATCGACTTTCGACTATAAGTCGACCATCGATCGAATATTTAAACTTTAAATACCCCGCCACAGCATTGCTCGATGCCGCGATAATACTAGATTACCGATTACCGATAAGTTGGATCGACAGAGAACATGATGCCCTAATAAAGGTAAGGAGGATTATAGACATGGACCCAATCTCTCTCCTAAGTGTAATTGGCAGCATAGCTAGTATTATTTCTCTTCTTCAACAAAACAAAAAGGCTATTACGGTCGATAATATCGTCGCTATATTTCGAGATAAGACGAAATCGGAAAGAGTTGCTGAGGGCACAGATCAAATCACCGTAGCGCAGTACGCTGACATATCTGCATTGATTATTGATACTTTTGATTTAACAGCGGATTTCATTAATCGTATCACAGATCATTGTATTAACAAATACCGATCCGTTATAAATAGCGGCGCTCCAGTTGAAGAGGTGGATGCCGCATATGATGTTGCGCGGCGGTGCGTTTGCATGAATCTTGCGCTGCTTAAAAAGTCTAACGGGGGGATGCTGCCAGGTGGGCTTGCACGAGTACTTTGGGACAAATATAGCTGTGCACTAACTTAAATCCCCACCCGCTCCACTTCGTCCAGCGTCACCTCGTCCCTTCGCCGGTCATAGAGTTGGGTGGTGCGGGTGGAGGCGTGATTGGCCATCGCCGCCGCTTTTTCCAGCGTGCCGCCGTTCTTGAGGTAGGCGGTAATGCCGGTGGCGCGGAACGTGTGATTGCCGATCTTGGTCTCGATCCCGGCTGCCAAGGCCCGACGCCGGATCATCGCGTGAGCGTTGCCCTGCGGTAGGGGCGAGCCGGAAAGCTGCCCCGTGCCGCGCTGGATCGTCCGGAACAACGGCCCTTTCGGATCGCCCTGAAGCCCACAGCCTTCGGTGTAGGCGGTGAGCCAGGCTTCCAGATTGTGGTGGCAGGGCATCTCGTGGACCTTGCCGCCTTTCTCGTGCAGCCGCACCCACAGGCGCCGGTTCTGCACATAGACGTCTTCCACCTTCATGGCGAGCGCCGCCCCGATCCGGGCGAACGAATAGACCATGAGCCCGATGAGGGCGCGGTCCCG
>ERZ1645187.2459-NODE-2459-length-16226-cov-29.749861_pt1 | contig 16226 bp, 9 predicted proteins | sample MGYA00575352_ERZ1645187 | MGnify/ENA primary metagenome ERZ1645187 (study PRJEB40837, sample SAMN11349314) | freshwater sediment metagenome | isolation source: river sediment | host: Sediment | place: India: Wazaribad , New Delhi | collected 2017-02-21 ... | reverse complement strand
GCGACCGAAGCGCCCCGCCCCGCCCCGGCGTCCACGCCCGCACCGTCCGTCGCCTCCGCCCCCGTCCCGCCTCCGTCCGCCCCGAGCCTCCCGCCGATCGCCGTCTTCGTCGATCTCGAGGCCGACTTCCGCGCCGCCCGCGATCTCGAGGCGCTGCGCACCGCCCTCGTCACCGGCGCCCGCCGGCTGGTGCCCTACGACTGCGCCCTCTTCGTCGAGCGCCGCGCCGCCATCGGCGCGGGCACGAAGCCGAGCTGGGTTGTCCGCGCCGCCTCCGGCGTTTCCGCGATCGATCGCCAGTCCCCCTTCGTCCGCGCCTTCGAGGCCCTCCTCGCCGAACTCGCCGCCGACGACGAGACCGTGCTCGCCGAACGCCAACGGACCGTGCTCGAGGACGTCGAGGGCGGCCACGATCTCACTGCCTTCACCGGTGGCTTCCCGCACTTCCTGTGGCTGCCCCTGCGCGCCCCCGGCGGCGAGCCGATCGGCGGTCTCGCCGTCTTCCGCGCCACGCCGTGGAGCGAGCCGCACGCCACCCTGCTCGCCTCCCTCGCCGGCCCCTTCGCCCATGCCCATGCGGCCCTGGCGAATGCCGGCTGGGACTGGCGCCGCCGCCTCGCGCCGCGTCTGAAGGACGTCCGCATCGGTCTCGGCTTCGCCCTCCTGGCGCTGATCGTCCTCGCCTTCCCGGTCCGTTTCTCGGTGCTCGCCCCCGCCGAGGTGGTCGGCGCCCGCGCCACCCCGATCGCCTCGCCGGCCGAAGGCGTGGTGCGCGAGATCTTCGTCGAGCCCGGCGACCGCGTCGAAGCCGGCGCGCCGCTCTTCGCCCTGGTCGACACCAAGCCGCGCAACGATCTCGAGATCGCCGAGAAGAACCGCGCCGTCGCCCTCACCAAGTATCGCCGCCTCGTCCAGGGCGCCGTCGCCAACCACGGCGACGGCCGCGAGATCGCCGTGGCCCGCGCCGATCTCGACGTCGCCGAGGCCGAGGCGACCCTCGCCCGCGATCTCTTCGAGCGCACCCGCATCGCCGCCCCGCGCGCCGGCGTCGTCGTCTTCTCCGCCCGCACCGACTGGATCGGCCGCCCCGTCACCACCGGCGAACGGGTGATGGAGGTGGTCGATCCGGCCGACCTCGAACTGAGGATCGACCTCGGCCTCTCGGACACCATGGCCCTGCGCACCGGCACCCCCGTCCGCCTCTTCCTCGACGGCGATCCGCTCGCCGCCGCCCCCGCCGAGGTCACCCGGATCGGCTATCGCCCGGTGCCCAATGCCGAGCGCCAACTCGTCCATCGCGTCTTCGCCGCCTTCGCCGACGTGCCCCCGCGCCTCGGCGCCCGCGGCACCGCCCGCATCGACGGCGAACGGGTGATGCTCGGCTACTACCTGTTCCGCCGCCCCATCGCCGCCCTCAGGCAGAAGATCGGGCTCTAGACCATGACCGCGGCGCCCCCGACCCCCGACGGCGGATCGAAGATGCGGATGCTGCCGGCGCTGCGCCGCGAGCTGCGCCTCTCGCCCGGCCCCGCCGATGCCCACGGCCGCCCGACGCTTCTGGTCTACGACCCGCTGCGCAATCTCCACTTCCGCTTCGCCGACCCCGCCGCCCGCATCGTCGCGAACTGGCGCGCCGGCTCGGAAGAGGAGTTCCGTACCCGGCTGGCACGCGACCACGGCCACGCCGCCACCTCGGAGGAGGTCGCCGAGATCGTCGCCTTCCTCGCCGCCAACGAGCTGACCACCGTCGAGCGCGAGCGCTCCTGGCGCGACCTCGCCGCCAAGGCCGCCGCCGCCCGCAAGAGCCTCGGCACCCGCCTGCTGCACGACTGGCTGTTCTTCCGCATCCCCCTGGTCGATCCCGACCGCCGCCTCGAGCGCCTCGCCCCGAAACTGGCGCCGCTCCTCGGCCCCGCCACCGCCTGGGCCGTCGCCGCCCTGCTGGCGCTGGCGATCTTCCTGATCTCGCGCCGCTTCGACGTCTTCCTCGCCGATGCGAGCGCCGCCTTCACCCCCGATGCGCTACCCGCCTATGCGGTGGTGCTGTTCCTGCTGAAGTGCGTCCACGAGCTCGGCCATGCGCTCGCCGCCAAACGCTACGGCTGCCATGTCCCCACCATGGGCGTGGCCTTCATGCTCGGCGTGCCGATGCTCTACACCGACACCACCGACGCCTGGCGCCTCGTCGATCGCCGTGAACGCCTCGCCGTGGTGCTGGCCGGCGTCGGTGCCGAGACCGTCGTCGCCGTCGCCGCGCTGGTCCTGTGGTCGTTCCTGCCGGAGGGCGGCCCGCGCCAGACCGCCTGCGCGCTGGCCGGCATGTCGCTCTTCACCTCGCTCGCCCTCAACCTCAATCCCTGCATGAGGTTCGACGGCTATTTCGCCCTGTCCGACCTGCTCGACGTCCCCAATCTGCAGGAACGCGCCTTCGCCCTCGGCCGCGCCCGCCTGCGCCGCCTGCTGCTCGGCCGCGCCGAGCCCGCCGCCCCGGACCTCCCCGCCGGCCGGATCGACCTCCTCGTCGCCTATGCCTGGGCCACCTGGATCTATCGCCTCGGCCTCTATTTCGGCATCGCCGCCATGGTCTATGCGATGTCGTTCAAGCTGCTCGGCCTCGCCCTCTTCGCCTTCGAAGTGGTGTGGTTCCTGCTGCGTCCGTTCTGGCTCGAGGGCCGGGCGTGGTGGGCGATGCGCGCGGATCTCGTCCGTGCCCCGCGCGCCCGCCTCTCCGCCGCCCTCGCCCTCGCCGCACTGGTCCTCGCCGTCCTGCCGTGGAGCCGCGTCGTCGAGGCTCCGGCGGTGCGCATCGCCCGCGACGAGGCGGCGATCCACGCCACCATGCCGGCCCGCATCGCCGAGCGCCTCGTCGACGACGGCGCCGAGGTCGAGGCCGGCACGCCCCTCCTCCGCCTCGAGGCCCCGGCCCTCGACGCCCAGCGTCGCCGCGTCGACGCCGAGATCGCCGCCCTCGAGGCCCGCCTCGCCCTCGCCCCGACCGTGGCCGCCGAGCGCGACGCCGCCGCCGTCCTCGCCAGTCAACTCACGGCGGCGCGCGAGAAGCGCAGCGGCCTCGATCGCCTCGCCGACGATCTCCTGCTGCGCGCCCCCGTGGCCGGTGTCGTCGTCGACCTCGATCCCGGCCTCGCCCCCGGCGTGTGGATCAACCAGGGCGAGGTCCTCGCCCGCATCGTCGCCGCGGAAGGGGTCGGCGTGCGCGCCCTGGTCGAGGAGGCCGACGTCCGCCGCCTCGCCACCGGCGCGACCGCCGTCTTCGTACCCGAGGCCGGCACCGGCGCCGCAACCGCGCTGCGCGTCGTCGCCATCGCCGAGACCAACGAACGCCACCTGAGCGAACCCGCCCTCGCCGACGTCGCCGGTGGCCCCGTCGCCACCGCCGGCGAGACGACCCGCGAAGGCCCGGTGCCGCGCGGCTCGCTCTTCGCGGTGACCCTGGCCGGCGAGGCCGATGCCCCCGTTCTGCTCGAACGCGGCACCGTGCGCATCGCCGCCGCCGCCGAGGCTCCGCTCTCCGGCGCTCTGCGTCGCGTCGCCCGCACCCTCACCCGCGAGAGTGGGTTCTGAACCCGCGGATCGTCGCCGCGCGTCGCTGCGAATTCAGAAACACTCAACTCCTCGCGGCTAGAGTGGGGGGGAACGGTTAACCCTAGGGAATCGTGAAGATCGTCCGATCGTCGCTTCCCGCCCACGCTTCGGGATGTCCCATGCCTCTCTTCAGGTCCGCCCGCGCCGATCGCTCGAAGGTGGAGGCGGCGTCCCCCACGCTCTCCCATGCGATGCTCGCGCTGGAGAAACGCTACGTCTTCGACGCCGCGCTGGCCGGGGAATTGGCGGATCTGGCCGACGTGAAGACGACGGCGACGCACGACACGACCGGCGACGTCTCGCTCGGGACGACCCTGCTCGCCGCCGGTGCCGAGACGACCGTCGCCGACACCTCGCACGTCGAGACCACGGCGACCACCCACGCGCTCTTCGTCATCGACGCCGGCATCGCCGACAAGGCGGCCATCCTCGCCGGTCTGCCCGCCGGTGCCGACGTGGTGATCCTCGATGCGAGCCGCGACGGCGTCGCCCAGATCGCCGAAGCGCTTGCGAGCCGCAGCGGCATCGACCAGATCCATCTCTTCGCCCACGGCGGCGAAGGCACCCTGACCCTCGGCGCCTCGGTACTCGACGCCGAAACCATGAGCACCGTCTACCGCGCCACCCTGGCCGGCATCGGCTCCCACCTGAGCGAGACCGCCGACATCCTGGTCTACGGCTGCGACTTCGCCGAGGGCGCCGACGGCCGCGCCGCCGCCGACCTCCTCGCCGCCCTGACCGGCGCCGACGTCGCCGCCTCCACCGACCTCACCGGTGCGGCCGTCGACGGTGGCGACTGGACGCTGGAATACGCCTCCGGCTCGGTCGAGGCCCATGCGCTCGCCTTCGACGGCTTCCACGGCACCCTGGCCGTCGCCTCGATTGCCGCCTCCGGCGCCCCCACCACCAACGGCCTGCACAACGTCGGTGCCTCTGCGACTTGGGCCAACGTCGCCACCGTCGCCGGCCAGCCGATCGACATCCGTGCCACGGTGATCTCGGCCGACGCCTCCGCCCAGGTCAATTTCGGCGTCACCGGCAACGACCTGCGCATGGAATTGCAGGACGGTGCCGCCACGGTGAAGTGGGAACTGTTCTACGCCGGCACCACCAACCCGATCACCGCCGACGTGAACTTCCAGATCACCGACCTCGACGGCCCGAACATCGAATACGTCTCCGCCGCCTCCGATTCCTATACCGTCGAGGCCGCCACCCATCTGTCGGTGTCCAACGCCGGTGCCGTCATCACCGCCGCCGGCACACAGAACCAGAACAGCGAATCCAATTCGATGATCCGCTTCTCCTGGGGCGCGGTCAGCTCGATGACCGTCGACTACACTGCGGTCACCGGCAACGACATCCGCATCTTCAACCACGACGGCAACCTGGATCTGACCTTCTCCAACCCGGTGACGGTCGCCCCGCCGATCCTCGACCTCGACACCGGCACCGCCGGCTACGACTATGCGACCACCTTCACCGAGAACGGCGCGGCCGTGTCGATCACCGACCCGACGGTGAGCGTCACCAATTCCACCGGCGTCACCGCCGCCACCATCGTCCTCACCAACGCCCAGAGCGGCGACACCCTCGCCCTCGGATCGCTGCCCGCCGGCATCACCGGTTCGGTCGACACCTCGGTCGCGGGGCAGATCACCGTCTCGCTCTCCGGCTCGGCCACGGCCGCGGCCTACCAGACCGCGCTCGCCGGGATCACCTTCGCCAATTCCTCCGACACGCCGAACACCACCGCACGCACCATCACCTTCCAGCTCCAGGACGGCGTCTACACCTCCAACACCACCACCACGACCATCGCCGTGGTGGCGGTGAACGATCCGCCCGTCGCCCTCGACGACACCGCCTCGACCGTGCACGACACGGTGCTCAATGCCTCCGTCGCCGGCAACGACAGCGATCCCGAAGGCGATACCCTGAGCTATTCGCTGCTCGGCGGGGCGAGCCACGGCTCGGTGACCGTCAATGCCGACGGCAGCTACACTTACACTCCGACCGCCGGATATGTCGGCGCCGACGCCTTCACCTACACCGCCGACGACGGCAACGGCGGCACCGATACCGCCACGGTGTCGATCTCCGTGACCAACGCCGCGCCGGTGGCCGGCAACGACACCGCCACCACCGCCTACGAGACCCCGGTTTCCGGCGATGTCTCCGGCAACGATTCCGACCCGAACGGCGACGCGCTGACCTATGCGCTGGCCACCGGACCGGCCCACGGCTCGGTGATCGTCAATGCGAACGGCACCTACGGCTACACCCCGGCCAATGGCTATTCCGGCGCCGATTCCTTCGGCTACACGGTTTCCGACGGGGTCGGCGGCACCGCCACGGCCACCGTGAACATCACCGTCGGCGCCGCCCCCAACAGCCCGCCCAATGCCGTGAACGATACCGCCACCACCGCGACCTCCACCCCGGTCTCCGGCGACGTGTCGGGCAACGACGGCGATCCCAACGGCGACACCCTGAGCTTCGCCCTCGCCTCCGGCCCGGCCCACGGCTCGGTGATCGTCAACGCGAACGGCACCTACACCTACACCCCGACCGCCGGCTATGCCGGTGCGGATGCCTTCACCTACACCGCCGACGACGGCCACGGCGGCACCGCCTCCGCCACGGTGAACATCACCGTGACCAACGCCGCTCCGGTGGCCGGCGACGACACCGTCACCACCGCCTATGAGACCCCGGCCTCCGGCGACGTGTCGGTGAACGATTCCGACGCCAACGGCGACACCCTGACCTACGCCCTCGCCACCGGCCCGGCCCACGGCTCGGTGACCCTCGATGCCAACGGCACCTTCGGTTACACCCCGGCCGTCGGCTACAACGGCGCCGATGTCTTCACCTACACCGTCTCCGACGGCCGCGGCGGCACCGCCTCCGCCACGGTGAACATCACCGTCGGCGCCCGGCCCAACACCGCGCCGGTGGCCGTGAACGACACCCTCGCCGCGGTCGCCGGACAGCCGACCGCCGGCAATGCCGCCGGCAACGACACCGACGCCGACGGCGACACCCTGACCTATGCGCTCACCGGCGGCCCCAGCCACGGCACCGTGACGCTCAATGCGAACGGCACCTACACCTACACCGCCACCGCTGGCTGGTCGGGCGCGGATTCCTTCGCCTATTCCGTCGACGACGGCTTCGGCGGCACCGCCTCGGCCACCGTCTCGGTGAGCGTCGATGCGCCGCCGGTCCTCGCCGCGATCTCCGCCCAGACCGGCACCGACGCCGAGACCATCTCGCTCGACCTCGGCCCGCTCGCCAGTGACGTCGACGGCCCGTCGCTGAGCTGGTCGGCCACCGGCCTGCCCACCGGTCTCGCGATCGACGCCTCGACCGGCGTGATCTCCGGCACCATCGACCGCGCCGCCTCGGCCGGCGGCGGTGGCACCGGCGTCTACTCGGTCTCTGTGACGGTCGCCGACGGCGCCGGCGGCTCGGCCAACCGCACTTTCTCCTGGACCGTGACCAACCCGGCCCCGATCGCCGCCGACGACGCCTTCTCCACCACCCCGGACACCGCCGTGAACGGCTCGGTCGGCGGCAACGACGCCGATCCCGACGGCGATGCCCTCACCTGGGCGGTCGCGACCGCGCCCACCCACGGCTCGGTGACGGTCGCCGCCGACGGCACCTTCACCTACACCCCGACCACCGGCTACGTCGGCACCGACACCTTCGGCTACACCGTCACCGACGCCCAGGGCGCCACGGCGACCGCGACGGTCACCGTCACCGTCGCCAATCGGGCACCGGTCGCGGTCGGCACCGTCTCCGGCCAGACCTCGAACGACCACACCGTCGCGAGCCTCGCCACCGCCGCCTATTTCAACGATCCCGACGGCCAGTCCCTGACCTATTCGGCCACCGGTCTGCCCACCGGGCTGACGATCGACGCCTCGACCGGCGTGATCTCCGGCACCATCGCCAGCGGTGCCTCCGGCACGACCGGCCATGCGAGCTACCCGATCGTCGTCACCGCGACCGACCCGCTCGGCGCCTCCGTCACCCAGAGCTTCGCCTGGGCGGTGAACAACGTGGCGCCGGTCGCCGTCGCCGATGCCTTCTCCACCGCCGCCACGACGGCGGTCGCCGGCTCGGTCGCCGGCAACGACTCCGATGCCGACCTCGACACCCTGACCTATGCCCTGACCGGGCAGGCCGGCCACGGCACCGTGACCTTCCAGGCCAGCGGCGCCTTCTCCTACACGCCGAACCCGCTCTTCGCCGGCGTCGACACCTTCACCTACACCGTCTCCGACGGCAACGGCGGCACCAGCACCGCCACGGTGCGCATCACCGTCGCCGCCCCGACCGTCCTGCCGACCCAGATCCGCTGCGTCACCACCTTCGGCAACCTCGCCTATCTGCGCCGCCTGCTGTGGTGACGCACACCGCACCCGACGACGACGAAACGGCCGGCGAGGGAGCCCCTCGCCGGCCGTTTCGTCTCGTCCGATGGGATCGTCGGCCCGCGCCGGGCGATCAGTAGAGCGCCCGCACCGGCTGGCGCGCGGCGATCGGTTCGCTGCGCGGCGCCGGATCGTCGAGCGACCAGCGCATGCCGAGCCGGATGTCGTGACTGTCGAGCGTGCCGAGCTTCAGCGGTTCCCCGGTCGAGCCGCACGAGCAGTTCAACATCGCCGAACTCGCCGTGGTGCCGAGGTTGAGATAGCGATACGAGGCCTCGATCGACAGCCGATCGTTGACCGCCACCGCCGCACCGGTGGAGAGCCCCCAGGCGAAGGAATAGGTGGTCTTCTTGCTCGAGCTCGAGGTCGAGTGATCGTTGAGCGAGCTGGTCAGATCGAACGGCGCCACGTTCGAATAGACGTTGATCGTCGAATCGTTCGACACCGCCAGCCCCGACACGGTGTTGCGCGCCACGCCGATGCTCGCCCCGACGAACGGCGTGATCCCGCGCCAGGTGGCGAAATCATAATAGCCGTTGAGGAGCGCGACCTGCGATTCCACCTGCCCGTCGTAGAAGCCGTAGATGTCGGCCCCCGTCTGCCCGCGCGCATTGAGGATACGCACGTTGCCGGTGCCGCGCAGGTTCGCGCCCGAACGCAGCTCCAACGTGCCGTCGACCCGGAAGTTCGGGCTGAAGCGGTAGCCGATGCCGAGATCGATCGACGCGGTACGCGACAGCGAGGAATCGCTGAACCCGCCGCCGTTGGCGCTGGTGTCGTCCTGCGCGAGCGAGAACCCTCCGCCCGGCGTGTTCACCCCGAAGTCACCGCGCAGATACCAGCCGGTGGGGGCCGGATTGCCGGCCGTGTCGAGGGCGCCACGCAATTCCATCGCGTTCGCCGAACCGCTCGCCAGAACCGCGAAGAAGACCCCCGCGAAAGCACTCTTCTCGATCATTTCTTCGCGCCCGGCCCGCAACCTCACTGCTCGAAGAAATGTATGAACATACTTAATTTTCCCTGAAGATCGGCCCGCGACGGGCCGTCGCGGGCCGCCCCTGCGCATCAATGGCCGCCCGGGTAGGGGAACCCCTTCGGCGCGGCGATGGTCACCCCGTACTGCTGCGCCAGATCCGCACCGAAATGCGCACGCAGTGCCGCATCGGTGACCGCGTAGCCCCAGTTGACGAGCGCATCCTGATCGCGCTCCGGCATCGCCTTCAGCCGGGTCGGAACGTCGGCGAGCCGGGTCGGATCGCGCCCGGCGCATCCGAGCGGATCGGCTGCCGCCCCGAACTTCTTCTGCAGCCCGTAGTTCTTCCAATCGGTGCGGATGCCCCAGTAGGCGCCGGTGCGATCGCCGCGCCGATACGCATCGATCAGCTCGCGCTTGCGCAGACTGCGCACCTGATCGTCGGTCACGCCCAAGACACGGATCGAATGCCGCGCCCAGTCTTCCGCCGGATCGGCCTCCGCCGCGATCTTCTGCCCCGCGTCCGACACCAGCACGGTGGTCACCCGCTTCAGCACCTGTTCGAGCCCGAGATTGTCGTAGACGCCACCGTCGGACAGCATCACCCGATCGCGGAATTCCGGCCGCCCCAGTTCCGCCGGCGTGCCCGAATCCCAGGGCTGGGTCACGGACAATTCGACCGGCGACAGCAGCGGCGGGAACGCCGAGGAGGCGGTCACCGCCAGCGCCAACGTCGTCGTCGGATGCGGCACCAGACCCACCCGATAGTCGCCCATGTAGGCGCGCGTGAAGCGCCACAGCGCCGCGCTCTGCACGTTGGTGGCGTTGATGACGAAGACCGGCGCCTTCCCGGTGGTGGCGTCCGGCAGATTCTGCAGCGTCGCATCGCCGTAGAGCGTCGCGGCATAGGCCCGCGCCACCCGATCGGCGATCCGCCCCGGCAACAGGATGCCGCCGATGATCGATCCGACGTCGATCGAGGTGGAGGCCATGCGGCGAATGCCCTCGACCACCAGATCGAGCCGGGCCGCACGCCCGTCGGCCCCGAACTCCAGCGCGTTCCACTTCAGCCCCAGATAGGCCGCGGTGATCGAGCCGCCCGACACGCTCGAGATGCGCGCCAACTTGCCGAGCAGCCCCGCCTCGTTCAGCCGGATCAGGGCGCCGAGGTGAAACACCATCGCGCGATAGCCGCCCCCCGACAGGCACAGACCGATCCCCGTCTTCGGTTCCTTCGGCTCCTGGGGCGAGATGTCTTCGGCTGTGACGTGATTGGTCATGGTGCCCTCCCGCACGCACGATCTCCGCCGGCTTCGTCGCACATCTGCCGCCCCGGCGCCCCGGTGGCAGAAGAGCGATGAACCATTTTTGCGTGCATTCGCATAATGCGCCACCCATGACGGAGCGCAATCGGATTCTGCATCGGCTCCTTGACGGAAGCCGGCTTCAGTCCCTCGACCCGGACGCCCGCGCATCCCGCACGCTCGTCCGCGCATCGGCGAGGCCCTCCATCAGCATCGGCACACCGACCAGCACCAGATTGGCGAGAAGCTCGCAGGCCACCGCCGTCACCAGCATTGCCGCCACGCCCGCCTGGGGCAGGTCGATCGCCGCCCCGAGCCCCAGACCGGTGCCCAGCAGCACCACGTCCTTGTTGCCGAAGACCGGCAGACGCGACACCAGGAGCCGTAGGGTGAGAAGCTCGACCAGCGCCGAGATCGGCGCCTCCGGCAGGGCGCACGCCCACAGCACGACGAGCAACCCGTTGGCCGCGACCGCCCGCACCAGATGCACCGCGAAGACGAAACGCAGATCCCGCGCCGACACCACGGTCACCCGCCACGCCACCAGGAGATAGGCGCTCAACGGAACCGCGGTGATCGCCACCAGCGCCACGAAGGGCAGCACCCATTCGCGCGGCACCGTGACCTCGCCGAACCCGACCACCCCCACGGCCGTCGCGATCAGCACCGCCAGCGACACGCTCGCCGACAGGACCGCACTGTCCTTCAACGTGTGCAGCACGAAGAGATCCTGCCCCGGCAGCCGCCGTCGCGCCCAGCCGTAGAGGTAACCCTCGCCCGAATAGTCGACGAGGGTGGAGCTGAAGAACCGCTTGCGCAGCATCTCGGCCAGCCCCGGCTTCGCCGCCTCCGGCCACAGCCGGCGAAAGACCAGCGTGTCGCCGACCGGCTGCACGAAGAACATCACCGCGAAGACCAGATAGAAGCTCGGCGCCCGCGGCAACCGCTCGACCAGCGCCGCGAGCCCGAGCGCATGGAGCTTCACCCCGATCCACGCCAGGAGCGCCAGCGGGACGGCGATCTTCAGCCCCAGCATCGCCGGCCGCAGCACCCGCGCCACCCCCGGCCGACCCGCCAGCGCCCGCCCCCACGCCTCCCCGGCCACACTCCACCGCCGCAGGACCGTCACGACGCCCATCGCCTCACCACCCCCATCGCGAGATGAGATTGGTCGAGAGCAGGAATTCGGCCGAGAAGTCGCGGCGGATCACCGCCTCGCCCGCGACCCCCGCCGCCATGGCGTCGACGATCGCCCGCCATGCCGCCACCGCCTCGGCGACGGTCACGACCGAAAAGCGCACCCGCTCCCCGGCCCGCATCTGCGCGAGGCGCCCGAGATCGGCGCGGATTACCGTGGCGATCTTGGGATATCCCCCCGTCGGCTGTCGATCGGCCATCAGCACGAACGGCTGCCCCGACCCCGGCACCTGGATCGCCCCCGCCGCCACCGCATCCGACACGATGTCGTGGCCGAAGGCCGGCACCAGCGCCTCGCCGGAGAGCGCCGTCGCCATGCGATCCGAGCGCGGTGAGATCTCCCACGCCCGCGCCAGAAAGTCGGCCACTTGTGCCTCGGTGAAGTGATCCTCCTGCGGTCCGAGCAGCACCCGGATCGGCCCGGCCCTCCGCTCGAGCCACGGCGCGACCAACCGTTCCGGCCCACCGAGCCCTGCCCGTGTCTCGACGAGCCCCACCCGATCACCGTCGGCGAGCGCGCGGCCCTCGAGCCCCCCGAGCCCGGAGCGGACATGCGTCGCGAGCGACCCCAGCACCGGCGGCAACGCCATCCGCCCGGCCGGCGCCACATACCCCCACGTCCCCGACGCCCCGGCCCGCACGGTCAGCCGCTCGCCGGGCGAAAGGCACAGCCGCACCCGATCCGGCAGTTCGCGCGCGTCGAGCCGCACCGAGAACCCCGGCGCCACCACCGCCACGTCGAGCGGCCCGCCCTCGACCGCGAGCTCGAGCCCGCCGAGCGACACCTCGAACCCGGCGGCTTGCCGCGAATTGCCGACCGCCAGATGGGCGGTCTGGTGCGCGAGGGCGTCCATCGGTCCCGCCGCGGTCACGCCCCAGCGTGCCCAGCCGTGCCGCCCGCCGTCCTGGATCGTCACCCCCGGCCCGGTGCGAACAAGGACCAGCGCACTCATCGCCCCGCCTCCCGCCGCGCCACGATCTCGCCCGCCGCCACACGGACGCCGAGCGCCGCGAAGGTGGCGGCATCGACCGGCTCGAAGCGAATCTCGTCGCCCGGCGCGAACACGAAGTTCGGATCGCGCCCGAGATCGAACGTCCGCTCGGCCGCGGCCCCCACCACCCACCAACCGGTCGGCATCGGGTGGCGCGCCACCGCCGCCATGCCACCGGCGATCAGGATCGCGTTCTCCAGATGCGGCGGCCGCGGCGTCACCCGTCGCGACAGCGCCAGGTCCGCCGGCACCCCGCCGAGATAGGCGAAGCCCGGCGCGAAGCCATACATGGCGAGCCGCAACCAACCGCCGCACAGGAGCCCCACCAGCCGCTCCGGCGCCATCCCCAGCCGCGCCGCCGCTTCCGCGAGATCCTCGGCATGGGGACCCTCGAACGACGCCGGCAGCACCCAGCGCCGCACCGAACACTCTGCCCGTTCCGCCCCCACTTCGAGCGCCCGCACCCGCGCGACGAGGTCGTCGCGATCGATCACCAGCGGATCGTAGTGGACCGCGAGCGAACGGAAGGTCGGCACCAGCTCGATCACCCCCGGCACCGCCGCCGCCGTCATCGCCGCATCGAGCGCCAGCACGCGCGCATTCGGGGCCGGATCGAGCGTCGACCCGAACTCCACCACCAGCATCGCCTCACCACAGTCGCGAAAGCGCGGCTCCGAGATCTCGCGAAGGCGCGCCTCGCTCATGGCGCGACCGGCACGAACGGCGCGACCTCGATCCCCGCCGCCGTGAGCCGCTCCTTCAGAACCCGCGCGCAGGCGACCGCATGCGCGCCGTCGCCGTGGACGCAGATGGACTCGACCGCCGTCGCGAGCCGCTTGCCCGAGACCGAGATCACCGCACCGTCCTCGACCATCCGCAGCGCCCGCGCCGCCGCTTCCTCGGCGTCCTCGATCAGCGCCCCCGGCAACCCGCGCCGCACCAACTGCCCGTCGTCGCCGTACCCACGATCGGCGAACACCTCGGCGACCACCCTGAGCCCGGCCCGCGCGCCCGCCCCCACCTGTTCGCTGAGCGCGATGGCGAGCAGCACGAGATCGCGATCGACCGCCCGGATCGCCCGCGCCACCGCCTCGGCGACGCCCCGCTCCGCCGCCGCCAGATTGGCCAGCGCCCCGTGCACCTTGACGTGGCCGAGCCGGTGGCCAGCGAGCGCCGCCAACGCCTGTGCCGCGCCGATCTGATAGGCGACGCAGCGCTCGATCTCGCCCTCGCTCATGACGATCCGCCGCCGTCCGAAGCCCTGGAGATCCGGGAACCCCGGATGCGCCCCGACCGCCACCCCGGCCGCCCGCGCCCGCGCGAAGGTCGCCGCCATGTGATCGGGATCGCCGGCGTGGAAACCGCAGGCGACGTTGGCCGAAGTGACGATCGCCAGCATCGCCGCGTCGTCGCCCATCGCCCAGGCACCGAAACCCTCGCCGAGATCCGAATTGAGATCGACCGTCGCCATCGCGCCCTCCCGCCCGAGCGCCCGTTCTAGCACGCCGCGCGCCGTCGCAGGATCGCACCGCGCCTCAGTGCCCGCGCAGCCTCAGCACCAACTGGACGACCACCACCACCGCCAGCAGGAACGACACCGTCTTCCAGAACCGCACCGGGTTACGCTCGATCAGCGGCAGGGTCCGCGTCTCGAGGTCCTTGGGGTTGGGGTGACGCAGCTCGTGGGTGAACTCGGACAGCACCTCGGTGCGCTTGGCCGGATCGACCGCCACCGCCCGCTCGAGCACCTTGTCGACCCAGGCCGGGATCTCCCGCCCCTCGTCGAGTGCGGATTCGTAGGTGAGCCGCCGTTGCTCCGCCCGCGTCCGCGCCATCGCCACCCTGGTGCCGTAGGGCAGCCGTCCGGTCAGCATCTGATAGGTGATGACCCCGAGCGAATAGAGGTCCGAGCGGGTCGTCCCGCCCTCTCCGAGATAGTACTCGGGTGCCGTGTACTGCGCCGTACCGAGCACCTCGGTCGCGTCGAGTGCCGGGGCCGCCTCCAGCACGCCCTCCACCCGCGTCGAGCCGAAGTCGATGATCTTCACCGTCCCCGAGCGGTCGATCATGATGTTCGCCGGCCTGAGATCCTGGTGCAGCATCTCCTTGCGATGGAAGGCGCGCAGGCCCTTGGCGATCTGCTCGACGATGTCGCGCACCACCTCGAGGTCCGGCGTGGGATGATCGATCATCCACTGCGCCAACGTCTGCCCGTCGACGAACTCGCCGACCGTGTAGAGGTGATCGCGCCGCCGCGTCGACGGCCGCGACTTGGCGACGTGCGGACTGTCGATCCGCCGCGCCACCCATTCCTCCATCATGAAGCGCTTGAGGTAGGCCGCATCGCCCCGCATGTCGATCGACGGCACCTTGAGCGCCACCGCCTCGCCGCTGTCGACGTCGGTGGCGAGATAGATGTGGCTGCGGCTCGAGGCATGGATCTGCCGCTCGATGCGGTAGCCCTCGAACACCTGGCGCGCGTTCAGCAGCGGTGCCGGCGGCAGATTGGTCGCCGCCCCCATCAACTCGCTCGCCTCGCCGTCCGGCAGCGCGTCGACGCGCACGATCTGGACGGTGAGATTGTCCGTGCTGCCGCGCTCGTAGGCCTCCACCACGATCGCCTTGGCGGCTGCGTCGAGGTCGTCGGCGTGCCTCGCGATCGCCTCGGCGACGAACTTGGCGTCGATGACGTCGTGCACCCCGTCGGTGGTGAGCAGGAAGAGGTCGCCACGCGCCAGCGCCACCGCCTGGTAGTCGATCTCCACCTCGCGCGCCATGCCCATCGCCCGCGCCAGATAGGACTGATCGGCGGCGACCACCAGCCGGTGATCTTCGGTGAGCTGCTCCAGCGATTGCCCGACGAGGCGATGAATGCGGCTGTCGCCGACGTGGAAGAGATGCGCCGTCGCCGATTTGAGCACCAGCCCCGAGAAGGTGCAGACGTAGCCCTGATCGCGATCCTCGGCCCAGCGGCTGCGCCGCGTCTCCGAATGGAGCCACGAATTGGTCGCCGCCAGAACGCGCCCCACCGCCGTCTTCACCGACCACGAATCGGCGGTGCAGTAGTAGTCGGTGAGGAACCCCTTCACCGCCGACTCGCTCGCCACCCGGCTGACCCGGCTCGACGAGATGCCGTCGGCGAGCGCGACGGCGATGCCCTTGAGCGACAGCGTCGGCTCCTCCGGGATCATCGCGCCGTGGAAGTCCTGGTTGACTTCTTTGGCGCCGCGATCGGACCACTGCCCGATCGTGACGGCGAGACTGCGAGCCATGGGGGCACTCCATGTCGGTCGGGGCCTACGCCCCGGCGCCGGCCTCGCGAAGCCTGCGGCCGGACACCCATCGAACCACGAATCCGGGTGAAGGTAACCCGGACGCGAGAGAGAACCGCCATACCATCCCATCCGGCACGGGCGGCCCCGAGACGACACGACCGGGCCTCGCGGCCCGGTCGATGGATCGCTGCGAGAGACGAGATCCGGAGGTGCCCCTCCCCGAATCTCCCGCTCGTCAGCCGATCTTGCGCTTCGGCGCGGTCTTGTAGTGGGTCGAGTAGAGCGTTGCACCCACGAAGGTCAGACCACCGACGAGGTTACCGAGAACGGTCGGGATCTCGTTCCAGATGAAGTAGTCCATCCAGGTGAACTTGCCACCGAGCATCAGGCCCGACGGGAACAGGAACATGTTCACGATCGAGTGCTCGAAGCCC
>ERZ1645187.2458-NODE-2458-length-16231-cov-7.117891_pt1 | contig 16231 bp, 20 predicted proteins | sample MGYA00575352_ERZ1645187 | MGnify/ENA primary metagenome ERZ1645187 (study PRJEB40837, sample SAMN11349314) | freshwater sediment metagenome | isolation source: river sediment | host: Sediment | place: India: Wazaribad , New Delhi | collected 2017-02-21 ... | reverse complement strand
TCCAGAGCGGTGTTGCCGGCGCGTTCGCCCAGACCGTTGATCGTGCATTCGATCTGCCGCGCGCCCGCCTCGACGGCGGCCAGCGCGTTGGCGGTCGCCATGCCCAGATCGTTGTGGCAATGGGTGGCGAAGATCACCTTGTCGGCGCCCGGCACGCGGTTCAGCAGCATCGCGATCAGGTCGGCACTTTCGCGCGGCGCAGTATAGCCCACGGTGTCGGGGATGTTGATCGTCGTTGCGCCCGCCTTGATGGCGATTTCCACCACGCGGCACAGGTAATCATGCTCGGTCCGCGTCGCATCCATCGCCGACCATTGCACATTGTCGCACAGGTTGCGGGCATGGGTCACGGTTTCATGAATCCGCTCGGCCATTTCGTCCATGGTCAGGTTCGGAATGGCGCGGTGCAGGGGCGAGGTGCCGATGAAGGTGTGGATGCGCGGGGAACGCGCGTGTTTCACCGCCTCCCAGCAGCGGTCGATGTCCTTGAAGTTCGCGCGGCTGAGGCCGCAGATGGTGGAGTTCTTCGACCGTTTGGCGATTTCCGACACGGCGGCAAAATCGCCTTCCGAGGCGATGGGAAAGCCCGCCTCGATCACATCGACGCCCATTTCGTCCAGGAGGCTGGCGATTTCCAGCTTTTCCTCATGGGTCATGGTGGCGCCGGGCGATTGTTCGCCGTCGCGCAGCGTGGTGTCAAAGATGATGACACGCGGTTGGGTCTTGGCCTGATCGGCGCGGGTCTGGGCGGTATCGGTCATGTCGGAAATCCTGAAATCTTAGCTTTGCGTCTGTCCTTGGGCGCTGGTCACCTCCGAGCGGTCGCGCCCTTGGGCACGCTCAGAGGCTGCTAAGAAGAAGAAGGCCACGGGGAAGCGTCGCCGCAAATGCGGTCGAGGGCATGCCGTAAGGGGTGCGTGTCCGTGCCATGGCGCCGGACTATAGCCAGCGGGCAGGGAAAGAAAAGAGGGGGCGGCAACCTTTTTCATTCGGGCCCACCCCCTTGACGCGGGCGGGCTTGCCCACAGCTTTCCGCAAAAGAAGAGGGCGACATGCGAACATTGGTCATCGGGGCGTCGGGCGGGATCGGCGTGGCGCTTGTTGCTGCGGCGGGGGAGGAGGTCGTGGGGCTGTCGCGGCGCCATGATGGGCTGGAGGTCACCGACGAAACCTCGGTCGCGGCCGCGCTGGGCGGCTTGGCGCCGGGGTTTGAGCGGGTGATGCTGGCCACCGGCGCGCTGGAGGTGCAGGGCAGGGCGCCGGAAAAGACGATCCGCGCCGTCGATGCCGACGGATTGATGGCGCAGTTTGCCGTCAATGCGGTGGGGCCGGCGCTTGTGCTGAAACATCTCTTGCGCCTTTTGCCGCGCGACCGGGTGGTGCGGGTCGGGGTCCTGTCGGCGCGGGTCGGCTCTATCGGCGACAATCGGTTGGGCGGCTGGTATGGCTATCGTGCGGCAAAGGCGGCGCTGAACCAGATCGTGCACACCACCGCAATCGAATGGGCGCGCAGCCATCCGCAATCGGTTCTGGTCGCGCTGCATCCGGGCACCGTGGCCACGCCGCTGACCGCCGTGCATGGCGCGGGCCACGAAAGGGTGGCCCCCGATCTGGCGGCCGCCCGGCTGTGGCAGGTGCTGGAGCGGCTGGGGCCGGATCAAACCGGCACCTTCCATGACTGGGCCGGCAAGCCCGTGCCCTGGTAGGCGCAGCCCTTTCGCCGCAGTTTCCCTTGACTTCCCCGCCCGCCCGCGCTTTTTCGGCGCAAACCGGATCAAAGCCTCCTTGAAGGGGACAAACATGCACGCCTATCGCAGCCATACCTGCGCCGCCCTGAACACCGCCCATGTCGGCCAAGAGGTCCGCCTGTCGGGCTGGGTCCACCGGGTGCGCGACCACGGGGGGGTGCTGTTCATCGATCTGCGCGATCACTATGGCATCACGCAAGTGCTGGCCGACAGCGACAGCCCGGCCTTTGCCGAGATTGAAAAGATCCGCGCCGAATGGGTGATCTGCATCGACGGCCGCGTGAAGGCCCGCGACGCCAGCCTTGTGAACCCCAAGCTCGCCACCGGCGAGATCGAGGTTTACGCCACCGGCCTGACGGTTCTGGGCGCCGTTGAGGGCGATCTGCCGATGCCGGTCTTTGGCGACGTCGACTACCCCGAAGAAACCCGCCTGACCTATCGCTTCCTTGACCTGCGCCGCGAGAAGCTGCACCAGAACATGATGCTGCGGTCAAACGTGGTGCGGTCGATCCGCAACCGGATGTGGGATCAGGGGTTCAACGAATTCCAGACCCCGATCATCACCGCCTCCAGCCCCGAAGGCGCGCGTGATTTCCTCGTGCCCTCGCGCCTGCATCCGGGCAAGTTCTATGCCCTGCCGCAGGCCCCCCAGCAGTTCAAGCAGCTGATCATGGTTTCCGGTTTTGACCGCTATTTCCAGATCGCGCCCTGCTTCCGCGATGAAGACCCGCGCGCTGACCGCAGCCCGACCGACTTCTATCAGCTTGATATCGAAATGTCTTTCGTCACGCAGGACGATGTGTTCGCCGCCGTGCAGCCGGTGATCCAAGGCATTTTCGAAGAATTCGGCAAGGGCAAGAAGGTCTATGCCGACTGGCCCAAGATTGCCTACCGCGACGCGCTGAAATGGTATGGCAGCGACAAGCCCGACCTGCGCAACCCGATCAAGATGGCGGATGTGTCCGACCACTTCCGCGGTTCGGGCTTTGCCATTTTCGCCAAGCTTCTGGAGACCGAAGGCAACGAGGTTCGCGCCATTCCCGCCCCCACGGGCGGCAGCCGCAAGTTTGCCGACCGGATGAACGCCTTTGCCCAGAAAGAGGGCCTGCCGGGCATGGGCTATATCTTCTGGCGCAAGGCCGAGGACGGCACGACCGAGGCCGCGGGGCCCATCGCCAAGGCGCTGGGCGATGCGAAAACCGAAGAAATCCGCGTGGCGCTGGGCTTGGGTGAGGGCGATGCAGCCTTCTTCCTGGGCGGCAAGCCCGAGGTGTTCGAACCCGTCGCAGGCCGTGCGCGCAACGAGATCGGCCGCGAGCTGGGCCTGACCGAAGAAAACTGCTTCAAATTCGCCTGGATCGTCGATTTCCCGATGTATGAGAAAACCGACGAGGGCGGGATTGATTTCAGCCACAACCCCTTCTCGATGCCGCAGGGCGGGCTTGAGGCGCTGAACGGGGATCCGTTGAAGGTTTACGCCTATCAGTATGACCTGGCCTGCAACGGTTATGAACTGATCTCGGGCGGTATCCGCAACCACAAGCCGGAAATCATGTACAAGGCCTTTGAGCTGGCCGGTTACCCGAACTCCGAGGTGGACAAGCGGTTTGGCGGCATGGTCAAGGCCTTCAAATACGGCGCGCCGCCCCACGGCGGCTGCGCGGCGGGCATCGACCGGATCGTGATGCTCTTGGCCGATGAGGCCAACATCCGCGAGGTCATCATGTTCCCGATGAACCAGCGCGCCGAAGACCTGCTCATGGGCGCGCCCAGCGAGCCGATGCTGAAGCAACTGCGCGAATTGAACCTGCGGGTCGTTCCCAAGGAATGACAGGGGCGGATTTCCGCCTTTTGTGATCGGGGCACGCTTTCCATGACCGGAGGGCGTGCCCATATTCGTTGCGTGCCGATTTCCCGCAGGCGGAGCCCTTGATGACCCTGTCGCCCAGTCTGGTTGCCTTCCGCTTTGGTTATGGCCTGCCATTGGCCGCAGGCGCGCCGCAAACAGCCGAGGCGATGCTGGCGGCACTTGCCGGCCCTGACACGATGGCCGCGCGCTTTCCGGTCCCTTCTTATGATTGGGTGCATGAAAGAGCGTCCGACATCGCCCGCAACAAGATGGCCGCGAAAACCGACCCGACGCTGCAAACCCGGCTGGAAGGGGTGCATGCCGAGCTGAAAGAGGCCGGGATGGCGGCGCTCGGCGCCTCGGTCGCGCGCTGTGTTGCGGCGCCCGACATGTTTCGCGAACGTCTGGTCGCCTTCTGGGCCGACCATTTCACCGTCAGCGCGGGCGGGCAGGACGACGCGATTTTTCCCTATGCCTTTGTCGAGGACGCCATCCGTCCGCATGTGGCGGGCCATTTCGGCGACATGCTTTCCGCTGTCGTCCACCATCCGGCCATGCTGCGCTATCTGGATCAGACGCGCTCGGTCGGGCCGAATTCGCGCAAGGCCAAGCGGCGCGGCGGCGGGCTGAATGAAAACCTCGCGCGTGAGCTGATGGAGTTGCACACGCTGGGCGTCGGGGCCAGCTACAGTCAGGCGGACGTGCGACAGCTGGCTGAATTGCTGACCGGCCTGACCTATGACGCCCGGCGCGGCTATGCCTTTGATCCCGCGCTGGCCGAGCCGGGGCCGGAAACCGTGCTGGGCAAGACCTATGACGGCAAGGACGAGGCGCCGATCCGCGCCTTCCTGCAGGATCTGGCCCGCCGCCCCGAAACCGGCCAGCATCTGGCGCGGAAGCTCGCCGTGCACTTCGTGTCGGATGACCCCGATCCCGCCATGGTCACGGCGATGGCGGCGGCCTGGCAGGCGGCCGATGGTGCGCTTTTGCCAATGTATCAGGCGATGCTGACCCACCCGGCCGCCCATGCCGCACCGGCGGCGAAGGCCCGGCAGCCCTGGGATTTCCTGATGGCCGCCCTGCGCGGGCTTGGTGTCAAGGGCGAGGATGTCATTGCTTGGAAGCGTGACCGGCTGACAGCCGTCGTCCTCCAGCCCCTGCGCGCCATGGGTCAGAACTGGAAGTCACCGCCCGGACCCGATGGCTGGCCCGAGGCGCTGGAGACCTGGATCACCCCGCAAGGCCTGGCCGAGCGGATCGGTTGGGCCATGCGCTGGCCGGCTGAACTCGTCAGCCCGCTGCCCGAGCCAAAGGCCTTTGCCGAAGCCGTGCTGGGCGACCGCGCCTCGCCCGCGCTGCTTTGGGCCGTGGTGCGGGCAGAAAACCGGGCCGAAGGGGTGGGCATCGTGCTGTCCAGCCCGGAATTCAATCGGAGATAGGCGATGATCGACCGCAGAAACCTGTTGCGCGGCTTGGGCCTTTTGGGCTGTTCGGCCGCCGCCCATCCCTTTCTGACCTCGGTGACCTTTGCGGCCTCGGACGGGGCCGCGACCTTGGGCGAAAACCGGCTGGTCGTCATCATCCTGCGGGGCGCAATGGATGGGCTGGACGTGGTGCGCCCGGTGGGTGACCCGCTGCTGGCGCCCTACCGCCCGACGCTGTCGCAGGTAGAAAGCCTTGATCTGGATGGGTATTTCGGCCTTAATCCGGCGCTGGCCGGGCTGCATCCCCTGTGGCAGGCGGGCGAATTGGCCTTTGTCCATGCCACCTCGACCCCCTATCGCAACAAGCGCAGCCATTTCGACGGGCAAGACCTGCTGGAGGCCGGAACCGGCCCCGATCTGCCCATCGATCAGGTCCGCGACGGCTGGCTGAACCGCATCTTGCAGGCGGTGCCGGGCCTGCGCGCCGAAACCGCCTTTGCGGTGGGCCGGCAGGACATGCGCATCCTGCGCGGCCCGGCCCCCGTGATGGAATGGGCGCCTGATACTTCGGTTTCGCTGTCACCACAGGCCCAGCTCTTGCTTGAGCAGGTCTATCACGACGACCCGCTGTTTCTGGCCGCCGCTGCCGAGGCGATGGCCCTGAGCGAGGTCGAAGACATGGACGACGCCATGATGGACCCGGCGAAGGCGGGCAAGGGGCGCAAGGACGATGCGGCCGAACGGGTTGCCGATTATGCCGCCGAAAGGCTGCGCGGCGACACCCGGATCGCCGCCTTTTCGCTGACCGGTTGGGACACCCACAAGGGGCAGGGCAAGAACCTTGGCCGGGCGCTGGGGCGGTTGGAGCGGACGATCCTGCGCCTGCGTCACAAGCTGGGCGCCGAGGTCTGGGGCAAGACCACGGTTCTGGCGATGACCGAGTTTGGCCGCACCGTGGCCGAGAACGGCACCGGCGGCACCGATCACGGCACGGCGGGGGCGATGGTGGTGGCCGGCGGGGCGATTCGCGGCGGCAAGGTTTATGGGCAATGGCCGGGGCTGGCCGAGGCCGATCTTTTCGAACGGCGCGACCTGATGCCGACGTCGGATGTGCGGGCCTGGGCGGCGCATGCCATGCGCGGGCTTTACGGCTTTGACCGGACGCTGTTGCAGGACAAGGTCTTTCCGGGGCTGCAGATGGGCGACGATCCCGGGCTGATCCTGTGACGAAAGCCCATTGCCTGCCTTGGCCCGTGGTTTCATAACGGGGGCAAAGGACAGGCCCCGATGACACAAGACGATCTTCTGGGTCGGCCGGTTCCCGGCTGGACCCCACCGCCCGCCCCCGTTGGCGACCCGCTTGAGGGCGAGTATGTCCGGCTGGAGCGGATGGACCCGGACAGCCACGCCGCTGATCTGCACCGCGCCTATTCCGGCCATGACCGGCTGTGGGACTATATGCCCTACGGGCCGTTCTCCTCGGCGGCCGGCTATCACCGCTGGGCCAAGGAAGCCGCCACCGGCGCCGATCCGCTGTTCTATGTGCTGCGCGACAAGGCGACGGGGCATTGCGGCGGGGTGGCCAGCTATCTGCGCATCACCCCCGCCGCCGGCACGATCGAGGTTGGCCATATCTGCCTTTCACCTGAAATCGCCAAAGGACGCGCCTGGACCGAGGCGATGTTCCTGATGATGGATTGGGCCTTTCGGGCCGGCTATCGCCGGTATGAGTGGAAGTGCAATGCGCTGAACATGGCCTCGCGCCGGGCGGCGCAGCGGCTTGGCTTCAGCTATGAGGGCATTTTCCGCCAAGCGGCGGTCATCAAGGGACGCAACCGCGACACCGCCTGGTTCGCCATGATCGACGCCGAATGGCCCGCCCTGCGTGAGGCCTATGGGGCCTGGCTGTCGCCGCGCAACTTCGACGCCGCAGGACGGCAGCGCGAGCGGCTGTCCGATCTGACGCGGCTGGTCCGCGCCGCTGACGATCCGGGCCTGGGCTAGGACGGCGGTCCATCGCGCGGGCCGAAGGCCGCGCCGGGGTTCAGCCGCGCCGCAATCAGCCGCCGGGCAAGGTCGGCCCCTTTCTCGGCCGCCAGGGCCTTTGCCGCGGCGGCAAGGTCGGCATCAGCCGACAGCTCTGCCAGTCCGGCCAGAAACCCGCCCAGATAGCGCCGCTCTTCTGGCCCGGGATGGCCCTGCAAGACGCGGGCGGCATAGGCTAGATCATCCTGCATCGCCAGCTGGTCGGGCGGCGGTGGCACAGCCGCGCTGCCGGTCGGGATTTCGATGTCGAGGTCTGGCAAGAGCGGCCGCAGCACCCGGCAGAACCGGGCCAAGCCCTGAACCGGCTTTTCAAGAAACCCGTCGGCCCCTGCGGCCAGCGCGATCTGGCGGCCTTCGGGGCTGCCCGACATGCCAATCACTGCCGTTGGTCGGCGCGGCGACAGCACAAGATCGCGAATCAGCCCCTCACCCCGCCCATCCGGCAGACCGAGATCGACCAGCACCACATCGGGCCGGTAGACCCGCAGATGGGCGCGGGCCGTCTCCAGCCGGTCGGCCCGGCGCAACCTTGCGCCCGCCCGCCGGGCCATCAGGCGCAGCGCCTCGCAGGCAAAGCGGCTGTCCTCGACGGCAAGGATGGTTACGCCGAACAGGGGCAATTCCTGGGCCCAGCCCGAAAAGACCGGCCCGGAGAAGGGCCCCTGCGAAACGGGCAGGGCGGCTGGTGCGCGCTTGTCTGGCGAACGGGCAGAGGGTGGCGGGGCGTCGGGGTCTGGCATGGCGCACCTTTCGCAGCAAGGAAGCGGGCGGCGAAAGCGCCCGTGATCTCAGCCAAGCATGCTTTGCCTAACACCGGGTAAAGGCCGCCACCCCGCCGAAAGAATTTACCGCCTGTGACCAAGCTTCCCCTTGCCGTCGGACCCGCAGCTTCCCATAACCCGGAAAACCGCCACAACGCCCGGAGCCTTTCCATGATCGGACGCCTGAACCATGTCGCCATCGCCGTGCCCGACCTTGAGGCTGCCGCGGCCCAGTATCGCAACACCCTGGGCGCCAAGGTGAACCCGCCGCAGGACGAGCCCGATCATGGCGTGACCGTGGTGTTCATCGAATTGCCGAATACCAAGATCGAACTTCTGTATCCCTTGGGTGACAACAGCCCGATCAAGGGGTTTTTGGAAAAGAACCCCTCGGGCGGCATCCACCACATCTGCTATGAGGTCGAGGATATCCTGGCCGCACGCGACCATCTGAAAGCCTCGGGCGCGCGGGTTCTGGGTTCGGGCGAGCCGAAGATCGGTGCCCATGGCAAGCCGGTGCTGTTCCTGCACCCCAAGGACTTCAACGGCTGCCTTGTGGAGCTTGAACAGGTATGACCATCACCGCCGCCATCGTTCTGTTTGCCGTGACTTGGTTCATGGTGTTCTTCTGCGTGTTGCCGCTGCGGTTCAAGAGCCAGGCCGAAGAAGGCGCCGTGACGCCCGGCACGCCGGCCTCGGCGCCGGAAGATCCGATGCTGGGCAAGAAGGCCCGGCTGACCACCGTCATTGCCGGGGTGATCTTTGCCGGGCTTTACATGCTCATCAACTCGGGCCTCATCACCCGGCACAACATGGATGTCTTTCACATCCTGAACTGATGGCTGAACGGATGGCCGGCCTCAGGGCCGGTTCAGCCGGTGGAAAAGGTGGGTGAAGGTCGCCACGCCCAGTACCGGAATCACCAGGTTCACCAGCGGCACCGACAGGGGCGCGGCCATCAGGATGCCTGCCATCCAGATGCGCAGCGGGTGGCGGGCGCGCAACGCCTTGGCGCCCGCGCGCCCCAGTCGTCGCATGGCGACCAGCGTGAAGTATTCACGCCCCAGAAGCCAACCGTTCAAGCCCCAGAACAGAACCGGAATCAGCGGCCCGGCAAAGGCATAAAGAAAAATCGCCAGCACGTTGGCCGCGATCAGCACCCCAAGGAAGTTCAGGCTGTCGACCAGCGTGTCGGCCAAGCGCATGGGCGGCACCTGGGCAAGCCCCGGGTAATGGCGATCCTCGACCGCATCGGCGATGTCTTCCAGAAACAGGCCCGAAAAAGCCGAGGCGACGGGAACCATCAGGAACACCGACAGCCCCAGCATGAACAGCAGGGATCCCCACCCCAAAAGCGTGTCGATCCCGCCGACCGGCCCCACCAGAGGGATGTCGACCGACCCCGGCGCAAGGCTTTCGATCAGCCAGAGGAAACCGGCATAAACCCCGGCCAGAAGCGCCAGCGCCAGCAGGACGCCCAAGACCACGACCCGGCGAAAGCGCGGGTCGCCCATCTGTCCGATGGCCTTGATAAAGCAGGAAAAAATCACGCAAGCCCCCATTGCACGACCCGGGCAAGGTCCGGGCGCGGGCGTTCGGGCGCGGGCGCGCCCGGCGTGCCGATATGAACGATCCCGGCCACGGTTTCGCCGGCGTGGCAACCAAAGGCGCGGGCGCAGAATTCGGCATCATGCGATACCCAGCCCGTCAGCCAGTTCGCGCCCCATCCCGCCGCCGAGGCTGCATTCACCAGGCCAAGACACAAGGCCCCCGCAGACAAAAGCTGTTCGGCCACCGGAATTTTCGGCACGTCCTGCGGCGAGGAGATCACCACCACGGCAAGCCCGCCGCGATCGAACTGGCCGCGGCCTTTCTCGATCCTTTCGGCATCGCCGCCCGTCTCGCGCGCCCGGGCCTCGGCCAGATCGGCCAGCCGCGCCATGTCGGGGCGGGTCAGCACGATCAGCCGCCAGGGCTCCAGCTTGCCATGGTCAGGCACGCGCAGGGCGGCGGTCAGGATCGGCTCCAGCTCGGCGCGGCTGGGCACGGGGCCGGTGAACAGCTTGGCCGCTTGCGACTGGCGGCGCGACAGGAAGTCAAGGGCGGCGGGGTTCGGGATGGGCATGGGGATCTCCTTCTTGGGCCAAGATGTCCGGGAAAGCGCCGCGGCGGTCAAGCGGGGTTGCATCCGCGGGGGCAAAGGGTCAGGCTGCGACCATGCATAAGGGCGACTGGGCAGAATTGGCGGTGACGGGGGCGGAATTCGCCCTGCGCGTGACCCCGCGCGCCCGGCGCGAAGAGATCAGCCGCGACGAGACCGGCATCAAGGTGGCGGTCTTTGCCCCGCCCGAGGATGGCAAGGCCAATGCGGCGGTGCAGGCGCTTTTGGCCCATGCGCTGGGCGTGGCGAAATCGCGGCTGGTTCTGGTCAGGGGCGCGACCTCACGCGACAAGCTGTTCCGGCTGGAAGGCTAGGCGCCTCAGGGCTTGGCGGGCCGCTCGATCCGGTAGCTGCCTTCGGGCAGGTCAAGGGCGGCCGCCAGATCGCGCAGCTGCGCCATTGACAGGGTGATGATCTGCGGCTCGTCCGTCATCTCGTCGACCTGCCGGATCACCACGCAATCCTCGAACGCCTCGATGATGACGTCCTCTTGTAGGGGCATGCCATGATCGCCCTCGTCGACAAGGGTGATGACGGTGGCATCAAATTCATGCTCGATCGTAAACATGCAATGATGCTACGCCTGACCGACCTTTTGGGCAAGCCTGCTCAGATTTGCGTGAAGGGCTGGCAGGGGCGGCCTTCGGGCTGCTAGATTGCGCGGCGAGGCACAAGAAAAGCGGGCAGGCCATGACACGCAGCGCAGTTTTCGCGGCAATCGCCGCCTTGGGGATGATTCAGGGCTGCGTCCAGACCCAGCCCTCTCCGGCCGCGCCGGTGATGATGGCCCCTGCGGCCCAGCCCGATATCCTTCCGGTCGAGATGGCCGCGCGGAATTTCGTCGCGGTGGTGGGGCAGGTCGAACCCGTGGCCGAGCGCTATTGCCAGACCATGCGGCGGGTGGCGAATTGCGATTTCCAGATCGTCATTGATGACCGGCCGGGCCAGCCGCCGAACGCGTTTCAGACGCTGGACCAATCCGGCCGGCCGATTCTGGCCTTTACCGTCGCGCTGATCCGCGATGCCCGCAACCGCGAAGAGCTGGCCTTTGTGCTGGGCCATGAGGCGGCGCATCACATCGCCGGACATATTCCGCGCCAGCAGAATTCAGCCATGGCGGGGGCGGTGCTTGCGGGGATTCTGGCGCAGGTCGGCGGGGCGGGCGAAGAGGCCATCGCCCGGGCGCAGGACCTTGGCGCCACCGTGGGCGCGCGCCACTATTCCAAGGAGTTCGAGCTGGAGGCCGACAGCCTTGGCGCCGAGATCGCCTTTGTCGCGGGCTATGATCCGCGTATCGGGGCGGCCTTCTTCGACCGCCTGCCTGATCCGGGCGACCAGTTTCTTGGCTCGCATCCGGCCAATGCCGACCGCAAGCGTGTGGTGGCCCAGACGGTCGCGGCGCTGGGCGGTTGAGGGTGCGTTGATCTGCGTCAAGGCGGGAGGGGCGCTTTCCTGAGAGTCTTGCTCTCACAGGCAGTCCAACAAAGGGCAAAGAAGATGATCGGATATCCCGAAGCGCCCCGCGCCTGGGGCTTTACCCGCGGCATGGCCCGCACTGTCGGCGTGTCTCTTACCAATGCGGTGGTGGACGGCTGGCTCAGCCGGAACGAGTTGGGCAATCTGGTCGAGGCGTGCCGCATGTGCGGGGCGACGGGCCAGTGCACCGATTGGCTGGCGCGCACGGTGCAGGCCGATGCCCTGCCCACCTTCTGCCCCAATGCCAATGCGCTGGCGGCCTTGCGCCCTTGAAAGAGGCCGCCTGCGCGCGTTAGCCTGCCGCCATGTTGCAGATCGATGACGTCTTGCGCGACCGTGGCTCGCGCTATGCGGTCTCGGGCGGGCCGGTTCAGGGCCGCGCCGGGGCCGAGGCCTTTTTGGCCGAACTGAAACGGGTGAAGAAATTCGCCAAGGCCACCCATAACACCTGGGCTTGCGTCTTTTCCGATGGGGGCCCGGTGAAGAACGATGATGGCGAGTCCGGGGCAGGGGCGGTGATCCTGAAGATGCTGGAGCGCGCCGGGCTGGTCGATCACATCGTCGTCGTCACGCGCTGGTATGGCGGGGTGCATCTGGGCGGTGACCGATTTGCCCATGTGGTGACTTGCACCCGCGCCTATCTCGAGGCGCTGACCAAGGGTTGAGCGGTGCCCTGCCAGCAGGGGTCTTGCCCGAAGGGGGGCGCCGGCGCTAGCCTTGCGACATCTGCCGGGGGAGGGTGCCATGAAGGCCATGCTGGCCGCCGAGATGCGGCGGGTCTGGAACACCTGCCGGTGGTCCTGGGCGGGCTGGACGGCGGCCTGGGCCAGCGAGAGGACGCTGCGGCAATGGACCCTGGTCAATGCGCTGTCCATCACCCTCAGCCTCTTCATCGAGATGGCCCCGGGCGAACGGGCGCTGATCTGGGCGCTTGGATTGCTGCTGCTGGCGGCCGAGTCGATGAACACCGCGCTGGAAGAGGTGGTGGACTATATCTCGACCGCGATCGACCCGCGCGCGCGGAAAGCCAAGGATTGCGGGAGTGCAGCCGTCGCGTTGACGGCGCTGGCGGGCGGGGTGGCCTGGGGCGTGGTGCTGCTCGGCTGAGCTGTCCGGGCTGCCTCCTCGTGCGCCTTCGGCTTCTCGTCGGGGCGGGCGCCCGAAGAGCGACGAAGTCGACGATGAGGGCCTTAGCTGATGAGATGGCGCAGCCCTTGCGTCACATCCGTGCGCACGGCCAAGCGCAGGCCCGGCTCGTCCCCGGCCTTCAGGGCGGCCAGAATCAGACGGTGGTGCTGGGGCAGGTCGCGGCGGCGGATCTTCTGGTAAAGCGCCCGCATCGTGGGGCCAAGCTGCAGCCAGACCGTCTCGATCATCGCCAGCATGGCCGGTGTCTGGGCGCGCAGATACAAGGTGCGGTGAAATTCCAGATTGCTGCGCACATAGGCCACGGCATCCTGATTCATCACCGCCTCCTGATTCGCGGCATTGATCGCCGCCAGCCGGTCAATCAGCGCGAAATGCACCCGGGGCAGGGCGCGGGCGGCCATTTCCGGCTCCAGCAGGGCGCGGATCGCGGCCAGCTCCTCGATCCGTTCCGGTGACAGGTCGGGCGTGCTGATCCGCCCCGAGGAAGAGATGGTCAGCGCCCCTTCGGCCGCCAGCCGCCGCGCAGCCTCGCGCACGGGGGTCATCGAAACGCCGAACTGGGCGGCAACCCCGCGCAGGGTAAGCGCCTGGCCGGGCCCAAGCTCGCCATGCATCACCTGCTGGCGCAGGGTGCGATAGACGCGTTCATGCGCGGCGGCGTTGGGATCGACAAGACGGGGTGTGCCGGACATGCGACATGCGACCATGAAGGGCGCCGGCGGTCAATCCCCCGGCGCGACAAAGCGCAGGGCGTGCAGCGCACCGCCCTCGGCGTGCAACCAGGCTCTCTGGTCCTGCCAGCCGGGATAAAGCCGCCCGACCACCGCCCAGAACCGGTCGGAGTGGTTCATCTCCAGCAGATGGGCGACCTCATGTGCGGAGACATAGCGCAGCACCGGCGGCGGGGCCAGGATCAGGCGCCAAGAATACATCAGCGCGCCCTCATGGCTGCACGACCCCCAGCGCGAGCGGGTATCGCGCAGGGTGACACGCGCTACCCTGCGGCCGATCTGACCGGCGTAATGGTCCGAAGCCGCCACCAGCCTGTCGCGCGCCAAAGCCTTCAGCCAGGCCTGCGCGCGGGCGCCTGCCAGCGCCGGGTCGCCCGGAATGACCAGCGAATCGCCCTCAAGCGCGATCCTGCGGCCCTGTCCGGCCACCAGCCGCACCGGCCGCCCCTCGACCGGGATCTCTGAGCCGAGGCCCACGGCATCGGCCCTTGGCAGCCGGGCCAGCGCATTGCGCAGCCAGCCCTCTTGCGCCTGCACGAAGGCCATCCCCTCGCTTTCCCGTGCGTGCAGGGGCAGCGACAGGGTCACCTTGCCGTCAACCCGGCTGACGCGCAGCGAAAAGCGCCGGGCGCGGGCCGACCGGCGCAGGGTGATTTCCAGGGGCGGGGGGCCGGGAAGGATGGGCATCTGACCTCTTGAAACGGGCGCATAGAATACCGATGTCAGCCGTGGTCGCAATCGGCCTGAGGCCTGTTCACAAAGGCTTTGACAGTGCCGGGCACTTGTGGCAATCGGCTGCGACTCTGGACATACAGCCTGAAAAGGGAAAACCATGCCCAAGGCAGAATGGGGCACGAAGCGCATTTGCCCCACCACCGGCAAGCGCTTTTACGACCTGAACCGCACGCCGATCGTCAGCCCCTACACGGGCGAGATTGTCGATATCGAAAGCGCGCGCCGCAAGATGGCCGCCGCCGTGATCAGCCGTGCGGTCCCCGACAAGGACGATGAGGTTCTGGTCGACGATCTGGAAGCGGATGACGATCTGCTGGCTGCCGGCGTCGCCGACGATGCGGAGATGGATGACGAGCTTCTGGAAGACGACGCCGACGACAACGTTTCGCTGGACGATCTGGCCGATGTGCCGGGCGACGAAGAGGAACTGTAAGTTCTTCCTGCAGGCGCGAAAAAAGTGCATTTTCCCTCTTGCACCCCGCCGCGCCTGCCAATAAACAGCACCCATCCGCAGCGGCCCACGGTGCGGAAGTTGGTAAAGGGGTCATAGCTCAGATGGGAGAGCGCTTGAATGGCATTCAAGAGGTCGGGAGTTCGATCCTCCCTGGCTCCACCAAACTCTCCAAGGGCGTCGATGGCAAAAACCATCGGCGCCCTTTGGCTTTGGGGCGACAGAAAGCTGGCCAGCTGGCTTTGACGCGGGTCTGACGCCCGCGCCGTCCTGGCAAGGGGCATGGCCATTGCCCTGTCCGGTCGGGCTGACCCGAAGTCGAATCATCTGCGCGGACGCCCGCGCCGGCAAACCGGCGGAGAATCGCATTTTGTCTGGACCTGACGGGCCTTATGTCTGATATAAATCAGGGCCCCAGTCGCCCGTGCCGCCAAGGGGTGGGCCCGGATCGTTTTCCGCTCGCTCTGGCCCGTTCAAACCCTAAGGATCGCATCGTGAGCGCCACCTATCGCGACATCAAGGCTGACATTCTGGGCAAGATCACCCGCGGCGAGTGGAAGCCCGGCAGCCTGATTCCGTCGGAACTGGAGTTGGCCGAGGTGTATGGGGCGGCCCGTGCCACGGTCAACCGGGCGATGCGCGAGCTGGCCGAGGAAGGCATCATCGAACGCAAGCGCAAGTCCGGCTCGCGTGTCAGGCTGTCGCCGCTGCGGCAGGCGCGGTTCGACATTCCGGTGATCCGCCACCAGATCGAAGAGCAGGGCCGGGCCTATCGCTATGCCCTTGTGCGCTCTGAGGTGATTGAGGCCCCCGATTGGCTTTGCGCCCGGCTGTCGCTGCCGGGCGGCGCGCGGGTCCGGCATCTGACCTGTCTGCATTTCGCCGATGGCACGCCCTGGCTGCATGAGGATCGCTGGATCAATCTGACGCTTCTGCCCCGCGCCGAGGCGGCCGATTTCTCGGCCATGGGGCCGACCGAGTGGCTGGTGACCCAGATCCCCTTTTCCGCCGTCGAGATCAGCATTTCGGCCACCGCAGCCGATGCCACGCTGGCGGCGCACCTGGATTGCGCCGTCGGAGAACCGCTGTTGATGACCGAGCGCCTGACGCATTGGGATGGGCAGACGGTCACCTATGTGCGTCTGGTCCATCGGCCCGGCCACCGGATGACCACGCGCTACTGACGCCCGCGCACTACTGACGACCGCGCCGCTTGGTTCCGCCCCGTTGTCCGGCGCGGCCGGCGGTGGACCGGCCCCGGGATTTCACGGCCTCTTCCACCGCCTCTTCAATCACCGACTGCCGCGCCAGCGGATCATCGGCCACGGCAAGCTCCACCGCTTCCAGTCGCTTGACCTCATCGCGGATGCGCGCGGCCTCTTCGAATTCCAGGTTCTCGGCCGCCTTGCGCATTTGCAGGCGCAGCGCGTCCAGATGGGCGGCAAGGTTCTGGCCGACATTGGCCTTCTCCACTTTGGCCGTGACGCGGGACTGATCGGTGTCGCCCTGATAGATGCCCAGAAGGATGTCCTCGACGTTCTTCTTCACCGTCGTCGGCGTGATACCATGGGCCTCGTTATAGGCGATCTGCTTGGCGCGGCGGCGGTTGGTTTCGCCGATCGCGCGCTCCATGCTGCCGGTGATGCGGTCGGCATACATGATGACGCGGCCCTCGGCGTTGCGCGCGGCCCGCCCGATGG
>ERZ1645187.2457-NODE-2457-length-16241-cov-36.726863_pt1 | contig 16241 bp, 10 predicted proteins | sample MGYA00575352_ERZ1645187 | MGnify/ENA primary metagenome ERZ1645187 (study PRJEB40837, sample SAMN11349314) | freshwater sediment metagenome | isolation source: river sediment | host: Sediment | place: India: Wazaribad , New Delhi | collected 2017-02-21 ... | reverse complement strand
CCGCTCACCTGATCGGCAGACGAGCGGTCAGATTGGCCGAACTACTGTCCGCCGACCATATTTAGCCGACTTCCACCCGCCCAACCCCGCCTGTTGCGGTCAACCCGAAATTTTGCCCAAAAATCAAATTCCCGGTAGCTGCTCAGTGGCTTGTGCCCTCCGACTGACTTGCTGATCTTGATCCACGGATACTATTTGCCGACCGGCGTCTTCAGCGTTAGCCGCTTCACCCCTTGTAGCGCTTCGGCGTCGTAGACGAGGATGGCGCCGTTCATCCCCCAAAGGCTGGCGCGAGCACGTATTTACCCTTCCGGATGAATGCTGCGTAGGCGAGGCGTGAGTCAACCGCCAGAAAACTGGGGCGTTAGACGGGCTTCCGAAGCCATGCGGTATACTCGCCCGATGACCCTGAACTCACAGATTAACGCCAGCGCCGAACTGGCGCTCCCCAGCCGCTGGGCTACCGAAGTCGAGCCGCAACTGGCCGCCGGCGAGATGACCCAGGCCTGGCTGGAAATCGACCTCGACGCCCGCCTGCAATTCGCCAGCGGCCTCGTTCTCGTCACCGACCGCCGTCTGCTGGCGCGCGCGCCGGGCGCCGATGGCTGGCAGGAATGGCCGCTGCGCGCCGGGCTGGCGCTGAATCACCATGACCATGCCGGCGTCGGTGCGCTGGAACTGGTCGACGACAGCGGCCGCCTCGCCACCTGGCGTTACACGCTGAGCCGCAACCTCGCTGCGCTGCGCGTGATCGGCGAATTCGACCTGCATCGCGACAGCATCGTCAGTGGCCGGCCCCTGTTGCGGTCGACCGACGATATTTGCCCAAAATGCAAGGCACCGCTGCCGCCCGGCGAAGACGAGTGCCCGATCTGCACGCGCGAAGAAACGGCGGCGCCCTCGACCTGGACGCTGTTTCGCCTGTGGCGCTTCGCCCACCCCTATCGCTGGCAGCTGCTCAGCGGCTTTTTGCTGACGCTGGCGGCGACCGCCGCACAGCTGGTGCCGCCCTACCTGACCATGCCGCTGATGGACGAGGTGCTGATCCCCTTCCAGAATGGCAAGCCGATCGACTGGCCGCTGGTCACCATGTATCTTGGCGGCCTGCTCGGCGCGGCGTTGCTCGCCTGGGTGCTCGGCTGGATACGCACTTACATCCTGGCGCTGGTTTCCGAGCGCATCGGCCGCGACTTGCGCACCACCACCTACAAGCACCTGCTCGGCCTGTCGCTCGAATACTTCGGCGGCAAACGCACCGGCGACCTGATGGCGCGCATCGGCAGCGAAACCGACCGCATCAACGTCTTCCTGTCGCTCGACCTGCTCAACTTCGCCACCGACGTGCTGATGATCGTGATGACCGCCGTCATCCTGTTCTCGATCAACCCGTGGCTGGCGCTGGTGACGCTGCTGCCCTTGCCGATCATCGGCTGGATGATCCATTTCGTGCGCGAGAAGCTGCGCACCGGCTTCGAGAAGATCGACCGCGTCTGGGCCGAAGTCACCAACGTGCTGGCCGACACCATTCCCGGCATCCGCGTCGTCAAGGCCTTTGCCCAGGAAAAACGCGAGAGCGAGCGCTTCCACACCGCCAACGAGCACAACCTGGCGATGAACGACAAGCTGAACAAGACCTGGTCGCTGTTCTCGCCCACCGTCACGCTGCTCACTGAAATCGGCCTGCTCGTCGTCTGGGCCTTCGGCATCTGGCAGATTTCCAAGGGCGACATCACGGTCGGCGTGCTGACCGCCTTCCTCGCCTACATCGGCCGCTTCTACACCCGGCTCGACTCGATGAGCCGCATCGTCTCGGCTACCCAGCGCGCGGCGTCTTCCACCAAGCGCATCTTTGACATTCTCGACCATGTTTCCAGCGTGCCGGAGCCGACCAACCCGGTGCATCTGACCAAGGTGACCGGCCAGATCGAATTGAAGAAGGCCAGCTTCCGCTACGGCACCCGTGCCGTGACGCGCGATGTCGATCTGGTCATCAAGCCGGGCGAAATGATCGGCCTGGTCGGTCACTCCGGCTCGGGCAAGTCGACGCTGGTTAACCTGATCTGCCGCTTCTACGATGTGACCGAGGGCGCCGTTTTCATCGACGGCGTCGATGTCCGTTCAGTGCCGGTCGCCGAGTTCCGCCAGCACATCGGCCTCGTTCTTCAGGAGCCCTTCCTGTTCTTCGGCACCATCGCCGAGAACATCGCCTACGGCAAGCCGCACGCCAGCCGCGCCGAGATCATCGCCGCTGCCCGCGCCGCCCACGCCCACGAGTTCATCCTGCGCCTGCCGCACGGCTACGATTCGCTGGTCGGCGAACGCGGCCAGGGGCTTTCCGGCGGCGAGCGCCAGCGCATCTCGATTGCCCGCGCGCTGCTGATCGATCCGAAGATCCTGATCCTCGACGAAGCGACTTCCTCGGTCGATACCGAAACCGAGAAGGAAATCCAGAAGGCGCTCGACAATCTTGTGCGCGGCCGCACTACCATCGCCATCGCCCACCGCCTGTCCACGCTGCGCAAGGCCGACCGGCTGGTGGTCATGGATCGCGGCCGTCTGGTCGAGCTGGGCAACCACGACGAACTGATGGCGGCCGAAGGCCATTACTACAAGCTCTATCAGGCGCAGGCGCGCAATGTGGATACCGAGCAGGAAACCACGAGAAGCATCGAGCAGCCCAGCAAGGAACTCAGCAAATGACGGCCCCCGATTTCACCCTTAGCCGCGACAGTTACGGTCGACTCGTTTTAAAGGCCAAAAATGAAGAAGTCCATGTCGGCGTCGTGCCCGTGCGTGCCTTCCCGATTGCCGCGCCGGACGAGGGCATCGCGTTAATCAACACCGAAGGCCATGAAGTGGGCTGGACCGACCGCCTCGCCGACCTGCCGCCGGCCATCGGCCAGTTGATCGAGGAAGAGCTGGCCAGCCGCGAGTTCGTGCCGGAAATCGAGCAGATCGTCGAGGTTTCCAGCTTCGCCTGCCCGAGTACCTGGCAGCTGCGCACCAATCGCGGCCCGGCGACGCTGCTGCTCAAGGGCGAGGAAGACATCCGCCGCCTGTCGCAGACGCAGATGATGGTTTCAGACACCCACGGCATCCAGTTCCTGATCCGCGACATCGGCACGCTCGACCGCCACAGCCGCAAGCTGCTCGACCGCTTCCTGTAACGGCACGTAGCAAAGCGTGACATTTTTTTGACGCGGGTCAGCCACGACCCACGGAAAGCGTTAATAATCATCATCTGCCCCATAATCAAATTCTTACAGCGAGACGGAGCTGGGCGACACAAGCATGAAGAAAAAAGACATCATCATTCGGGACATCATCGCCCTGCGCGGCCCGAACATCTGGACTTACCGGCCGGTCTTCGAAGCCTGGATCGACATCGGCGAATTCGAGGATTACCCCTCCAACAAGCTGCCCGGCTTCACCGAGCGCCTGACCGCCTTCCTGCCCTCGCTGATCGAGCACCGCTGCAGCCGCGACGTGCGCGGCGGCTTCATCGCCCGACTCAATGAAGGCACCTGGATCGGCCATGTGCTGGAGCACGTCGCACTGGAACTGATGACGATGGCCGGCCTGCCCGGCGGCTTCGGCCGCACCCGCGAGACGACCGAACGCGGCGTCTACAAGCTGGCCATTCGCAACTGGCAGGACGACATTACGCGCATTGCGCTCGACGAAGGGATCGCGCTGATCCTGGCGGCCGTCGAAGATAAGCCCTTCGATGTCGCCGATGTCGTCGACACCCTGCGCCGCAAGATCGACCGCAAGTATCTCGGCCCCTCCACCGCCGCCATTGTCAGTGCCGCCGACGACCGCGACATTCCGGCCATCCGCCTGCTGGCCGACGGCAACCTTGTCCAGCTTGGCTATTGCGCCGCGATGCGCCGCATCTGGACGGCCGAAACCGACCAGACCAGCGCCATCGCCGAAACCATCTCGCGCGACAAGGATCTGACCAAGGAACTGATTTCCTCGGTTGGCGTGCCGGTGCCGGAGGGCCGCGAGGTCGACAGCGCCGAAGACGCCTGGGAAGCGGCAGAAGACATCGGCGTGCCGGTCTGCGTCAAGCCGACCGATGGCAACCACGGTCGCGGCGTCTTCATCGACCTGACAACCAAGGAGGAAGTCGCCAAGGCTTACGCCATCGCCGTCGATGAGGGCTCCGGCGTGCTGGTCGAACGCTCCATTCCCGGCATCGAGCATCGTCTGCTGGTCGTTGGTGGCAAGCTGGTCGCCGCCAACCGCAGCGATTTGATTACCGTGACCGGCGACGGCCAATCGACGGTGCAGCAACTGATCGACAGCCAGGTCAATACCGACCCGCGCCGGGGCACCACCGAACTGCATCCGCTGTCCTTCATCCGCATCGACACGGCCGCCCGCATCGAACTCGAACGCCAGGGACTGACTGCCGACAGCGTGCCGGCCGAAGGCCGCGAGGTGCTGATTCAGCGCAACGCCAACCACGCCTTCGACTGCACCGACGAAGTCCACCCGGAAACGGCCGAAGTCGTCGCACTGGCGGCCCGTGTCGTCGGCCTCGACATTGCCGGAGTCGACCTCGTCTGCCAGGACATTTCCCAGCCGCTGGACGGGCAAGGCGGCGCCATCGTCGAAGTCAACGCCGGCCCCAGCCTGCTGATGCACATCAAGCCGGGCATTGGCCAGCCGCGCCCGGTCGGCCAGGCCATCGTCAACAACCTGTTCGCCACCGAGCAGTCCGGCCGCGTGCCACTGGTGGGCGTGACCGGCACGCACGGCCGCAATGCCGTCGCCAAGCTGGTCGCCCGTTTGCTATACCTTTCTGCCCACTATGTCGGCCTCGCCTGTAGCGACGGCATCTTCCTCGGCCGCCATCAGGTTCAGAAAACCAGTGCGGCCAACTGGGAAGGCGGCCGCCGTCTGCTGGTCAATCGCTCCGTCGAGGCGGCGGTGATCGAGAACGGCGCCGACGTCATCCTCGGCCAAGGCTTGCCTTACGACCGCTGCGCGGTCGGCATCATCACCAACATCGTGCCGGAAGAAGAAAATCTCGAACGCTGGGATGTGCAATTGACGGGGGGCGAGTACTACACGACCCACCGCTCGACCTACCGCACCCAGGTCGATGTCGTGTTGCCGGGCGGCCATGCCGTGCTGAATGCCGAGGACGAGCTGGTCGCCGATTTTGCCGAACTATGCGATGGCGAAGTGATCTTCTTCGCCTGCGACCCCAATAATCCGGTGCTGCTAGCCCATCTTGCCGCCGGCAAACGCGGCGTCACCGTCGTCGACCACCGCATTGTCCTGCGTAGCGGTAACGAAGAAATTCGCATCTGCCGTCTGGTCGATGCGCCCTATATCGGCAAGGCCAAGTCACCGACGAAGATCGCCAACGTGCTGGCCGGTGTCGCCGCCGGCTGGGCGCTGGACTTGAGCCAGGACATCCTGACTACCGGCGTCAAGACCTTCGGTCTCGCGCTACCCGACCCGGCCACCGTGCTTTCGCAGCGCGCCAAGCAACTGCAAGCGGCCAGAAAACCGGCCGCCGTCCGGAAATAACAAGGAACTCAGCGTCATGGACGTTTCCCGCATTCGTGCCCTGCGCGGCCCCAACCTGTGGAGCCGGCATACCGCCATTCAGGCCATCGTCACCTGCGAAGGCGGCGAGGTCGCCATCGCCAACCTGCCGGGCTTCGAAGCCCGGCTGCGCGAGCGATTCCCGGAACTGGGCGACCTGATTCCCGCCGACCATCTCGATACCGTGTCGATGGCACATGCGCTGGAATTCGCGGCGCTCGGGCTTCAGGCCCAGGCCGGTTGCCCGGTGACCTTCAGCCGCACGGCGCAGACGGTAGACACCGGCGTCTATCAGGTTGTCGTTGAATACACCGAAGAAGATGTCGGCCGCTTGGCGTTCGAGCGTGCCGAGCAGCTTTGCCTGGCAGCGCTGAACGACACGCCGTTCGACCTCGACGCTACGTTAAAGGAGTTGCGCGACCTTGACGAAGACATCCGTCTCGGCCCGTCGACCGGCGCCATCGTCACCGCTGCTGCCGCACGCGGCATTCCCTTCCGCCGACTGACGCAGGGCAGCCTCGTCCAGTTCGGCTGGGGCAGCAAGCAAAAACGCATTCAGGCTGCCGAAACCAGCTATACCAGCGCCATTGCCGAATCAATCGCCCAGGACAAGGAGCTGACCAAGAAGCTGCTGCACGCGGCCGGAGTCGCAGTGCCTATTGGCCGCCCGGTCGAGGATGAGGACGATGCCTGGGTCGCCGCCCAGGAAGTCGGCCTGCCGGTCGTCGTCAAGCCACAGGATGGCAACCAGGGCAAGGGGATTTCGGTCAACCTGACGAACGAAGAGCAGGTACGCCACGCCTATCGCGTTGCCATCGAGTTCCGCGACGACATCATGGTCGAGAAATTCCTGCCCGGCCACGACTGGCGCTTCCTGGTCATCGGCGACAAACTGATCGCCGCCGCCCGCCGCGACCCGCCGCTGGTTGTCGGCGACGGCACGCATACCGTTCGCCAGTTGGTCGATATTGTGAACAGCGATCCGCGTCGCTCCGACGGTCACGCCACCTCGCTAACCAAGATTCGCTTCGACGAAATCGCCCTCGCCCGCCTGGCCGAGCAGGGTTACGATGCCGACACGATCCCGGGACGGGGTGTCCGCGTCGTGCTGCGCAACAACGCCAACCTGTCCACCGGCGGCACCGCCACCGACGTGACCGACGACGTACATCCCGATCTCGCCGCTGCAGCAGTCGCGGCGGCGCAAACCATTGGTCTCGACATTGCCGGAATCGACGTCGTCTGCGACACGATCCACAAGCCGCTGGAAGAACAGGGCGGCGGTATCGTCGAGGTCAATGCCGCACCCGGCCTGCGCATGCACCTCGACCCGTCGTTTGGCAAAGGGCGCGCCGTGGGCGAAGCGATCGTCGACATGATGTTCGCAGGTGGCGACAACGCCCGCATTCCTGTCGTCGCAATTGCCGGCACCAATGGAAAAACCACCACCAGCCGCCTGATCGGACGCATTTTCGAGAGCCACGGCCTGCGTGTCGGCATGACCAGCACCGACGGCATCTACGTCCAAGGCCGCCGCATCGATACCGGCGACTGCTCGGGCCCGCGCAGCGCCCGCAATGTGCTGCTGCACCCGGATGTCGATGCCGCCGTGTTCGAGACTGCCCGGGGTGGCGTGCTGCGCGAGGGCCTGGGCTTCGACATGTGCGATGTCGCGGTGATCACCAACATCGGCCTCGGCGATCATCTGGGTCTCAACTACATCACCACGGTCGACGAACTGGCCGTCGTCAAGCGCGTCATTGTCGAGAACGTGGCGCCGCATGGTACGGCGGTTCTCAATGCCGCCGACCCGGTCGTCGCCGCTATGGCTCATCACTGTCCTGGCAACATCATCTTCTTTGCCCAAGATCGCATGAATCCGGTGCTTGCCACGCATCGTGCACAAGGACGGCGTGTCGTCTATGTCGAACGCGAGGCCATCGTCTGCGGTGAAGGTCGCAGGCAACAGCGCATCCCGCTGGCCAATATTCCGCTGACCCGCAACGGCACCATCGGTTTTCAGGTCGAAAACGCCATGGCGGCCATCGCTACCGGCTGGGCACTGGCTTACCCGTGGGAAGAGATCGAACGCGCGCTTGCCGGTTTCGTCAGCGATGCCGCAACGGCACCGGGACGCTTTAACGTCTTCGACTACAAGGGCGCTACGCTGATCGCCGATTACGGGCATAACCCGGACGCCATCCAGGCACTGGTGGCAGGCATCGGGAACATGCCGGCAAAGCGCCGCTCGGTAGTCATCAGCGGCGCCGGCGACCGGCGCGACGACGATATCCGCCAGCAAACGGAAATCCTGGGCGATGCCTTCGATGAGGTCATTCTTTATCAGGACGCCTGCCAGCGCGGGCGCGAGGACGGCGAAGTCATCGCCCTGCTCCGCGAAGGTCTGGCCAATGCGAAACGTACCCGCCAAATCGACGCCATCGACGGCGAATTCATTGCTATAGATTTGGCGCTGTCCCGTTTGCAACCTGGAGAGCTGTGTCTGATCCTGATCGATCAGGTCGAAGATGCTCTCGCGCATATTGCGCGGAGAATCGCCGAATCGACTGGCGCCGCCAGCTGATGGCAGGACGGCGATGAACTGCGGCGACGGCTTTCAGTCGCCCAGTTCGTACTGCTTGATCAGCCGATAAATGTTGCGCTCGCTGATGCCAAGAATACCTGCCACCTTGGCGCGGTTGCCGGAGTAGCGCACCAGGGTTCGCCGCAGATAGTCCTTTTCGATCTCTTCTAGGCTCGGTTCATGATCGAAACTGAAGACAACCGCACCGGCGCGGCGCGCGGTCAGCATTCCGAAGTGATCCGGACGGATACGCCGATCGCGCCCGGCCAGAATTACCGCCCGTTCGATCAGATTGCGTAATTCGCGGACATTGCCGGGCCAGTCGTAGGCAGTCAGTAACTTGAGTGCATCCGGCGTCATTTCGCGCTCGACACCGCCACCGAAAGTCTGGAGAAAATGCTGGGCCAGCAGCGAAATGTCTTCGCGGCGTTCGCGTAACGGTGGCACCTTGATCACGAAGCTCGCCATCCGGAAATAGAGATCGGCGCGAAACGTGCCTTCCTGGGCCATCTGCGCCAGATCACGATTGCTGGCTACAACGAAGCGGACATCCGCCTTCAGCGTCCGCGTCCCCCCCAGACGACGGAAGGTTCCCGACTCCATTACCCGCAGCAACTTGGCCTGATTGGCCGGGCCGGTTTCGCCGATTTCATCGAGAAACAGCGTGCTGCCTTCCGCCTCCTCGATCAGCCCCTTTTTCTGCCGGTCGGCGCCGGTATAGGCGCCCCGCTCGTGACCGAATATCTCGGACTCGAAAAGCGTTTCCTGCAGCGTGGCGCCGTCGACCGTAACCATTTCGCGAGCGCGTCGCCCACTGCTTTCGTGAATTGCCTGGGCCACCATTTCCTTGCCACTGCCCGATTCGCCCTGAATCATCACCGTCGCGTCCGCCGGCCCGACTGCCTCGATCAGTTCGAGCATCTCGAGCATTGCCTGCGAGTTGCCAATCAGCGGCCCCGGCCGTCGCGACTCGAGTTGACGGCGATAGAACGCATTGCGGCGCCGCAATTCGGAGTTTTCCAGCTCGCGGCGGATGGTGATTTCAAGTTCGTCGAGACCGATCGGCTTGGTGAGATACTCGACTGCGCCCGCCTGGATCAGGCTGACGGCGTTACGGATCGACCCGTAACCAGTCAGCACGACAATGGGAAACTGCGATGAGAGCGACTCGACCAACTTCGGCGTATCGGCATCGGGCAGACGCAGATCGAGAAATATCAGGTCGGGCTCGGCCTCCTGCAGCAGTCGGGATGCCTCCGCCCAGTTGTGCGCACCTACCGCATCCAGGCCCATGTCGGCGATCTGCTCGACCAGCAGTTGGTTGAACACGCGGTCATCGTCGATGACGAGCACCAGTTTTTTCATGGCTTCAGTTTTTCACCAATGGGAAGTACACCCGGAAAACAGCCCCCTGCCCAACCTGGCTGGACACTTCGATCGTGCCTGCATAGCGCTCGATGATGCTCTTGCAAATCGTCAGGCCAAGGCCCGTACCGCCTTCGCCATCGGCACGATGACTGAAAAATGGATCAAAGATACGGCCAAGCTCATCAACCGGGATCCCTTTGCCGGTGTCGGAAATTTCCAGCACTGCACGCTCGCCATCGATCCGCGTTCGCACACGCAACTGACCACCATCGGGCATGGCGTGATGGGCATTCTGGACGAGGTTGAGGACGACCATGCGCAGGTCGCTGTCGTCGGCCAGCACACGTGGCGCCCCATCGTCGAGCTCAAGCGTCTGGACAATCCGGTGACTTTGGGCATCGAATTCAAGTAGTTGTATCGTGTCGCTGACCGCCGGATTCAGCGCAACGATCTGCGCCTGCTGTTGAGGAAGTCGCGATAGCAGCAGCAGGCGCTGGGTAACGCCAGTGCAGCGATCGATCTCGGCATTCATCATTTCCAGGTACGAGGCTATGCGCACCGAATCCGCTGCCCCGCTGCGCAGATTGCGTAACAGTCCGTCAACGGCAAGACGCATGGATCCCAGCGGGTTGTGGATTTCATGGGCAATGCCGGCAGCCAGCAATCCGAGTTCCGACAGGCGTTGCTCCTGCGAGTGGCGCGCTACGGCTGAAAGATCGCTGGTCGATTCGACAATCAGGCGCTCCCGCCCTTCCAGCCCCGGCAATTCCACCAGCACCGCGTGCACCTCGACGGGGAAATCGCGCCCCGACGCCGTTTTGTGGTGGTGCCTGCACTTGAGGGACTGTCCCGGCTCCCTCAACTCGAGCGCCGGGCACACCACCATCGTTGCCGGGCACGGCGACTCACGACGATGACTTGAAAGGTGGCACAACTGACCGATGGCGGCAGACTTGTCGATCCCGAGTTGTTCGCAATAGGCACGGTTGACCGCCTGAATTCGCAGATCCGACTGACGTATCACCCGTACGCCATCCGGCAGGCAATCGAGCAGTTCTTGTAGGTAATGCTGTTGCCCTTCGGCCTGGCCGATCTGCTCGACCAGGCGATCTGCCATGTGGTTAAAGCTCTTGGCCAGTCGGCCCGGCTCGTCGTCGCCATGAACGCGAGCCCTGATCTCGAGATCGCCCGAAGTCAATGCTCGCGCGGTATCGTCAAGTTCGCGCAGGGGTTCAATGACCCGCTTCCGCAGCAGACGCCACAGGGTAAACAGAGTCAGCGCCAGAACGATGGCGCCAGCCAACGCAAACAGTGCTGCGCTGCGCCAGGCCTGCTGCCGGATCGTATCCGCGTGGTAATCGACAACCAGAACACCATTTAAGGGATGTTTTTCGAGTTGACCGTGACAGACGACACATGGCGCCTGATTCGCCACCGGATTCAGGGAACGAAGCACCTCGGCACCGTCCTCGCGCGTTACGAAGCGGCTCTCCGGCTTGCCTACGCCTTTGCCGCGAACCAGTTCCGGCAAGCGCTGACCGAGACGCTCGGGATTGGAAGCGAAGCGAACTTCGCCCCCCGGTTCGAGAATCATCACGTCGCGAATGCCTGGTAACTCGCCCATCCGCTTGACGATTTCGCGCAGCCCCGGCACATCGCGCTTGAGCATGGCGTTTTCCAGCGCCACCTGAAGCAGCTGATTGATCTGCTCGGAAGTCGCAGCACGTTCATGTGACAGATGATCGCGATAAAGCGCAAGGAAGAGCAGGCCAAACAGCAGCGACGCTCCTCCCGCAACAAGCAGCACCTGGCGCAGCATGCGCCGGCCAAGTGAAAGATCGCGGGGTTTAGTGGCTTCTGTCATCGCTGCCAAGGATACCGAAAAAAGAACGCCGGCTGGTTCCCCGGGCCGGCGCAATCTGCAAAGCTGCTTGCAACACTGAGGTCATCAAGAACGCTTAATTGCCGTCGACCCTCCCCTTGCCATGGGGTATGAAAGCTATTGAAGGCTTTGTCAGTTCGGGATTCGCCATATTCTTGACTTGCCGAACCGTCTTGTCATTGGGACCAAGCGCCTTGGATTTCAGGGTGCTGTTCCAGATTTCCTCGATTGGTCCAATATCAAGCACGCGCATCATGCAGGCCGAGACGCAATACGGCTTGCGGCCTGCCTCAAGTTCGTCGATGCACATGTTGCACTTCTTGATTACGTTCTCCTGCGGATCCCATTGCGGCGCGCCGAACGGGCACGAGGCTTCACACTTGCGGCAACCGATGCAAAGCGTCGAATCGATGTCGACTACACCGTTGTCCGCCCGCTTCCAGATCGCCCCGGTCGGGCAGGTCGGCAGACAGGCTGGCTCGGCACAATGGTTGCAACTCATGTTCACCTTGTAGGCGAACACATCGGGATAAACCCCACCCTCGATGTACATGACGCGGCGGAAACGCGGCCCGGGGGGCAAACCGTTCTTGTCCTTGCAGGCGATTTCGCAAGCGCGGCACCCAATGCAATCGACGTTGTGGTGAATGAAGCCGAGCTGCTTCGCCGGTTTCACGGGTTCATAGGTCTGTGCGACTTTGCGGCGGATCGCCAGTTCCAGTTCTTCTTTATCGACTTTTTTGACCATGGCCGGCTCACTTGTCCCTTCTGAAGATTACCGACCGCGAAGTCGCCTGCACGTCCCAGCCGGGCCGGTGATCAAGCGGCGTCTTCTTCATGTCGACGAGAATGGTGTTGTAGGCGAAAGCACCGGCCGGGCTGGGCTGATCCAGCGTCAGGAAGTCCGGATTACCGGCACGGTCGGTCCCATCCTTGGCCAGATCCATCCAGGCCCCTTCAAAAAGCACCACCACATTGGGCATGCATCGCTCGGTTACGTAGGCGGGCACAACCACCTTGCCCCGTTCATTCCAGATTTCGACGATATCGCCGGTCTTGATGCCCAGCCGCGCAGCATCCTTGGCGTTGATCGTCACTTCCTGCTGATAGGTTTCGCGCAACCACGGAATGTTATGGAAGATCGAATGGGTACGCCAGCGCGGATGCGGCGTGATCATGTGGAAGGGGAACTGCTTCACCTTTTCGTGATTGAGCGACTCAAATGGCTCAATCCATTTCGGGATGTACGGAATTTCGTAACCGTACTGCGTCTTGGTCCAGTCCTTGATATTGGCCAACATCCCGGAGAGGATCTCGATCTTTCCGGATTGCGTCTCGAACGGAACGCCGTCCTTGATTTGCTCTTCAAACGCGATGTGCGGCCGATCCAGGGTGAATTTGTACACACCGTGTTTCTTGAAGTCCTCCCAAGACATCTTTACACCCTGATGCCCCTGAACCTTGTTGACCCACCATTCAGTCAGGTAGGCCTCGTCGGTCACATCGTTCTTCTCGAAATAGTCACGTTCCGATTTGGGGTTGTAGCGCTTTCCGAAATCCTTGACCGCTGGAGACGGATCGATCTTTTCGATGCGGTAAGCCAGTTCGGTAAATACCTGAAAATCGGTGCGCGACTCGCCAAGCGGCTCGATGACTTTCGGACGATGAATGTAGTAGTGGCCCTTGTACCAGGGCAAAGCCACATCGTGACGCTCGAAATGGGTGGCAATCGGGAACAGTACATCGGCCCAGATTGCGGACGGCGTGATCGTCGAATCCATGCAGACGACCAACTCCAGCTTCTTGATCGCCTGAATTTCCTTGTTGACGTTGGTCAGCTGGTTGAACCAGTCCGAACCGTGCCAGAAGATGGCCTTGATATTGGGAATCTTGCCATCGAGTTCGTCATCGCGCGGCCAGCAGCCGATTTCTTCCCGCTTGAGATTGGGGTAGTTGAGCACACAGTGCGCCCACCGATCCGACTTGATCGAAGCCCACCAGACATTGGCATATTCGTCGTACGGGTAGGCCACCGCCTCGGCATGCCAGCCTTTGCCAACGCCCTCGGCACAACCGCCGAGAATGCCGATATTGCCAGTCATGGCCTGTACGGCGGCAGCCATCCGATTGTATTGCTCACCGTAACTGGCCCGACCGGGCGCCCAACTGGCTTTGAGCGCAGCCGGCTTGGTCGTCGCGTACATTTCGGCGAGCTTCTTGATATCAGCGGCAGGCACGCCACAAATCTTCTCCGCCCATTCCGGCGTCTTCGGCGTGTTGTCGTATTTACCGAGAATATAGTCCTTGAAGTTTTCCTTGCCGGAAAACTCCGGCGGCATGGTACCGGCATCCATCCCCTGGCAGAACTTGTCGATGAAGTTCTGATCCTGCCAGTTGTTGGCAAAGATGTGGTGCGCCATACCGGCCAACATGGCGGCATCGGTATTGGGCTTGATGGGAATCCACCAGGCATCGTAGCTGGCTGCGCTGTCGGTATAGTACGGATCGATCACGACAAACTTGCAGCCGCGCTGCTTGGCCAGGCGCATGTAATAGAAGGTATTGCCGCCGTGGAATGTATAGGCAGGATTCCAGCCCCACATGATGATCAGCTTGCTGTGGGCGAAGGTATCGTCCTCGTTGCCGTCGGTAATGGTGCCAAAGGTTACCCGCGAACTGAACGTGGTGCCCTGATAGCTCGGCACCGACCATGAATTGGTGCGGCAGCCGAACATGCCGAGGAAACGGGCAAGCAGGCCTTCGATCTGGTCGGACTTGTGCAGCACACCGTAGGAAGTGCCGGCATAAGCCTGATCGAGAATCGCCGTCGGACCATACTTTTGCTTGAGCTCGACCATTTTCTTGGCAACATGATCAAGCGCCTCGTCCCAGCTGACGCGCTTGAACTTGCCCTCCCCACGCTCGCCTACCCGCATCATCGGATAGAGCAGGCGCTCCGGAGAATAGAGACGGCTACGATAGGAACGACCACGCAGGCAAGCCCGTAGCTGCGGCATTTCCTCGGTATCGAGGCCAACCTTGCCGTTCTCCTGATAGCTCCCATTGTCGGTCGACAGGCGAACAATTACGTCGCCTTTCTTGTGGGCGACCAGCATGTGGCGCGAACCGCAGTTGTGGTCGCAGGAAGTGACAACCGTCGTCAGATCGTCGTCCCGGGGATAGGGTTCATAAGCAAAGGCTTTCGCCTCCTGCTCGCCGACACCCAATTCGACAAGTCCGCTGGTCGTGGCAACTGCGGCCCCCGCACCGACAGTCTTCAAAAAGCTGCGGCGCCGGGGATTAAGAAGTTCCAGCCAATTTCTTTTAGTATCCATGTTCCGTTCTCAGTTCTTGTGCTGGGTGCTTGCCGGCAGGGCAAACCGGGCCTCGCTCTCGGTCGGACGATTCTTCGCCCAATCGGGAACCTCTGGGGACATCCCTTCCCACGAATGGCGCGGGTAAGGATAACCAATGCGGTACCACGAACGGCCGCCATGGCATCCGTAGCAGACATCAGCGTTTTTCTGGCCGGCCTCTTCGATGGCCTGCGCCTTCAGATAGCTGACCTGATGCCGGTTGGTACGGATCGCCGCATGGCAGGTGAGGCAGGAATTGCCGAACATTTCCTTGCTTTCCGGCCACGGACTGGGAAGACCCATAACCTCGTTGTTCATCGGGCCGTGGCACTTGAGGCAGGTCGTTTCGGGGTTGACGGTCTTGCGCAACGTGAATCCGTTATCACTTTGGGGCGTGCCGGTTGCCGAGGTGCCAGGCGCTTCGTCACGCGGATCAGAGCCTTGATGGCAGGTGTTGCAACTGAGATTCATCAGTTCCTTGGCCATGCCTGTCACGAGGTGACGACGGTGGAAGGTATCCTGCTCGCCTTCGTAGGTACTCAGACGCTGATACCAAGCCTTGCTGGTACTGGCCTTAACGCCAGCCGGCGAGGTTTCGCGAACCTTGTCGTCGAGCACTTCGCGGTGACAGGCAAGACATTGCTCGTCCTTCGCGGTTTCAATGGCCGGCTTGAAGTGAATGGGGTCATAAGTTGCGCGAAACAAATCCTTGCTAGCTACCGGCGTTTCTGCCTGTGCCTGTGGCGCGACCTTGTCTTGCTGGCGAATGCTCCAGCCGGCAAAGCCACCAATGGCAACCGCCACCGCCACTAGTGCAAGGATGATGATGCCGATTTTTGGGCTTTTCATGATCAATCCTTGCGTGAGGCCTTGGTATACAGGCCGCGAATATCGTAGGGATCCTTGAGGTTCGGATGAATGAACGGGGTATACCAGGCACCCTGGTATTTCAGGAAGTCAATGCCATTTCGCGCGGGATCGATCCCGCGCCACGCCCGCTCCCACCATGCTGGCGTCTGCTCAAACACCGTGATGACTGGCGCTCCTGCCGGGCGCGAATCAGGCACCAGACCAGCAATAAAAGGGGTTGGTTCGGCGTATGCACTTGCACCGACCACCAACAGGCCAAACAGAACTGTGAACTTTGTCATTTTGCTATCACACCGTTCGAGAATCGAAAAATGGGGCAGGCTAACCCACCCGCCCCATCTGGACGCAGGATATTACTTCTTGCCTTCCATGCCGCCCATGCCGGACATACCGCCCATGCCGGACATGCCGGACATGCCAGACATACCCTTCTGGCCTTCCATGCCGGACATACCGCCCATGCCGGACATGCCCTTCTGGCCCGACATACCGGACATACCGGACATGCCCTTCTGGCCCTGCATGCCTTGCATGCCGGACATGCCGTCCATGCCGGACATACCCTTCTGGCCCGACATACCGGACATGCCGGACATGCCCTTCTGGCCCGACATAC
>ERZ1645187.2456-NODE-2456-length-16242-cov-6.523815_pt1 | contig 16242 bp, 16 predicted proteins | sample MGYA00575352_ERZ1645187 | MGnify/ENA primary metagenome ERZ1645187 (study PRJEB40837, sample SAMN11349314) | freshwater sediment metagenome | isolation source: river sediment | host: Sediment | place: India: Wazaribad , New Delhi | collected 2017-02-21 ... | reverse complement strand
AGCGTTTTTAGCTCCGTTCGTTGCGGCTCCGGTAGGGTGGAAAGCAGCGTTTGCACCGCGCTATCCTCCGTCGCTTCATGCGCCTTGGTCTTGAGAAACGATGGAATGTCGCCAGTAATCGCCTCTCCAAAGTCGTGGACAAGGCACATACGAACGAGTTTATTCGCGTCGATCCCGTCAATCTCCGGCGCAACTAACAGCGCAAGCACCGCCAGTCGCCAGGAATGCGCCGCAACGGTTTCGGTCACGCCGCCAACGGTCGTGCTGTGCCGTCCGTTTGTTTTCAGGCACTCCAACCGATGCAGAAATTCCAGCAGCTCGCTCTGTTGCATCTCGTTCTCCTCCTCAAGTCCGTCAATCGGGTTCTTTCGGTCGCTTTCACGATCATATCACAAAGCATTTTAATTGAACATGCGCGAAGAAAAAATGTACGCTTCTTTTTGAAAACGCGCTTGACTCGGACGTTACGTCATGGTTTATGATAGCAGCAGGAGGTGAGGAAACGATGCGTCATTCCATCGGATCGCTCAGCAAATTGTCCGGCGTTTCCATCCGCGCGCTGCATCACTACGGCCAGATCGGCCTTCTGCAGCCGAGCGAGGTCGCGGAAAGCGGCTATCGGTATTATGACGACGCGGCGGTCGAGCGGCTCTGGCAGATTTTGTTCTACCGGGAGCTGGATTTTCCGCTGGCCGAAATCGGCGAGATTCTTTCGTCGCCGTCGTTTGACCGGGAGCGCGCGCTCACGGAACACCGCAATCTGCTGGTGCAGAAGCGAGAACGGTTGGATCGATTGATCGAACTCGTCTCAAGCGCTATGAAAGGAGAAACAACTATGGAATTCAAGCCATTTGATACCAGCGAAATCGACGCGCTGCGCGAACAATACGCAGAGGAAGCAAAAGCGCGCTGGGGCAATACCGACGCGTACCGCGAGAGCACAAGGCGTGCAAGCAAATGGACCGAGGCGGACAAAGCACGGCTCGAGAAAGAGTCGGGCGAAATCTTCTCCGCGTTTGCCGCCCTTGTTGGCGTCGATCCGGCGGATGCGCGCGTGCAAGCCCTTGTTTTGCGCTGGAAGACATTCATCAGCCAGAGCTACTACAACTGCACCAATGAAATCCTCGCAGGTCTTGGGCAAATGTATCTTGCCGATGAACGCTTCACCAAGAATCTCGACGCGTTCGGCGCGGGTACGGCGAAGCTCATGAGCGAAGCCATCGCCATCTATTGCAAGCAGTAACGCAGTACATCAAAAAAATCGGCACGGAAACCCGCGCCGATTTTTTACTGCATTTCCGTTTTATCCGTTGTCGCGAAGCATCTTTTTGCGAAACACCAGCACGGCGGCAACCAATGCGACCGCAGCATAGCCAATCACCCACCAGAGATGCGGCATGATCGCGGCAAATTCTCCGCTCATGGCCGCCCGTCCCGCGTCCACCGCATGGGCAAACGGCAATGCATACGCAATTTTCTTGAACGCGCCGCCAACGAGATCCAGATCAAACCATGTTCCGCTCAGCCATGCCGATAGATTGGTCAGCAGTGCGCCGCAGATCCCGCCAACCTGCTTGTCGTTAAACACGCTGCCGCAGAGCAACCCGATGCCGATAAACAACGCCGCAGCGGGCAGCGAAACCAGAATGGCAAGCAATACATTTGCCGTGAGCTGCATCCCAAGCAGCCCCGCCACCAGATAGCACAGCAGCGCCTGCGCAAGCGCCATCGGAATCAGCGGCAGCGTATAGCCGAGAATGTAGTCCGAAGCGCGCATCGGCGAGGCAAACAACCGCATCAGAAATGAAGTTGTTCGATCTTTGCTGATCAACGTCGCGGAAAACAGGGAGATAAACGACAACCCGAACACCGCGATGCCCGGCGTCAACCGCTCCAATTGAAACAAGTTCACCGGGATATTTCGCTGAATCGCGGTCAGTAGCAGCAGTAAAACGACAGGAAACCCAAGCCCAAAGGCGAGATTGAGCGGATCGCGCAACATCTCCTTTGTGTTTCTGCCCGAAAAAGCGGTCATGGCGTTCATGCGATCTCCTCCGTATCCGTAGCCAGCGCGATAAACGCATCCTCAAAGTTCTTCGCGCCGGTTTTTGTCATCAGTTCTTGTACCGTGCCGATGGCGGTGAGCTTGCCGCGCGCCATAATGCCCACACGGTCGCTGAGCGCCTCTACCTCCTCAAGATAGTGCGTGGTAAGCAAGATCGTCACGCGACCCTTTAGCCCCCGTACGACCGCCCAGAGTTCCCTCCGCGCGATAACGTCCAGTCCCAGCGTCGGCTCGTCCAGGAAAAGAATCTTCGGCTCGGAGATCAGCGCCATGCCGATGCTCAGCCGCCGCTGCATCCCGCCGGAGAGCGTCTTTGCCTTCGCCTTGCCGACCTCGCGTAAGCCCAACTGGGCTGCGATGTCGTTTGCCTTCTTGTCCGCCGTCTGCGCGTTTGCGCCGTAGATGCGCGCCATGAACGCAAGATTTTCCAACACGGTGAGATTGCGCGCAACCGCTGTTTCTTGCGGTGAAATGCCGTTGTGTGCCTTTGCCCGCGCGGGCTCATTCGTCATGCTGTCTCCCAACAATTGCGCCTCGCCCGCAGTCGGCTGCGTCAGTCCGCTGAGCATCTTGATGCTTGTCGTCTTGCCTGCGCCGTTGATGCCGAGCAGCGCGAACAGTTCCCCGTTTGCAATCTCGAGATTGAGATTTTCCACCGCGCGTTTTGCGCCGTAGTCCTTCGTCAACCCCTTTGCCTGAATCGAATACTCCATCGTTTCCCTCTCCGCCATGTCTGGCGTGCTGCTTACTCTTCGATTTGTTTCTCTGCCTGCTGTTTGATCTCTTCAAACGTTGTCTGCGTCGCCTCCGGCCAAACTTCCTCCGGCTGCGGTTCGGGTTTTCCTCTGAAAATCGCGCCGGCAACCTGCGCTAGAAACACATCGTTTTTCAGAATTGCAAGACCCGTTGCTTCGTCTCCCAGCACAACAAGGCTATCGCCCGGTTGAATGCCGAAGATTTCCCTCGCTTCTTTGGGTATCACGATTTGCCCTTTTTCGCCGACTTTCACCGTTCCGAAGAGATGCTTCCCTTTTGGTGCTTGCATATGCCGCCCTCTCTGTAGGATTAGTATAACTATTCATACTTTTCATTTCGCTACAGTTATACGCCTTTCTGCCGTCTCTGTCAAGATAACTGCACAAAAAAAGCTCCGTTTCCGGAGCATTGTTTCGCTGTCTGTCGTTAACCGAATACGCCGAGGTGTTCTAGCAGGATGCGAAGCCCGATGATCACGAGCACGATACCGCCGATGAGCGTTGCGCGGTTTTCATGTTTTGAGCCGAACTTGTGTCCAATTGCAACGCCCAGCATAGAGAGCAGACAGGTGGTCACGCCGATTGTCGCGACGGAAGGGAGAATCTGCACGTTGAGAAACGCAAACGAGATGCCGACCGCGAGCGCGTCAACGCTTGTTGCAAACGAAAGACCGATCAGCTCTTTGATATCCAGCTTGTCCTCCGCCGGGCAGCAACTCTCGTCTTTGCCTTTGAGCGCGTCGAAGATCATCTTTCCGCCGATGAAGGAGAGAAGCACGAACACGATCCAGTGGTCCACACTTGTGATCAGGTGCTCAAACTGCTTGCCCAGCAGCCAGCCAATCAGCGGCATCAGTGCCTGAAACCCACCGAAAAACAACCCGATGATTCCCGCGCGCTTCCAGCTCATCACGCGGAGGTTCAGTCCCTTGCAGGTGGAGACGGCAAACGCATCCATAGACAGCGCAACCGCCGTGAGTAACAGTTCAATCCAAGTCATATGTTTTCCTTCTTGTCATCTTTTTCGTCAAATCGATTGACGGATTTTGCGGGAGATGATCTCGGCCGCACGCTCCATGTTCTTTGCGTCTTCCTGGGTAAAACGCGAATACAGCGGACTGTCGATATCCAGTACTCCCGTCGGTGCTCCCGCCGCATCGTGCAGCACGACGACCAGCTCGCTGTTGCTCGCTCCGTCGCAGGCAATATGCCCGGGAAACGTGTGAACGTCCGCAACAAGCTGTGTTCGGTTCTCTGCAATCGCCGTTCCGCAAACGCCGATCCCAACCGAAATACGCGTGCAGGCAGGCTTACCCTGAAACGGGCCGAGGCGGAGCGCGCCATCCTGCAGCAGATAAAACCCGACCCAATTGATGTCTGGCAGGAACTCGTTGAGAAACGCGCTGGCATTGGCAAGCGTGGTGACAAGCCCGTCCTGCGCGTCCAGAAGATGTTCAAGCTGATCCACAGAGTCGATCGTGCAGTCGTACATCTGCATTTCTCCTCCTTCAAGACTTAGGGTCATTGTGCAATATTATAATCGAGGCGGCTGCGCTTTACAAGTTTTCTGTGGCGTGATAGAGTAGATTTTGGAAATGAGGTTCGTTATGCAACTGGAAAAACGCAGACAGTTTATTATCAATTTTCTCTATTTTGCAATCATTCTTGGCATCGTCATTTTACTTGCGCGCTATGCGCTGGGCGTACTGATGCCGTTTCTTATCGCGCTGATCATCGCGTTTCTGCTCAAGCCCGCCGTCGCGTATCTAAACACCAAAGTCAAGTTGCCGCGTGGGGTTGCGGGCATTGTGCTTGTTGTCGTGTTCTATGCGCTGCTAGGGCTGCTTTTCACCGTGCTCGGCGTACAGCTCTTCTCCGCCGCCAAATCGTTCTTCCTGACGCTACCCTCTCTCTACACAAACAGCATTGTCCCGTGGCTTCACAAGGCGTTTGACTCTTTGCAGGAGTTTGTCGGCCATCTCGACCCGGACGCTACCGCCGCCTATAATGTCATCGCCGAAAAAGTAACAAAATCGGTAGGTGACGCGGTGGTTACCGTCTCAAAATCCGTGGTGGAATGGGTCACCAGCTCCACGCTCAAAGCGCCAAAGCTGCTGTTGAATCTGTTGATTATGGTGATCTCCACCATCTTCCTCACCGTCGATTTCCCGAAGATTCAGGCGTTCGTGATGCGGCAACTCACGCCGCGCTGGCGTTCGCTTCTGCATAACGCGCGCGTGCAGCTCGGGCGCACCATTTGGAGTTATGTGCGTTCCTACGCGATGATTCTCGTCATCACGTTTACCGAAATCTTCATTGGTTTGAGCATCATCGGAATCGACAACGCCGCGGGCATTGCCATTGCGATTGCGATATTTGATATTCTTCCCGTCGTCGGCAGCGGGCTGGTGCTCCTGCCCTGGACAATCTATACGCTCATCTCCGGCAATCTGGCCGCGGGAATCGGCCTTGGCGTGCTCTATGTGGTAGTCATCGTGGTGCGGCAAATCATGGAACCAAAGATCGTTGGCGACCGCGTCGGCCTGCATCCCATCGTGACGCTGCTCTCCATGGTACTCGGTTCCTACCTCTTTGGCGGCATCGGACTACTTGGGTTGCCGATTACAATCGCGCTGATCCACGCGCTCAACAAAGAGGGTGCGATCCATCTATATAAGATGTCCGACGATGAGCCGAACACTGAAGCGGACGAATACGAAGCCACTCCGCCGGATCAGCAAGCGCCCGAACCCGCCCCGGCAAAAGAATCGGCGGCAAAGGATAAGCCGCGCACAAAAAAGACGAAAAAGTAAGCGAAGCTTGCCAAACGTCTCTCCACTCTTTGTTTTGAAAGAAGGCGCACCCATTGATCAAAGCCATCGCACACCGCGGGTTCTCTTCCCGCTATCCGGAAAACACGATGCTCGCGTTTTCTCGCGCGCTTGCGCTCGGCGCGGACGGCGCGGAGTTTGACGTTCAGCTCACCAAGGACGGCATCCCCGTCGTCTTTCACGACGAGAGCCTTACGCGGATCACAGGCGACTCTCGTTTGATCAAAGACCTCACTCTGCAAGAGCTGCAAACGTTCGACCTCTCCTATCGCTTCAAGGGGCAATGCCCCGCGCAGCGCATCCCGACGCTGGAGGAGTATTTCACGCTGGTGCAAGGCCATGATTTCTGGAGCATTCTGGAGTTCAAAACCGCAATCTTCGAATATGACGGCATCGAGCGCAAGGTCATCGACATGATCCAACGCTATGGCTTGCGAGAGCGCATCGTGCTCTCCTCGTTTAACCACTACACACTGCTGCGCTGCAAGCAACTTGCGCCCGATCTACCTTGCGGGATTCTGTACGAATGCCGCATCGCCGAGCCGCAGGATTATTGCAAGCGCCTTGGCATGCAATATCTGCACCCCGACTATCGCTTTCTGGACGACGCGGAGCTTGCCAAATACGAGCAAGCGGGCGTCAAGACCAACCCGTGGACGGTGGACGGGGACGATGAGATCCGATACCTGCTTGGCCAACCCAACATCTTTGCGATCATGAGCAATAAGCCGGATCGCGTCCTCGCCTTGCGGGACGAAAAATAACGCACAAACGCAACAAGCGAACCAGACAGAAAAGACCGCCGGTACGTCCGGCGGTCTTGTTGCGCTAGATCACGGTCTTTGGCGGCGCGAATTTTCCGATGACCGCCTCGGCGGCTTTGAGTCCGTCGATTGCGGCGGAGACGATGCCGCCGGCATATCCTGCCCCCTCGCCAACCGGATAGAGCCCCGCGCAGGACGCGCTCTCCATGTTGTCTCCGCGCAGGAGACGAAGCGGCGCGCTCGTGCGCGTTTCAACCCCGGTGAGCACCGCATCCTCACGATCAAACCCTCTGAGCTGCCTGCCAAAGGCTTTCATCCCTTCGGCGATGCCAGCGGCGACAAACGGCGGCAGCACGCGCCAGAGGTCGCATGCGGCGACGCCAGGGCGATAGGAGGGCTGCACATCGCCAAAGCCGCGCGGTTTTTCGCGGCGCAGGAACGCGCCGAGCGTGCTTGCCGGCGCAACGCCATCTCCGCCTCCCGCCGCATACGCCGCCTGCTCCATCTTTTTCTGAAAGCGCATGCCATCCAGCGCGCCATTGCCAAAGTCGTTGGGATGCACCTGCACGACGACGGCAGCGTTCGCGTTCTTCGCGTTTCGCGCAAAGTTACTCATGCCGTTGACCACGATTTCATCCTTTGCGGACGCGCTGGCAATCACGTTGCCGCCCGGGCACATGCAAAACGTATACACCCCGCGTTCGCCATGCTGCGCGGTGAGGCGGTATTCGGCTGCGCCGAGGCGCGGATGCCCCGCCAGCTCGCCAAGCTGCGCGCGGTCGATCATGTTCTGCGGATGTTCCACACGCACGCCAAGAGCAAACGGCTTTGGCGCGATGGCAATCCCCGCGTCGTAGAGCATCTCATATGTGTCCCGCGCACCTTGCCCGATGGCGAGCAGCAACGCCGCGCAGTCCACCGTCTCCGTTCCGCTTGGCGTCGTGAACGTCACGCGGGCAATCCTTCCATCCTTTTGCTCCAGCGCGGTAAGCGTTGCGCGAAAGCGCACCTCTCCGCCTTGGCGCTCAATCTCTTTGCGCATCGACGAGACAACGCCGCGCAGACGGTCGGTGCCGATGTGCGGTTTCGCCGCAAAACCGATTTCCTCCGGCGCGCCGAAGCGGATCAGCGTGCTAAGCACCAACTCTCCGCGCGCGTCCTTGCTACGGGAGGTGAGTTTTCCATCCGAAAAAGTGCCCGCGCCGCCTTCGCCAAACATCACGTTGGAGTTTTCGTCCAGCTCGCCCGTCGCCCAATATTGCTCCACGCACCGCGCGCGCTGTTGAATCGCGTCACCGCGCTCCAGCACCAGCGGCGCATATCCGTGCTTGGCAAGCTGGTAGGCTGCAAACAATCCCGCAGGCCCGAGGCCTACGACGACAACGCGCCCGCGCAACGCCTCCGTTCCAACGCTCATCGCTGCTTGGGTCGGTTCAGAGTAAGTTTCCACATGCGAGTTTTCCCGCGCAAGCAGACGCTTGGCCGCCGCATTCTCCACCTCCGCCACAGCGGAGAGGAGAAAGTGCACATCCTGCTTTTTTCGCGCATCCAACGCGCGCCGCGTAATGCGCGCAGAAGAAACCTGCCCGGCTTCGAGCCCCAGCAGATTTGCAATGCGATTCGGGAGCAGTTCGTCCCCTTCCGAAATGGGTTGTTTGATGTTGTTGACGCGCAGTTTCATGCTCGTTGCTCCCTTTGCGCCGTCTCTGCGGCGTTTCGATCATTTTGTTCAAGTGTATTTTGACGAAGAACGGCGGAGCAGATGCCCCGCCGTTGTACATCACGTCGTATGCTACTTTGGTTGGTCGATGGTGACCGTCACGTCGGTGATCGAGATCGTCGTCGTGAGTTCGATCGTTGCGTCGGCGTCCCGTACCAAGACGGAGACAGGCAGCTTGTAAACGCCCGGCGTGAGCCCGGTGACATCGACAAAAAGCTGTACATCGCTGCGCGAAAGCATGCTCACAAGGCTATATCTCCCTTCAACCGTCAGATCGGCCGCCGGGATGCTCAGGGTTACATTTGCCCTGCCTTGCTTGCCGTGGACTTGGATCTCCAGTTGCTCAAACGTCTGCAAGATGACCATCTCGCGCACTTCCAGTAAAATGGAGACCGTCTCGCTATCGAGCAGGCGGACACCCTCCGGCACGATCAGTTGGCCGCTGACCGTCATCGTGGTGTCGAGGCCGTTGATTCCGATTGGCTCAAGCGAAACCGTATCGATCTTGTCCAGCGCCGCCTGATCGCCAACCAGACGAACGGCTGCGGGCGTGGCGACCGCCTTGATGATCTCGTGATTGGCGGCGAGGTTATCCGCGCCAACCAGCGAACTCTCCACATCGATTGGAACATGTTTCATCGGGTAGATTGGCAATCGTACCGTTGAGGTCGGCAAAGTGCCGATGATGATGTCCGAGGAGACGACTTTATTGTTCTTGTCGTAAAACGTCACGTCAAACGTGCTGTAGATCGTGCTGGTTTTTCCGGAAAGGTCCACCATGCATTCACCGTGCGTAATCGTTGAAATATCGGTCTTTGGCCCTGTGATGTCGATGCGCGACGTTGTCGAGAGCGCGTCCATGTCCGCCCAGTAGCCGTCCGGCAGCTCGCCCGTAAAGGTGGTCGTAATCGGGATTGTCTTGGTCACCAGCGCATCGATTTCTACATGTACCGTCGCCGGCGTAATAGACTGCACCACGCCAAGCGAGGACGTGACCGACGCCTGTATTGGCAGGTCATATTCTCTCGCCTCGCTGATGTTGCGTAGGCTGACCGAGGCCAAGACGGTGCTCGGGGTTACATAGGCATAGTTTGTAATCTGCGTGCGCACCTTGACGCTGACATCCGGCAATATCTCGCTGCGGTCGCCGCGAATGCAGAATCCCTGCGCGATGAGTTCCGCCTCGCCGTCAAAGCTCGTCGAAACACTGCCAACATCCTTCTCGCGCACCGGTTTTTGGTCGGTCAAAACATAGCCCCACAGCAACATCGCAAAGACGAACGCGATGACCTTGAGCGCAAAGTTTTTGGTAAAAAAGCTTTTAAAGCCCTGCGCGATCTTTTTTTTATCGATCTTAGGAATGTTCATGCGATCCCTCCGTTGGCTTTCGCTTGAGCCAGCTGAAAGCCGAAGAGCTACCCGACTGTAAAAACAGGCTTTCCAGTACGTTGGAGAGCGCTTTTGCGTCGATATACCGAACGAGTTTACCATCCCGCGCGATCGAGATTGCGCCCGTCTCTTCGGAGACGATGATGGTCACGCTGTCCGAAACGGTGGAGACGCCGAGCGCCGCGCGATGACGCGTGCCTAGCTCCCGCGAAACGGTCAAATCATCGGATAACGGCAAGAAGCAGCCAGCCGCGAGGATGGTTCCGCCGCGGACAATCACCGCGCCGTCATGCAACGGCGTGTTTGGCTCAAAAATATTCTCAATCAGCGCGCCGGAGAGCAGACCCTCGATGCGCGTACCCGTGTTGGCAAGATCGCCCAACCCCGTTTTTTGTTCAAACACGACCAGAGCGCCCACGCGCCGATGGGACATGGAAAGAAACGCCGTCTGCATATCGCGAATCAGCGCGGTGTTTTGCTCGTTTGTGTTGTCAAGCCAGCCTTTGCCGAGGCGCTTGCCGCTTCTGCCGAGTTTTTCCAGCACGCGGCGGATCTCCGGCTGAAACAGGATAAACAGCACGATGATGATAGAGCCGGAGGTCAAAATGGAATCCAGCAACCAACTCAAGATCGTCAACGAGAGCAGTTGCGCCGCAATCGAACACAAAAACAACAACCCAACGCCTTTGAGCACCTCGTATGCACGGGTCTCTTTCGTCCAGACGATGAGCTTGTAGATCAGTACCGTGATGATGATGATATCGAGCGCGTCTTGTATGAAGAACTGCGAAAAGCCGCTTGCAAGCGCGTTTGTTATGCTGGTGTACGACAATTTTGCGTTCTCCTTTCCTCCGAATTGCGCGGTGTTTGAATGAACCCGCGCAAGAATCCATCGGCTATTCTTCGATCAGATGACCGGCGATATCCGTTTCGTATGCAATGACCTTTTCGTTGAGGGTTTTGCCCGTGAGTTTACCGGACTCCTCATATTCCCGTACGGCAAGCTCCGCAAGCTCTTTTTGCCTGCGTAGCCCTTCCTCGTCCAGCATCGGTTCTTCGATGGGAAGGCCGTCTAGTTTTCGAACTTTTGTTTTCATTGTATACCTCTGCCTAACGTTTCTATTATAGCATAATCACGGCAATGCTTTGACCGAATAAAATTTGAATTTTTGATGGCGTTTTTCCGTATATCGCAGCGTTTTATGCAGAATGGCTGTGGCGAATCTGCGTAAAAACGCGCTCGAACATGCGCTGCTTTTTGTCGATTGTAAAAACTACTAGCACTTCTTGTTGGTCTGATCGCGGAACAGAAAAGTTGTTTTGGTATGCTGACAAAATCTTATTCTTTATTATTTGCACAATATCGTGATAAAATCAAGTGGAAGCACATCATTTCCCATCTTTCATGGAGGCTCTATGTCCATTCTTCTCTACCATGGCTCCTCCACCGGTGGAATCCAAACCCTACAGCCATTCACAGCGGATCACGGTAAACCGTATGTCTATTTCACGACGAGTGATGTCTCCGCCGCGCTCCATGCCGCGCGCGTGATTGAGCGCCCGTATTATTGGGTACCATACGGGTATGATGCAAAAGGGCGCATCACCTATACCGAGGTCTGGAAAAACGCGTTTGGCGAGATGTTTTCCGGCAAGAAGGGCTACGTCTACTGCTGTGAAGCGGACGAAAAGAAGCTTTTACGGTTTCCGACGCATCAAAGCGTTCGCCTCTCCACGGAGCCGGTCCCCGTGTCGCATTGCGATACGATTGACGATTTGTATGATTGGTTTTTGCGGCGGGAACAAGAAGGAAAGCTCGTGATTCAGCGATATGATACGCTGGAACCCGGGCAGCTTTCTCTCTGGCACGGCATGGTGCTTGAGGAGTTGATAGCAAACTTCTCCGGCGCCAAGCAGGACAATGTCTATATGCGCTTTGTACAGGAAAAGCTGCCCGCCGTCTGGGAACGGTTTTTGCACGAAGCAAAGTGATCGTTGAATCAGGTTTGCAAGAAGCGCGCTACCCGGTTGGGGCAGCGCGCCTTTTTGATTGCGCGTGTATTATGCTTTGTCCGGGTTTGGCTCGCGAACCATGCTCCAAAACGGCATGTCATCGCCGGGCATCGTACCCGTGTGAATCAGTTGAAACCCTCTTTGCTCATAATATGCAACGTTCGCGCGTTTGTGCGTCTCCAGATAGATCGGCATGTTTTCCCGATCCGCCTTGTCATATAGCATTTGGAGCAGCGCCGTTCCCGCGCCGCTGCGCTGGCGCGCGGGATCGACCGTAATTCCCCAAATGTAATAATGTGGGCGACTTTTCATCAGTCGTTCCTGCGTTTCTGCCAATGCGACTTCACAAGAATCGACAAACGCATAGTGCTTGAGTCCGACCACCAGCGGAGCCGCAAAGAATCCGCTCTGCACATATTCCCAGTTTGTCAGCTTCGTATGCCCCGGCGTAAGCAGGAACAAAACGCCGGAACGATCTTCTGTCGTGTACGCTTCGCCAAACCGCAACGCGGTCTTGAGCACGTGCTCCATGTACCAAGGAAGCTTCCATGCGCGCTTCTTTTCGTCTGGGAAATATGCCTTCAGTGACGGATAGTCAAAGAACGCCCGCGCCACAACCGCGGCGGCTTGCTTGAGATCGCCACGTTCGAGCGGCACAACTTTCATGATTGGTTCCTCCTGCTTGCTTGAATCCATATTCGTGTCTTCACATCAGTTACTCTTTACCGTCGGCGTCCAATATTGCCCGCCGTAGATGTCCGTAATGCGATATGCCATGTCCCACTTTACGCCTTCGCCCAGCGGCGCATTGCCGATTTCCCAGCTTTCGGCAGCAATCATCGGATCGCCAAGATAGTACGCGTCGTTGAACGTGCCATCATAGTTGTAGAAGTCGCAGAGAAAGTCGATCTTGTCTCCGGCTTTGATCGCGACAAGCCCCTTCATTACGGTTTCGGTCGTGTCCGCGTCGTAATCATACTGCGCGCCAAGCACCGTGCCGTCGGGCGCCTCGCTCGTGAACTCCAGAATGATATTCACGCGCGTGCCGTTGAGCATCGCCGGAACGCGGCCAAGAATCGTGAAGCTCTCGTCAATCTGATCTTCACTGACCAGATAGTAGGCGACGATCTGCCCGTTGAGGGACATCCATGTGCCGTCATACGCCATGATCAGGTCGTTGTCCGCGTCATAGTCCGCAACGTTGTCCAATCCTAGGTCGATATAGCCCTCGCCATCGTCGAGATAGACGTTTTGTTCGAGCGTGACGACGCTGCTCCATTGTTCCTCGGTGAGCGCCAGCGTTGGCGTATCGCCCTTGTAGGTAAGCATCAGGTTGGCAAAACCCGCGTTATTCTTCTGATACGACGCGATCGAGCCGCGCACGAGAGTTTCGTCCACCCAGCTGGAATCCTTGTCGCCGGTGACTAAGCTGCGGTTGCTCAGGAAGAGCTCAAGCAGTTGCGCAATCGTGTCCTCGCTGCCGCTTGCGGTGTCGCTGCCGCTGGCCGATCCGCCAAGCAGCGAACCCAGCAAACTGCCCGTGTTGTCGCCCAACAGCGTGCCAAGCGGGTTTGCGCTAGAGCCGGAGGCAACCTGTCCGCCCGCCGCAACGGAGGCAAAGCTCTTGATGCACTCCGAGTAGCTCTTGTCCATTCCAATTGCGTCATAGGTTTCAATCGCGGTGCTCACGCTGCGCAGGGACTGATAGGGAAAATAGATCGATAGCCCGTTTGCGTGCGAAATATTGGTGGAGTTGCGGTTGTATTTCACCGCGCTGGTAAGCGTACTCGCGAGCGTATTTGCCTCATCCGTCGCTAGATTTTCCGCAAAGTGGATCAGGTCGATCTGGTTGATTTTGCTGCTGGTGGAAAAGTCGCGCGACCCGCTGCGCGCGGTTGCAACGGTGTTGAACCCGTCGCCCGCGATGAGCTGGCTGGTGGAGGACGAAAACGCCTTGAACGCGGAGGGCACCGTGCCGTGGAGCTCCGCAAGGTCGGTCATCGAGAGCGTCGTTTGGCTGCTTCCGCTCATCTTGACGTAATCGTCGATGATCTGCTTGCCAACGTCGAGCGAATCCATCGCGGGATTGTTGGAAAGCGCGGAGAGCCAATTGGTATAATACCAGCCCGTGCCCGGTTCTACCGCCTCGGACGCGATCAGATAATCGCCATACTGCTCGGCAACCAGCGCGGTTTCCAGCGTCGCCATCAGGCACGCGTCAAAGCCGATGATGTCGAACTTGACCCCGCCTTTTTTGAGCGCGGCGTTGATTGCATCCAGGCTCATGCTGCCGTTTGGGAACAGTTCGTCATATCCAAACCCGGTCAGCGAGCCGCCGCCGTGATCCCAGAGAACAAGCATGTAGCGATCCGCCGGATATTCACGCGCGCTGAACTGGATGAAATCCGCCAGCGTGTCCGGGTCTACCATGGAGCGCTTGCCAACCTTGGCGTCTAGCGTCTCTAGCCCGCCCTGCTTGATGCGGAAGCGTTGGTTGGTGTTGCTCTTGATGATCTCGTTTTGCCAATTGGACGCGCCGCCGGTCTCGAGAATCACGTTGATGTTGCTGCCAAGCGTGGCGCTCGCCATCTCTTCTAGATCGCTCGTCGCCATGCCGCTCTTGCTCTCGAGATCGGTTCCGCACAGATAGACCATCACGGTGACGCTCTGTGCCGATGCGGTGTCGGTGTATTGTTCGCGCGCGGCGGACGCAACCTCACGGTTGGGTTCGTGCGCCTTGTAAACGTCGCTCGTGCCGGAGACGGGCGAAATCTGCCCCGTCGTGCTGCCATAGTTGCCAAGGAGCGAACCGAGCGCATCCGAAACCGAACCGCTTGTGCTGCCGCTCTCGTTCGCGCTGTCCACGCTGTTCAAGCCCGAATCCGTGGTCGAACTCGAATAATCCCCAAGCAGGCTGTTGAGGAGGCTTCCGCTCGTGCCGCCGGAGCACATGTTGAGCAGGAACACAACACCGACCACGATCAGGATCAACACAAGGATGCGGCTGAAGCACCCGCGCTTGTTGTTGCCGTTGTTGTTGTTGCTGGTTCCGCCAATCAGCAGCGCCAGCAGTACGGCAAGCAGCCCGCCGCCACCCGATCCGCGATCCGAACCGGAGCCGCCGCCAAAGGAGCCGCCGGAAGAACCGCGCGGGCCTCCGCCGACGCTGCCGCTGCCGAGTCCGCTGCCGCGGCGAAAAGCATTGCCTCCGCCGGATACGGTTCTCCTCGGTCTGCTGCCGGGTCTGTTTGCAGGGCTCATAGATTCCCCTCCCAATATGTTGATCCAAAATGACTGTCGCTATTAGAAATCATACCGCCGTTACGGCTTTTCCTGCGTGAGAAAATCACGCAGCCCTGCGTCATTGAGCGTCTTGCGTTCGCCAAAGCGGTCTCCGCCGACGGGAACCTTGTAGCCGTATCGATCCAAAACCGGCGAATAGGTCACCACCTCAATGGTGTCCTTAGCGGGATCAAACCGCAGCAATCGCAGAAAACCAACGCCGTTTTCCGCGTCGTCCTGCACGTTCATCATCATCTGGTGCACGGTGCGATCCGGTTTCCCGTCCGCGTCGTCATCCGGCGTTTCAGCGAAATATTGCATCCCCCGTTCGTGCCCGCAGAGCACGACGCGGATGTTGGGCGATTGCGGGATCACGCTCTTGATGAGTCGGCGTCCAACCGAGGAGTAACCGCCGAGGTCCATATAGTTGTGCAGGCAGAGAATCGCATAATGATTCGCATATTGCTTGCAAACCGCGTTTACCCAATCAGACGCCTCCACCTCTTGCCCGTATGCAAGAGAGAACACAAGAATATGCACGCCGCCCGCCTCAAAGGTCATATAATAGCTCAACCCCGTCTTGTCAAACGCGTGCGCGGGGTCAAAATCCGTGTCCGGCCGGTGGTTGAGATAGGGCGTTTCCTTGTTTTCCGGCGGCAGCTGGTCGTGGTTGCCCGCAGCAGTCAGGATATGCATACCCTTTGGCAACTTTGCAAACGCCGCGACGCTGTTGTTCCATTCATATTCGCGAAAAGCGTTGTAGACGATGTCTCCCGTGTGCACGGCCAAAACGGTGTTGTACCCGGCTTGCGTATCCGCAACCCACTGCGTCATCTTGCCAAAAACGTCGCTGTCCGCCGCGGTATACGCCTGCGTGTCGCTCATCCATGCGATTGTGAATGCGGTTGGTTCGGTTGCAGGCTCCGGCGTTGGCTCCGTTGTTGGCTCCGGCGTTGATTGTTGGTTCGCCGCCGCGTGCGCACTTTGCGCGGACTTCACTTCCGGTCTCACTTCATGATTTGCGGGTGCCGCGCAAGCGGTAAACAACAGCAGGCTCAATGTTGCGAGGCTGATGATGCTAGCGGTTCTAGTCTTGTGCATCACTTCGTTCTGGTATCCTTCCGTGTTTCAAACGCCGTGCTAAACGATTGGAATCAGATGTTTTGCCTATCTGTTGCATCGTAACACGCCTGTTCTTTCTAGTGTTATCTTACCATCCGGTCGCGTCCGCGTCCAGTTGTATACACGCTCAAATCGTGCTAGAATTGGTTTATGCATACGAATTCGCCGCAAAAAAGAGTCGTGCTTCTGCTGCTCGCGCTGCTTATGGTTGCGTGTCTTGGTTGCGCGCGCGGCGAAACGGTTGCCCCCGTCGCAACGCCGGAACCGATTCAGATTGCAACCAACGCACCGGAGGAAGCGA
>ERZ1645187.2455-NODE-2455-length-16244-cov-8.377602_pt1 | contig 16244 bp, 10 predicted proteins | sample MGYA00575352_ERZ1645187 | MGnify/ENA primary metagenome ERZ1645187 (study PRJEB40837, sample SAMN11349314) | freshwater sediment metagenome | isolation source: river sediment | host: Sediment | place: India: Wazaribad , New Delhi | collected 2017-02-21 ... | reverse complement strand
CCGAACGGTCTGGTTCCGGGCGCCGATATGCGCGGCTGGCTGCGCCGGCTGATTGAGGACGCGCATCTGGACCCGAGCTTGTTCTCGTTCACCGAGCTGGACCCGCTGATCGATTCGTCGAACGCGACGCCCGACAATTGGCAGACGATGGCGGACGACCTGCGCGCGCACCGCGATGACGCCGACGCATTTGTGGTGTTGCACGGCACCGATACGATGAGCTATTCGAGCGCCGCGCTGTCTTACGCGCTGACCGGTTTCGGCAAGCCTGTGATTTTCACGGGGTCGCAGCATCCGCTCGGCAAAATCGAATCGGACGCCACCGCGAACGTCACGGGTGCGCTGAACGCCGCGATGAGCGGACGTTTTCATGGCGTCGGCCTGTTCTTCGGCCATCATCTGTTCGCCGGCAACCGTGTGAGCAAATCGTCAAGCTGGGCGTTCGAAGGGTTTTCGGCGCCGTCCACCGGCCCGCTGGCACGTACCGGCACGCCGTGGCATTGGTATGCGGGCGATTCGGCCGGCTCCGGTTGCGGTTGGGCGTCGCCGCTGCCCTACTCCCGTCACGATGTGGCCGTGATCGACATGGCTCCCGGCATTTCCGCCGCGCGATTGGCCGCGATGCTCGACCCTCGTCCGGAAGCGGTGCTGTTGCGCGCGTACGGCGTTGGCAATGTGCCGAGCGACGAGCCAGGACTGACCGACGTGATCGCCGACGTGCTGCATGACGGCGTGCCTGTCGTCATCGCATCGCAATGCCAGCAGGCGGAAGTGCTGCTCGGCCATTACGAGACGGGCGACGCGATCGCCCGCGCCGGTGCGATCGGATCGGGCGACATGACGCTGGAAGCCGCATACGCGAAGATCATGTTCCTGCTGTCGCAGGGCGTGGACGCGGCCGATTTCGGCACGTGGATGCGCCGGAACATCACCGGCGAAATCTCGCCCAGCTCGATGTAGCCCGGCTCAGCGCGGTTCAGCCTAGTTCCGCACGGCTCGTCGCCGCAACCGGCGCTACTCGCGGTCGAGCAGGGCGGTGAGCGCCCACAGGATGCTGACCACGTCGATCGCTTCCTGCATGAACGCGCCGACGACCACCGGAATGAGGTTGAACGCGGCCGCGACCATGCCGATAATCGCCAATCCAAGGCCGACCAGCACCGCCTGCAGCATCACTTTCTTCGTGCGGCGGGCGATGGCGATGGCGCGCGGCACGGAGGCGATGTCGTCGTTCATGATGACCACCTGCGCCGATTCGGACGCGGCGGTGGACGTGCCGTCGGTCATGGCCATACCGATGTCCGCAACCGCCAGTACAGGGGCATCGTTCACGCCGTCGCCGACCATCATCGTCACCTGTCGGGTCATGGATTCGCCGACCACGCGCTGTACGACCTTGTCCCACGCCGGCTGGTTTTGGTGCGCGTCTTCCGTGGCGTTCTTGACGGCCGCGACCTTGCCTTCGGGGAAGAGTTCGGATTGCACGTCGTCGATGCCGACCTCGCCCGCGATGATGCGTGCGGAAGCCTCCTTGTCGCCGGTGAGCATGGACAGTTTCTTCACGCCGAGCCGGTGCAGTTTTTCGAGGGACGCCTTGGCGTTTTCGCGCGGCACGTCACGCAGCACAATACGTGCGGCGAGCTTGCCGTCGATCGCCACGTATGCGGCCATTTCGTCCGGTTCGAGAGGTGCGAACAGCGAATTCACCTCCGGCTTCTTGGAAGCGCCGGCAGCGGTACCGGTCGCCGAATCGCCAACCGCGCTATCGGCCACAGCACCAGCCGCAGTACCGGCCGCCACCCCTGCGCCCAGCACATGCGTGAAGCCGGCCTCGTCGGCCGTCACGTACGCGAAACGACCCACGCGCACGGCATGCCCGTTCACCTCGCCGGACACACCCTTGCCCGACTGTTCCTCGATGTTCTTCACCACGGGGTAATCGCGTCCATGCCCCGGCAAATCGCGTTCGGCGCACAGCCGCTGCCCGTTCTCATAGCGCGCGTACAGTTCCTGCATGGCCTTCTGCCCGGCCGCCGCGATGCCCTTCGACAGAATGTGCACCGAGTAGCCTTCCACCACGCCGGCCATCATCAGAATGTGGTTCTCGTCGTACGGCGAGCTGTTTTCGAACGGCTTCTCGACGCGCACGACCTGCGGCTGCTTGACGGTAAGCGTGCCGGTTTTGTCGAAGAAGATATGCGATACGCGGCCCAAGTTTTCCAGCACGTCCTGCGCTTTGATAAGAATGCCCGCCTTGGCAAGGCGACCGGTGCCGGCCACGTACGCGACGGGAGCGGCGATCAGCAGCGGGCAGGGCGTGGCCAAAACCAGCACCTGCGCGAATCGCAATGGCGTGCCTGCGACGGCCCACGCGATGCCGGCGATCGCCAGCGAAAGAATGGTGAACGGCACCGCCAGCACATCGGCGGTTTTGACGACGGTCGGGCGCGATTCCTGCGCCGACGACACCAGTTCGAGGATCTTCTGATACTGCGAATCCTGCGCCAATTGCGTGGCACGCATCGTCAGCGCGGTCGATCCGTTGACCGCACCCGACAGCACGCGCGCGCCCGCATACACTTCGCGCGGCACCGGCTCGCCGTTGATATTGCTCAGATCCAACGTGGCGACGCCCGACAGCAGTTCGCCGTCGACCGGCACCGTTTCGCCCGGCAGCACGAGGATCACGTCGCCAAGCTTGACCTGGTCGACCGGAACGGTTTCGAAATGCTCGCCGGCCGCGTCGTAAGGCTTGGTTTGGGTGGTGGACTTATTCGTTTCCGCAGCGTTAGGCACATCCACACTGGCGACCTTGCGAAAGCCGTCCGCCGTCATGTCGCCCTCAGCATCACCGGCAGTACCGTCGGCCCCGGCAGCCGCCGCACGTGCACCCACGCCCGGCAACGTCACCACGTGCGCGGTCCGCGGCGCCGCATCAACCAGCGCCGTCAGGTTGCCTTCCGCCTTCGACTGTGCGAATTCCTCAATCGCCTCGCCGGAGGAAATCATCAGCACCACGGCCCACGCAGCCCAGTATTCCTGCACCGCCACCGTCGACGCGATCGCAATAACCGCAAGCAAATCCACACCGACGTGACCGTGCCGCAAATCGTCAATCATGCCGATCACAGTCACCACAATCGTGTACACGACCAGCGCGATCACGATCCACTGCCCGACACCCGGATTGAACGGTCCGAAAGTCAGCGAGACGCCCGCAGCCTCCCACGGACGCCACGAACCCAGCAATGCCAACGGAATCGCGGCAATGATGGCGATCGGCAGCAGCGGAACTTCTTTGCAAATGGAAATGATTCTACGCATGAGAATCTCCTTACGCTCGTATCGGACGCCTTGTTAACCCATCGGCGCCCCGCCTGCGCGGACCATCGATACACGGCGTAAAAAGATATTTCCAGCATAACAGAGCATTGCGATTGCCACGGTCGCTTGCGTGTGCTTCCGTTCGTCGCGCGCGTTCCGCGCATACGAAAAGGGCCGTGCGATTGCTCGCACAGCCCTTGTTTTCCGCCGTTTTTCGGCTTGTTCAGCGTTTTCCGCGATTACGCGGATTGCGGTTGCGACTTCGCCGTCAGCCTATCGGGTGGCAGCCACCCGTATCGCTGTCGGCATGAACGCCGCACACCGTACGTTGCCGTACGATGCCGCGCATCCGGCTTTACCACAGACCGAACGGATCGAACAGGCCACCGCCGTCGCCGTTGTTGCCGTTACCGCCATTCTGGCCGTTCTGGCTGCCGCCATTCTGGCCGTTGCCGTTATCGTCGTTGCCGTTGTTCTGCTGACGCTGTTCCTGCTTGTTGGAGGAGTTCGTCTTGGTCTCTTCCTGGTCGAGCGTCACTTCGAGATCCATGGTGTTGCCGCCGCGCACAACGGTCAGCTTCACCTTGTCTCCCATGGCGGAGGCGCGCACGTAACCGAGCAGCGAGTAGTTGTTGTTCACTGCCTTTCCGTTGAACGCCACGATGGAGTCGCCGGCCTTCACGCCGGCCTTGGACGCCGGGCCACCGTCGGTCACGGCCTGCACCTGGGCGCAGCCGCGGGTCACACCGTCCGCTTCCACCGAGGAGCTCTTGATGGTGATGCCAAGCACCACATGCTTCACGGAACCGTTGTCGATGATCTCGTTGGTCACGCGCTTGACGAGGTTCGACGGAATGGCGAAGCCGATGCCGCTGGCACCTGCCGTGCCGGCCGCGCTTGCGGTGGAGGCGATGGACGAGTTGATGCCGATCACCTGGCCGGCCGCATTAAAGGTCGGGCCGCCGGAGTTGCCCGGGTTGATGGCCGCGTCGATCTGCACGGCGTTGGTGACGATGGCGTTGTTGTCGTCATCGGTCACGGTCACCGGGCGGTTGAGCGCGGACACGATGCCGGTGGTGGCGGTGTCGTCGTAGCCGAGCGGATTGCCGATCGCCATGACGGCCTCGCCGACGGCGAGATTGTCGGAATCGGCGAATTCCGCGACTTTCAGATCGCTCGGCGGATTGTCGAGCTTGATCACGGCCAAATCGGTGGTGGTGTCGGTGCCGACCACCTTCGCGGAATAGACGGCGCCGCTGGCGAGCGTCACCTGAATCTGCTGCGCGCCGGAAATCACGTGGTTATTGGTGGCGATATAGCCCTTGTCGCTGATCACCACGCCGGAGCCCTTGGCTTCGCCGTCGCTGGTCGCCACGTCGATGGCCACCACGGAATCGGACACTTCCTTGGCCACCGCGGTCCAATCGACCGCCGTACCGGACTTCGCCTTGGCGGAACCGGAACCGGACGTGTTGGACTTGACGTCGGACAGCGAGCTGGAGGTCGGCACATGCACCCAACCGTTGGTGATCGCGGTGAAGCCGACGCCGAGGCACAGCGCGCCGGACACCAGTGCGGCCACAACGGCGGTGACCACATGGCTGGTCATGCCGGACTTCTGCTTGGTGACGACCGGCGTCTGGTTCGGCTGGTTCGGGAAGCCCTGCCCCGGAGCGCCGAACGGATTGCGGTTGCCCGGTCCCGCAGGGGGCATGTTCGCGCCGTACTGCGGCTGCTGCTGATTGTTCTGCTGCGCGCCGTTCTGCGCGGACGAGCCGCCAAACGGATTGCCGAACGGATTGCCATTGTTCCGCTGATTGCCGGTCGTATACGGGTTGCCGAAAGCGCCGAAGAACGACGGACGGTTGTCCTGCGGCTGGCCCTGCTGCTGCGCGCCGTACTGCGGTTGCTGGACGGTCTGGCCGCTGGCATCGCCAGCCGGCGGCGTCGGCACCGGACCGTACGCGCCGTATTCGGGCGCCGGACGGTACTGTTCGGTCGGCGCATCCTGCGTCGCGTTGTTGATCACCGTGCGTTCACCGGCAGCGGAAGCATAATCCGGCGTATCGTCAGCGGTATTGCCTGCCGTGCCATCCGCCGCGTCCACGGTAGGAAGGGCGGTGGTGGGCTGCTCGCCCGCGTTCGGCACTGCAATCGGTTCGGTAACGGAAGTCTGTGCTTCGTCGGCGACGTTCTCGCTCGGCGTCTGCGGCGCGGTCTGCTGCGTGCCATCCTGCGGCTGGGCGATGTTCTGATCGCTATTATCTTCAGCCATTGTTGCTCCTTATTCGTCTCGCGGCATTCAACATGGTCAGCAATCGTGCCGCTCGAACTGCTATCTAAGAGTAAAGATACCTGCTCTGGAAGTTTCCTGAATGTTTGTTGAAAGTAGCAATCGAATCGCTTGGCAGTTTGCTCCATACGATGCCACCGTCGACCGCCGATGGCGCCACCGCGGCAATCGGCGCTATCGCATACAGTTGAGAGCATGACAAGCTTGAACGAACCACAGACCGGCGCGGCGGCGCACGAGACCTCAGCGGCCAACGCGGCAGCCGGCGCAACGCACGACGCAGCAGGCAACACGACCAGCGCGGCATCGACCGAAAACCTTATTGAGCATCCCCGCGGCGCGGAACCCGGCAAGCCCGGCCGCCGCGACGCGTTCTACTTCGAGCAGAAAACCCGCCTGCCAGATGCGGCCGATGGCAAGGGCCGCGGCGGCGCGCGATACGGACGCACCGGCATCATCCACACCCCCCACGGCGACATCCACACCCCGGCGTTCGTGCCGGTGGCCACGCAGGCCGCGATGAAGGCCGTGCTGCCCGAAACCATGAAGGATCTTGGCGCGCAATGCCTGCTGTCCAACGCGTTCCACCTGTATGAACGACCCGGAGAACAGGTGCTCGACGAAGCCGGCGGGCTTGCCAGATTCATGAACTGGAACGGTCCGACGTTCACCGATTCCGGCGGATTCCAGGTGCTGTCACTCGGCGCGGGCTTCAAGAAGACGCTCGCCATGGACGTCACCGGCATGAAATCGGACGACGTGATCGCGGAAGGCAAGGAGCGGCTCGCGTTCGTGGACGAGGACGGTGTGACGTTCAAGTCGCCGCTCAACGGCTCGCTGCACCGGTTCTCCGCCGAAATCTCCATGGGCATCCAGCACAAGATCGGCGCCGACATCATGTTCGCGTTCGACGAGCTGACCACGCTGATGAACACCCGCGGCTACCAGGAACGTTCCGTGGAACGCACCTACCGCTGGGCGCAACGTTGCGTGGCCGAGCACAAGCGGCTTACCGAGGAACGTCTCGGCAAGCCGTATCAGGCGCTCTACGGCGTAGTGCAGGGCGCGAATTACGAGGATCTGCGCAGGCATGCCGCCGAACAGATCGCTTCGCTCGATTTCGACGGCGTCGGCATCGGCGGCGCGATCGAGAAGCGCATCATCGGCGACACCTGCGCCTGGATCTGCGATGCGATGCCGGAAAGCCGTCCGCGCCATGTGCTCGGCATCGCCGCGGTGGACGACATCTTCGCCTGCGTGGAGAACGGCGGCGACACCTTCGACTGCGTGGCCCCCGCCCGTTGCGGACGAAACGGCGCGATCTTCACGCGCCACGGCCGCTACAACATCAAGCGCGCGCAGTTCAAGCACGATTTCGGTCCGCTTGAGGAGGACTGCGACTGCTACACCTGCACGCACTATTCGCGCGCATACGTGGACCACGCGCTGCGCGCCCGCGAATTCAACGGTTTCACGCTGGCGACGATCCACAACGAGCACTTCTTCGTGAAGCTGCTCGACGATATCCGAGCATCGATCGACGGCGGCTATTTCAACGAATTCCGCGACGAGACACTCGCCAAGTTCTACGAGAACGGTTCGAAGGGCTGAGTGTGAACCAACGCGACGCCGCCGCTGATTCATCAGACGTTCCTTCCAGCTCGTACCCATAAACCATGCATAGACCATGCCAGCCCCACGTGCGGACCGCGCGTCCCGTGCACCTCACGCATACCCCACGGATGTCCGATTCGGGAGAATCGGACACGTAAAGCGCATTCCGCGCTGATGATCTCCGATAAATGGAAGGTGCTGATCCTGCGTGATCTGTTGGACGGCACCAAACGATTCAGCGAATTGCGCCGTTCGGTCGGCAGTGTGTCGCAGAAAGTGCTGACGGCAAACCTGCGTCAGATGGAACGCGACGGTCTGGTACACCGAGAGGTGTTCCCGGAAGTGCCGCCGCGCGTGGAGTATTCGCTGACGGAGACCGGACAGACGCTGCAGCCGGTCATCGAGGCGATGAAAAACTGGGGTACCCAGTACAAGGCCGCACACGCCGCCTAGCCCGGCTTGGGGCGTACCCCTTTCGTCAATCGCGACACGCCGATTTGTGCCACAGATAGTAAAGGTGTAAATTAGTCGATTGTCTGCGAGCGTGGCGGAATGGTAGACGCGCTGTCTTCAGGTGGCAGTGAGTGTATGCTCGTGGGGGTTCAACTCCCCCCGCTCGCACGGGCCGAAAAGGGCTGGAATCCAACGATTCCAGCCCTTTTGCTTTATCCAAAACGTATGAAATGTGACAAAAAAGTACTAAAAATGCGCCGAAAGCCCAGCTATCTCAGCAGAAACAGACAAACGGACATCCAAACCCAAAACCAGCACCACAAATGTCCGATTCTCCAGAAAACACAATCCGAATAACCAATTCGGCAGAATCGAACACATAGCCACCCAAAACCACACTTCACGTGACCGGTTGGAAAAACAGATACGTAACGCATTGCAGACCAATCCCATGCGTCCGATTCTGAAGAAAAACGAAATTCGCCGTACGACTTTTCCGCGCACGCAATCGCAAGCATTTCCCGGTATTTCACTGTGAGCATAATCGCGGAATGAGCAGGACACGGAAGAGTTGGGTGAAGTGAAAGGTCAAGGTCAGGAGCCCGGGAGGGTTCCGGATGCGGCAACGAACCCGGTCGCCGGTCTCGCTGGATGGTGACGCCGCAGCGATAATCGCACGGCCGGCTGCCAAGCCGCATTACTCCGCGCACAGAACGCGCATTTGCTTAAGGAGTACCGATTATGGCAATGTTTCCGGCTTTGATGAATGACACGATGTTCTCCGATCTGTTCGACGATCCGTTCTTCGAGGGTTGGCGCAACATGGACCGCGCAGCCGCATGCGATCCGAACATGTCCGCAGGCATGATGAGCACCGATGTGCGTGAGACCGACAAGGGCTACATGGTCGACATCGACATGCCTGGCTTCAAGAAGGACGACATTTCGCTGGACCTGCAGAACGGCTATCTGACCGTTTCCGCGCATCGCAACAGCTCGCACGAGGACAAGGACGACAACGGCCGCTGGCTGCGTCGCGAACGCTACGCCGGCTCTTGCTCTCGTAGCTTCTACGTTGGCGAGGACGTGAAGGATTCCGACATTCACGCCAGCTACAAGGACGGCACCCTGTGCCTGGAAATGCCGAAGCCCGAAGCGCAGCAGCAGGTTGAGACCAAGCATCAGATTGCGATTGAAGGCTGATTTCCAGCTGCCGTACGTCATATTCGCACGTCGTAAGTCACGGTAATCGCTAAGCAAAGCGAAGCCGGACGCCCGTAAGTGGGTGTCCGGCTTTTTTGTTTGTCCGCACGCCGCCGCCCGAAAAGCAACGCCCGTCACGGCACTTAACGCACCAAAAACACCATGATGAGAATCATCACGAATCCAACCAAATCGGTCGGTTCGAACACCGCGTCCGTCCATGCCACCGCGGAAATCGTGGCCATCACCGGTTCGCTGGTGCCGAGCATGGTGGCACGCATCGAACCGACGCGCACCACGCCGGCCATGTACAGCCAGAACGCGCCGAATGTGCCGCCGATCACGGTGAACGCCATCAGCCCCACACCCAGCCAATCCAACTGCGGCGCCGTAGCCCACGGCCGCACGAACGGCAGCAGCACAAGCCCGGAAATCAGAAATGCGATGCCGTTGACGGTGAAGTTGCCCCAACGTTCGATGAGCTTGACCGGAAGAAACACCATGGCCGCCGTGGACGCCGCGTTGATAGCGCCCCAAATCAGGCCGACCAACGGCAGTTTCAGCGTGGTGAAGTCGCCGCCGGTCGCAATCAGCACGGTTCCCGCGAAGGCGAGCGCCACGCCGATGCCTTCCCGTACGCCGGGCAGTCGCCGCCCGCGCAGGCATACGACCCCCAAGACGAACAGCAGGTTCAGGCTTTGCAGCACGGTCGCGGTGCCGGAGTTGGTCCAGTTGATCGATTCGAGGTAGGCGACCTGCACCAGCAGCACGCATATGATGGCGGTGGCCAGCAGCCGCGGATATGATTTGCGATCGCGTAGCGCGCCGGTAAGCAGTTTCGGCGTCATGATGGCCGAGCAGGTGAGGAAAAGCACGCCGGCTGCCAGTTCGCGCACGCATGCGATCCACAGCGGCGAGGCGTGGTACGTGCCCATGAGGATTTTGGAGACGGTGGCGTTGACGCCCCACAGCACGCCGCCGCACAGGGTCATCGCAATGCCGATAATCAGGTCTTTCGGCGTGCGTTCGAACGTTTTTTCCGCCACTGCGGCTCCTTCCCCTTCACTGTTCGCTCATCGCACACCGTACACGCCGCATGTGTCTTGCAGTGGCAGCCGCTCACAGACTGTCCGCGGGCGCGCTGAGGAAGTCGAGAATCTTGTTCACATACGGTCCGACCACCGTGTTCGGCATGGAGAAGATCTCGTGCAACGACTTGCCGTACCGTATTTTTTCGATTGATCCGCCGCCTTCGCGCACGCGTTCCACGAAATCGTCCTGCGGACCGTTCAGGACCCAGACGTCACGGCCCGCTTGGAACAGCAGCGTCGGAGTTTCGATCGCACCGCACATGTCCGGTTTGAGTACGGCTCGAGACAATGCCATCGCCTGATGCGCCCATTCGAAGGTGGCCGCGTTGGTCTGGCATGCCACGTCGTCGACGCGCTGCTTGTGGAACCAGCGAACGCGCGCCTCGGACGCGCCCTTATGCTCGTCGAGATCGAGTTCGGGGGAAAAATCGGTGTGACCGAATACGCGCGCTTTGCCGAATCCCAAGCCGCACAACGCGCCTGTAGCGATGCGTGCGATCCATGTCGGCATACCGACGACGGGGGCGATCATGGGTGCGGACAACACGGCCTTGTCGAACAGGCTCGGATAGTGTTCCATCACGGCCGCGCCGATGCCGCCGCCCATCGAATGGCAGTACAGGTTCAGTGGCTCGCCGCACGCGTATTCGCGGCCCACAGTGTCGGCGAAGGCTGCGAAATCGGCCACGTACCGACGCCAATCGTCGATCCACACCAGGCTGGGATTGCTCACGTCGTGTGCGGAATGGCCGTGCCCGCGATGCTCGAGGATGCATACGGAATAGCCGGCCAGCAGGAAATACCATGCCATCTCGCTGTATTTTCGCGCGAATTCGGTGAATCCGTGCGAAATGACGATCGCACCGCGGAACACGCCCGAAGCGCCGTCCTCACGCAGCGCATCGAATTTGGCCGCGTCGTAACAGCAATAGTGCAACCGGCCGGGTTCGTCCAGTTTGGGCAGCGCGTCGCCGTTCCAGTCAACGGTGGCTGGATCCATCCATCCTTCCGTCATGCAGGCGTCCAGCGCGGGCAGCACCTTGCTTTCCATTTCGGCGTCGTAATTCGCCTCGTCGAGCAGCCTAAGAGTCATGCTTTCATCATACGAATCCCACATGAACAGCCTTCAGAGCCCCACGCTTCGGCTCCACGGATCGAACGCGCCTCCTCACTCGTGGACGCGCTCCCCCGTACAATGTCGGTATGAAAATCATGTCATTGTGTGTGGCATTCGTCATGCTCTGCACCATGCAGCCAGCCGGAACGATGACCCCTTCCAACGGGAAGGCTGCCATCTTCGCCGACGCGGCGAGAGGAACCGCATCCGCCATCATCGACTGCCCGCCGCCGCTTTACTGGCTGTGTGGAAAGTGAGCCATGCGATGAATCCCACGAAATCCGCAGCTCCCATACCAAAAATCCACCGTGTAGCGCTGGTCGACAACGATCCGCGCGCGTTGGAATCGCTGAGCCTTCTCATCGAAGCGAAGGTCCCCACGGCCTACGTGGTGTGGACGGCCACTTCCGGCGACGAGGCGATCGAACGTTGCCAGAGGAACGACGACAATCTCAACCTGCTTGTATTGGACATGTCCATGGAGGGCTTGCAGGGGCCGGCCATCTGCCATCGGATCCGTCTCATGGACAGGCATCTGCCGATTCTGGGCATCACCAGCTTCTCCATCAACAGCTACCGTAGCAGGCTGATGGAAGCCGGAGCGCAGGGACTGATCGGCAAGGAGGATTCCGATCAGCTGGCGAAGGCCATCGAGCGGCTCTGTGGAGGCAACGTTATGGAGGGATTCGAACCTCCCGCCCTGGCCAACGTGCGCATCAGACGCGAGGAGGAGACCTCACCGCGGCTCACCGTGCGCGAGGAGCAAATCATCTCCCTGTGCGCCGACGGCATGCTGGACAGGGAGATCGCCGAACGACTGGACATCTCCGAAAGCACCGTGCGCAAGCATATGCAGGGCATTCTCAAGAAGCTGAACTGCAAGACGGCACGCCAGGCAGTGGCATTGTGGGTGAGATCGCATGCACGCTGAACCCACAAAACCCAGACCCGTAAGCGCCTTCCGCTCCTGGCACAACCATATGCGTGCCGACCATCCGAAACTCTGGCATCCGATCCGCATAACCATCGTGGTCATCACCGTATGGTGGATCCTGTTCTGCCTGGTGCTCGCCCCGACCGACAATCCCGCGGCGATCGTCTGGACCATCATCGAAATCGCGGTGCTGCTGCTGTCACCGTTCTTTCCGAAATCGATGTCGCTGCTGTTTCTGATCATGAGCCAGTCGGGACCTTGGCTCATACCCGGAGCCGACGTCAACTCGCTGCCGGGAATCCTTTACACGTTCGGCATGCTCGCCTACGAAACCAACAATCTCGTGGCGCTGCTGCTGCTCGCTTATTCCATAGGCGACCAGCTGTTCCGTCAACTGGTCCTTGGCACGAGCCGCAGCAATCCCGTGGCCATCATCGCCATGGTCAGCCTGGTACTGATGCTCGGATGCGGTTTGCGATGGAACCAGGCCGTAGCCGGCAGCCGCGCCGAGGCGGAGCAGGCGAAAGCGCGATTACGGGAGATGGAAAGCCGCAGTCACATCGCGGAAGCCATACACGACGCCGTGACGGGAGATCTGTCCGCCGCGGCTTTCGTCGCGCAACGTCGCATCGATGCATTGTCCGGCGGAGACGATGGCGATGGCAGCGCCTCGACGGATGGTGACGACGGCAAGAACGCGGACGAAAGACGCGATGAGCTCGACAAATGGACGCAGGTCAACGATTACATCCTGTCCGCCCTGACCAACGTGCATCGCGTCATCGACGAACTGGATATGGACGTCACCGTCCTTGAGGAGGATGCGGACGGCAAGGCCTTCTCCGACCTGCTCAAAGCCACGATGGCCGGCGGCGACCGGCGTCTACGCGCGCTCGGCTTCGACATCACCTCGATCCTCCATGTGGCGGGCGGTGCGCCAAGCGCCTCCCCGAGCCTGGCCGGAATCGCCAATGATCTGCTTCGCGAGACCTACGCCAACATCGCGCGTCACGCCCAGTCCGGCAGCAAAGCCGACCTGTCGGTGATACTCAAGCCGAACGCCGTCGAAATCACGCAGATCAACCAGGCGAGGACCACCGAAACGGATCGCACGCAGCCGGGAGGCCACGGCCTCGCGTATTTCAGCAAACAGCTCGAATCGCATGGCGGCAAACTCGAGACAACGCTGCGCGACGGCGAATGGACGCTGTTCGCCTATCTGCCGATTCCGGTGCCCGAAACCCTGCCACCCCTTGCCGGACACCCCGAATCGTGACTGGCTCCGACGGTCGCGAGAAACGAAAGGGTACTACAAAAGGTGCTACACAGATGTGGTACACCCTTACTTGCAGGGGTGTTCACGCCATCCTATCTTCCCTATTGAGAAGGGTTACGCGTCTCCCTGTGACCCGACGGATACTTGGCAGTCCGTCGAATCGCAGGGGGACGCGTTCTTTTTTTCTTCGGTTGTATCGGAACGTCAGTTCCGCCGGAACACCGTCAGACCAGCGCGTCGGCGAGGAAGTCGCGCTGCAGCAGCAACAGGTTGCGCGCCACCGTCTCGTCGTTGGTCATGTGCGTGATGCCGTTGAGCGGCAGGAACGTGTGCTTGCGTCCCGCGGCCATCAACGCCTGGCTCAAGCGCAGACTGTTGGCGATCGTCACATTGTCGTCGGCGAAACCATGGATGAGCATGAGCGGACGGCTGAGTTTCGGCGCGTCCGCGATGATGCTGTTGCGCTCGTACGTGGCCGGGTCGAGTCCCAGATACCGCTCGGTGTAATGCGTGTCGTACAGCGTCCAGTCGGTCGGCGGAGCGCCCGCGCAGGCCGCGGCGAACGTGTCGGGCGCGTCCAGCACGGCGAGCGCGGACAGGAAGCCGCCGTAGGACCAGCCGATCATCGCCACCTTGTCCAGGTCGGGTTTCGGCATGGAGACACCGGTTTCGGCGGCGAGCGAGGCGATCGCGTCCGGCAGCGCATGCACGGCGTCGACCTGGTCCTCAAGCGTCACGGCTTTCATGTTTTCGTAGATCGCGCGATCCCACTTCGGTCCGCGGCCGGTGGTGCCGCGACCGTCGGCGGTGACCACGATGTAGCCTTGGTCGGCCCACCACTGCGCGTCCCAGTAGAACGACTGGCTTTCCACGACCTGCTGGAAACCGGGGCCGCCGTACGGCTTCATGAGGACCGGCAACTGGTCGGCATGCGCGTATGCGCTGTCCGCCGACGGCAGGATGACCGCCGCGTACAGGGCGCGTTCGCCGAGGCGGACGAATCGCACGTTCGGCATGAAACCGGGGGTTTCGGCGTGGTTTTCGATCGGCGAAACCACCATCGACATCATGTCGGCGGCGTCGACGCCATCACCATCACCGTCCGTCGTGCGCACGTTCATGCAATGCTGCATCTGCATCGCGGCATCGTCCATGCCACGGCCGGTCACCACGCAACCGTCGCCGGCGCGGCTCATCGTCCACTGTCCGGGAACGTAGGTGAGCGGCTCCCAGTCGCCGTCGTAACGGATCGAGACCACGTCGAAGCTGCGGGCGTCGTGATCGTCCGCGTTGGACTGCCACAGGAACGGCAGATCGGCGGCCGGCAGCAGTTCCGGCGTGCGCTGCACCACGCACAGCACGTCGTCGTCGGTCACGTCGAGCACTTCGCGCACCTGCAGGCCCTTGGGTGTGAATGGCGTGCCGTCCACGGTCAGACGGTTCGTGTCGGCGTCCATGTCGTTCATCGCGCACACGAGACGGCCGTCAGGCGTGTATGCGGGGGTGCCGGCGATCAGGTCGAGCCAGCAGTCGTTGCTATGTTCCTCAAGCACGCGCGTGGTGCCGGGTTCTTCGCCGGGCGCGTATTCGGGGATGGCGATGGAGAAGGTCTCCACTTCGCTGCCGTCCTCGTCGGTGAAGCCGTTTTCCGGCGCGCTCATGGTCACGATAGGCTCGCCCACGTGGACGGCGAGCACCTGGTCGTGCTGCTGAAGCCGGTCCTGCACAAGTAGCAGCGGCTCGTGGCCTTCGGTCCAGCTGACGGCGGCCAGGTATTCGTACGATTCGCGGTCCCATTCCACGTTGTGTGCGATGCCGCCGTAGTAGCAGCCGTCCGTATCGTAGCCGAGTTCCAGCAGCGTCAGATGCACGTCGGCGTTGGCCGTCATCGCCTGCGGATAGCGGCGGGCCTGCGCGGGTTTCGTCGGATCGGCCGGGTCGGCGATGTACCAGGTCTGTTCGTGGGATGCGTCGAAGGTTTCGAAGAGCACATACTTGGAATCGGGCGACCACCAGAAGCCGTCGTAACGGTCCATTTCCTCACCTGCGGCGAATTCGGCGAGACCGATTTTCCATTCGCCTGCTTGCGATTCGGCCGCGTCGCTTTGCGCGTCATCTTGCGTGCCGTCCTGCGTATCGGCAACGTCGTCAGCGTCGTCTTGCGGAACGGACGCGACGATGGACACCGCATCGCCCGCGTCTTCGCCTGCGTCCGTCGTGTCCGACACGTCCGCAAGATCGACGTCCACCAAATACGTGCCGGTCGTATACATGATGTGTCGTCCGTCGGGGCTGATGCGCGGGTTCAGCACCGGCTTGAATTCCGGTTCGTCGATGGCGATGCCGCGCGTCACGCCGGCCGCGATATCCGTCAGGAACAGCTGGCCGTTGATGGTGAACGTCACGCGGTTGCCGGCCGCATCGACCGAATAGCCGACGATGCCGGAACCACCTTCACGCGCACGTTCGCGGCGCGCCTTTTCCTCAGCCGGCACATCCTCGGCGTCGGCGTCAGCCAGCAGCGTACGCGGATCGGCAAGCAGAATCTCGTCGGTATCGCCATCGCTGCCGATCACGCTCATCCACAGGGAGGTGACGGTGTCCTCCGGACCGTCCGAACGCAGGAACAGCGCACGCGAACCGTCGCCGATCGCGCGGGCGGAACGTGGCGCGCCGCAGGTGAATCGCAAGGTACGGGCCTTCAGCCCAGGAAACTCATCAATCGCATCATTCATACCTTCCAATCTACCGACCGTCACGCACCACTCGCCGCCAATACCCCGGACGCAACCCCCTTCACATGAAATTTTTGCAAGCAAGTAGCCTTCGAATTGGCGCTCGGCAGGCTACAGCGTAGGATAGTCAAGGACAGAAAGGGACAAGTATGAGTGTTCTCGACCGATTTGAGAAGAGCGTGGAAGGCGCCGTCAACGGGGTTT
>ERZ1645187.2453-NODE-2453-length-16250-cov-200.070763_pt1 | contig 16250 bp, 11 predicted proteins | sample MGYA00575352_ERZ1645187 | MGnify/ENA primary metagenome ERZ1645187 (study PRJEB40837, sample SAMN11349314) | freshwater sediment metagenome | isolation source: river sediment | host: Sediment | place: India: Wazaribad , New Delhi | collected 2017-02-21 ... | reverse complement strand
AGGTGCCATAGGAGATGAGGCGGTCACCGGCGGCCGATTCCCGCACCTGACCGGGCTCGAAGGGCTCGATCATGCCCATTTCCGCCACCATGCGGCGAATCCAGCGGTCGGACTTGATGGCCATGGGGCTAACTCCTGACAGGTCTCATTTTCCCGGCCGCACCAGCCCGATCAGGCCGGCCTCTTCCAGGGCCTCGGTCATGAGGCGGCGCACACACCCGGCGTCCTCGCACTGACGGGCGCTTTCCAGCAATTCCCGGGCCTTGGCGCGGCTGAAGTTGCGCACCACCCATTTGACGCGCACCAGGCTGCCGGCGCTCATGCTCAGGGCGTGGACGCCCATGCCGATGAGGAGCGGCACGGCCAGGGGGTTGCCGGCCATCTCGCCGCAGATGCTCACCTCGCGGCGATGGACGCGGGCGCCGGCCACCACCAGTTCCAGGGCGCGCAGCACGGCGGGATGCAGCTCGTCGTAGAGCTTGGCGACGTGGGAGTTGTTGCGGTCGACGGCCAGCAGGTACTGGGTAAGATCGTTGGTGCCCACGGAGAGGAAATCGACCCGTTGCGCCAGGGCCTCGACCTGATAGACCGCGGCGGGGACCTCGATCATGATGCCGATGGGCGGCAACTGGATTTCCAGCCCCTCCTCCAGCAGTTCGTCCCGGGCGCGGCGGATCAGCTTCTTGGCCTCGTTGAGCTCCCCCATCGAGCTGATCATGGGCAGCAGGATCTGGAGGTTACCCAAGCCCTGGTTGGCGCGCAGCATGGCCCGCAACTGGGTGAGAAAGATGTCCGGATGGTCCAGGGTGATGCGGATGCCGCGCCAGCCGAGGAAGGGGTTGGATTCCTCGATGGGGAAATAAGGCAAGGGCTTGTCGCCGCCGATATCCAGGGTGCGGATGGTCACCGGTCGCGGGTGAAAGGTCTCCAGCACCTCGCGATAATTGTGGTACTGGGAGGACTCCCCGGGAAACCGGTCGCGCACCAGGAAGGGCAGCTCGGTGCGGTAGAGGCCGATCCCATCGGACTGCTCGTTACTCAGGGGCCGGGACTCGGAGACCAGGCCGGCGTTGAGAAACAGGGGCACCGTGTAGCCGTCAAGGGTCTCGGACGGCAGGGGGCGGATGCCTTCGAGTTCATCGGTCAGGGCGCGGTCATCATCGCGCAGGCGCTGGTACTCGGCCCGGACCACGGGCCCCGGGGCCAGATGGACGCGGCCACGGTAGCCGTCGACCACCACCTCCTTGCCCTCCAGACGCCCCACCGGGAGGTCGGCCACGCCCATGACCACGGGCACGCCGAGGCCGCGGGCGAGGATGGCCGCGTGGGAAAAACTGGAGCCCGTGGTGGACACCACGCCGGCCAGGCACTGGGCCGGGACGGCGGCCAGTTGGATGGCGCTGATCTCCTCCCCCACCAGCACGGTCTCGGGGCCATACTCCGGGGTCTTGGGCTCAACGTTCTGCAGGCGCATGAGGATGCGCCGCCCGAGATCGCGGACATCCGAGGCGCGCTCCCTCAGGTAGGGGTCATCCATGGCCTCGAAGACCCGGGCGTGATCGGCGATGACGTCCCGCAGGGCGGCGGGGGCCCATTGGCCGCGCCGGATCAGCGCGACCGTGCCATCGAGCAGGGTGTCGCTCTCCAGCATGAGGCGCCAGGCATCGAAGAGGGCGCGATCCTCGGGTTTCAGGGTCCGTCCGGTGCGGCTGGCGAGCAGATCGACCTCCCCGACCACGGCGGCGATGGCGGCGCGGAAGTCCGCCTCCTCCTGGACGGGGTCCTTGGCCACCCGGTCGGGGACCGCCTCCAGGTCGGCCTGGGGATAGATGACCACCACCGTGCCGATGGCGATGCCCGGGGAAGCGGCCAGGCCCTGGAGAAAACGGCTGGGAAGGTCTTCCGTGCCCTGGAGACGGGCCAGCTCCCCACTGGCCTTGGCATGGGTGATGGCCCCGGCGAGCTGGGAGGCGATGGTCATCACCAGGGTGACCTCGTCGTCGCCGAAGCGCTGGGCCTCGCGCTTGCGCAGGACCAGGACCCCCAGCACCCGGCGGTTCTGGATGATGGGCGCCCCAAGAAAGCCGCGATAGCGCTTTTCGCCGGTCTCAGTGATGAAGAGATAGCGGGGGTGGGTGGATGCGTCGTCGAGGTTGACGGGCTCGGCGCGTTCGCTGACCAGGCCGATCAGGCCGCGGTTGAGGGGCAGCCGCACCTTCCCCACCGCCCCGGGGTTGAGGCCATCGGTCGCCTGGAGGACGTGCTCGCGCTTCTCGACATCGGTGAGGTAGACGGAACAGACATCGGCGCCGACCGCCTTCTTGACGCTGTGGACGATGATCGCCAGGGCCTTCTCGAGATCCGGGGCCTCGTTGACCGCTTGAACGATACGCAGTAAGTGCTCCAGCATGAAAACTACATCCAGCGTCTGGTGGCCCCGGGTAAGGGCGGAAAGTACTGTCAGATTAACGCCGTAGGACTGCCGGTAGGTGGCTCCCGACTGGCGACGTCAAAGGGAACAGGCGGAAAAAAATCGGTTGTCGACTTGGCCACAACAACGCCCGGCACGGGGGGCGCGGCGTTCAGCCTTCGGTCAGCCCCGTTGCAAGGACCGCCGCGGGGCGGGGGGACAAATCCAGAGCCCGGACGTCAGTGACTCAACCTCCCCCGACCCTGATCCTGACCCGGTCCCGGACTTGGTCCCGGGCCCCGCGCACCAGTCATTGAGGCCCTCGGGGTAGAGCAGGGGCCGCAATTCGCCCAGGGCCTGTTCGTAGACGTGGCGCTTGAAATAGACCACTTCGCGCAGGGGTTGCCAGTAGCGCACCCAGCGCCAGCCGTCAAATTCGGGCTTGCGACTGCGATCGAGGCAGAAGGCGTCCTCGCCACAATCGACCCGCAGCAGGAACCAGCGCTGTTTCTGACCGATGCAGATCGGACCGCAATGGTGGCGGATGTAGCGCTTGGGCAGGCGGTACCGCAGCCAGCCACGGGTGCTGCCCAGGACGGTCACCTGGTTGGGCAGCAGGCCGACCTCCTCCTCCAGTTCCCGGAACATGGCGTCCAGGGGGGTCTCGTCGGAGCGGATGCCGCCTTGGGGAAATTGCCAGGCATTCTGACCAACGCGCCGGCCCCAGAAGAGCTGACGCTCGGCGTTGCACAGAATGATGCCCACGTTGGGGCGAAAACCTTCCGGATCGATCACGGCGGCTACCCTGGCTTGAGATGAATCAATTCTCCATGGAATTCATGCTTTGGGCAACCGTGGGGTTGGGAGGGCGGTAAGTCAAGCCGCTGGGTTTCGGGACGGCACCCCACCGCTAATCCCTGGTGGTGGCGGGCTGGCGCCAGGAGACCCCCGTCAGGGCATCGTAATTACCGTCCGGGGCCAGGCGATAACCCTGGAGACCACGGCGGGCGGCGAAGAACTGGTCCTCGTACCAGAGCGGAATGTAGGGCAGGTCCGCCAGGAGGATGGCCTGGATCTGGCGGTAGAGGGCCGCCTGGCGGCTGAGGTCCGGTTCCGCCCGGGCGGTCTCGATGAGGCGGTCGACCGCGGGGTTGCGGTAACGCCCCCGGTTGGCCCCCTCCGGCGGCAGCGAGGCGCTGTGGAAGACGTAGCGGAAGATGTCCGGGGTGCGGATGCCCACCCAGGTCAGGCCGTAGAGCTGAAAGCGGCCGGCCTTGACGTCGCCGAAGAAGGTCCCCCAGTCGTAACTCTGGATGCGCGCCTCGATGCCCACCCGCGCCAGTTGCGCCTGGATGACGGTGGCGAAGCGCAGCCGGAAGGGGTCGCTGGAGGTCTTGTAACTGAGCCGCAGGGGGCGATCGGGACCGTAGCCGAGCTCCGCCAGCAGGGCCCGGGCGCGGTCGGGGTCATAGGCCGGGCCGGTCAGGTCCGGGTCGCCGGCCCAATGCTCAGGGGGAAAAAGGCCGGCGGCGAGGCGGGCGCCGCCCTTGAGGAGATAACGCCGGATCGCCTCGCGGTCGATGGCATGGGCCAGGGCCTGGCGGACCTGGAGGATCCCGGTCACCGGGTCCTCCAGGTTGAGGCCCAGGTAGGAGTAGTTGACCCCGGGGGCGCTGACCACCTCGACCTCGTCCCGGCCGCGCAGATAGCCGATCAGTTCGGGGGACAGGTCGTTCTGCAGCAGATCGATCTCCCCCCGCAACAGCTTCATCACCCGCACGTTGGGGTCCTTGACCGTCAGCAGTTCCAGGATCTGGCCATCCACCCGACGCTCCAGGACCAGCCGGCCCGGTTGGGGCCAGGCCACCAGGCGCAGGGGACCGCTGCCCACCGGCTCCTGGGCGAAGGGGTGGCCGCCCTGGATCAGGTCCGCCGGCAGGATGCCCAGGCCCAGGGTGGCGGGAAACAAGGGGTCCGGTTCCCGCAGGTGGAACTCGATGCCGTCGGCCCCGGCGGTGGCGACGCGCTCCAGGTTGGCCAGGGCGGAACGGTGGGGGGAGCCCAGGGCGGGGTCGAGGACGGCGTCGAAGGTCGCCTTGACGTCCGCGCTGGTGAGAGCACGGCCGTCGCTGAAGGTCCGCCCCTCCGCTCCCAGGGTAAAGCGGTAATGGGTCGGTGTCACCTGCTCCCACGTCGCCAGGGAGGGCACCGGCAGGCTGCGCGCGTCGAAGGCGACCAGGCGACGGTAGAGCAGGCCGTTGATCCGCTCCGAGGTGGCATCGGTGGCCAACCGGGGGTCCAGGTTGCGGGGCGGTCCCGCCAGGCCCATGCGGATGGGGTCCTCGCCGGCCAGGGCCTTCAGGGTCAGGCCGCCCAGGGCCAAGCAAGTCGCGACCAGTAGGAAGAACCAGGACCCTTTGCCACGGGGCAAACTGGACTTAGCCGAGATCAAGTTGCCAAAGATCACCTCGGCTATTCCGGCGATACGTCAGTCGTCACCCCCGATCCGTCACCACTGGCGATAGGGCTTCTTGGCGAGGTTGACGTTGAAATAGCGCTGATCGTCGGAGACCTCCTGACCGGCCCAGTCGGGAAGGACGAAGTCCTCATCGTGGTCGGTCAGTTCGATCTCGGCCATCACCAGGCCCGCGTTCTCGCCGGCGAAGACGTCCAGTTCCCAGACATGGTTGCCGATGGGGATGTGGTGACGCACCTTGTCGATGGGGGGCATCACCGCCAGCTCGCGCAGCATCTCCTCGGCCTCCGCCCGCGGGATCGGGAACTCGAATTCATGCCGGCCGATGCCCCGGGAGGCCCCCTTGATGGTCAGAAAGCCCTGGTCGCCCTTGACGCGCACCCGCACCGTCACCTCCGGGGTGTGGGCGATGTAGCCCTGCATGATATGGGTGGAGGATTGCACCTGGTCGCGCCAGGTCTCGCCGACGACGAGGAATTTGCGTTCGATTTCGATGGCCATGGGGCTGATTCACTCCTGAAGTGGAAAGCTGGGCGGGATTCTAACCCCATTGCGCCCTCGGTTTGGCTCTACCGGCGGTCAGCGCGTTAATCCCCAGCGTAACTCGCTGGCCCAGTTCCGGGTCGGGTGCCGCCTGGCGGGGGGTGCCGTTTATCTCCCATCCCTTTGATCTTCAAAGTCATGGAAGATTTTGGTGACCGGGTTGCCAGATCAATGTCACCACCCAGCCGTAAGTCATTCCCGAGCGGGGCGGGACTGGACGGAAATGCTTCGTTGAATCAGGTGGTGGGACCCGGCAAAGAAGGCCATAAGTAATCCTTATATGCTCATAGAAAATCTCTGGGCAAATGTCGGATTTCGTCGGATTTTGTCGGAATTGATGTGTAGAACTGGTGGGTGGTTCGTGATATAGATTGCAAATGAGGGTACTAGGATACGATCTGATCAGGTTTTCGTGCTCCCGTCATTATTTATTTAAGCTCATCAATTCTTAAATATTTCATTTTTCAGTAAGTTAGCGATACGGTTAAGGGCTTGATAGCGCCAAATCTGGCAAACCACTCTAACTCTCCACTCTAGCAGTGCCACCCAAAAAAATGTGAAAGACTCTAGTTTACCGAATAAATCGAAAATTGCCACCTCACAATAAATTCATTACTTACAACATTTCTTGTATAGACAAATGAGTGGTGTTTTATGAAATACGTAGTTTGTTTAATACTAATCCTGATTACCCAGACAGGGCTTGCCCTGGATAAATTGCAGACCAAATATGGCACAATCGAGATAAAGTCAATCGGGGAAATAGAAAAAGGAGTTTTTTACAGGAACAAGGTAATCTTTCAGCAGGATGGCGGCTATCTGGATCTGGAAGGCGTTTTCCATGTTGGCGACAGTGAAATCATCCTGGTCCGAAATAGTGATGGGGGTTCAGGGACGATTGATACGTTTTTCTTCGTGATCCTAACGCCTGACTCGAAACCGATTGTCCTGGAAGAATTCATGGCTCAGCAAAACGAGATTGAGCCAATTCAACAGGGGGAAAAGATCATGATCGATCTAGGGTATCATGAAGGCGCTCATGAAGTTCTAACATTACACAATAAATCTCAGACAATTAGCCGGGATAACTCCACGTGGAAAAGCAAGCCAGCCGATGAAGATGATTGCAATTATTTATATAACGAGATCTATAAACCCTATGTGCTAGAACGAGATTGCCAGGAAGCGCCTGAGGATATCAGAGGCATGGCTACCGCAAGAGCCTACTATTTAATTTCAAACGACCCGCATTTTGATTTATGGAAATTTCAATCTCTCTCTAAAGAATCCTGCCAGCAGGCTAATTTGATAAAATATTCTCAATTCAAGCAAAGCGTCTGTGGTGGTGAAAATAGGTGAAGGTTCACTGGGCAGCAAGTTTAGCCACGGCTAAAGAATGATCCCGTTTCACACTTTTGTTTTCTGCGGCGCTGGTCAGCCAGCGCTCAAGGCTTCAAGGTGAGGCCCCACAAGGCCCGGCGCGACCCTGGTGCGTAACCAGGGTCCGACCTTGTGGCCAAAAAGTATTTTTTATCTGTATGAAAATAATAGATTTCTGCTGCTGGATTTTGGGAGGACTTGCCCTTAGCATGGTCCCATCGAACGAGAAGAATGATAAGCGCTTGATGTTGTCCCCCCACGGACACCCCTGGGACGAATCGAGCCAGGCCCTTCAACGACTAACTATGCATATGTCGCGAAAGAGTTACCGACACTTAGTAGATCATTTGCCATTTCGTCCTCGGGACCACTATACCTTGGCGGCGGAACTTATTTTTGGCGTTGATATTTTCCGCTAGTCCATCTTTCCTCTTGCGGCACGATTTCAAGGCGTGTTTAACGGGAGGATATTGCAGGCCATTCAATAACTCATAATATTCATCTTTATCATTTACCCCATATCCGAACTTTACGATCACAGGAGAAAAAAATGAGCATTGGCAATGCCGTGCAACGCGGTTCCGTGGTTTACGTGTACGACGAAAAGAATCGGCAGATCTTCACCGTCAGCGCGGGTAACAGCAGTGATCGGGGGCTGGTTGGATATACCTCGGGAACGGTCAATGTCCAAAGGGGAAGGGTTATCTACACCTATAACGATAAAGGCAGGCAGGTCGGCACGACATCCGCTTGACCGCCGTTAATATCTGAGGTCGGCGTCCCCACGGATACGGTTCGCCGCCCCCCGGATTTGTTCTCTGTCCAGCTAATTAATTTAGGTACCCGGTTGAAGGCGACTTCAATCTGTGACCGTTTACTCTTCTGAAAGCCCTTTGTTATCCAAGCACGGATACCATCCGTCTCGGGCTGGATAATTGTCCATCCATCTCCGGCTGGTTTTTTTTATCTTTATTTTTGCGTGCGCGCCACGCGGGGGGATCATGATGACGCAGGAATCACTCGGCAAAAAGAAAGGCATTCCCGATATCGTCTTTCTGCTCGATGCCACGGGCAGCATGGACGACTGCCTGACGGCCGTCACCGACAATATCGCGGGGTTCATTGATACCCTCAACACCCCGGACGCTAACGGCGGCATCCTGATCAAGGACTGGCGCATGCGCGTCGTGGGGTACCGGGATCGCGACGTGGACGGCCGGAAGTGGCTGGTCAGCTATCCCTTCACCGCCGATATCAACGAAATCAAGGCCCAGCTCGCCGGCTTGCAAGCCATGGGTGGCGGCGATGAGCCGGAATCCCTGCTCGACGCCATGTACCAGCTCACCCAGTGGCCGGAGGCCGAGCCGGGCGCCCAGCCCCTGCCCACCAGTTGGCGCCACCGTCACGACGCGGCGCGGGTGGTGGTGATCTTCACCGACGCCAGTTGCAAGCCGACCTACACCACCGCCAACGGCGACACCGCCTCGGTGGATGACCTGATCAACAGCTACCACGCCATGCGGCTGAAGGTCATCCTCTATGCCCCGGACACCCCCCTGTATGGCGAACTCTCGGCCATGAACGGTCTGGAGTGGGAACCCATCGGTTCTCTCGACGAAGACCCCGTCCAGGCCCTCAAGGACTACACCAGCAACCAGGACAACTTCCGCAAGGTCATGGAAGCCCTGGCGAAGAGCATCTCGGCCTCCGCGGCGATCCCCGTCCTCTAACCCGGGGGACGGAGCCATGCCGATCAAGTTTGGTCCCGCCGAGGAAATCCAGTCCGCCCTCGATACCTACGTCATCGATACGCTGCTCAGCCAGGGCGCCTTCGCCCACGCCGCCAAGGCCCGGTCAGGCAAGCGGGGCAAGCCGGTCTTCCTCAAGCGCTACTTCTCGCCGACCCGCGCCCTGGACTGGTACGAGGATTTCGTCGCCCACCAGCAGGAACTCAAGCACCGCATCACCGCCAATGACGGCCTGAAACAGTATTGCTACGAATTCATCGACTTCTTCGAGGGCACGGCGGGCCGGGCCAACCGCACCTTTCACCAGGTCTTCGAGTTCATCGACGACGGCAAGGCCCTCAGCCACTTCCTCGACGAACTGGCGGCTGACAGCGCCACCGCCCGCTGGGAGCAGCGCGTCACCTTTGCCCGGGTGATGATGATGGGGATCACCGCCCTGCACGCGGCGCGCATCGTCCATACCGACCTCAAGCCCGACAACCTGTTACTGCTGCCCAATCCCCATGCCGCCGGCAGCTACCACCTCAAGCTGATCGATCTCGACTGGTCGATCTTTTCCGACCGGCAGGCCCCCTGGCACGGCAAGGGGGTCGGCTACGTCGGCACCCCTGGCTATTTGTCCCCCGAGCACCTGCGCGGCGAGGCGCCCCGGGAAGGCTCCGACGTCTTCACCTGCGCGCTGATGCTGAGCGAACTCCTGGGAGGCGGGCACCCCTTCGCCGCCCACCGGGGCGAGGACGCCGCCCTGGCGCAGGCGGTGGTCAAGGGTCATTTCAAGCCCTTCACGCTGGCGCAACCCATCGCCAAGGTCAACCATCCCCGGTACCTCGAAGACCTGGTCAACCAGGCCCTCCACCCCCAGCTCGACCAACGGCCCACCGCGGCGGCGCTCCGGGACGCCCTGTTCGGACGGGGCGCGGCGGGGAGCGCCCCGCCACCGGAAAAAAAGCCGCCCTCCCGACCCGCGCCCACCCTCTCCTCCCACCCGGCGCCCGTGACCTTGTACCTGGACGGCCAGCCGGTCCTCAAGCTGAGCATCGACACCGTCGTCGGCCGCCTGCTGCTCAAGCCCCTGAGCCCGGAGTCTCGCTTCTTCGCCGACCGCCAGTTCGCCCTCGTCAAGTCGCCCGTCGCGGGGTGGCAGATTCAGCCCCTGCCCGATACCCCCAACGAGACCCTGGTGAATGGCGAGCGCCTGACCGCGCCCCGGGTCCTGACCAGCGGCATGCGCATCGCCGTGGGCAATGCCGCCAAGGGCATCGAAAAGCTGCCCCTCATCGTCCACCTGGCCTGAAGGACGCCCTGCCATGGTCGCTACCCTAAGCACGCCACCCCTGGCAGCGCCCACCCCGCGCTCCGCGGACGAGGCGCTGACCCACCTGCGCGCCGAGCTACCCCGGCTCCTCCCCGAACTCTCGGCCCGGCTGGACGACCCCGACTTTCCGCTACTGCATTTCGGCGCGGCGCAGCCCGTGGTCAGGCTCACCGCCGAGGAGATGGGGCCAGCCGACCGCTGGTTCTTCATCGGCGATATCCACGGCGACTTTTTCGCCCTGCACACCCTGCTTCGCCACGCCGAGGACACCTGTCCCGAGTGCCGGGTGCTCTTTCTCGGCGATATCGTCGATCGCGGCGACCTGCCCTTCGAGTGCCTGTTCCTGCTCCTCGACTGGGGACTGCGGCATCCGGGGCGCCTGGCCTGGATCGCGGGCAATCATGACCTGGCCTTTGCCCTGAACGATGCCGGGTGGTTCAGCTCCACGGTCCAACCCGCCGAGTTGTTGGCCGTGCTCAACCCGCGCGATCTGTTCAGCGGCTACCGCCGTGCCTTGGGCCGCTTCCTGATCGACCTCGCCCGGCGCCTGCCCCGCGCGATCCTTTTTCCCGATGGGCTCCTGGCCACCCACGGCGGTTTTCCCCTGCGGGATCTCCACCCGGCGGGGGCCGCCGCCCCGGACGAGACCAGCTTCCTGGCCTGGTTGAATAGCGACGCCTGCCTGAAGGACTTCACCTGGACCCGCATCCATGCCGCCCGCCGCAAGATCCCCGACCGTTACGTCTCCGGCGCCCAGTATGGCTACACGGATTTCGAGGCGTTCTGCGCCCTGCAACCGGACTGGTTCCCGGTCCGGCGGTTGATCACCGGTCACGAGCACCCGGCACGGGGCTACACCCTCCACGGCACCTATCAGGTCAATCCGGCCCTGACGCTTCTCGGCTTCGGCTTTGACGACCTCAAGCCCATGCCCGAGGCCTACCGGCACTATCGCGATCACCTCTATCTGGGCCGCGGGGTCGCGGACGCGCTCCCGGCCCTCATCCCCCTGCCCGTCGATCGCGGGGAACTGGCGATGCTCTATCCCACCCTCGCGCCCCCACCGGCGCCGGAAACAGAGGCCACCCTGCCGGCACCCGTCCCCACTCCCCCTCTTGCGGCGGAGTCGCCCCCCGCGGTGACCGGACCCGTGCCGGATGGCGAACCCGCCCCCGGAACCACCACCGTATTCACCGCGTGAAGGCAGTCACCACCTCATGAACCCGGACCTCTCTGCCCTCAGCGTCGATAAGCTGGTCAAGCTTGGCGGCCTCAAGGAACGTTGTAGCGCTCCCCTGCGCTGCGTCGCCCATGGCCTCAACCTGCCCTGCGAACTTTGTGAACTGGAAGAACGGCAGGGGGCGGTCTGCACCGCCTGCGGCCAGTCCTTCCCCGGCTCACCCCCGGACAGCACCCATCGCCTCTGTGCCTCCGTCGCGCAATTTCATGCCCGGGGGGTGATCGCCTTCGCCGACGAGGCACGGCGCGCGCTGGAGAAGACGGCCCCGCATCGAGAGGCCCCCGCGGTCAAGCCGCACCGAGTAGCCAACAAAAGTCACACCCCAAAGGTTGATCCCTCCCGCCGCCCCGTCCCGGAACCGATCAAGATAGACAAAGGGGACGCTGAACTCCGCGCCAAGGAACACGACCTGGCGGAGAAAGCACGGGGCGCGAGGCTGGCGCGGCAGGCAATCTTCTCCTCCCTCGTCGCGGCCCTCGTCGGGCTCAAGCTCATTCACGACTTGCCGCTGACCGCATCGGTCATTGAGTATCTCGGCACCCCCGGCGGGTACGTCCAACTCTACCTGGGCTTCGGCATGCTGTTCTGGTACGCCGCCGCCCGCCCCCTGTTTGGTCACCTGCCCGCGCACCGGGCCCTGCGCTGGTGGGCGCCAGCCGTGTGGGCCCTGGTCGCGTTACCCTGGCCCGGGATTGCCGGGTTGGTGGCGTGGTTGATGTTCCAACAATTGTTCAGCCTGGGGTGGGGCTTGCTGTTCTGGCTGGCGGCCGCACCAAGCATCTGGATGTTCGCTTATTACGCCATGGCGTATGTGGCGGTCGGTCTGACGATGCGTAAGCCCTGGCCGCCGCTGATCGGTACCGCGTTTATGCCTGAATACCCCTGGGTGTGGATGGCCTTCACCGTGCTGCTCAATCTCATGATTTTTTATGGGGCGTCCCATAGCGCGCCGGGTGATATTCAAGCGTCCGCGGTCAGCCAACCTCCACCATCGCCCGCCGCCCACCTGGCCACCGCGCCGCAAATCACCACCCCTGCAATCCCGCGGCCGCCGCTACCCCCTCCCGCTGCCCAAACCCCTGCGGGCAATTCCCCGCGCAGCGACCCGGCAGTAGCGGACGATCAACGCGCTTACTCATCCGCCCTGGATTGGGACCCCCCCACCAGCACGATACACCACCCCAGCGGCAGTCCCCCTGCCCGTCCGTCAGGTCAAGGAAACGCGTCAGTCTCAGACCCATTGATACAGCCCAAACTCTACGCCCTGGTGTCCGGAGTTTCAGACTATGACGACAACGCCCTGGATCTCAAATTTGCGGCCAAGGACGCCAAGGATTTTGGTGCCGCTTTGCAGCGCCAATCGGGGGGGCTCTACCGTGAAGTTATCGTCCGTACCCTGGAAAACCCGACCAGCGAGGAGCTACTCGACGGCCTGGACTGGCTACGACAAGAAGTCACTTCCATGGATATCGCCGTCGTCTACCTCTCGGGTCACGGCGTCAACGACCCGGATGGGGACTATTACTATCTGACCCGGGATGCCAGTCCCGAGCGTCTGCGCCGCACCGCCGTCCCCTACTTCGAGATCAAAAACTGCCTTGACGCCCTGCCCGGCAAGGTCCTGGTTTTCGTTGATACCGGCCATTCAGAAAGCATCCTGGGTGAACAACGGGGTGTCGCCAAGAGCAACGGCCTGATCAACGATCTGACCTCCGCTGAGAATGGCTTGGTGGTTTTCGCCAGCACCACCGGTAAACAGTATCCCCTGGAAAATGACCAATGGGGCAATGGCGCCTTTGCCAAAGCCTTGGTGGAGGGCCTCAAGGGCGCAGCAGACTACACGCAAGATGGCAAGATCACCGTCAATCAGCTTGATCTGTATCTCAGCGAGCGCGTGAAATCCCTGACCGGTAACAAGCAAACCCCCATGACCATCAAACCTCAGAGCATCAGGGACTTCCAGATCGCGGTGGTGAGGTAGAGGCTGGGATCGTGCTGCCCTGGCCCGCTGCCAATCAGGGTCACCACCCATGCCAAAGATCCCCATCACCTTGCCCTTGACCCTCCACCAGATCTGACGGGTTTCACCATGACCACCGCCCCCACCAGCCGCGAGATCCGTGTCTTCCTGTCCTCGACCTTCCAGGACATGGATGCCGAGCGCAATCACCTGCTCAAGCAGGTCTTCCCCAAAGTGCGGGCGGCCTGTCTGGCGCGGCAAGTCGGGTTCACAGAGATCGACCTGCGCTGGGGGGTGACCGAAGAGGAGTCCCAGAATGGCGCCACCGTGGAGATCTGCCTCAAGGAGATCGATCGCTGCCGCGACTTTCCGCCCTTCTTCATCGGTTTCCTGGGGGAGCGCTATGGCTGGATTCCCCGCCATAACGACCTGACCGCCTATTGGGAGCGGCATGGGGAATCGCCCTATGCCGGTCCCATCCAGGCTGCGGTACAGCGGGGTATCAGCGTCACCGAACTGGAGATGGACCTGGCCGTCCTCGCCACCGGCGCCGCGGACAAGCTCGCCGGCCATGCCCTGTTCCTGTTACGCGACCCGGCTTTCACCGATCAACTCTATCAACAAGCCACCGGCCGCGACCCCGACCCCAGCGACCGCCGCTTTTACGACCCCGCCGACGGTCGCCTGGCCACCCTCAAGGACCGCATCCGCCACACCCCCTTTCTGGGCCTGGATGGCTACGCCACCCTGGATGCCTTCGGTCAGGCCATCGCCGATTACCTGCTAGCGCAGCTCGATCGCTACTTCCCCGCCGACGAGATCCCCAGCGCCTTTGAACAAAGCAACCTGGCCCATGCCACCTTCCGCTACCACCGGCTGCTGAACTTCCTGCCCCGCCCGGAGGTACGCCAGGCGGTGGTGACGGCCCTGGCCCAACGCGCTGATCAGCCCCACCTCGGCCCCATCCTCCTCACCGGTCCTTCCGGCCAGGGCAAGAGCGCGCTCATAGCTGATCTGGCCCAACACCTGGCCGCCCAACCCGGCTACCGGGTCATCGACCATTACATCGGCGCCGATGCCCACATCAGCCTGGCAGCCTGGGTGTTGCGCGTCTTGCAGACCCTTCACCCCCTCATCCGTGACCTCAGCGGGGATATTCCCGACTCGCCCGAAGAACAGGTCAAGAGCCTGTCCACCTGGTTGGCCTACGCCGCCACCCGCCAGCAGTGTCGTTACGTCCTCTTGCTCGATGCCCTCGATCAACTCAGTGACGGCGGCAAGGACCTGAGCCTGCTGACCCCCGAGATCACTGGCCCCAGCGCCACGGTCATCGCCAGCGTCGCCGACGGTACCCCGGGGCGGGAGGCCGCCCGCTCCTTTGAGACCATCGCGGTGCCGGTGCTCACCGCTGAGCTGCGCACCCACCTGATCCGGGACACCCTGACCCGCTTCCGCAAGGGTCTGGCCCCGCAGTTGGTCGATACCTTGGCTCAGGCCCCCCAGAGTGGCAGCCCGCTGTTCCTGACTCTAGCCCTGGAGGAACTGCGCCTCGACGCCCGTCACGCGACCCTGGCCCGCACCCTGGATGACATCCTCGCCCAGCCGGATGCCGAGCGGCTCTTTCTGCATGCCTTCTTGCTCGACCCGGACAACAACCGTCCGGAACAGCCGGACCTGGCGGTGCGCTTCATGGCCCTGCTCGGTGCCAGTCGGGCGGGGTTGACCGAGCACGAACTGGCGGATCTGTTGGCTTTGCCCAGTGATCCAGTGCTCAACGAGGCACTCAGCGCTGAGGAGGGTAAACCCCGGTTGCCGCAGGTTCACTTGTCGCGTCTGCTGACTAACTTCCAGCCCTTCCTGCTCAACAAGGATGGGCGGCGCGCGCCCATGCACCGCATCTTCGGCGTGGCGGCGTTGGCCCATGCGGGTGAGGCATCGATCAGAGAGCAACTCTATGCCTACTTCCAACCAGGGTATGGCTCAGATTGGGAGAGTGTTGAGGAGCGTGGTGCAGTGGAAGCGTTGTATCAGATCACCCAGTTGGCGGGATTGGCAGGGGAGGATCAGGCAAATTGTCGAGTGAGGTTGGTAAGTGACTTGGGGTGTTTGCGGGTGCCGGCCCACCTTTACAAGGTCGCCAAGGAGGTGACCGCTGAAGCCCTGATGGCCCTCACCGAAGAAGACAAGAAGGAACTGGGTAGTTTGTGGCATCAGGTTGTTGGCGCCTTTGACCTGTCGTCCGTGAAGCGCGCTAGCGAGGGTATCTTGGGCCTGGCGGAGTGGATGCATGAGATAGCTTATGACCGGTATCGCTTGTCTCGACGTCTGGACGAGTCCCTGCTGGGGGTGCAGGAGTGCTTGCTACCTGCAAACGACCTCATGATAGCCAAGACCATGCATGATCTGGGTGGTATTTGTGCAGCGATGGCGGACTATTCTCCAGTTCGCAATTTCTTCCAGCGCGCTTTGGCAATCCGAGAACAAGCCTTGGAGCCGGAGCATCTGGATACGGCCATAAGTCTCGCTGAATTAGCTAGTTACCTCAAGGAGACTGGTGACCCTGCCGACTTTGCCGCGGCTCGCTCCTTCTACGAGCGTGCTTTAGCTATCCGGGAACAGGTCCTGGGTCCGATGCACCCGGATACGGCAGACAGCCTAAACGGCCTGGCTGTCTATCTGATGATGACCGGTGAGCCTGCTGACTTTACTGCTGCCCGGTCCCTCTGCGAGCGCGCTTTATCGATCCGGGAACAGACCCTGGGGGCGACGCACCCAGCTACTGCCCCCAGCCTTAACAACCTAGCCTACTGCCTGGATAAGACCGGCGATCCCGGCGACCGGGTAACGGCCCGCCCCCTTTACGAGCGTGCCCTGGCAATCAATGAGCAGGCATTGGGGCCGATGCATCCAAACACGTCTCATTGCCTCAACAACCTGGCCAGCTATTTGGCGGACACTGGCGACCCGGGTGACTTGGCCGCGGCACGCCCCCTCTACGAGCGCGCCCTGGCCATTCGGGAAGAGTCTTTAGGCCCGAACCATCCGGATACGGCCACAAGCCTCAACAACCTAGCTGTCCACCTGAAAAAGACCGGCGACACGGCTAACTTTGCCGCCGCCCGTCCCCTCTACGAGCGTGCCCTGGCGATCCGGGAAGAGTCTCAAGGCCCAAAGCACC
>ERZ1645187.2452-NODE-2452-length-16257-cov-19.507468_pt1 | contig 16257 bp, 18 predicted proteins | sample MGYA00575352_ERZ1645187 | MGnify/ENA primary metagenome ERZ1645187 (study PRJEB40837, sample SAMN11349314) | freshwater sediment metagenome | isolation source: river sediment | host: Sediment | place: India: Wazaribad , New Delhi | collected 2017-02-21 ... | reverse complement strand
ACACCTACACCATGACCAACGAGATGAAGTACATCGAGCCCAAGGCGCGCGTGTACTGAGGCCACGACCGCACAACGGCAGCGGAAAAGCGAACGCCCGGCCGTTTACTGGCCGGGCGTTCGCATGTCCGGGAGCCGGAGCAGCCAGGTTCAGCGCAGCGCGACGAGTGTGGTGCGGAGTTGCTCGACGGGCGTCCAGTCGAAAGTCGCTTCCTCGAGCACCGGCAGACTGAACGGCGGCAGCTCGACGAACACGCCGGATTCGAGCCCGTCGCGGGTGCGGTAGCCGCTGACCAGATCGACATTGGGGTTCTTCGCAGCAGTGTGCACGGACTCGGTGACGATGGCGCGGTCGAAGACCTCGCGAAGATTGGCGATCGCGGCGAGGATCACGTCGTTCGAGAGATGCTGGAACACCTCGCGCACGGTCACGATGTCGCCGGCGGGCGGCACTTCGCGCGATACGTCGAGCACGCGGAATTCGACGCCCGGTCGCGCGTGCGTGGTGTTGTTGTAGGCGATCACGTTGGCGGCGATGTCGCAGCCGATGTACCGCACCGTCCGGCCGCCGGCAGCGAGCCGGTCGAGAATGCGGCCCGACACCTGAAAATCACCGCAGCCGATGTCGACCAGTGTCACCGCCTCGGGATGACGCATCAGATAATCGACCACGAAGCGCTCGTGCAGGTCACTGACGCCGGCCGCCGAACCCGGGCCGGAGCTGAACGGCTTGCCATCCTCGGGCGCCGCCCAGGCGTTGGTCGCGTAGATTTCCTCGAACACGGCCTTGAGCGTACGGCCACGGTCGCGCGACTGCTCACGCTCGAAGCGGAAGCGGCGCCACCCCTGCATCATCTGTTCCGGGATCAGCGGCTTGACGATCGACTTGAGGACGGTTTGGGCGCTCATGCGGATGCTCTCACAGGCCAGAATGAGCCTTGTGATCTAGCGTGGGCGCGCCGCATTTGGCGCAAAAGCTTCCCGACCGGTAAAGGATGCGTTAAGCCTCCGCTCGACGGCCAGGGCAGGCGGCGGGCGAGGACAGCGGCATTTGGACAAGGGCAGGGGCGACATCGACGAACCTGGCTCGCCGGACGACGGCGGCAGCAGCCGCATAGCGCCCGAGCCGTTCGCCGCGGTGCTGCCGGCGCTCGCAGCGCTGGGAGCGATCGCCTCCATCGCCACCGTCAACTGGATGGCCGAGGACAAGACGCCCGAGCGCGCCAAGCCGAAGCGCAAGGCCGGCACCGCGCTGCGCGATCTCGAAACCTGCTGCCTCGGCCTCGTCGAGATCTTCCGTCGCTTCCAGCGACATCCGCGCCTGTTCGCGGGTGAAGGCGCGCAAGGTTCCTCGCCGATGAAGTTCGGTGTGCACGGTCCACGCGTCGATGCCGAGCAGGCGCGGCTCTATCACCAGATCGTCAACGATGTCGCCTCGATGCTCGTGCTGGCGTCGCAAAATGCCTTCGACGTGATGTGCGCGGTGGAGGACGGCGAGATCGACGCGCCCGAGGGGATTTTCTACGGCTTCGGCGAGCAGCAGGAGCGGTTGAACGCGCTGGTGCAGAACCGGGCGACGCTGCGGCAGTGCGTGGAAACAGGGCTCGAGGTGGCGACACGCCTCAGCGATCTCGTGCGCCAGCTGAAGCGCTACCGGGCGGCCTGACGCGACGCGGAGCGCAAGGGTGCTGGTCCGTCGGTGGCTCGTTGCCCAGCCGTGCCTCGAGGTCAGCCGTCGTCCTTCACCAGCCGCACCACCACGTCGATGTGGCTGATGCGCATGCCGGGCGGCGGCTCGGGCAGGCCGTCGACGCGGATGGCGTCGCTGTCGATGTCGATCAGCTCGCCCGCGGGCTCGATGAAGAAGTGGTTGTGATTCGAGACGTTGGTATCGAAGTAGGCGCGCGCGCCATCGATCGCCAGCTCGCGCAGCAGGCCGGCCGAGCGGAACTGGTGCAGCGTATTGTAGACCGTGGCGAGCGAAACCTGCTCGCCGGCAGCCTGCGCCTCGGCATGCAGAAGCTCGGCCGATACGTGCCGGTCGCCACCACCAAACAGCAACTGGCCGAGTGCGAGCCGTTGCCGCGTCGGGCGCAGACCGGCGCTGCGCAGACGCTCCGTCAGCTCGGCTTCCGATATGGTCTCTGCGGCCGTCGGCTTGGTGTCGTTCATGCTCGAAAACTGCTTCCGCTGTTGAGGTCGCGGCCTCACCGCTGCACGGTCGCACCGGGGCGGGCAAGGCTTCAACCGCCAGTCTCGTACCGCGCCGGCCCGGAACCCGCCGGATCGAAGCAATCACAAAACTGAACGTGATGCGAGTATATGGCTGTCGGGCCCGGGGTGCAACTTGGGCACGGACGAGAGGGTGGCCCGGCCACGTTCCAGCTTGACGATCAGGCGCTTTACCTTTTGAAGGTTACGCCAATCGGCGCGGAGCCACAGCATGATCCGCATTTGCCTTCGGCAAGTGCGGCGCGTGCGGAGCAATCCGCCGGAACGGGGGCAAGGCCCGGCCGAAGCGGCATCCGCGCCCAGCGTGCGCGGGTCCGGACCGGCCGGGTGGGAAGGGAACTGGTAGTCGATGACAGAGCGGCGCTCGAGCTACGAATTCGCGGACCTGCTGGAGTGCGGCCACGGCCGCCTGTTCGGTCCCGGCAACGCGCAGCTGCCGCTGCCGCCGATGCTGATGTTCGATCGCATTTCGCACATTTCGGAGACCGGTGGCGCGCATGGCAAGGGCCAGATCGTCGCCGAGCTGATGGTGGCCGGCAATCCGCGGCTCGACTGGTTCTTCGATTGTCATTTCGAGGGTGACCCGGTGATGCCGGGCTGTCTCGGCCTCGATGCGCTGTGGCAGCTCACCGGCTTCTATCTCGGCTGGCTCGGAGCGCCGGGGCGCGGCCGCGCACTCGGGGTCGGCGAGGTCAAGTTCACCAACATGGTTCTGAAGACGACGAAGAAGGTCGAGTACGTTGTCGACCTGAAGCGCGTCATCCTGCGCAAGCTGAAGCTCGCCATCGCCGATGGTGTCTTGAAGGCCGATGGCGAGGTGATCTACACCACCACGGACATGCGCGTCGGGCTCTTCGAGGCCAACGAGGCGCCAGCCAAGGCCTGAGACGCAGCCGGCCGCGACACACGCGCGCGGCAGCGAGCTGGAAATGCAAAAGAGGGTCGCGCCGACGGTTGGCGCCGGACCTCGAGGGAGACGGAATGAGGCGCGTCGTCGTCACCGGAATGGGCATCGTTTCCTCGATCGGAAACAATCCGCAGGAGGTCGTCGCCTCGCTGCGTGAGGCACGCTCCGGCATTTCGCGCGCCGAGAAATATGCCGAGCTCGGTTTCAAGTGTCAGGTGCACGGCGAGCCGAAGCTCGATTGGGCGGCGATGGTGCCGAGGAAGCCCAAGCGCTTCATGGATGCCGGTGTCGGCTGGAACTGGATCGCCATGGATCAGGCGATCCGCGATGCCGGGCTCGAGCCCGGCGATGTCGTCAACGAGCGCACCGGCATCATCATGGGCGCGGGCGGCCCCTCGACACGCGCCATCGTCGAGGCGGCGGACGTCACCATCAAGTCGGGCGGGCCAAAGAAGATCGGGCCGTTCGAGGTGCCGAAAGCGATGTGCTCGGGGCCTTCCGCTGCGCTCGCCACCGCGTTCCAGATCAAGGGCACCAACTATTCGATCTCGTCGGCGTGCGCGACCAGCGCTCACTGCATCGGTAACGCCGCCGAGCTGATCCAGTGGGGCAAGCAGGACGTCATCTTCGCGGGCGGCTGCGAGGATCTCGACTGGACGCTGTCGAACCTGTTCGACGCCATGGGTGCCATGTCGTCGCGTTTCAACGCCACCCCGGCCACCGCTTCCCGCGCCTATGACAAGAACCGCGACGGCTTCGTCATCGCCGGTGGCGCCGGCGTGCTGGTGCTCGAGGAGCTGGAGCGAGCCAAGGCGCGCGGCGCCAAGATTTACGGCGAGATCGTCGGCTATGGCGCCACCAGCGACGGCTTCGACATGGTGGCGCCCTCGGGCGAGGGCGCGGTGCGCTGCATGAAGCTGGCGCTCAAGGGACTCGACGGCAAGGGCACGGGGAACATCGACTACATCAACCCGCACGGCACCGGTACGCCGGTCGGCGACGAGCGCGAGATCCAGGCGATCCGCGACGTCTTCGGAAAGGATGCACCGCCGATCGCGGCGACGAAATCCCTGTCCGGCCATTCGCTCGGCGCCATCGGCGTGCAGGAGGCGATCTTTTCGCTGCTCATGATGCAGGGCGACTTCATCTGCGAGAGCGCCAACATCGAGGAACTGGACCCGGCATTTGCCGACATGCCGATCGTCCGGTCGAGAATTGATAACGCCGGGCTTAACTGTGTCATGTCGAACAGCTTCGGTTTCGGCGGCACCAATGCGACGCTCGTGATGCGCCGCTACGATGGTTAACTGAGCAGTAAATTTGCTGTCACGTCGCGGCCATAACGATTAGCCGGAGAGGCTATCCGAAGGTGTCACGACGATGAAACCGTATCGCAACGGTGGCGGCTGGTTCGAGATCAACGGGCGCGCAGACGGCGCGCGAGCGAGGGCTACCATGGCCGATATCGACATCACGAAACCCGGCCCCCTGATGGCGGGCAAGCGCGGCCTCATCATGGGCGTCGCCAACGAGCGCTCGATCGCCTGGGGCATTGCGCGCGCGCTCGCCGGGCACGGCGCCAAGCTGGCATTCACATATCAGGACGAAGCGTTCGGGCGGCGCGCGCTGCCGCTGGCCAAGTCGGTCGGCTCCGACATCGTCGAGCCGTGCAATGTGCTCGACCTCGAGAGCGTCGATCGCGTCTTCAAGCGCCTCGACGGCGAGTGGGGCGGCCTCGACTTCGTGCTGCATGCGCTCGCCTATTCCGATCCGCGCGAGCTGGTCGGCGGCTACGTCAACACCACGCGCGAGAACTTCTCCAACACCATGGTCATCTCGTGCTTCTCGTTCACCGAGGTGGCGAAGCGGGCCGCGGCGATGATGAAGGATGGCGGCTCGCTGCTGACGCTGACCTATGGCGGCGCGACGCGCTCGGTGCCGAGCTACAACGTCATGGGCGTTGCCAAAGCCGCGCTCGAAGCCTCGGTGCGCTATCTCGCGGCCGACCTCGGCCCGCAAGGCATCCGCGTCAACGCGCTCTCCGCCGGTCCGATGCGCACGCTCTCGGGCGCCGGCGTTTCCGATGCCCGCGTCATCTTCAACTTCCAGAAAGAGCATTCGCCGCTGAAGCGCACGCCGTCGCTGGACGAGGTCGGCGGCGCCGGCCTCTACCTGCTGTCGCCGCTGTCCGGTGCCGTCACGGGCGAAGTTCATTTTGTCGACTGCGGATACAACACGATCGCCATGCCGAACCTCGAGTCGCTGAAGGCGCTCGAAGCCGAGGCTGGTGGCGGCAAGCCCTCTGCCGCCGCTGAATAGACAACGTCGGTCGGACATTCTCTGTGATCTGCAAAGGCCTCGTCGCGCGACGGGGCCTTTGTTTTTGCCTCCGCCAAAGCCGAACCAATCAGCGGCGTGTGCGTTGATTGCGTGTTGATCATCACCAACAACACTCTGGAGGACTGTATGAAGTCGCTGATCGCAACGGCCGCCTGCGCGCTCGCGCTCGGTTTTGCCGCAGCCCCCGCCGCACAGGCCGCGCCGATGAGCGGCGCCACCGGAGCGGGCATCGAGCGCACGGCTGGCGTGGAAGAGGTGCGCCATCACCGCCGCCACTGGAAGGGCCGCCACTGGAAGCATCGCCACTGGGGTAAGCGGCGCTGCTGGCGGGACTGCACGGGCATCGGCCCGCTGCGGGTCTGCAAGACGAAGTGCCGCTACTGACGACGCAATCGTAATCACGGGTCCAGATGCCACGCCTGCTTCGGTCGGCGTGGCATTTTGCGTCATGTGATTCGTGCGCACCACCCGTTCGGGCAGTAGCGCCACGCCGTCGATGTTTGATAGACGGGACGGCAACAGTACCGTGTCGGGTCTATGTCTTAACGGTAACTGAAGATGTCGAGGCTACACTCCGCCGCTCCGGCGCCTCGTCTCTGCCGGTGGGTGACGTGTAATGGAGTGAGGTTGCGGCCATGCCGACAGCCAGGAAAGTTCTCGTCAAGACGTTCGGCTGCCAGATGAACGTCTATGATTCCGAGCGCATGACCGAGGCGCTCGCCGGACAAGGCTACTCCGAGACCGACCGTCTCGAGGAGGCAGACCTCGTCATCCTCAACACCTGCCATATTCGCGAGAAGGCGGCCGACAAGGTCTATTCCGAGCTCGGGCGCGTGCGCCAGGCGAAGGACGAGCGGGCCGCACTCGGACACGCCACACAGGTCGCGGTGACAGGTTGTGTCGCGCAGGCCGAGGGTGCCGAGATCGTCGTTCGCGCGCCGGTGGTGGATCTGGTGATCGGCCCGCAGAGCTATCATCGCCTGCCCGAACTGCTGGACGAAGCGCGCAATGAAGCCCGCGCCATCGTCGAGACGCAGTTTCCCGAGGAAGACAAGTTCGATCGGTTGCCGCAGCGTCCACGCGCACCCAACGCGTCCGCCCCGGCGACGGCATTCCTGACGGTGCAGGAAGGCTGTGACAAGTTCTGCACGTTCTGCGTCGTGCCCTACACGCGCGGCATGGAATATTCGCGCCCCGTCGCGGCCATCGTGAAAGAGGCGGAAGCCCTCGTCGCGCGCGGCGTTTCCGAGATCACGCTGCTCGGGCAGAACGTCAACGCCTATCACGGGGCCTGGGACAAGGGCGGCAGCGCCACCCTCGCCGGCCTCGTCCGCCGGCTGTCTGAAATCGATGGCCTTGCGCGCATCCGCTACACGACCAGCCATCCGCGCGACATGACAGACGACCTGATCGAGGCGCACGCGAGCGAGCCGAAGCTGATGCCGTTCCTGCACCTCCCCGTGCAGTCGGGCTCGGATCGCATCCTCGCCGCCATGAACCGCAAGCATACCGCCGCCGACTACCTCGCGTTGGTGGCGCGTATCCGCAAGGCGCGGCCCGACATCGCGCTGTCGACGGATGTGATCGTCGGCTTCCCCGGCGAGACCGAGCAGGATTTTGCCGACACGCTGCGCCTCGTCGAGCAGGTCGGATTCGCGCTGGCGTATTCTTTCAAGTACAGCGCTCGCCCGGGCACACCGGCGGCGAAGCTCGAAAATCAGCTGTCCGACGCCCTCAAGACCGACCGTCTGCACCGTCTGCAGCAGTTGCTCGGCCAGCAGCAGACCCGCTTCAACGCCGGCCTGGTCGGCCGCACGCTGCCGGTGTTGTTCGAGCGGACCGGCCGCCAGAATGGCCAGTTGATCGGTCGTTCGCCGTATCTGCTGCCCGTGCACGCGGTCGCCGATCCCTCGTTGCTCGGTCGCATCATGCCTGTGGAAATCCTCGGGTCCGGGCCGAACAGCCTGTCCGGCATCGTTCAGGCGGCATGAAGCGCGGTCAAAATCCCTGGACATCGGCGGGGCGGGGCGAAATGATCCGTCCTGCCACGTGCGCGGCGGGCTTCGCTGGCGCGGCGGCGGACAGGGAGAACGAGATTTGACAGGATTCCGCGGGTCCTCCGCGTCCGGCTCCGGACGCCCGCAGCGGGCGCAGCCCGGCGGCACCACCGGCAACGCGCGCATCGTCGTGCCGTTCGAGGACAACAGACGGCTCACCAGCATTCTCGGCGAGTACGACTCCAACCTGGCGCTGATCGAGGACCGCCTCGGCATCGAGGCGCACGCTCATGGCAACGTCGTCATCCTGACCGGGCCGGAATCGGGCTGCCAGATCGCGCGCCAGGTGCTCGAGGATCTCTATCAGCGTGCGGGCAAGGGCGAGAGCGTCGGCCCCGGCGATTTTGACGGGCTCATCCGCCATGCGCGTCAGGAGTCGAGTCCTGGAGACAGCGGCGCGCAGGCACAGATCGCCACGCGCCGCCGTGTCATCAAGGCGCGCACGCCGATGCAGAGCAACTACATGCGCGCCATTCAGAACACCGATCTGGTGTTCGGCATCGGGCCCGCGGGCACCGGCAAGACCTATCTCGCCGTCGCCTTCGCGGCACACTTCCTCGAGCGTGGCATCGTCGAGCGCATCATCCTGTCGCGTCCTGCGGTGGAGGCGGGCGAGCGCCTCGGTTTCCTGCCGGGTGACATGCGCGAGAAGGTCGATCCCTATCTGCGCCCTCTCTACGACGCGCTCTACGACGTGCTGCCGCCCGAGAAGGTCGAGCGAGACATTGAAACGGGCGTGATCGAGATCGCGCCACTCGCCTTCATGCGCGGCCGCACGCTGGCCAATGCGTTCGTCATCCTCGACGAGGCGCAGAACACCACCAGCATGCAGATGAAGATGTTTCTCACCCGCCTTGGCGAGAACGCCAAGATGGTGGTGACGGGCGATCCTTCGCAGATCGACCTGCCGCCCGGCATGACGTCGGGTCTCGAGGAAGCGGTGCGACTGCTCAAGGGCGTCGAGGGCATCGAGGCGATCCGTTTCGCCACCGCCGATGTCGTGCGCCGCGATCTCGTGGCCCGCATCGTCGAGGCGTACGAGAAGCCGGGCGACAAGCCGAAGCCGGGCAGCACGACATGACACCGCCACGGCCTTCGACGACTCATGCTTCGCCACCGCCGGCCGCTTCCGACGGGGCCGCGCCGGTGGAGCCGGACCGATCTCGCATCGCCGTCGACCTCGTGGAGGACGGCGGCGACTGGAGTGGCTTCGGAGACATCGAAACGCTTGTCCGCACGGCCGCGCATGCGGTGGCTGAAGAGCCCGCTGTCGCGCGGCGACTGCCGGACGAGTATTGCGAGGCCGTCATCGTGCTGTCGGCGGACGCCGAGGTGGCGCGGCTCAACGGCCAGTATCGAGCAAAACCGAATCCGACCAACGTGCTGTCGTTTCCGGCGCCGCGCGGTACGCCGGCGGCGAGTGTCGCCGATGCCGTAGCGCTTGGTGACGTCGTGCTGGCCGACGGCGTCGTGCGCGCCGAGGCGGCCGACGGCGGTGTGCCTCTGGCTCATCATCTGCAGCATCTCGTCGTGCACGGCCTGCTGCATCTCGCCGGCTACGATCACCTGACGACGGCCGAGGCCGAAGAGATGGAATCTCTGGAAACGGCCATCCTCGCCCGTCTCGGCGTGTCCGACCCTTATGCAGGCAGCGATCCGGTCGAGACTTGAGGCGCACGTCGCCCCTGGGCTGCCGCCCTTTCAGCAACCGAAGAAGATTATGGCTACCGATATCAGCACGCCAAAGACCTCCGATACATCGCAACCGGCAGAGGACGCCGCGCGTGCCGGTCTGCTGGGCTGGCTGACGGCGCTACCGGCGCGCCTCGGCCTGCAGGGTTCGCAGACGCTGCGCGATACGCTGGAGAGCGCGCTGAAAGAGGGTGAGACCGGCGCCATGACGGCGGCCTTCACCAGCGACGAGCGGCGCATGCTGCTGCGGCTGCTCCGGTTCGGCGCCAGCCGCGTCGTCGACATCATGGTGCCGCGCGCCGACATCATCGCGCTGGACGAAAGCGACGCGATCTACGAGCTGCTCGAGCGGTTCAAGGAGGCGGGCGTCTCGCGCATCCCGGTGTTCCACGACACGCTCGACGATCCGCGCGGCATGGTGCACGTCAAGGACCTGTTCGGCTGGATCGTCGAGCGCGCGCGCGAGGCGGCGTCGGCGAACGCAAGTTCGGGTGGTGCGCCTGCGCAGCCCGCCCCGGACGCGATCGAGCCGCAGATGGCCGCCGTCGACGTGCCGCTGGATTTCTCCGGGATCGATCTGTCCGCCAGCATCGCCAGCACGAAGATCCGGCGCACGGTGCTCTACGTGCCGCCGTCGATGCCGGCGATGAACCTGCTCATTCGCATGCAGTCGACGCGCATCCACATGGCGCTGGTCGTCGACGAGTACGGCGGCACCGACGGGCTCGTCACCATCGAGGATCTCGTCGAGCAGATCGTCGGCGACATCGAGGATGAGCACGACGAGGACGAAGACGCGCACATCAGTCAGGACGCCAAACTCGGCCTGCTGGCTGCGGCGCGCACGCCGGTCGGTGAACTCGAGGAGCACCTCGGCATCAAGCTGCTCACCGAGGACGAGGCGGAGGAGATCGATACGCTCGGCGGACTCGTGTTCCACATCCTCGGGCGCGTGCCGGTGCGCGGCGAGATCGTGCGCCATGCTACCGGAGTCGAGTTCGAAGTGCTGGACGCCGATCCGCGCCGCGTGAAGAAGCTCAAGATCCATCCGCCGAAGTCCGCGGCCGATGCTGCGGGCGCCGCGTGAACCTGCCCCTCCGCTGATGGGAGAGCGATCCATGACGCGAGAGGCTCCGCAGCAGCGCGTGGCTTCCATTGCCGCAGGTGATCGCGTGATTGCCATGGCCGGGGCCCTGCGTGCGAGGGTTCTGCGCGCTTCCCCGGTTTGGCGGGCGTTGCTGGCATTCGCCGCGGGTGCGATCAGCGTGCTCGCGCTGGCGCCGTTTTTCCTCTGGCCGGTGCTGTTTTTGACGCTGCCGCTGCTGGTCTGGCTGATCGATGCGGCCGGTGACGAAAGACTGGAGGACGCTGCGGAGAGGAGCCGCAGCCGCGTGCTGCGTCGCGCGGGTCTGGCCGGCTGGCTGTTCGGTTTCGGTTATTTCGTGTTGGGGTTGTTCTGGGTCGGCGAGGCGTTCCTGGTCGAAGCGGAGAAGTTCGCCTGGCTGCTGCCGTTCGCGGTGACGTTGCTGCCGGCCGGGCTGGCGCTGTTCTTCGCGGCTGCTGCGGCCGTCGCGCGCCGCTTCTGGGGCGGCGGTCTCGCGCGGGTCGTTATGCTCGCCGTCGCGTTGTACGCCGCCGAGTGGCTGCGCGGCCATGTGCTCACCGGCTTGCCTTGGAACGTGCTCGGCTATGCGCTGACGCCGCCGGGCATGCTAATGCAGAGCGCCTCGCTGATCGGCATCTACGGTTTGACGCTCGTTGCCGTGATCGCTTCGGCCGCGCCGCTCGTCGTGCTCGCGGATGAAGCCGGTTCGACATCCCCAATGCGCCTCCGCCGCGCGATGGGTGGCGCACTGCTGTCGCTCGCCATTGTCGGCGGGCTGGCGGGTTATGGCGCATGGCGGCTCGCGGGTGCGACCGAGGCGACCGTGCCGGGCGTGCGCCTGCGCATCGTGCAGCCGAGTGTGCCGCAGCGGGAGAAGTGGCAGCAGGCGAAGCAGCGCGAGATCTTCGATCTGCATCTCGATCTGTCGCGGCGTGATCCCACCGGCCGCATCGACGACCTCGCCGGCATCACTCATGTCATCTGGCCGGAAGCGGCGATGCCGTTCCTGCCGCTCGACAGTCCTGATGCGCTCGGCGAGATCGGCGCCATGCTGCCGGATGGCGCCTTCCTCATCACGGGCGCCCTCAGGGCCGAGCGTCCGGTGAACGACTCCGTCCTGCACGGAGCGGCAGCGGCCGTGCGTCCGGCGATCTACAACAGCCTGATCGTGCTCAATGGCAGTGGCGGGCTCCACGCCGTGTACGACAAGATTCACCTCGTCCCTTTCGGCGAGTATCTGCCGATGCAGGGATTGCTCGAGGCCATCGGTCTGCAGCAGCTGACGCGGCTGCGCGGTGGCTTCGCCGCCGGCCGTTCGCCGCGCCCGCTGCTCGACGTGCCGGGCTTGCCGCCGCTGCTGGGTCTCGTGTGTTACGAGGCGATCTTTCCCGGTGCCGTCGTGCAGGGGGCCGAACGCCCGGCGTTGATCGTCAATGTCACCAACGACGGCTGGTTCGGACGCACGACAGGGCCGCAGCAGCATTTTCATGCCGCTCGCGTGCGGGCCGTGGAGGAAGGCGTGCCTCTCGTGCGCGCGGCGAACAATGGTGTTTCCGCGCTCATCGACGCCTACGGGCGTGTCCGCGGGCGGCTCGATATGGACGTGCGCGGCACGGCAGATGCGCTACTTCCGGTTGCTATTCATGCGCCGCCATATGCTCGTTTCGGCGATGCTGCGTCATTTCTGCTCAGCATCAGCGTGTTGGTGGCTCTTTTTGTGTTAAGGCAGTCACGCCGCTCGTGAAGTTTTGTCCGACTCGGCATGGTTTTTTGGCGGAGCGCTGGAACTTCTGATTCCTCCGCCCATTTATAAGCTGTATTCGTCCGAGGTCTGCTTGTCCTTGTCCGGTTGGTACGTGTGTCCGTATTGACGCGTCAGGAAGCGACTTCTACGGTTGAGTGCCTCTCGGGGTAATTTTTTGGGTAGATAGATGACCAAAGAAGACGAAGAGTCGGATAACGGCTCCGGGTCGACCGAGCCGCGCAATGCGCGCCGGCCCAATCCGATCGACGCTCATGTGGGCAGCCGCGTGAGATTGCGCAGAATGGTCATGGGGTTGAGCCAGGAGAAGCTCGGCGAGCTGCTCGGTCTCACGTTCCAGCAGGTGCAGAAGTACGAGAAGGGCGTCAATCGCATCGGCGCGAGCCGGCTTTTCGACCTCTCTCACGTCTTGGGCGTCACGGTGCAATTTTTCTACGACGATATGCCGAACGCCGTCGGCAGCGCGGCGCAGCCTGGCCTCGCCGAGCGTCCAACCGAGCCCTATGTGGTGGTGGATGGTGCGGGCACCCGCGACGGCCTGGAACTCAGCAAGGCGTTCGCCCGGATCAGCGACGCACGCGTCCGGCGCGCGCTGGTCGAACTCGCCAAGTCGTTGGCGACTGAACCTGATTCAGGCAATTCCAGCACATAAAACCGGCATTGCCGGCCCAGGTGTTGCCCTCGGAGCGGAGGCTCGTCTCCGCCCGATTTCGTCCACGTCTACATGGCGCTCGCCAGCTTGACCCTACCCTGAAAGCTTGCCACAAGGCGGCAGCTTTCCATGGACGATTGAACGCGAGGGGCCACGTGGCACGCAAATCCTATCTTTTCACCAGCGAATCGGTCTCCGAGGGTCACCCGGACAAGGTGTGCGACCGGATTTCCGACGAGATCGTCGATCTGTTCTACCGCGAGAGCCTCGCGGCTGGTCTCGATCCGTGGGCGATCCGCGCGGCCTGTGAGACCATGGCCACGACGCAGCGTGTCGTCGTCGCTGGTGAGTACTCCAACACGGCGCCGAGCGTCACTGTCGCCATGATCCAGGACATTGCCCGCAAGGCGATCAAGGACATCGGCTACGAGCAGGAAGGCTTCCACTGGGCCAACGCCAACATCGAAGTGCTGCTGCACGGCCAGTCGGCCGACATCGCCGCGGGCGTCGATGCCAAGCAGCCGACCAACGCCGAGGAAGGCGCTGGCGACCAGGGCATCATGTTCGGATATGCCTGCAACGAGACACCGGTGCTGATGCCGGCGCCGATCTACTATTCGCATCGCATCCTCGCCGATCTCGCCGCCGCGCGTAAGGCCGGCAAGGGCGAGGCCGCCAAGCTCGGGCCCGACTCCAAGTCGCAGGTCACCGTGCGCTACGAGAACGGCAAGCCGGTCGGCGTCAGCGCCATCGTCGTGTCGCATCAGCACGTGGTGAAGGACCTGTCGTCGAAGCAGGTGCGCGACATCGTCGAGCCGTATGTGCGCGCGGCGCTGCCGAAGGAGTGGATCACCAACGACACGGTCTGGCACATCAACCCGACCGGCGCATTCTACATCGGTGGTCCGGATGGCGATTGCGGTCTGACCGGCCGCAAGATCATCGTCGACACCTACGGCGGCGCGGCGCCGCACGGTGGCGGTGCGTTCTCGGGCAAGGACCCGACCAAGGTGGATCGCTCGGCGGCGTACGCGTCGCGCTATCTGGCGAAGAACGTGGTCGCCGCCGGTCTCGCCGACCGCTGCACCATCCAGCTCTCGTATGCCATCGGCGTCGCGCGTCCGCTGTCGATCTACGTCGATACGCACGGCACCGGCAAGGTTGACGAGGCTGCCATCGAAGCCGCGATCCCGAAGATCATGGACCTGACGCCGCGCGGCATCCGCAGCCACCTCGATCTGAACAAGCCGATCTACGCGCGCACCGCGGCCTACGGCCACTTCGGCCGCGAGCCGGACAAGGACGGCGGCTTCTCGTGGGAGCAGACCGACGTCGCCGACAAGCTCAAGGCCGCGATCGCCTGATTACGCAGTCGAATTTCGAACATTGCAACGGCCGCGATCTCACGATCGCGGCCGTTGGTTTTTTGTACGTGCCAGGCGCCCCTGCCGTTGCCCCAATCACGACGTCTTCGAAAGGCGGCTGTCGTTGTTCACTTCGTCTCGCGGAACTCGGGTCCCTTGAATACACGCACCGGCTGGCCGCGCTCGAGTTGATCGTGGCGCTGCCAGCGCTCTCGCTCGGCATCTGCGCGTTTTCCTTCTGCCGCGCTCGCCAGCATCTGCGCGAGGCGCGCGAGAGCGAGACGCTTGTTCATCGCCTGCGAGCGTTCCTCGCGCGCCACTGCGACGAGCCCGCTCGGACGATGTGTGGCGCGCACCGCGCTCTCGGTCTTGTTGACATGCTGGCCGCCGGGGCCGGACGCGCGCATCGCCTCGAATGTGACGTCGGCCAGCCGGATCGCGCCGCCTGCGTCCACATCCGGCGGCGCAAGCATATCGACCGCGACGAACCAGTTCTTGCGCTTGTGATCGGTGCGCAGCGGTGACGGGCATACCCATTGCACGCTGCCGGTGTTGCGGCGCGCAAAGCGTCCGGCGTCGACGCCCTCGATGGAGAGCAACGCCGACAGCAGCCCGCCATCGACGCCGCCCCGAGCGCTGTCGATCAGCTCGGCGTCGAGCCCGGCGGCATTCGATTCCGCCAGCAGCACGCGCGCCAGATGCGCGACCGCGAGCTGGCATTCTCCGGGACCGCGGCCGGACGTGATCTGCAACCAGACGCGCTCAGTCATCGCCGGCCCTCCGCGCCTTGTAGGTGAGGACCGGGCGATAGACGGCGATGGTGCGCGCAAGTCCGTGCGCTTCGAGATCGGCCACCACTTGGGCGATGTCCTTGTAGGCCTGTGGCGCCTCGTCATAGAGCAGCTCGCGATCCTCGCAGATCACGCGCCCGCCGAGATCGGTGCGCTTCAGATCGTCGACGCGATACTTGTGCGACAGGCGCGACTTCGCATAGCCGCGCTGCCAGCGGCGGCCAGCGCCATGCGCGAGTGACCACACCGCGCGTTCCGCCGTACCGCTGAGCGGCTGCACCAGATAGCTCGGCGTGCCGCGTGATCCGGGGATCATGACGCAACCCGCAGCGCGCGCTTCACGCGTCGAGGCGGCACCCTTGCGGTGGAACCATGCCGGCGCGCCTTCGAACTCCTCGCGCGTCACCATGTTGTGCGCGACATCCGAAACGAGGCGCGCCTCCGTGCCGAGCTGCCCTGCGAAGCGCCACGCGATCAACGCCCGGTTGGCGCGCGCGAACCGCATGGCGTGATCGTGGCGCGCCAGATAGTGCGCGGCGGCCCCGCTCTCCTCGTTCAGCGGACGGCCCTCGTGCTCGCCGATCAGCTCCTGGAACACGGCCTGCCCGAGGCCGCGGCTGCCGGAGTGGATCAGCATCGCCGCACGCGATCGGTCGAGGTCGAGCGCGGCGAACGCATCGGCGTCGCGCACCTCGTCGACCACCTGCAGCTCGGCGAAGTGGTTGCCGCCGCCGATGGTGCCGAGCCCGGCATCCGACATCGACACGGGCAAATCGAAGCGCTCACGCCACGGCGCGAGATCGCCGTCCCACGTCAGCTCGAGCCCGGTGAGCTTCTTCTCCCAGCGATCGAGCTTCAGCTTGCGCGCGTCGAGCCCGGTTTCCCAGAAGCTCATGCCGCAGCCGATGTCGTTGCCAGCGAGAGTCGGATAGAAGTGACCGCGCGAAACGAACGTGGCGCCGACCGCGATTCCTTTGCCGGGATGCAGGTCGGGGAAGCCCGCGGCCGCGACCATGCCCGGCAGCCGCGCGGTCGTGTTCAGTTGCTCGAGAGCGGCGCCCTCGATCCATGACGTGTCGGAGGTGAAAAGTTGAACGTGCGGAGCCTGCGCTGCGTGAGCGTCAGGCGCGGAGAGTGACGCCGGCCGTTGCGGCGTCGAGGACGAATTGCCCATGGTGACCCTGGAAAGCAAGAGAGGCGTTGCCCGCGATGAAGCCATCGCGGACGGCGTCGATGCGCGTCGGCTGGATGGCTGTCATGTCTCTCGTCTCCTTCGGTCGGGTACCGTCAGGGCGCGGCTTCTAGCGCGCCATTGTGGCGCTGTAAAGGTGGGCCGGCAGTACGTTGCTCCGACTG
>ERZ1645187.2451-NODE-2451-length-16263-cov-26.918003_pt1 | contig 16263 bp, 9 predicted proteins | sample MGYA00575352_ERZ1645187 | MGnify/ENA primary metagenome ERZ1645187 (study PRJEB40837, sample SAMN11349314) | freshwater sediment metagenome | isolation source: river sediment | host: Sediment | place: India: Wazaribad , New Delhi | collected 2017-02-21 ... | reverse complement strand
ATCTGGCCGATCTCGAGCGCCGCTTCGGCCTCGACATCACCATCCTGGCCGACGAGCACGCCAGCCAGGCCGGCCATCTCTACGTGGTGGAGAAGGGCGAACCGGTGATCCCGCGGCCCGATCGTCCCGAGCCGCCGACGCTCGCCCCCATCTCCGAGCCGGAAGACGAGGAGATCGAGGACGAGATCGACGAGACCGAGGGCGAGGGCGACGACGAGATCGAAGCCGCCGAGGGTGATCGCCGCGACGGCGAGGCCCGGGGCGAGGGCGAGGGTGGCGGTCGTCGCCGCCGTCGCCGCCGTCGGCGCGGTCGTGGCCGTGCCGGTGAGGGCTCCGAGGGCCGCGAAGGTGGCGCCGAAGCCGGTTCGCTCGACGACGAGGGCGGCGAGGACGAAGGCGGCGAAGAAGGCGAGCGCGCCGTGGCGGCCGACGGCGAGGCCTCGGCCGAAGATGCGCCGCGCAAGCGTCGTCGTCGCGGTCGTCGCGGTGGCCGTCGCAATCGCGGCGAGGGCGAGCGGGGCGAGGCGGGTGAGGCCGGCTCCGAGGAGTCGGATGCCGAAGCCGCCGCCGAGACCGACGGCGAGGCGATCGCCGAGGACTTCGTCGAAACCGCCGGCGAGGCCGAGGGTCCGGGCGAAGTGATCGTGGTCGACCGCGACATGCTGGCGGCGGAAGTCGCCGCACTCGAGGAAGAGGCCCCCAAGGCCAAGCCCAAGCGCACCCGTGCGCCGCGCAAATCGGCCAAGGCCAAGGCGGCCGAAGCCGCCGCCGCGGAAGCCGAAGCCGAGGAGGCGATCCCGGCGCCGATCGAGATCGTCTCGGACGAGACCGCGGCGATCGTCGCGGAGGCCGACGAGCCGGAGGCGCCCGCCCCGGTGGTCGCCGAGACCGTCGCCGAAATCCCGGCCGAACCGGTGATCGAGGACGTGGTCGAGGACGAGCCGGCGGTGCCTGCCAAGCCGGAGCCGGTCTCCACCGAGCTGGCGCCCGACCAGCCGCGCAAGACCGGCTGGTGGTCGCGCCGCTGAGACGTCGACGCTCGAGACGCATGATGCGAGAAGGCCGGGATCATCCCGGCCTTTTCTCATTATTTTCCACGATTTTCCCGGGTCCGGACGGCGTTGACACCCGGTCTGGAGGAAGGATAGATCTCGAAAGCCGTGCGCGGCGTTCGAACGAGGTGATCGAAGTTGGTGACCAGAGCAGAGTGCGAGGAACACGTCGACTATGACGAGACGGCCGCACTCGCGACCGCGGCCTTCGCTACTCCCGGTCTGGTATTCGGGGCGGAACGTCTGCGCTGGTTCTATGAGCGTTGCTTCTCGCTCGGCTCCACCGTCATCGCGCTGCGCGACGAAGCCGACCGCAAGGTCGGCCAGATCACCATGGTGCGGCAGACCGTGATGGTCGGCGGGCGCGCGGAGAGCGCGGCGCAACTGGTCGACCTGTTCGTGTCGTCGCAACATCGCGGCAAGGTGGCGCTGAAGACCCTCTACGACGAGGTCGAACGCGAGTTCGTCAAACAGGACATCCGCTTCGGCATCGGCATGCCGAACGCCAAGGCCTTCGGCGTCAACGCCCATTTCTTCAAGCTCGAGCCGTTCCTGCTGCTGCCGTTCTGCATGGGGGTGGCGCTGCCGCTGCCGTTCGGCCGCGACGGCGTCGACCTGCCGTTCGGGCCGGAGACGGCCGCGGCCTGCGCCGAGGTGTTCGCGCGCTTCCCCACGCCGGCGAGCGAGAACGGCGTGCCCTGGGCACCGGCCGGGCTCGCCGAACGTCTCAGCGCCGCTTCCGGCAATCGCTATGCGGTTCACGCGGTCGACGAGGTGATGCTGATCTCCTCGCCGCGGCGGGCCCGCGGCATCGCCTATACGCTGCTGTGCGGCTTCTTCGCCCGGCCGGAGGGGCGCGCCTCGTCCGCGGCGATCCGCCGGGTGGTGAGCATGGCCTGCCGCCACTGGGGGCGTCCGGTGTTCGCCTATGCCGGCGTCAATACGCGTCTCGCCGCCCTGCCCGGCATCCGCATGCCGGAGAAGGTGCGGCCGTCGCCGATGATCGTGCAGTTGCGCGACTTCAAGCCCGAGCGCGGGCCGCTGCGGCTCGATCGTTTCCAGGTGCTCGACTTCGACTTCGGCTGAACGCCGTCCGCCTTTCTCCTCTCGCGAACGGAGCCCACCGGCCCATGCTCGCCATCCTCAAATCGACCGCCCGACACGCGCTGAAACATGCGGTGATCCGCTCGATCCTGGAGGCGATCGCACTCTTCGGGCTCGATCGGCGGCCCGGTGCGGCGGCCGGGCGCGGGGTGATCTTCACCCTCCATCACGTCCGGCCGGCGGGCGGTGCGGCCTTCGCGCCCAACCGCCATCTCGAAATCACGCCGGAGTTTCTCGACGAGGCGATCGGGGTGGCCAAGGCACGGGGGTTGGTGCCGGTGGCGCTGGAAGAGCTGCCGCGCCTGCTCGCCGATCCGAGCGACACGCGCCGCTTCTGCGCCTTCACCCTCGACGACGGCTATCGGGACAACCTCGTCCATGCCGCTCCGGTGTTCCGGCGCCACGGCGTGCCGTTCACGGTGTTCGTGACCATCGGCTTTACGACCCGCACCCGCACCATGTGGTGGGAGACCGCGGCGCGGCTGGTGGCGCGGGTCGACCGGCTCGCCTTCGACTTCGGGGCCGGCGTGGAAACGCTCGAGTGCCGCTCGCTCGGCGCCAAGCAGGTGGCGTTCGAGCGGTTGGCGCACTTCGTCGCGAGCATCGAGGAAGACGCCGCGGTGACGCGCATCGACGAAGCCGCGCGCGCCGCCGGGCTCGATCCGGTGGCGATGGTGGCGGAAGAGGTGATGGACGTCGCGGATCTGCAACGCCTCTTCACCGAGCCTCTGGCACGATTGGGCGCGCATACGCTGACGCATCCGGCGCTGTCGCGGCTCGACGAGGGCCGCGCGCGCGAGGAGATGGCGCGCTCGGCCGAGATCATCGCCGAGTGGATCGGCCATCGCCCGACCACCTTCGCGTTTCCCTACGGCAGCCGCGACACCTGCGGCGCGCGGGAAGCCCGCATCGCCCGCGAGCTCGGCTTCGACGTGGCGGTGACCACCGGCCCGGGCGTCCTCGGCTCGGCCGATCACGAGACGATGACCGCCCTGCCCCGCGTCTCGCTCAACGGCCTCTATCAAAAGGGCCGGCTGGTCTCGGCGCTGATCTCCGGCCTGCCGTTCGGGCTGGCGCGGGGGTGAGGCGGTTCCTGCCGACGTTCATCGAAACGGCCGTCGGATCGTCCCCAGATCCAGACGAGGTGTCGTCGAATGCGAAGAACCCCGCCGAAGGCGGGGTTCGAGATCAGGGATCGTTCGCTCATCGGCCAAAGCGTTTGCGTTGCTCGAGTGTCTCGGCAGGCGGTGGCGACACTTCGTCGAGCGCGCGCTGACGGCGCGCCTCGTCCGCCTGACGCCGGCGAAGAGCCTGCACATCCGGATCGCGATCCCACGACGCCATGAGCGCCTTCGACCGCACTTCGGCTCCGACCAAAAGTTCGATCTGACGATCACGATCCATGACAACCTCCTATCAACTCCAACGCACACACGTATCAGCGTCCGATGCTCGCAGCTTCGATCACCTCTCGGTCCATCCACCAGATCCGCTGATCATGATAACGGTCCGGCTTTCGTACTCGATAACCGCACATTTCTATGGCAAGGGCAATTAAAGAATACTTCATCTCTTCCCTCTCCGAGCGACTGTCCCCCCGCGAGCACATGTAGATCCGCTCGGGCATCACCTGCTGGACCGCTGCTGTGACCAATCGCAGTACGATCGCTAATATTACCTTTCGCTCAGGCGGCGGGATAAACCCGACGACGTCCGTTGCACGCCAATATTGAAACACACTATCATTGGTAGTATCGAATTCTTCCAAGAAGAATGACAACTCATAGTCGAGTCCGGGCATGAGATCCAAAGTCACCACCACGGAATAGTGACGGTCTTCGACGTCGTCGAACCCCACCAATCGGCTGAAAAGAACGCCCGATTCCCTGGCCACCATTTCGGTGATCAGTGTCGGCGTTTCTTTTGCGAGTTGAAAAGTCATGCAGCAATCCCCTGGAGATTGTGCACCGCTAAATAGCGAAAATTCATCGTACTGCAACGTATTTTTCAGCGCCGTCCCCAGCCGCCCTTGCCGCCCTTGCCACCGCCGGTCGGCCACTGCGGCTTGCCGGTCTTGCCGAGGCTCTGCAGGCTCGGGTAGCGGCCGCGCCTGGTCTGCACCACCGGGGCCGGCGGCGGCGTCGGCTCGAGATGCAGCTTCTTGGTCTCGGGCTTCTCGACCATGCCGGAGGTCAGCGTGATCGGCCCCTCCTCCTGCCGCTCGGCGATGCGCACCAGCTGGGTCAACACCACCGCACAGCCCTTGAGGCGGTCGATCGGCTGCGGCCAGTCGCGGATGAGCACGATCTTCTGATCCGGGCGGATCTTGGCGAGACTGCCCTGCTCGCCGATCCAACGCACGAGGCCGGCCGGATTGGCGAACGAGCCCTCGCGGAAGGCGATGACCACGCCCTTCGGACCCGCATCGATCTTCTCGACGTTGGCGCGGCGGCACAGCGACTTGATGTAGACGATCTTCAGGAGGTTCTCGACCTCCTCCGGCATCGGGCCGAAGCGGTCGATCATCTCGGCGCCGAAGCCGTCGATCTCCTCCGTGGTGGAGAGATCGGCCAGCCGCTTGTAGAGCCCGAGCCGCAGAGCGAGATCGCCGACGTAGTCCTCGGGGATGAGCACCGGCGTGCCGACCGTGATCGACGGCGACCACTTCTCGTCCGGCATCACCTCGGCGCCGGCCTTCAGCGCCGCGACCGCCTCTTCCAGCATCTGCTGATAGAGCTCGTAGCCGATCTCCTTGATGTGGCCCGACTGCTCCTCGCCGACCAGATTGCCGGCACCGCGCAGATCGAGGTCGTGGCTGGCGAGCTGGAAGCCGGCCCCGAGCGTATCGAGCGACTGCAGCACCTTCAGCCGGCGTTCCGCCTGCGCCGTGAGCTTCTTCTCGGCCGGGATGGTGAAGAGCGCGTAGGCGCGGATCTTCGACCGGCCGACGCGACCGCGCAGCTGGTAGAGCTGGCCGAGGCCGAACATGTCGGCGCGGTGCACGACGAGGGTGTTGGCGGTCGGAATGTCGAGGCCGCTCTCGACGATGGTGGTCGACAGCAGCACGTCGAACTTGCCCTCGTAGAAGGCGTTCATCACGTCTTCCAGCTCGCTCGCCGGCATCTGGCCGTGCGCGACCGCGACCTTGACTTCCGGCACCACCTTCTCGAGGAACTCCCGGCGCTCGCCGAGATCGGAGACGCGCGGTACCACGTAGAAGCTCTGCCCGCCGCGATAGTGCTCACGCATCAGCGCATCGCGCACCACCAGCGCATCGAAGGGCGAGACGAAGGTCCTGACCGCCATGCGGTCGACCGGCGGCGTGGCGATGATGGAGAGTTCGCGCACCCCGGTCAGCGCCAGCTGCAGCGTGCGCGGGATCGGCGTGGCCGAGAGGGTGAGGACGTGGACGTCCGCCTTCAGCTCCTTCAGCCGCTCCTTGTGCTTGACGCCGAAGTGCTGCTCCTCGTCGATGATCAGCAGGCCGAGGTTCTTGAACTCGATGCCCTTGGCGAGCAGCGCATGGGTGCCGACGACGATGTCGAGGGTGCCCTCGGCCAGCTCCTTCTTGACCCCGGCGAGATCCTTGGCCGAAACCAGCCGCGAGGCCTGGGCGACGCGCAGCGGCAGGCCCTTGAAGCGCTCGGAGAAGGTGCGGAAATGCTGCCGCGCCAGGAGCGTGGTCGGCACCACCACGGCCACCTGCCGCCCGGAGGCGGCCACCGCGAAGGCGGCGCGCAGAGCGACCTCGGTCTTGCCGAAACCGACGTCGCCGCACACCAGCCGATCCATCGGCTTGCCGGCGGCGAGATCGTCGAACACCGCCTCGATGGCGCCGAGCTGGTCGTCGGTCTCCTCGTAGGGAAAGCGGGCGCGGAACTCGTCGTAGAGGCCCTCCGGCGCCACGTATTTCGGCGCGGGACGGAGCAGGCGGGCGGCGGCGGTCTTGATGAGCTGATCGGCGATTTCGCGGATCCGCTTCTTCATCCGCGCCTTGCGCACGCCCCAGCCGGGGCCGCCGAGCCTGTCGAGCTGGGCGTCGCTCTCGTCGGAGCCGTAGCGGGTGAGAAGTTCGATGTTCTCGACCGGCAGATAGAGCTTGTCGCCGCCGGCATAGGTCAGCTCGAGGCAGTCGTGCGGTTCGCCCGCCGCCGTCACCGTCTTCAGCCCGGTGAACCGGCCGATGCCGTGATCGACGTGGACCACCAGATCGCCCTCGGCGAGCCCCGACACCTCCTTGAGGAAGTCCGAGCCCTTGGGACGGCGGGCCTTGGCGCGGATCATCCGCTCGCCGAGCACGTCCTGCTCGGCCACCACCACCAGTTCGTCGGTCTCGAACCCGCTCTCGAGCCCCAGCACCGAGAGGCCGATCTCGCCCTTGGCCAGCGTCCCCGCCTCGGGGAAGGTGGCGAGCCGGCGCACCCGGCCGAGGCCGTGATCCTCCAGCACCTGACGCAGCCGGTCGAGCGCCCCGTCCGACCACGCCGCCACCACGACCGGACGCGGCCCGCTGCGCAGCTCGGCGAGATGGGCGACCACGGTGTCGAACAGATTGACCGCATCGGAGGCGCGTTCGGCGGCGAAGCTGCGGCCCTGGCGGCCACCGAGATCGACCACGTCGAGCCGATCGTCGGGAAGCGCGAAGGGGGTGAGGCGGGCGGTCTTCAGATCCGCCAGCGCCGTCTTCCACTCGCCCTCGGTCAGCGTCAGCGCCGCCGGCTCGAGCGGCTTGTAGGGTACGGTGCCGGAGCCGGCGGTATCCATCCCCTCGCGCCGCGCCTCGTAGTGATCGCGCACGTCGGCCAGGCGCTCGGTGAGCGCATCGTCGACATGGTCGTCGAGCACCACGCGGGCGCCGGCGCACCAATCGAAGATCGACTCCAGCTTCTCGTGGAAGAGGGGAAGCCAATGCTCCATGCCGGCGTAACGGCGACCGTCGGAGATGGTGGTGTAGAGCGCATCGTCGCGGGTGGCGGCACCGAAGGCGGCGACGTAGTTGCGGCGGAAGCGGGCGACCACCTCCGGCACCAGGGTCACCTCCGACATCGGCACCCATTCCAGCCGCTTGAGCTGGCCGGTGGTGCGCTGAGTCTCGGGATCGAAGCGGCGGATCTGCTCGATCTCGTCGCCGAAGAAGTCGAGGCGGACGGGCGTCTCCGCCCCCGGCGCGAAGAGATCGAGAATGCCGCCGCGCGCCGCCCATTCGCCGGTGTCGCGCACCGTGGTGGAGCGTTCGAAGCCGTTCGCTTCCAGCCAGCGGATGAGCTCGGCCATGTCGGCGCGCCCGCCGGCCTGCGCCGCGAAGGTCTCCGCCGCCACCGTCTCCCGCGCCGGCATGCGCTGAAGCGCGGCGTTGACGGTGGTGAGCACGACGATCGGCTTCTTCACCTCGCGCGGCTTGGCGAGATGCGACAGCGTCGTCATGCGGCGGGCTACCACCACGGCGTTGGGCGAGACGCGATCATAGGGCCGGCAGTCCCACGACGGCAGGCTCAGGACGTGGACGTCGGGGGCGAAGAAGGCGAGCGCCGCCTCGAGCCGCTGCATGCGCACGCCGTCGCGGCAGATCACCAGGAGCGACGCGGCTCCGTTGCGGGCGCCGGCATCGCGGGCGAGATCGCCGACCACCAGTCCCTCGAGCCCGTCGGGCACGCGGGTCAGCGTCACATGGGAGCGGTAGCGGAAGAGACCGGTGAGCTTCTTCAACGCAGGGTCCTCGCCTCGGGGATCGGGGCGGGCGGAAACGCGGCGACGCCCCCGGGCGGGAATCGCACGGAAGGTCACACGTCGGGCGTCCGCCGCCCGGGTGGACTTGGTCGCAGATGGGACGGCGGAAATCAACAGTCTCGGGCGACGGCGGGGCTCGGGCGACGGCGGGGATGCATCGGTCATCCGGTCCGGCGCGCGGCGGCGGCGAGCAGCAGCCCTGCGGGGCACGTCGTTGTCATTTCACGTCGTGCTCTCTAACCAGAGGGGGAAATGCGAGGCCGCGACGGGCCGGCGACGCGACGACGTCCTTCGCGGCCGGCACGAAGTCCGCTCCGCCTCTCCGTTCATACCCACTTCTACGATTTCATTCGCCGACGAAACACGATGCCTTCGCCTTTCGCTCCAGCCACATGGGTCGCAATCGTCGGTCGCACGGTCACGGCGGGTCTCCTCCTGTCCGGCCATGCGCTGGTGTGCTTCGATCGCAGCGACGACTACATGAGGGCGGCGCCGATCGTGCTCCTGGCGGGATGTCTCAATCTCGTCATGGGGCCACCGGCGCGCGCCATCGGTCGCGTGTTGCCGCGGCGGATCGCCGGGTCGATGCGCACGGCGATCCTGCGCGATGCGACCGTCGCCCTCGTGTTGGCGCTCGCTTCCGCCGTCGCGGCGTTCACGCTCCTCGATCTCGCCGGTCGCTACAAGATCTCGCTGAACGGAATGCCGATCACCGAGACCGACCTCGAACTGGCGGCAAAGGACATCGGTGTGGTGGCGAACATCGCCGGCCTTCCATCCTGGGTGGGGTGGGCGGCGGCGGGCGCATTCGTCGTCCTCGCCGCCGCCGTCGTGGTCGGCTGGGGGCGTGGGGTGAGGCAGCGGCGGTGGAAGGTCGAGGCTCTGGCGCTGCCGCTCATGGTGGCGATCTGCGCCCTCGCCGTCTCCGCCTACGGGTCGCGCGTCCATGCCGACGTGAAGCAGTATCTCGCCCGCGCGGCCGACGATACCGAGATCTGGACACCGGAGGGCATTGCCAGACTGGCGGTGCGGATCGGGCCGGTGGCGTTCCTGTCCTATTCGGCCGACCTGCGCCGGGAGACGGAAGCCCCGTTCTTCAACCTCGCCGACGATGCCCCACCGTTGTCGCCGGACGAGCGCCGGCGTGCCCTCGGCTCGCTCTACCACGGCGAGACCGATCGGCGACCGAACGTGGTGATGATCCACCTGGAATCGATCTTCGATCCGAACCGGGCGTTCCTCCTGCGCACTCCGGTGGTCTCGTCGCTGTTTTCGCCCAACGCCCACACGAAACTGGTGGCACCGTTCCGCGTCAACATCATCGGCGGCGGTTCGTGGGTGACCGAATTCGAGGTGCTGACCGGCTTCGATACCCGGGCCTTCGGCCATCTCGGCTACTACGCCCACAAGACCATCGGACCGCACGTTCGAAACACGCTTCCCGGCCGCTTCGGCGCGCTCGGCTATCGCACCGTCACCTTCTATGCCACCAGCGGGCTCTTCTATGACGTGCGCAACGTCTTTCGGAGGTATGGGTTCACCGAGTTCTTCGACCGCGGCGACCTGGAGCTCGCGGAGGAATGGACGCCGCCCGACCCCTCGCTGGCGGAGGCGGCGGTCGCGCGGATGCCGGCCGATCCGGAGCGTCCGTTGTTCGCCTACGTCGTCACCAACGGTGCCCACTCGCCCTATCGCTGTTCGCATTTCGAGAGTGCGGCGGACTTCGAGAGCACCTTCGCCGATCCCACCGCCGACTGGGCGATGAACTGCGAACTCAACGAATATCTCCGGCTGATGCGGCAGAGCGAGGTGGCGGTGGAACGCATCCGCGATCGGCTGGTGGCGCTCGAACGCGAGACCGGAAGGCCCTTCGTCCTGTTGATCTACGGCGATCATCAACCGCATGCCTTCACCGGCACCTGGAAGTGGGTGTTGCGCGACTATTCCGGCGTGCGCACCGCGGCGAGCCGCAAACAGACCTTCGTCCACGTCATGTCGTCGCTCGCCGGCGCCTATGCCCCGGCGCACGAGGAGATCCCGTCGGCGTTGGTGCCGGCACTGCTGAGAGCCCTCGTCGGCGGCGACGACGTGGTCGATGCGGCGATGATCCATCTCTTCGGGGCCTGCGGTTCGGACCCGATGCGGGGCGTCAAGCCACCGAACCTCCTGGGCCTGGAGAAGGTCGAGGGCCGGGCGAGCATGGTTTCGGACGCCGACGAGCCCGAGGCCGCGTCGCTCGCGTGCCGGATCGCCCAGCGCCGGGCCATGGCGACGCTGGCCGCGGCGCGGGTCTACGAGTGAGGCACGGGGCCGCCCGCCACCGGGGCGAGGACACGGCCGACACTCCCGACCGACCCGGATTTCCGGTGGCGACATCCGCGCGGATCAGACCAGTTCTCGCTTTACCCCTTGTGGAACAACACGCGAACTCGTATTGTGAGTTCGTGATTTGTACACGTCGACGAGTCGAGACCGCCGCATCGAGTGCGCGGAGGGGTGGAGGCGAGCCTTCGCCGCCGATCGGCCGGACGACGTGACCTCACTTCGTGGGACGTTCGCCGTCGCACCTTCGGTGTGCGGTCGAGATCGTCCCTGGATACGGAAGCCCGTACCGGTCGACCGGATCGGGAGGGTTTTGGGGGGGACGAGCCGATGCTGACGCGCAAGCAGTACGAGCTCCTGATGTTCATTCACGAGCGTCTGAAGGAGACCGGCGTGCCGCCGTCCTTCGACGAGATGAAGGATGCGCTCGATCTGCGCTCCAAGTCGGGCATCCATCGTCTGATCACCGCGCTCGAGGAGCGCGGCTTCATTCGCCGGCTGCCCAACCGAGCGCGGGCGCTCGAGGTGGTGCGTCTGCCGGATTCGGTCACGCCCGGCCTCGCCAGTGCGCCGCGACCGGGGCCGACGGGGGGCAAGTTCGCACCGGCGGTGATCGAAGGCAGTCTCGGCAAGCCGCGCAGCGTGGTTCCGGCCGGGGCGCCGGCGGGGGGCGAGCCGGCGGAGGTGGTGTCGATTCCGGTGATGGGACGCATCGCGGCGGGGACGCCGATCTCGGCGATCCAGACCTATACCCACGCCATCCCGGTTCCCTTCGATCTGGTCGGCACCGGCGAGCATTTCGCGCTCGAGGTCCGCGGTGATTCGATGATCGACGCGGGCATCCTCGACGGCGACACCGTGGTCATCAAGCGCTCGGAGAGTGCCGACAGCGGCGACATCGTGGTCGCGCTGGTCGACGAGGAGGAGGCGACGCTGAAGCGGCTGCGCAAGCGCGGCGCCTCGGTGGCGCTCGAGGCGGCCAATCCGGCCTACGAGACGCGCATCTTCGGTCCCGATCGGGTCAAGGTGCAGGGGCGTCTGGTCGGCCTCATCCGCCGTTACTGAGTCTCGTCCTCGGCCGGGTTCGGCTCGGTCGAGGGTGGCTCGACCGACGGTGGATCGGTCGGCACCGGCTCGACCGTCGGGTCGACGGAAATTGTCCGCGCGGTGCCCTGCGAGGCGATCGACGGCCGGGGTGAAGGCGATGTCGACGGGTCGGAGATCCGCGCCGCCAGAGCCGCCTCGCGCTGCTCGGCGAGCCGATCGCGCGGGCTCCACGGGCGGGGATGGAGCGACAGGCTGGTGGTGCGGATCACGTCGCGTCGCGGGGCCGAGGGCTCGGCCGGCGGCGCCGCAAGGGGATCGTCGGCGGTGTCGTCGCCGGGTTCGTCGTCGGCCGGACCAGCCGGGGAGGGGCGGATCGCGGGCGGGACGGCAGACGTGCCGATCGAGGGAAGCCGAACACCGGTTTCGGCGGTCGGAGCCGGGAGTGTTCGGCGCGCGGGGATGGGATCGCCGCGGAAGGTCAGCGTGGTGGCGCCGCCGTGGGCGAGGGCCATGCGATCGACCACAGTGGTCCGATCGGCGCATCCCGGCGGCGCTTCGAGGGCACTGACGACGACCGCCGCGCGGCGGCAGTCCTCTTCGAAGGCGCGCGCATCGCGCACCACGGCGACGATCACGTCCTCCTCCGGCTCGGGGGCGACCCCGGGCAGGCGGAAGACGCAGCCGAGGGGATCGCATTGCCAGCCGTCGGCGAGGGAGACCCGGTCGGGCGGGCGCGGGTCGGCGTCGGCGGCGAGCCAGATCGCGGTGTCGAAGCGGTCCTGCGCTCCGGCGAGAACGTGGAGACGTCCGTCGATGCCGCGCACCGCCACCGGCGAGCCGTGACGGCCGACGAAGACGTCGGGGCTCGGTCCGCTCACCAGCAATCCGGCGCAGGCCAGCGCCGGTACGAGACCGAGGAGACGTACGCGGCTGCGCCACAGCGACAGCCACAATACCGCGAGGATGCCCATCGGCATCATCCACGCATGCGGCAGGCCGACATAACCGGTGCCACCGGGCAGGCTCGAGGCCCAGCGTCCGACGGCCACCATGAAGTCGATACCCTGCCCGAGCAGCCACAGCGCCGGCGCTTCGAGCCCGAACGGCATGAGCAGCGCCGAAACCACGACCGCGGGCATGATCAGCAGGCCGGTCACCGGCAGGACGATCATGTTGGCGATGATCGAATAGGGGGCGCCGCGATAGAAGATGCCGGCGATGACCGGTGCGGTGGCGAGCCCGGCGACGAGCGAGGAGAAGGCCAGGCCCTCGACGTGCCGCAGCGCCGAAAGGATGCCGTGCGCGAGCGGGCCGGCGAGCTTCTTCGGGGCCGGCCGGGCCTCGTCGCGCAGCCGCCACAGGTCATAGCCGGCGACCAGGGCGATCACCGCCAGATAGGACATCAGGAAACTCGGCTCCATCACCTGGGACGGGTCCCAGGCGAGGATCGCCACCGCGGAGACCGCCACCGTGTGCATGGTGATCGCCGGGCGATCGACCACCACGGCGAGGAGGGCGATCGACAGCATCAGATGCGACCGGAGCGCCGCCACCTGATTGCCGGAGAGCAACAGGTAGACCGTGGCGGCGAAGATCGCGGCGCCGGCCGCCCACTTCTTCACCGGGAACCGCAACGCCAGCGCCGGAAACAACACGAAGAACAGCCGCATGGCGGTGATGACGCCGCCGGCGACGAGGCTCATGTGCAGCCCCGAGATCGAAACGATGTGGGTGAGGCCGGAGGCGCGCAGCGGCTCGTTGGCGCTGTCGGGGATGGCGCGTTGCTCGCCCACCATCAGGGCCGCGGCGATCGTACCGGTCGCGCCGGGCAGGCTCGCGCGGACATGATCGGCGATCGCGTGACGCAGGATACCGATCGGCGCCAGCGCCCGCGTCATGAGATCGGGAGGCCCGAGATCGATCGGGGTCGCCCGCCCCAGCAGGTAGCCGGAGGCGCCGCGCCCGTCGAACCACGCGCGACGGGCGAAGTCGTACCCGCCCGGGATCACCGGACCCTCGGGCGGCTTCAGGCGCGCCTTGAAGTGCACGCCGTCGCCGACGGTCGGGATCCAGCCGCCGCGCAGGGTCAGGGTAGCGGCAATCAGGGTCGGCGTCGTCTCGGGCGTCAGCCCCCTCCCCTCCATCTTCGTCACCGCCACGCCCATGCGGGTGCCGCCGCGGACCGTCGCATCGACGTCGACGACGCGGCCCTCGACCGTGACGGTGCGCTCGTGATCGAGGCGGGGCGCCTGCCAGTGACGGGTGCCGATCGCCCCCGTCGCCATGCCGACCGACAGGGCGGCCGCCACGACCCAACCGGCCGCGCGCGCGCCGCGGCGGCGAAGCCACCAGGCGACGGCAGAGCAGATCGCGGCGAGTACCGCGACGGCCGGCAGCCACGGTTCGCGCGGCAGAGAGAAATAGCAGGCGATGCCGAGGGCCCACACCGCTGCGACGAGGGGAAAGGCGAGGCCGTAGTCGAGATCGCGGCGGGCGGCATCGGCGAGCGCGCGGAGGTGTCCGGCCGTGACGAGGCGGAGATCGGCGCGCGCCGCCGCCGCGCGCAGTGCCGCCAGACGGTCGCCGATCGAAGCCCCGTGCCGTTCGGCGACGGTCTCGGCGACGGCCGCATCGGCGAGGTCGCGATCGGGGGCCTCGACGACGAGATCGTGGTCGGACGACGTCGCATCCGCCCGCTCGCCTCGCCCGCGTTTCGCCCCCCCGGCCATGCCGCACCGAACCCCTTGGGATTTCTCGGAGCTTCATGCTACACGATCGCACCCGTTTCCGACCATCGGTCGCCCGTGTCGCGCCGGTGCGGATCGTCATTTCTCCTGCCCTTTCGAGATCGCCCGTCCCATGGCCGAGACCGTCGTCACCCGTTTCGCCCCCTCCCCCACCGGCTATCTGCACATCGGCGGCGCCCGCACAGCCCTGTTCAACTGGCTGTGGGCGCGCCACACCGGCGGCCGCATGCTGCTGCGCATCGAGGATACCGACCGCGAGCGCTCCACCGATGCGGCGATCGACGCCATCCTCGACGGTCTGCGTTGGCTCGGGCTCGAGGGCGAAGGGGAACCGATCTTCCAGTTCGCCCGGGCCGGGCGGCATGCCGAGGTGGCGCGCGAGCTTCTCGAAAAGGGGCTCGCCTATCGCTGCTGGGCGAGCCCGGCCGAGCTCGACGAGATGCGCGAGACCGCGATGAAGGAGGGCCGGCCGCCGCGCTACGACGGGCGCTGGCGCAATCGCGACGCCGCCGAGGCGCCCGCCGGGGTCGAGCCGGTGATCCGCCTGAAGATGCCGCAGGAGGGCGAGACGGTGGTCGACGACCTCGTCCAGGGCAAGGTCACCTTCCGCAACGACGTGCTCGATGACTTCATCCTGCTGCGCTCCGACGGAACGCCCACCTACATGCTGGCCGTGGTGGTCGACGACCACGACATGGGGGTCACCCACGTCGTTCGCGGCGACGACCACCTCACCAATGCGGCGCGTCAGAGCCAGATCTATCGCGCCATGGGCTGGGCCGTGCCGGCCTTCGCCCACATACCGCTGATCCACGGGGCGGACGGCGCCAAGCTGTCCAAGCGGCACGGCGCCCTCGGCGTCGACGCCTATCGGGCGCTCGGCTATCTGCCCGAGGCCTTGAAGAACTATCTCGCGCGGCTGGGCTGGAGCCACGGCGACGACGAGATCTTCTCGATGGCACAGGCGATCGAGTGGTTCGAGGTCGGCGACATCAACAAGGGTGCGGCCCGCTTCGACTTCGTCAAGCTCGAGGCGCTGAACGGCCACTACATGCGCTCGATGCCCGAGGACGAGCTGTGGGCGGCGTTCCTCGCCTTCCTGCCGCACACCGACGAGGGCAAGGCACTCGCCGCGAAGCTCGACGAAGAGCTGACCGCCCAGATGCGCGCCGCACTCCCGGGTCTGCGCGAGCGCGCCAAGACGCTGGTGGAGCTGCTCGACGGGGCGAAGTTCATCCATGCCGCTCGTCCGCTCCCCATGGAAGAGAAGGCGGCGGCCCTGCTCGACGAGGCGGGACGGACCGTGCTCGCCGGCCTGCGTCCGCGCTTCGCCGAGCTCGCCGAGTGGAGCGTCGCCTCGACGGAAGCGGTGGTGCGCGCGCACGCCGAGGAGGCGGGGCTGAAGCTCGGCAAGGCGGCGCAGCCGCTGCGGGCCGCCATGACCGGCCGCACCACCTCGCCCGGCATCTTCGACGTGCTCGCGGTGCTCGGCCGCGAGGAGGTCCTGGGACGCATCGACGACGTGCTCGGGGCGTGAGGCCGCGCACGGGCCGTCCCGCGACGGCACGTCGCTTCATCCTCTGGTCACGATCTTTTCAGACGGGCCGCCGCCGAGATCCGCTCTCGGCGGCGGCTCCGCGTTGCGCACCGCGGTAGAAATTTCTTCGTGTTGCGGCAAGCATTTGCCCCACTTGATTTTTGTCGCCTTCTCTTTGGGCAGTCCGGGGACTGCATAATCCCTAGGAAGTGCTTGTCGACCCCGCTGGAATGGTCTAGGGCTCGCATCCGGGCGCACACCGAGACAAATCGTCTCGCCTTCATGTCCGGCTTCGATCGAACCGGTTTGAAGACGGGCGCGTGCCACAGGTCGATTCTTCCGCGTTCGGGGGTATCCGCATGAGCGACAAGTCCGCCACTCTCACTCTGGGCGACAAGACGGTGACCCTGCCGGTTCATTCCGGCACCATCGGTCCCGACGTCCTCGACATCACCAAGCTCTATGGTCAGACCGGTGCCTTCACCTATGACCCGGGCTTCACGTCGACCGCCTCGTGCGAGTCCAAGATCACCTATATCGACGGCGACGCCGGCGTGCTCCTGCACCGCGGCTACCCGATCGACCAGCTGGCCGAGAACGGTTCGTTCCTCGAGACCTGCTACCTGCTCCTCTACGGCGATCTGCCGACCAAGGGTCAGTTCGAAGACTTCCAGGCTCGCGTCTACCGTCACACGATGGTGCACGAGCAGATGATGAAGTTCTTCAC
>ERZ1645187.2449-NODE-2449-length-16281-cov-44.401516_pt1 | contig 16281 bp, 11 predicted proteins | sample MGYA00575352_ERZ1645187 | MGnify/ENA primary metagenome ERZ1645187 (study PRJEB40837, sample SAMN11349314) | freshwater sediment metagenome | isolation source: river sediment | host: Sediment | place: India: Wazaribad , New Delhi | collected 2017-02-21 ... | reverse complement strand
GCGCGGGTCGGCAGCAACCGTCGCAACGCCGCGAACAGCCAGGTCGGCACGGTCACCGGGTAGCGGGCGCGCGGGCGCGGGCTTTCCAGCGCATGAACCACCCGTTTCAGCACGGCTTCCGGCGGCAGGGTGAACGGCGCGGCTGGTCCTTCTTTAAGTAACCGCGCTTCCATCGCTGTGTATTTTTCCCGGTGCGAGCTGGTTTCGGCCCGGATGTGTCGCCGGTAGGCCGCATGGGCATTGTCCCGAAACCGGCTGAGAATCGGTCCCGGTTCGATCAGGCAAATATAGATGCCCGTGTCCGCCAACTCCATTCGCAACGTATCAGCCAGTCCCTCCAAGGCGAACTTGCTGGCGACGTAGGCACCGCGATAGGGAAACGCCACCAGCCCGAGCACCGAACTGATGTACAGAATCCGTCCCCTACCCTGCCGGCGCATCACCGGAATGACCTGATTGGTCAATTCCTGCGTTCCAAACAGATTGGTTTCGAACTGCTCCCGTAGCGCCGCCCGGGTCAAATCTTCCACCGCGCCCGGCTGACCGTAGGCGCCGTTGTTGACCAGCGCATCCAGCCGGCCCCCGGTTTGCTCCAGCACTGCCGCTACCGCTGCTTGAATGGAGGTGGAATCACGCAAGTCGAGCGGCAGGCTTTCCAGCCCTTCAGCCTGCAAGCGCGCCACATCCGCCGGCTGGCGGGTCGTAGCGAACACCCGCCAGCCGCGCATCTTCAAACCGTGAGCTACGCACTCCCCGATACCCGACGAACAACCCGTAATCAGAATGATTTTGCCGCTCATCGCTGCTCCACAACATCACCGTGCAATAAAACTGCAATGTAAATGAAATATAAAGGCCACCATACAGCGGTAAGGTTGGATTTTGGTTTCCCTTCGCTCCCTGGACGAGGTGGACGCCAAGTTCCGCCCGCTCAAACTATCGGAGATTTTTCATGCGCAAGCAGAACCTCGCTCTCGCCGTAGCCACCTCGTTCGTGCTGGCTGGCGCGGCCCACGCTCAGTCCGCCCGCGACTATATCAGCATCGTCGGTTCGTCCACGGTCTATCCATTCACCACGGCGGTAGCCGAGCAGTTCGGCAAAGCCAACGCCAGCTTCAAGACGCCCAAGGTCGAATCCACCGGCACCGGCGGCGGCTTCAAGCTGTTCTGCGCCGGCGTCGGCGTCCAGCACCCCGACGTGAGCAACGCCTCGCGCAAGATCAAGGCGTCCGAGATTGAAAGCTGCGCCAAGAACGGCGTCAAGGACATCGTCGAGATCAACATCGGCTTCGACGGTATCGTGGTCGCCACCTCCAAGAAATCCAAGCCGATGGCGCTGACCATCAAGGACGTCTGGCTGGCTCTGGCCAAGGAGGTTCCCGACTCCGCCGGCAAGCTGGTCGCCAATCCGTTCAAAACCTGGAAGGACGTTAATCCCACCCTGCCCGCCACCAAGATCGAAGTGCTGGGTCCGCCGCCGACCTCCGGCACCCGCGACGCCTTCGTCGAACTGGTCATGGATCACGGCTGCAAGGAATTCCCGGCGATCAAGGACCTGGAAAAGAGCGACGAGAAGAAAGCCAAGGCAGTCTGCCAAACAGTGCGCGAGGATGGCGCCTTCATCGAAGCGGGCGAGAACGATAATCTGATCGTGCAGAAGCTGGTCGCCAACCCCAACGCCCTGGGCATTTTCGGCTACAGCTTCATGGAAGAGAACCTCGACAAGGTTCAGGGCGAAACCATCAACGGCGTCGCCCCCACCTTCGAGAGCATCGCCGATGGCCAATATCCTGTCTCGCGGCCCCTGTTCATCTACGTCAAGAAGGCCCACGTCGGCGTGATCCCCGGCATCAAGGAATTCATCGCCGAGTTTACGAGCGAAAAGGCGGTGGGCGACGAAGGCTATCTCAGCCGGAAAGGGCTGATCCCGCTGCCGGACGCCCAGCGCAAGCAGGTCGCGGCTGACGCCAACAACCTCAAAACCCTGGCCCCGTAACGGGATCATCTCTAAATCGCTGCCCGCACGCTGAGATCATGATCTTTAACTAAAAAATAATCAGGTCTGTGGGTCGGGCTTTAGCCTGATTCCTTCAGAAAAGAGTCAGGCTAAAGCCCGACCCACAGAATACCCAATTATTATTTTTTAAAATCATAACATTAGCGGTGGACAGCATTTTCGTATTCTGGCGATGAAACCATGCAGTCTTTCCTGCTGTTCGCGCTGATCCTGCTCAGCGCCGGAGCCTACTATCTGGGTCGCCAACGCGCGTTCGCGGTCGCCGGCGGCCACATCCGCAACCTGCACTCCCTGCCCAGTTTTTACGGCTCCTACGCGGCGCTGTGGTGCGGGCTGCCGGCGTTACTCGTGTTTGCGGTTTGGGCGACGCTGCAACCGAGCGTCATCATTGATCTGGTGGTGGCTGGCCTGCCGCCGGAGTTACGCAATCTGCCGCCGGACCGCTTGAATCTACTCGTCAACGACCTCAAGAACCTGGTCAGCGGCAACATCGTCTCCAGCACGCCCGATCCGGCCATGCTGGAAGCCGCCAACCGCTATCAGAACTTGCGCACCATCGGCAACGCCTCGCTCTGGGTCGTGGTTATGAGCCTCGCCATTGCCGGCATCGCCTACGCCTGGCGGGCGATTTCGCCCACGCTGCGCGCCCGCAACCGGGTCGAGCGCGTGGTCAATCTGTTCCTGATCGCCAGTTCGACCGTCGCCATCTTCACCACCCTCGGCATCGTGCTGTCGGTCGTGTTCGAGTCCCTGCTGTTTTTCCGCCAGGTGCCGATCACTGAATTCCTGTTCGGCTTGCAGTGGAGCCCGCAAACCGCGCTGCGCGCCGATCAGGTCGGCTCCTCGGGCGCGTTCGGTGCGATCCCGCTGTTTGCCGGCACTCTGCTGATTTCCGGCATCGCCATGCTGGTCGCCGTGCCTATCGGCCTGATGTCGGCGCTGTTCCTGTCCGAGTACGCCACCCCCAAATTCCGCGCCGTCGCCAAGCCCGCGCTGGAAATCCTGGCCGGCATCCCGACCGTGGTCTACGGCTTCTTCGCCGCCCTGACCGTCGCCCCGTTGATCCGCGAGATCGGCACAGGTCTGGGCCTGCACGTCGCCTCGGAAAGCGCGCTGGCTGCCGGGCTGGTGATGGGCATCATGATTATCCCCTTCGTCTCCTCCCTGTCCGACGACGTGATCAACGCCGTCCCGCAATCCATGCGCGACGGTTCCTATGCGCTGGGCGCGACGCGGTCGGAAACCATCAAGCGGGTGCTGCTGCCCGCCGCCCTGCCCGGCATCGTCGGTAGCATCCTGCTGGCGGTCTCCCGCGCCATCGGCGAAACCATGATCGTAGTGATGGCCGCCGGGCTGTCGGCCAATCTGACCGCCAACCCGCTGGAAGCGGTAACCACAGTCACGGTGCAGATCGTCACCCTGCTGACCGGCGACCAGGAATTCGACAGTCCCAAAACCCTGGCGGCCTTCGCCCTGGGCCTGATGCTGTTTGTGGTCACGCTGATCCTCAACATCATCGCCTTGCACGTGGTGCGCAAGTACCGGGAACAATATGAATAACCCAACCACTCCCTTTCCGTTCTTTTCCGTGCCTTCCGTGTCTTCCGTGGACAGCCGGTCAACAGCATGAATCAGCCCATCTCCCCCTCCCCCGCACCGTCCGCCCCCAACCGGGACATCAAGACCATCGTCAACGCCGGTCTCAAGCGCCGCCGCGCCGCCGAGCGGCGTTTCCGCTGGTACGGACTGATCGCCATCAGCCTCGGGCTGGCCTTCGTGGTGCTGATGTTCGCCAACATCATCGGCAAGGGCTATCCCGCCTTCTGGCAGACCTATATCCAGGTGCCCATCAAGTTCGATGCCGCCGTGCTCGACCCGGACGGCAAGCGCGATCCGCAAACCCTGGCCAATGCCGATTACGCCGCCCTGGTGCGCACCGGGATGCGCCAACTGTTCCCCAGCGTGCAGGGCCGGCTGGAACTGCGCGCGCTTTATGGCCTGGTCAGCTCCGACGCAGCCTACGAACTGCAACGCCGGGTGTTGCAAACCCCCGCGCTGGTCGGCGCCGAACAGGACATCTGGCTGCTGGCCAGCGCCACGGTGGATACCCTGGTCAAGGGCAACATTGACCGCACGATCGACGAGACAGAGCGGCCGATCAAGGACAACCAGATCGAATGGGTGGACAAGCTGCAAGCCGCCGGCAAGATCGAGAAGCAATTCAACACCGTTCTGTTCACCAGCGGCGATTCCCGCGAACCGGAACAGGCGGGCATTCGCGGCGCGCTGATGGGTTCGTTCTACACCCTTCTGGTCACCTTCCTGCTGTCGTTCCCGATTGGCGTGGCAACGGCGGTGTATCTGGAGGAATTCGCCCCCAAGAACCGCTGGACCGATCTGATCGAGGTCAACATCAACAACCTGGCGGCGGTGCCGTCCATCGTGTTCGGTCTGCTGGGGCTGGCGGTGTTCATCAATTTCTTCGGCCTGCCCCGCTCCGCGCCGCTGGTCGGCGGGCTGGTGCTGAGCCTGATGACGTTGCCGGTGATCATCATCGCTGGCCGCGCCGCCCTGACCTCGGTACCGCCGTCCATCCGCGAGGCGGCGCTCGGCATGGGCGCCTCCAAGCTGCAAATGGTGGGACATCACGTGCTGCCGCTGGCCATGCCCGGCATGTTGACCGGCTCCATCATCGGCATGGCCCGCGCCCTGGGCGAATCGGCGCCGCTGCTGATGATCGGCATGGTCGCCTTCATCGTGGACGTGCCCAAGAGTTTCATGGACCCCTCCACGGTGCTGCCGGTGCAAATCTACCTCTGGTCCGACCTGCCGGAACGGGCGTTCGTGGAACGGACCTCGGCGGCCATCATGGTGTTGCTGGCCTTCATGATTCTGATGAACGGCCTGGCCATCCTGCTGCGCAAACGCTTCGAGCGGCGCTGGTAAGATTTCGACCGACCCGCCCACACCCCAAAAATTAAGGATTACCGCCCATGAGCACGACTGCCCTTGAAACCAAGGTCGCCCTGGACCAGGCGCTCAACCTCGACACCGCGCCCCGCAAACAGTCCAGCGTCGAAGTGACCGACTACAACAACCGGCAAACCGTCGGCAAGATCACGGTGGACAACCCGAAAATGGTCTGTCGCGGCGTCAACGTCTACTACGGCGAAAAACGCGCGATCAAGAACGTGGGCCTCGACATCGGCGCCAACGAAGTCATCGCTTTTATCGGCCCGTCCGGCTGCGGCAAGTCCACCTTCCTGCGCTGCCTGAACCGGATGAACGACACCATCCCCATCTGCCGTGTCACCGGCCAAATCCAGCTCGACGCCGACGACATCTACGACAAGGACGTGGACGTGGTGCAACTGCGCGCCCGGGTCGGCATGGTGTTCCAGAAACCCAACCCCTTCCCCAAGTCCATTTACGAAAACGTCGCCTACGGGCCGCGCATTCACGGCATGGTGAATAACAAGGCGGAACTTGACGACCTGGTGCGCGAAAGCCTGGAACGGGCCGGCCTGATCAAGGAAGTCGAGAAGCGGATGAACGAGCCGGGCACCAGCCTGTCCGGCGGCCAGCAACAACGGCTGTGCATTGCCCGCGCCATCGCGGTGAATCCCGAAGTCATCCTGATGGACGAACCCTGCTCGGCGCTGGACCCGATCGCCACCGCCAAGATCGAGGAACTGATTGATGAACTGCGGGAGAACTACACCATCATCATCGTGACCCACTCGATGCAGCAGGCGGCCCGCGTCTCGCAGCGCACCGCCTATTTTCATCTGGGCGATCTGATCGAGGTCGGCGACACCGACCAGATCTTCACCAATCCCCGGCACAAGCTGACCGAGGATTACATCACCGGCCGCTTCGGCTGAACGGGAGTATTCGATATGGCCATCAGTCAAGACGCCCATACCGTCAAGCAATTCGATGTCCAGCTCGCCAACCTGCGCAACCTGGTGCTGGAAATGGGCGGGCTGGTCGAAGAGCAGATCAAGCGCGCCATCCAGGCGCTGGACGATGAAGACATCACTGCGGCGCGCGAGGTGATTTCGCGCGACCAGATCATCAACGGCCTGCAAGTCAAGGCCGACGAGGACTGCGTGAGCATCATCGCCCTGCGCCAACCGCTCGGCAGCGACCTGCGGTTGATCATGTCGCTGTCGAAGATCGTCACCGACCTGGAGCGGATCGGCGATGAAGCCGAGAAAATCGCCCGGATGACCGTCAAGATTTACGAAGGGATCGGCAGCCCTCCCAGCGCCAAGCTGCTCCGGGATGTGGTGCCGATGGCGAAGCTGGCGCAGGACATGCTGCACGGCTGCCTCGACGCCCTGGCCCGGCTGGATGTGGAAAAAGCAGTGGAAGTCGCCCAGGGTGACGACGAACTGGATCAGGAATTCCAGTCGGCGCTGCGGCGGCTGATCACCTACATGATGGAAGACCCACGCACCATCGGCCACGCCATCAACGTGATTTTCATCGTCAAGGCGCTGGAGCGGATCGGCGATCATTCCAAGAACATCGCCGAGTACATCATCTATCTGGTCAAGGGCAAGGACGTGCGCCACGTCAGCATGGACGTGCTGGTGCAGGATGCGCTGAAAGAAGAGTGATACTTAGAAGCTATCTGAAAAATAGCTGTTATTAAATCAATGGCTTATGTGTAGGAGCGGCCTTGGCCGCGATTGCTGACCTTCATATCGCGAGCAAGCTCGCTCCTACAATCAATAAGTTAGTTTTTATCAAGCCCTACCGCCCGATCTCATACTCGACCTTCACCAGCGACCATTCGACCTGCCGGTTGAACGGGTCGCCGGTCCAAGGTTGCCGCAGTGGTTCGGTCAGCGCAGTCAGGTACGCCTCCGGACGAGCGATCACCTGTAAATCCTTGTGCCGGGCCAGCAGTCCATCCAGCGGTGCCGGGTCTTCGCTCACGATGGCCAGCAGTTGACCCCGGCCCAGTGGTTCCTGGGCCTTAAACTGGAAGCCGTAATAGGCATCGGGAATCGTGATCGGCCGGCTGGCGGTGATCCGGTTGCCCTTGCCGGCCTTGTCGCTGAACTCGTTAGGGAAAATCTGGGTGACCTGGCCACGGGCGTTGAGGTCCAGCACCACCAGATAGCCATCGCGGGGGCTGGTTACCCGGATTTGCATCACCTCCCCCACGCGGAAGGCCACGCCGGGCAGGATTTCCAACCTGGCTTGCAGCGAATTGGCGTGAGCCAGCAGTTCCGTAGCCAGTTCGGGGACGGGCAACGGGTTGCCTGCCTCAAAGGCGAAGACGGGCTGGCCCAGGTAAACGGGGTCCACCTCCAGGGTCGGGGTCAGCCCAAGCCGACAGTCTCCACGATGTCGCTGGCAATAGCCCTCGGATTCCTGACGAAGATAATCCAGCAGCTCTGCATAGCTCACTTGGCCGTTGCCATTGCGATCCGCCTTCCGGTCGCGCAGGCCAGCCAGAAAGCGCCCGGTGAACACCCCGCTGCGCGGCGTGATCTCCTGATCCACCAGAGCGACCTGAGCGGCGGCGACCGCGCTCCATACCACTCGTCGGCCATTGCCCTTGAGCAGACTTTCCTCATGGCGATGGTCCGCCAGAGACTTGCTGAAATCGCGGGTCGGACGGGAGGAGCCTGGATCGAGAGTCTTGCGGGCGCGGGTATCGCCGGGATCAAGCAGACTCCGGGTAATGGTGCCCGAATGGCAGGAATCAATGATCACGGTCGTCTGGCGGTCGGCCAGGCGGTCGAAGCGGGTTTTCAATTCGTCGTCGCTGATCATGTTGCGATAGCCGCCCTGGTCATCCGGCTCGGTGTCCACGCTGACCAGCGTCTCGTCGAGACGATCCTTTTCGTCGCCATCAGCGTCGGGCATCTGGAAACCGTGGCCGCTGTAGTAGAACAGCACCCGGTCGCCGGGCCGGCTGCCCTCGATCAGCCAGCGATCCAGGGCGCTCAGGATGCCGGCGCGGGTGGCTGCGCCGTCCAGCAACACCTGAATCTGGTCCGGGCGGTAGCCCAGCGTGTCGAGCACGAACTGGCGCATAGTCTGTACGTCGTTGGCGGAACCCTCCAGGGGTTTGACCTTTAGGTATTGATCAATGCCGACCAGCAGGGCGCGATCCGCGCCGCTGGCAGTTTGGATGGCGAAAAGACTCAGCGCCAATAGCAGGCCCAGCCAACGATAACCCTTGTGATTCATGCTCAACACTCCTCACATCTTTAAAGAGAGGGAGAGAGGGAAATAGGGAGCTTTCGCCACTCGCCACTCACTACTTCCCCGGCGCGGTGTACAGGCCCAACACGCCCATCTGATAGTGACCCCAATCCGTCTCCCGCAGGACGCGATCCAGAGCGTCCGCTTCCGGCCGGCCATCCAGACCGCGCAACCGGGTTTGAAAATCAGTCGGTTCCGTGGGGGTCACCACGGCGACCAGGTGATCGGCCCCGAACGGGGAAATAATTTGGGTGCTGTCCGCCAGCTTGAAGGGCTGGTCGGTCGCCACGGTCTTCGCATCACCCGGCTTGGGGTAAAGAAACTGCACCGTGCCATCCGCCGCCAGATTAAACAACGTGAGATAACGGTGCCGGTGGCCGTCGAGCGTGATGGAAACCACGGTCCCTTGGCGATGCAAGCCATCGCCCGGCTCCAGCCGCAACCGCAGGCTGTGGGGGGCGCTCAGCGCCTTGACTGTGGCCAGCAGCCGCCACTTGGCGACTACTTGCCGCAACGCCGCCGCATCCTTGACCTCATAGGCGACTACATCGCCCTGGCCGCTGAGCGCCTGCTGCTGACTGGCATCCCACACCAGGTCCGGCGGCTGTTGGCCTGTCGCCGGTTCAGCGCCGGGAACCTGGCCGAGCAGCGCCCGACCTTCAGCATCCGCCAAACCCAGCACGCGCAGGCGCAAGGTGGGCGGCGCCGGCGTCCGCTCGGCCGGCCGTTCGGCGGCGGGCAGAATGGCCCGGTGGGAATCGGCCAGCGGTTGCACCGTCGGATGCTGGCGCGCTTCGGCGTACATCCGCACCGTCTCCTCGATGTAGCCCTGCAATTCCTGCCGGGTCAGGGCGCGGTCGCGGTTGGCGTCTGCCGCGCCGCGCAGCGCCTGGGCGAAAGCCCAGCTCAAAGCGCCATGGGGTTGGCCATCAATGACCACCTCCGGCGTGGTTTCGTTTTCCCGGCTGGCGGCCAGGAAGGTAACATTGGGTAGCTGCGGTTCGCCGGTTTGGGGCCGGGCGACCGGCGGCGGCAGTTCGTCGTCCTTGATGGGGCCATAGTCGCCGATGGTGCGGCGGCCCAGGAAGGCGGCGCGGGGATCAATGGAACGGGTCAACGTGCCTGAGTAACAGGCGTCGGCCACGAAAATGATATTGAGCGAACTGGCGGCGCGGAACCACTGGTCGAGTTCGTCATCCACAATGCGCTGGCCGTTGCCCGGCCGGATTTCCTGGAAACCGGCGAGTAGCAGGGCCTCATCCTTGCCGTCCGCCTCGTTCCCGCGCACCCGCTCCGGTTCCTGACCGCCGTGGCCAGCGTAGGTAAAGATCAGGGTGTCGCCGGGTTTGGCCTTGGCGGCCTGCTGATTCCAGGCGTTCCGGACGGTTTCGCGGGTTGCTTGCTCATTCAGCAACATCACGATGTCCTGGACGCCCGCCGCTTCCAGCGCCGCCCGGATAGCGCGGGCATCGTTGATCGCGCCCTTCAGAACGGGTTTGTAGCGATACTGGTCAATGCCGACCACCAGCCCCAGCGTCGCCGCCGAAGCGGGCAAAGTCCATAACGCGCCCAGCAGGCCAGCCAGCCGGACATAACCCCAAAGAGCATCTCGACCAGGCAGTGATCGGGTTTTTACGGTCATGGTTTGGCTCCCAAGCGTTCAATTCCGGCGCAGTTCAACCCGTCGTTGCAAGCGGTGCAGTTCGTCCTCTGAATAGGTCTGGGGATCATCTACAGCCAGCGGTTCCCGCTTGCCCCGCCCCTCGGTATGGATGGTTCCGGCGTAATTCCTGGCTTGCAGAAACCGTTTCACCGCCTCAGCCCGGCGCTGCGACAGCGCGAGATTGTAGGCGTCATCACCCCGGGGATCAGTATGGCCGATCAGCGTGATCTCCTGCTGGCCCTGGCGGGTCAGGAAATCCAGCAGGTCGGCGGCGGCGGCCTGGCCTTTGGCGTCGAATTCAGTGGAGTCGTATTCAAAAGTGATCGGTAAAGCCACCCGTTCCGGCACGAAACCCCGAATGCTGGTAGCCGCCAGCCCCGCCGGCTCGCCAGTGGAGCGACTGTTCGTAGTGGGAGGGTAGCGGTCGGCCAGCAGGCGGCTGCGCTCGGCTTTTTTGAACAGGTCGCCGATCTGCGTCTGGGGGGGCGGATTAGGCGTAGCTTTCGGATCCGCGACGATTTCCAGCGCCTCCTGATAGTCCAGGGCCGCCCGATAATAGTCGCGCCGGTCGTGGCGCAGATCGCCGCGCATGGCCAGCGCCTGCCACGGGCGGGCGTAGCTCAGGGCGCGGTCGAGCAGTTCGGTGACATCGGCCTTGGGGTCTTGCTGAAGCCGGGCCTGGGTCTGACGCAGGAGTTCGTTGCTCACCCGTTGGCCCAGCTTCGCCCGGAACGCATCGTCGCAATCCGGGGCGCTGCGGGCTTCCCGGTAGAGGGTTTCCAGAGTGGCGAGATCGGCATTTTTCGCCCGCTGGTAAATTGCCTGGCAGTCGGCCTGAACCAGGTTGACGAACGCCATGCCCAGCAGAACCCATAATAGCCGCATAGGGATTGACATGAGTTTTCCTTCTATGGATGGGATGAACTGGTGGAGGTGGATCGGGCAAACGAACATCAATCAACCAGTCAGGAACGCTCTGTCTTATGGCTGCATTTCAGCCGGACTCGGCTCTCGCACCACCCGAAACCCGAGGTCTCGACTGCCCTGATCGGCGGGAAAAGGTTCGCCGCTGACTCCGCCGCCGCGCCGCACGCGCCGGCGGCAATCGCCGCCCTCTTCCTGGCCTCGAGCGGTCTGTGAGAACGGCAGGGCGGACGGATCACCGCCGGCGCAATCCGCCACCCACTCCCAGGCAACGCCGCCACGCTTGCCGACATTCGCCTGCTCGGCGTAAGTCCACTCGGCCTCGCTGGGCAGGCGGTAGTGCTGGCCGGTCTGTTGCGACAACCACTCGACGTAGGCTTGCGCCTCGTCCCAGGTAATGTACGTCACCGGGCGCGTGGCGCGTTCTTCGAGGCGAAGGCCGCCATCGTAAGGCAACGAGCGGCCAGCCTGCCGTGCAAAAAGTGCGTAATCGGCGAAGGTCACTGGCTGGGAAGCCAGCGCGAACGGCTGGATCGCCACCGTGTGGCCGGGTTGACCATTCACGCCGGGAAGCGTCAGCGTTCCAGCGGGCGCTACGATCAACTCCGGCCCCAATTCCCCTATGGCCAGCGGATCGCGCCATGGGGGCGCGGGCACAGGCGGAGCCGCAGGTTGAACAACCGATGGCGCAGGCGCGGGCGGCGCAGCAGGTTTGGCAACCGGCGGCGCGGGCGTGGGTACAACTACAGGCGTTGGCGCAGGTGCGGGCGGTGCAGCAGGTTTGGCAACCGGCGGCGCAGGCGTGGGTACAACTACAGGCGTTGGCGCAGGTGCGGGCGGTGCAGCAGGTTTGGCAACCGGCGGCGCAGGCGTGGACGCTGCTACCGGCGGGGGCGTAACCGGGGGCGCGGGCTGCTCCGGTGCGAAGGTGCGTTTGACAAAAGAGAACGGGGTATCTGGAAACATCCCCCAGTGATTCAGCCCGAAGGCGGCGACAGCCAGCCCGGCTACTCCAATAAGGGCATAAATCCAGCCGCGCCGGGTCGGGCCAGGCGATGGCCGTTCCGCTCCCCTATCTCTACCCTCCCCCACCAGCGGGGAGGGAGTTTTTGGGTTGGGGGAAGGGAGGGCAACGGACGGTAGCGGGCTTTCCGCCGGTAACGCCGCCAGTGTCGCCTCCAGCACCGCGTGGATCGGTTCAGCGGAAGCGGGGCGGTCTTCCTGGCGCGGAGCCAGCAGCGCCAGAATCAGTTCGTACAGTTCCTGTGCTTGCGCTGCCAAGCGAGCGTGCTCAGGGCCAAAAGTGATTTCGCCGACGATCCGCGCCCAGAGCGCGCGTTTCAACCCGCTTTTTTCCTGGTCATTCAGCCCGCCCAGGTTTTGCCCTTCCCGACTCGCGCCTTCGTGACCAACCCGATCCAGCATCTGCTCAATTTCGAGCTGGGAGGCGAGGGTTCTTTGGCCGGTGAACAGGGCGAACAGGATCAACCCCAGCGCGTAGAAGTCGGCGCGATAGTCGAAATCGTAGACCGGCTGCCCGTCCTGACAGCGCGCTGGCAACCGTTGTTCCGGGGCCATGGCTGTCGGAGTGCCAGCAAAGGAGACCGTCCCCTCGTCCCGTGGTGGTTTGAGCGTGCCAAAATCAGCCAGCTTCAGGCGTTGACCGTTGTCCCCGACCAGCACGTTGCTGAATTTGAGATCGCGGTAGATCAGCTTATGTTCGTGGACGGTCGTCAGACCAGCGAGGATTTGCTGCGCCCAGTTCAGCACCTGGCGCGCGGGAAGCGGTTGTGGCGTCTGTTTTAACCACTGATCCAGGCTCGCCTGCAACCGTTCCAGCACCAGCGCCGGTTGCCCGTCCACGTCACCGTGGTCCAGCAACTGGACGATATGCGCGGTCTCCTCGGCACGCAACTGACAGAGAAATTCGATCTCCCGTTCCAGATGGGCACGCCACGCCGAACCGAACGCGGGATCCACCTGCGTCATCCGGTCCACGTTGACCAACTTGATCGCCACCGGACGACCGTCGGGGGCTGTGGCCGCCCAGACTTCGCCATAGGCTCCCGGGGCGAGGCGTTCGTCCAGCCGGTAGCCGCATTGGTTAATGATCAGGGTATCGCCGTTTCGCATGGGTTAAAGTCTCGTTTCACCACTCCAGCCGCTCCAGACCGATACCCACCACTGCATGGCAACTGATGGCAATCCCCCCAATCCACCGCATGGCCGAGCACATCAAAGAGAGCCGGCAATGCGGCTCTCGCCTTGGGGTGAATATCGTGAAACAGCACTACGCCGCGCCGCTTGATCAGCATCAACGCGATGATCCGGTTGACGACCTCATCGGCGTTCAGACGGGAATTCCAATCCTGCGAGTCCAGATTCCATAAAGCTACGTGCAGCGATTGCGACTGAAAAAACGCCCCACTGTCTGCTTTGCGCTGGCCATAGGGCGGCCGGAACAAGGGCAGAACGCTGTCTTTGGGCAGGGTCGAATTCAACAAGGATTGCGTGCGCTTGACCGAGTCCTGCCACTGACTCCACTGCGCATGGGATCGGTGTTGCCAGCCATGCGAGGCGACGCATTGATTCTGATAAAGCCGTGCCAGCGAAGACCCATCGCTCCGATGCAGGCGATTCTGCAAATTCTCGCCCAGCAGGAAAAAAACCGCGCTTTTACCCTTTGCGTCCAGCATGTTCAACGTGGCGTCCGTTTCACCTCGAACAGGGCTGGGGCCGTCGTCAAACGTCAGGAAAAACTGCCGGTCCGCCACGTCGTCGCCGTTCCATTCCTGATCATTAAAGCGAGCAATTTCGCTGCTCACTCCCGGCAAGAGCGCTGCCAATCGCATCTGTTCAGCCGCATAGGCGCGACAGAACCGCTCAAAGTCATTTCGCCAGGCTGAAAGCGCATGGGGAATATTCCGGTTCCACGCCTGAGCCTGATTCAGTAAAGTTTCCGACGCCGCGACGCTTTCTACACAGGTCCAGTCATTGGCGACGCAGGTTGCCGAAGCCTGCCGATAACGCTGGAATGATGACTCGATCTCTTTCCTCAACCAGTTGTCCACGGATGCTTGATTGGGGCGATTGACCTTCATCAATGCGCGCAGGTCAGCCTCGGAAGCCTTTTGCAGATCCTGCAAGGTCAGGATATAGACCAGCAGCGCCGCCCGCGAAGCCTTGTCAAACGCCGCCGGCGTCTTGATGGCGTCGGGCCACAAATGGCGATTGGCCTTGGCGACTACGGTGGGTCCCGCGTAGCCGGCTACCGCCGGCGTGGGCGATAGCAGCAAAAAACTAACCGCAAGAGCCAGCCAGCAGAAGCGGCGCAGGGTCGAAGATTCGTTTTCCATCGCGGGATCAACGGTAATAGGCTTCCAGTTCCCGGATTCGGTTCCGGTATTCGCTGGCCAGGCAGGCTTCGGACTGACAACGATCCCGAATCTGGCGGAGCCAGTAGTCCTGGGCCTTGCGCAGTGCAGCGCGCGATTCGGCAGCCAGTCCGGATGCCGTTGCCCGATAGGTCTCGGCCATCTGGCGATCCAGCCGTGACAGTTCCGCCGAGGCGCACACCATGCGTTCCGACTCATATTGCGCCTTGCGGCAATCGAAGCTCGGCCCTCCCTCACCCCTGGAAGCGAACGCATCCTGGAATGCGACCGGTCCGGAGTCCGCCGTCAGTTCCTCAATGCGTTTGTTATATTCACTGACCAGGCAGGCTTCAGACAGGCAGCGGTCGCGAACCTGGCGGAGCCAGTAGTCCTGGGTTTTGCGCAGCGCGCTGCGCTGTTGCGGCGCTAGCCGGGATTCAACGCTTCGGTAGGCATTGGCCATCTGGACATCCAGACTGGAAACTCTGGCCGAGGCGCAAATCAGGCGTTCCGACTCATATTGCGCCTTGCGGCAATCGAAGCTCGGCCCGGTCGTGCTACGTGTGGGCGTCGGCGCCGTGGGGTATGCAGGCGGCAGTTCGACGGGGGCTGGTATGGATGCCGGCGGCTCTTTCGAGGCCAGCCGGGGGGGCGTTTCCGGCACGACCGGCGGCGGCGATTGCGGTTGCAGTCGCGCCTTGGCCATCGCCGCAAACCGGCCATTGGGATACTGATTCAAATACGCCTGAAAACACGCTGCCGTTCCACAACGTTCCGCCGATTGCCAAAGGGTCTGGTCGTCGTTCGACGTTGCGGGGAGCACTGTCGGAGGTGTTGCGGGGGGTGTTGTGGGCGGCGCTGCTGAAGCCGCGCCCGCCAGATAAAACTTGCCGCGCAAATCGCCTTCCTTGTACGGGACCTGATGGCCGTTGCTGGCTCGTTCCACCGCCTCCGCTACCCGGTCGAAGGCGTCCTCCAGGTCCAGCCCCGGCTGGGGCAGCACTTTCAACAAATGCTGCGTGAATAGTCCATTCGACTCGTTGGGCCGGTCGTCGGCGGTCTGGCCCGGACCCGCCGCGTACAGCACCAGCGTGCCCCGCCCGGCGTCCACCCGCCCCAGCCCCTTGCCGCCCCGCTGCGAGGCAAACGGGTTATCACGGCAGGCGTCCACGATCACCAGACTCACCGCGTTGCGCGGCCGTTCCCCCATTTTTTCCAGAATATCGTTCAAACCGACACCATAGGCCACGATGTCTTCCTGTCCGGTCACCTTGGCATCAACGGGAATCAGGTAGCTGGCACGGTAGCGGTCCTGCATCCCGTGCCCGGAGTAGTAAAACAGCACCGTGCCCTCCCGCCCCTTCACCTCCTCCAGGTAGCGGTTGATCTCGCGCCGCATCGGGATCGCCGCCAGATTCTCGTGCAACGCGACCTCGAACCCCAGGCCGCGAAGCTGTTCCGCCACCGCCCGCGCATCGTTGAGTGTGTTGATCAGCGGCCGCTCGTTTGAGTATTGGGCGTTGCCAATCACCAGCGCCATCCGCTCGGCACCCCAGGCGAGCGGCATGGCCACCAAGAGTAACCAGACGCCTATCCAGGCGAGGAAATGCGGGGCGGTTGGCTCGTGAATACGGTAGCGGTCTCGGCTCATCGGCTCAGATTCTCACTGACAGTTTCGGGATCAGCAGCGCTGGAACGTCTGGACTGGCTCCCACGCTCCAGCGTGAGAGCCAGAGCAAAGCAGAGCGCTGCCCGACCATGCGCATGTCGGATACATCCTGTGCAGAACTTACAGAACTACAGAACTTATTCTCCTACGGCTGTTGCTAATTTCCTGATCAGGCGGGGATGATAAAAAATACCTTGTGATTGCATGGCCATCACACTCTGGCTAAAAGATGCAATCCAGCCTGCCTGTTTGGCCTTGAGCAATATCCCCAAAGTGCCAACCACATTCAATCCAAGATATTCAGCAACATTTCGCCCAATCTTTTCATCAATAATCACCCAGTCGGCGCGATATTGAATCGCCATATCCAAAGTATGTTTTTCGCCTTTATCCAGCGCCAGCAACA
>ERZ1645187.2448-NODE-2448-length-16297-cov-6.203054_pt1 | contig 16297 bp, 15 predicted proteins | sample MGYA00575352_ERZ1645187 | MGnify/ENA primary metagenome ERZ1645187 (study PRJEB40837, sample SAMN11349314) | freshwater sediment metagenome | isolation source: river sediment | host: Sediment | place: India: Wazaribad , New Delhi | collected 2017-02-21 ... | reverse complement strand
GGTCGGAGCGGCTGGTGTGCTGCTCATAGTCCTCGTCCAGCCGCGCCGCAACGCGCTTTTCATAGCTCTCCACCATCTGGTCGATGCGGGAGAGCTTTTCGTCGTTTAGCTCGATTCCGTAGCCGCGAATCGTGGTCTTGCTTTCGGTTTTGATCGTGATTTTTTCTTTATCCGCTGCCATATAGCACCTCATACACTTCGGGTTTGATAGCCCTATTTTATCAGCATCGCTGGTATTCGTAAACGCAAATCATCGCGTGCGTGATATAATATGCAAAGGCGAAACGAAAGCATGGGGAACAAGCATGAACAGCGTGCGCATCACGGTACTTAAGCGGGAATTTTATCCCGATCTGGCGGAAGAATATCTGAGCGAGGGCGCTTCGGTTGGCGCATGCCCGCTGCAAAACGAAGGGGATGTGTTCCTCTATTCTGGCGGTGCGCAGCGGCCGGAGGGGCTTTGCCCTTGGGCATGGATCGACCTGTACGCAACGATCTTGGCGCTCTATTCCGGCGGCGACGAGAACACGTGGTATCGCTCCGGCGGCACGCGCATCCTCTGCTGCACGGACGGGATTCGCCCGGTGGTCTATCGGCTGGAGCTACTTCGCGCATAACCGGCGCAAAAAAGAGAAGCGGTTGGCTTCTCTTTCGGGGGAAATTCCCGTTAGCGCCCGAAATCGTGCTCGAGCGTATAGGGATCGGTCACGACGGGCTTGCCGTCCTTGTCCAGCAGCGGCGTGAGCCCGCCCGCATAACCCGCGGCATGAAAAAAGTAATTCACGCCGGTCTCTCGATCGACCCAGATTTCGTTTACAGTAGAAAAACCCTTGGCATAGGTTTGGATAAAGCGTTCGTCCTGTCGCATTGGACACCTCCTGCGGTTGATAAAACCAGTATACCACAGCCGGAGGGCTTGACCGCAAGTGCATAGCGGGACTATCATCTGAATATGATTTTTAACCGGCTGGAGAACCCATCATGCTGTATGAATTTTCGGATACACTCAAGCAGATCAAACTCAAAGAACTTGACGAAAACCTCCTGACGGCGGGCGTTGTCACGCTCGACGCACTCAAGGAAGGTCTTGCCGCGCGCGTCGGCTTCGGCGCAGGGTTGATCGAGGAATGCGAGCGGACGGAGGGGCGCTTTCGCTCCGCAATCGACATGTCGGACGGGCACCTGTTTGCAATTGTCTCCGTGCGCGAAATCTCCGGCGAGCAGGACGCGCGGGATCGCGTTGGCTTATTCGTGAAAAAGAACCTGATGTTGATCGTCTCCCTGCGGGACGATGACGAGAGCATCCCCGCCTCGCTGGAAGAAGCGCTCAAGCGCATGAACGCAAAGACGGCTACGCTGGAACGCCTCATCTGCGCGTTTTTTGAGCGGCTCTTGAGCCGCGACGGAAGCGATCTGGAGCGGTTTGACCAGCGGATTGCGGAGATGGAAGAACAGATTGAGGACAACACCACGGGCAAGCGCTTCAATAGCGAGGTGCTGGCGCTCCGGCGGCAACTGCTCGTGATTCGCAATTATTACGAGCAATTGCTGGATCTGTTTGACGCGATGCTGGAGAACGAGGCGGATCTCTTCGCCGCCAAGCAACTCTACCACTTCCGTACCGCGCGGGATAAGATCGCGCGTCTTTCCGCCAATGCGCAGCTATTGCGCGACAGCCTCGTGCAGGTGCGCGAAGCATACATGGCGGCGCTGGACTACAACGCAAACCGGATCATGAAGGTATTCACGGTGGTGACGACGGTGTTTTTGCCGCTGACGCTGATCGTTGGCTGGTATGGTATGAATTTTCGATATATGCCGGAGCTTTCCAGCCCGTATGGCTACCCGGCGGTGATCGTGCTGAGCGTACTTGTCGTGGCGCTGTGCTTGCTCTTCTTTCGAAAGAAAAAACTACTGTAACATGATCGCGGCGTGGGAATATACACCAGACTATTGAAAATGTTGCAATGTAACATTGAATTTTCCGCCGCTATTTTTGAAAAGACATCGTTTTGATTCAAAAAATCACAGATTTCGCGCATTTTTTACAAGAATGCGGGTTGCATTTTGAGCCACAAGATCACTATACTATTACATTGTATGAAGCAATTCTGAAGAGAGATCTTCCTGCGCTTTCTTACGCGGGCGGATTTTTTTTGCGCGACGCCGAATGGCGGCATTCCGAGCGCGATGGAGCGAGGGGAAACCGTTGGGAGAACGAATACTCGAACGCATACAACGATGGCGATACTTGGGCCATGACCGCGAAACCGTGCGGCGTTACCGCGCGGAGACCGGGCTGGCGAATTTGCGTATCGTCCGGCGGCTCTGCGTGCTGGCGGTTGGAACCATCGTGCTTCTGTTCCTGTTCAACGGCTCGGTGATGCGGCAGCCGCTTGGCGTCACGCTCTTTACCAGCTATGCATTGACTCTGATCCTTTTGTACGGCTACATCACAAAACGGCTCAAAAACATCGCGTTGGAAGAAGTCCGCCATACCCGGCTGTTGATCTATCTCGTCTCCGCCTCGCTTTATAGCTGCGGAATTGTGGCAAGCACCTATCTCTCAGGCGATGAGCTGGGAGTCGTGAGCGTCTGGATGTTCCTGCTTGTCCAGATTTCGTTTGATACGATGCCGTTGCAGAACCTGCTTACGGTTGTGCCGTTTGCGGCGATCTATCTGATCATCAGCAAGGAAACGAAGTCTCTTCACCACTGGCAGTTGGACGCGGTTTATACACAGCTTTCCGTAACGGTTGGCTTGTTTATTTCCTATCATCAATCCAAGCTTGCGCTGGATAACATCATCGCGCAGAGCAACCTGCAAAAGGCGAACTTTGCGCTATATCATACCGCGACAACGGACGAGCTCACGGGGTTGATGAACCGTCGCATGCTCTTTGATCGTTATGAGGCGATTCTGGACGACTGTATCCGTCAGGGGCACAGTATGGCCTGCGTGGTGTTGGATATTGATGATTACAAGCAGTTCAACGATAGCTACGGCCACCCGGAAGGGGACGCGCTGCTGCGGCGCATCGGGGGTGTGCTTCGCAAATATAGCAGCCTAGAGAACATTGAGATCGGCCGGATCGGCGGCGAGGAGTTCCTCGCGGTTTGGCAGGAAGATGACCTGAAGCGTTGTAAACGGGTTTCGGAGGATTTGCGTTGCGCGGTTGAACGCATGGCGATTCCGCACGTTGGCGGCATGGATCACAACCACGTGACGGTCAGCGTCGGTCTTTGTATGCTGCCTGCCGAGGTGGCGCAGGGGGCATATCTCTATGCGGATAAGGCGCTGTATCGCGCCAAGGAGGCGGGTAAAAACTGCGCCTGCCGCTATGACGCAAAAAGCGGAACATATCATTTTCTCTGCGACGAAGGCATGAAGGAATCGAAGCGATAAACGGGCAAAACAAAACGCGGACAGAGTTACTGTTCGCGTTTTTTTGTCATGCAAGGCGAAGGATTCCCAAGATAGAAAATCAGAACTTCGCATCCGTGGGGATGGTTACGGTGATCGTCGTGCCCTTGCCAGGCGTGCTTTGCGCGCAGGCGGAGCCGCCGTGAGATTGCGCAATGGCGAGCACGATCGAAAGGCCAAGCCCCATGCCGCCGGTTGCGCGGGCGCGCGCGGCGTCTACGCGATAGAACCGCTGGAAAACGCGCTCGCAGTCGGATTGCTCCATGCCAACGCCGGTGTCGCGGACGAACAACTCCACCGCAAGCGGCGTCTTGCGAAACCCAAGCGTGATGGTTCCGCCCGCAGGCGTATATTTCACGCTGTTGTCGAGAAGCGCGCGGAGCATTTGCCCGATCATGGCGCGATCGGCTGTGAGAACCCCGTCTTCCGGCGAGAGCGTTTTGGCATATGCGTGCGCGGGATCGATCAGCGATTGCTCCTCCAGCAACTCCGAAAACAGTGCTTCCACGGGAAACGTTGTTCGGTTCAACTCAAACTTGGCGTTGTCGCTTCGCGCCAGAAACAGAAGGTTTTCCACCAGTGCGCTCATATACGCGGTCTGGTTTGCAAGCACACGGATGCTGTCTTGGCGGATGATGGCATCCTCCGCACCCCAGCGGGAGAGCAGATCCACATTGCCCTGCATGACCGCAAGCGGTGTGCGTAGCTCGTGTGACACATCCGCGACAAAACGGCCCTGCTGCTGATACGCCTCATAGACGCGATCCAGCATACCGTTGAGCGTCAACGCAAGGTGACGAAGCTCGTCGTCCGCTTGCGGCACATCCAGCCGCGCGAGAAGCGTCGTGCGGTCAATCTGATTGGCGGCCTGTATCATCTGCCCAATGGGGGCGAGCATGCGGCGGCTGACCTTCTGGCTCAGGAGCAGCGAGATCACGACTGCCGCGGCGTTTGCGCCCAGCAGCAGAGAACCGAGCAGCCGCAGAAAAGCGGTTTCGCTGGACATGTTGTAGACGAGCGTCATCTTGCCATATGTGGCGTCCCGTTCGCCGATTTGCGAAGAATAACGCAGCATCAGCGAGTTGTCGTGGAAAAACGGTTCTGGCGTGCGGCTCTCCTGCTGGCGTTGCCGATCCGGAACGGAGAAGTTGAGTACGCGGTTGATGAGCGCGCCGTTGGAATCGAAGATCAGGATGGAGAGATTGGAGTCCACGCTCATCTCCTGCAAGATCTCCGGGCTGGAAAGCGATTCGCCTTCCTCGATTTCTTCCAGCAGCGCGTCGCCGATGAGCTGGCTGGTGTTGATCAGATGATCATACTGATGCTGCAACAAAAAGCGATAAGCAAGGAGGAACACCAGCGCGGAGAGCACGAAAAAGATCGCGGAAAACAGCGCGGCATAAACGCGCGTCAAGCGGCTGGTGAGGTTACTCTTTGCGCGTTTTGTCTCGAATGACATATCCGATCCCCCGTATCGTCTCGATGATGCGGCTCTCCTCGCTGTCGTGAATTCTGCCGCGCAAATAGCGCACATAGACATCCACGATGTTGCTGTTGCCCGCGTAGGTATATCCCCAAACATGCGCGAGGATTTGATCCCGCGTGAGCACGATGTCGCGGTTGCGCAGCAGGTATTCCAACAGGTCGTATTGCGTCTTGGTCAGCTCGATGGTTTCTCCTGCGCGCGTCACCTTGCGCGAGGCGGGTGAGAGCGTGAGGTCTCCGAGCGTGAGCGCATCCGAACCCCCGCTTTGCGCTCCGGAATCGGTGGCGCGCAATACCATGCGAATCCGCGCGAGCAGTTCTTCGATGTGAAAGGGTTTCGTAATGTAGTCGTTGGCGCCCAGATCGAGGCCGTTGACCTTTTCCATGACGGCGTCTCTGGCGGTCAACAGGATCACGGGAACCGCGCTGGTCTTGCGCATGCGGCGCAGCACCTCAAGCCCGTTGAGCTCCGGCAGCATCACGTCCAGCAGGACGAGGTCAAACGCGCCGGACTGCGCGCGTTCCAACCCGCTTGCGCCGTCGCTACAGCTCTCGACCTGATACCCTTCGTGCTCCAGTTCCAGCTTTAGAAAGCGAACGATTTCCGCTTCATCTTCCACGATCAATATGCGCATTGCGTTCCGCCTTACCCGAATTGTTCCAATCGTATAGGATGCCGTTCAACAAAACTTGCTCTTTAAGAGCGTTCAAGTTTATTATATGCCATTTTTGTGACGATTCAAATGAAGATTGCATGAGAAAACGTGGGTGAATCCGCCAAACTGGCATATTCTCATCGTATTCTCATGATACGCACCAGCGTTTCTCATCCTGCTCGCGTACTATGGTGTTAAACAGGAGGGGAAGCGTATGGCAGCTCGTTCCAGGAGAAGAAAGAGAATCCGGTTATCTCTTGCGGGAGTGATCCTGTTGGACATCCTGCTATACGTATTTGGCATGGTCACGATGGTGATCCTGATCCTTTCGATTCATCCCGCCAAAAAGAGCGCCATCGACGCCTCCGGCGCCGAGGAGACGGTGAATATTGTTGCGCTGTCCGTTTCGGCGAAGACACAAGCGCAAATGGAGAATACGCCTGCTATTTCCGCGACAACGGAGCAACCCCTTGAGACGGCGCAACCGACGCCGATTCCTGCTCCCACCGGCGATTTTTCCGCAACGTTTCCCAAGCAGGATACGGGTGCGGGCGCACTTTTGAGCTATCAAAGCGACAATTTACGCATCGCGATTACGAAAGCGCAGGCATATGGCGCCACCTATTTTGTCGCCGACGTTTGGGTGAAAGACATTCAGGCATTTCAAACCGCGTTTGCAAAGAATGCCTACGGGCGCGGACAACACGAGATGCCGCTAGAGACGGCAAACCGCGTCAACGCGGTCTTTGCGGTCACAGGCGATTATTACGGCGCACGGAACGAGGGCGTGGTCGTTCGAAACGGGCAACTCTTTAGAGACGTGATGAGCGATGATGTCTGTATCCTGAGCAAGGACGGTACGATGCAGATCTATCAGCATGACGCGTTCTCCTCTATCGAAACGATTGACAACACGGTCTGGCAGGCATGGGCGTTCGGCCCGGCTCTGGTGGAAAACGGCGTTGCGAGCGATACCTCAAGCAGCAGCATCCGCGTGAAGAACCCGCGCAGCGCGATTGGCTACTTTGCGCCGGGGCACTATTGCTTCGTCGTCGTGGATGGGCGGCAAAAGGGCTATTCCGAAGGCATGTCGCTGGACGAACTTGCGTCCACGCTTGCCTCCCTTGGATGCCAGACGGCTTATAATCTGGATGGCGGCGCCACCGCCATGATGGTGTTTCAGGGCAAGCTGGTCAACCAGCCGACCAACGGAGGGCGCACCTCCAGCGATATCATCTGTTTCTAACGGTATCTACATCCGCCGATATGGATTGCTGGAGAGAGAGCAATCCGGTAAAAAACAAGCGGCCCGAACGCATTGCGCTCAGGCCGTTTGTTTTCGTGCTTTGTTTTCCGAAGCGCGTCAGGTAACCGGGTCCGCCTGAAAGACGAAACCCTCCTCCCGGAAGAGCGCGACGCAAAGATCGACGATCTGCGCGTCAAACTTGGTGCCTCGGCCCGCCAGAATTTCGGCAAGCGCAGCATCCAGACCCAGCGCGGGACGATAGGGACGATGTGACGTCATCGCCTCCACCACGTCCGCAACGGCGAGAATCCGTCCCTCAAGCGTGATTTGATCGTCCTTGAGGTGGTTAGGATAGCCGGAACCATCCAGACGCTCATGATGCTGCAATACCATGGCCAAAATCACTGGCGGCAAGTCCATTTCCTGCGCGATGTGATAGCTGTATTCCGCGTGCGTCTGCAAAATCTGATACTCCAAATTCGTGATTTTGCCGGGCTTGTTGAGGATGTCGGTTGCAACATAGATTTTCCCGATGTCGTGAATCAGCGCGCCATACGAAAGGTTGGTGATCTCCTCTTGCGACATGCCGCAGCGCAGGCCGATTTCGCAGGCAAGCTGCTGGACGCGCCGCTGATGCCCGGCGGTGTAAACATCCCGGAGCTCGCCGATCTTGGAGATGGCGTTGATGGACTGCTCCAACCGTTTTTGGAGTACGGCGTTGGTCTCCAGCAATGCCTGATGTTGGTTTTCAAACTCCTTTTCAAGCTTCCTGCGGCTGGTGATGTCGCGGATCAATCCCTCGGTGCCGATGATGTTCCCCTCTGAATCCCGGAGGTACTGCATATGCATCGAGACCCAGATAAACGAGCCATCGCGCTTCATACCCTTACAGACAAAACTGGTGACATGCTCTTGCTGGCTTAGTCTTTCAAACAAGTTGACGCGATCCTGCAAATCCGCATACATCTGTTTCGCGCTGGTCGGGAGCATTTCTTCAACGGTGTCATATCCGTAGATATGCGCCATACGCGGGTTGATCATGAAGAAATTTCCGTCCAGATCCGCGCGGAAGAAACCGTCCTGCAGATTTTCGAGTATTCTGCGGTTTTGCGAGAGGCTTTCTTGCAGAATCTGCTCCGTCTTGAGCTGCTCGGTCAAGTCCACGCCGATGCTCAAAATCGCGGATTGTCTATCCCAGTCGATCGGGCATGTGTAGATGAGCAGCGGAATGGGCGTCTTATCCCGCTTGAGCCCCGTGCGCCGCATAACGACATCGCCCTTCTCGCGGACACGCGGAATGTTGTCCTGAATCATGCGGCTGTTGGTGACCATCGCGATATCATAGACATGCATCGTGAGCAATTCTTCTTTTGAATAGCCGTGCATCTTCGCGGTATAATGATTGGCATAGAGTATTTTTGCGTCGTCGTCATAGACGAGGATGGAGCTTGGCGCAACGTCGCAGATATGCGCGAGTCGGTTGATCTGCTCCTGCGCCCGATCCTTTTCCTGCTGAAAACGGATACTGCTGGTGATGTCGGTAATGACGCAGGCAAACTGCATCGGCGCGGGACGATAGGCCGAAACATTGAAGTATTGATCCAGCTCTTCTGCGAAGAACTGAAACGTGATGGGTTCGCCCCCGAGCGCGACTCTTCCGAATGTATCAATCCACGATTGTTTGGTTTGTGGCAGCACCTGCCGCACTGTTTTACCGACAATCTCGCTGGCGGAGCGCCCGAGCATGCGTTCAAACGCGGGATTTACGGCAAGAAAACGGTAATTGATCGGCTTGCCGTCCTCGTCAAGAATGATTTCGTTGAGCGTGAAGGCGTCCATCATCTCCTGAAAGAGCAGTTGATAGTTCCGCTGCGCCTTACGCTGGGCGGTGATGTCCTCCATGACGACATAGATCTGATAAGGCGTGCGCTCCGCCGCGCGAAACAGGGGTGTTGCGACCATCTTGAGCCAAACATGATCCCCGATTTTGTCGTTATAAAGACCAAGGATGCATGGCCCACATGCTTGCCCTGTGCGCAGCGCGATTTCTACGGGACTTTCGTGTTCGGTAAGTGGAGTTCCGTCCTCGCGCAGGACGTTCCACTCCTTCGCATTCGTATTGCGCTTTTTGAGCTCCGCCAAAGATTTACCCGAAATTCGCTCCGCCGCTGGATTGGCAGAGAGGATATTGCCCGCCGCATCCTGATAAACGACCCCTTGCGACATGGTTTCAAACAAACGGCGGAGTTCTTCGTCCAGCTCACTGCGCTCCTGGGCAGCGCGCAGTTCTTCGGAGACATCACGAATACTCGCGCAGACATATTCATATCCCTCCGACCAGAACGAGCGTACGGAGATCAGCGCGGGATACCGGGTGCCGTCGCGCCTGCAAAAATCGGCAGGGCGCGTCTCCAGAACGCCGTCTACCGCCAACGCGCGGAGAAATGTGTCACGATCCTGTTTATCGCAATACAAGGTGAGCTCCAGCGTGGTCTTTCCGAGTGCTTCCTCACGTTGATACCCGGTGATGCGGCAAAATCCGTCATTGACGTGTATGATTACTCCGTCACAAACTCTTGTGACAAGTGCCGCGTCGGGACTGGTTTGAAACACGGTCTGAAAGAACGCGTCAGGTAGTAGATCTTCCTTTTTTCTGCGTTTGAGCATGCCCGGATTCGTCCTCTCTGCGACTTTACAATACTATTCATATTATTGTATTTGTGTACGGGCATACTGTCAATCAAAACGTTTCACTTTTCTGTTGTTTTATCTAGCAACGCAGGAAATAGTCGAAATTGACTACAGATTTTGCGATATTTGTCAAATAAAGGTGGTATATACAACAAAATTATAAAAACAAGTAAAACCATATATTTGATTCGTGCCAACAATGCAAACGTTCAAAACAGAACGCGAGCGCACGCAATACTAATAATATAAGTATATATACGATAAAAATAGTAATATATTCTAAATCGCATGAGCCGAGACAGTAACGAGCAAATATTACACGATGTTTCTCAAATATCGGAACACGTGTAGAAATCAGATAAGCATGTAACAACGAAGCGCGCTCTCCAACACAAAAAGCGCGTTCTTCGGCACGGAATCGCTGCTGTGCGTCCTTGCCTTTGGGCACGCGCTGGAGCCTGCATCGCCGCATGAGAAAGGCTGCTTGCGCTTCGCTTTCCCGCGGGTAACGCCATGGGACTTTTTTTCGCCTGCAAGTGTGTGTATAATAGACGAATACAATACGTTTGATCTGGATTTTACAAAACAATCGCCGGTTTGGTTCGTTCTGAAAGGAGTAGTTGAATGTTTCATCTCTCCATCGATTGGGCGCAGTCGCTCTATATGATGGCGCGCGTGACGCTTGCCGCCGTGCTTGCGGGCGTGATTGGCTACGAGCGCGAGCATGTCCAGCGCAACGCGGGTATGCGCACGCATATCCTCGTCGCCATCGGCGCGGCGCTGGTGATGTGCAGCGGAGAGTTTTTGATGTCGCAATTCCCGAATTCGAATATTGACCCCGCCCGCATCGGCGCGCAGGTGGTCAGCGGCATCGGCTTTCTTTGCGCGGGAACCATCATCAAGGAGGGCATCTCCGTGCGCGGGCTCACCACGGCTAGCAGTCTCTGGTGCGTCTCCTGCGTCGGGCTTGCCGCTGGCTGCGGAAACTATGTGCTCGCGGTTGCAACCACCGTGCTCATCCTCATCGTCCTGCGCGTGCTGCGCACGATGGCGCACAGCAGACGCAAGAAAGCAAACCGCCTTGTGCTCCAGATTGTGCTTTCCATGGAAGGGCAGAGCATTGTGCAGTTACAGGAGGATTTGGAGCGCATGGGTTGCGTGATTGACGAGTTCAGTTTCGCAATCGACACCAAGAACCTCAAGCGGCATGTCTACGCGCACCTGACCCTGCCGGATCGGGACAATCTCGCGCCGCTGATGGAAGGGCTTTCCCGCATCGAAGGCGTGGCATCGGTTGAGTCGGTGTATGAGTAAATAGGGTAGGAGTGCTCCGCAGGCCAAAGGGGGTTACCCCTTTGGAAACGACAACAATTGCTCCGCAGGCCAAAGGGGGTTACCCCTTTGGAAACCCCACATAAAAACAACTCTCCGCAACTTTTGTTACGGAGAGTTGTTTTGATGATTATGATAATCAGCCTTCCAACATCTGGAGGATGAAGGATTTGTTGCGTGCGCCGACGGCTTTATCCGCGATGTCGCCGTTTTCAAACACCATCAGCGTGGGAATGCTCATCACGCCATACTGGCTTGCGAGCTGCGGCTGCTCGTCGATGTTGATCTTCGCAACCTTGATTGCGGCGTTCTCCTCGGCGATCTCCTCCACAATCGGGGAAACCATGCGGCAAGGCCCGCACCACGGCGCCCAGAAATCGACGAGCACTTTCTTGTCGCTCTCGAGCACCTCTTCTTTGAAATTTGCATTGGTGATATTGACAACAGCCATTTGGACCACTCCTTCTGTTTGATTCATTGATGGATACGGAAATCGTACCCCTAACCTTAGTATAACGGATACGATTGAATTTTGAAAAGCCATCAATCGCATTTGACGCAAAAAAGCAACAATTCGTCCGCTGAGCCGCGTTGCGTTTTCGGCGCGCTTGCGGTAAAGTGAAGCAAACAAGCCAAGACGGGGAGGAAAACGCCATTGCGCACGCTGATTTATGCCGCAAGCGAAGCCGACGACGGGCGCACGGCGCTGAGCATTCTCCGGCGGGAGCTTGGTTGCTCGGACTCGCATATCTCCCGCCTGAAAAAGCGCGAGGCGGGCATTCTCTTAAACCAAGTGCGCTGCTATGTCACCGCGCGGGTCAAGGCGGGCGACGTGCTCTCGGTAGAAATCGGCGACCTGCCGGATGGACACATCGTGCCGATGGCGTTCCCGCTTGCGGTTGTATATGAGGACGACGATCTGCTGATTCTCGACAAGCCCGCCGGAATCTCCGTGCACCAAAGCACCCGGGACCCGGCGGAGATCACGCTCGAAAACGCGGTTTGCCATTATCTGGGCGGCAACATCAGCCCGCATCCGGTGAGCCGATTGGATCGCGGTACGTCGGGGCTAATCGCGTTTGCCAAGAGTGGATACATTCACGAGCGCTTACGGCGGCAGATGCACACAAGCGGCTATACGCGCACCTATCTCGGCATCGCCTGCGGGCACGTTTCGCCGGCAAACGGCGTGATCGAACTGCCGATCGGCATGGCGCATGGCTCGACCTTTCAGCGGGCGATTGACGCGGACGGCCAGCATGCGCATACGGAATATGAAACGCTTGCGCAAAACGAGCGCTTCACGCTGCTCAAGCTCGTTCCGCACACGGGGCGCACGCATCAGCTCCGCCTCCACATGTCGGCGGTTGGATTCCCGCTTGCCGGGGATTGGCTCTACGGCGTGGAGGATCGCGAACGCATCGCGCGTCCCGCGCTGCATTCCTATGAACTGACGCTGACGCACCCGATTACGGGAGAGTGTATCCATCTCACGGCGGAGCTGCCGGAGGACATGCGGCGGCTGATCGACCTGCCGAAACAACAAAGCGAGGAATGAATCGGATGATCACAACAATCGAGCAAAACGGCGTGCGCATCGCAAAACTGGAGAGCGACGAGGTATTGATTTTTGATGTGCAGTCTGCGCTGGACTGCATGGCGACGGTGCGCTACGAAGCCGATGTTGACCGCGTGATCTTGCCCAAGTCCGCGCTGGACGAGCGGTTTTTTATCCTGAGCAGCGGGCTTGCGGGTGATATTTTGCAGAAGTTTGTCAACTATCAGCTCAAGATTGCCATCCTTGGGGACTATTCCGGCTACACCAGCAAACCCCTGCGGGACTTCATCTACGAGAGCAACAATGGCAGCCACGTGTTCTTTGTTGGAACCGAGGCAGATGCAATCGAGAAACTGACCCGCGCCTGAGCGCGAAAAAACTGCGCTTTGCGGCGCAGTTTTTTAGTTGCCTGTATACGGTTGTGCGAGCGTTGCCGAAGGTTAGATGATGCCGAGCGGGATGAGCACCGCAAGCAGCACGATGTTGACGCATGATAGCGAAATGATCCACTTTTTCTGCGTCTTGGGTTCTTTGTCGTAGATGAGATAGCTCGCAAGGAAGAACGGGATATAGGTCGTGATAAACACGGGAATCGCGCCCCACCATTTATAGACCCAGATGAACGCGGGCGTGGAGGCAAGGAAGATCTCCACCAGCGAGAACAGCAACGCGCTGCCGATGGCAAAGACGATGCGGTTGTTGATGCCGAGAATCTTCATGTCCTTGTCTTCGGGCAGGAGCTTGGAGGTGAAGCCCGCGACGGCGAACATCATCGAAAGCTCCCAACTCACGCCGATGAGCAGGATATAGCTCGTGCTCTCCGGCGAAACCGTCCAGAGCGCGTAGCCGGAGAAATGGCAGATCACGGCGTTTGCGATCTCGTAGAGCCAGTGTACGCTGTAGAGCATCAGCGCGGCTGCGATTGCCTTGTAGTTCTTCTTGTGGATTTCGTCCACATAGATCATCACCACAAACGCGAAGATGGCGATGAACGACCAATTGAAGTTTGCGGTGCTGCGCACGGCCGCCTTGGCAAGATCCGCCAAGGGCTTGAGTACGTCGTCCCCAAAGAGCATGGAACAATACCTCCCAGATGAAATTTTGTTTGCAAGAATCGAGACAGAAAAGCGCAATATAAACTAGAACAAAGATTGGACTGCGTTCATTTTAACGCGATAGACAACAACTGTCAATTTGTGTTCAAAAATGTTTTAGGCTGTCGAAAAGACGGACACATTCGCGCAATCAAGCACTACATCTGCGAAAGATAGTCCCGCGGGGAGACGCCATATTCGTTTCGAAACGCCTTGTAGAAGCCCGAGTAGTCCGAAAAGCCGCAGTTCAGCGCAATCTGAATCATCGGCAATCCCTCGCGCAGCAGGTTGCGCGCGCGGATCATCCGCTTTTGCAGGAGCATCTGGTAAATCGAAGCGCCCGTTTCCTCGCGAAATTTGCGCTCCAGATAGTATTTTGAGAGGAACACCGGCTGCGCGACCTCGTCGAGCGTGATCGTCTCGCCTAGATGCGCGTCGAGATAGTCCGAAACCTGCTGCACCAGCGGGCTGATGCGAATCTCCGCGCGCGGAAGCAGGCTTGCGTCGCCCTGCGCGATGCGGTTGAGATAGACCAGCAGGCTTGCCGCGATGGAGTGGCAGAGCACATCCCGCCCGAATTGCTCGCCTTGCGTCGCCGCAAGCAACTCAAAAAACAACCGCGTGATCTGCGTGCGCACCGCGCCGCCGAGGCGGATTGCCCCGTCCCGCCCGCCAAAGAAGCACGCGGAAAGGTCGCTCCCTTCGCTGGAGAGTTTCTCCACAAACGGGCGGCTGAGCCAGAAGACGATGCGCTCGTATGCCTCCGTTCCGTGGACAAACAGCGGGCGGTGCAGCTGGTTTGGGCTGATCAACAGCAGATCGCCTGGTTGCTCGGCAAACGAAACGCTTTCGATTTGGTAGGAGAGCTTGCCGCCCAGCAGCAGCGAGCATTCGTAAAAATCGTGAAAATGGAGCGCGATCTGCACGCCGTTGTTCCCTGTGAAATGAAACACTTCAAAATCCTCGCGCAGCATATGCTGGCGAAGCTGCAATTCGGTCAATGCTTGTTCCAAATCCGATCACCTCTGATTGCATGATAGAGCAAGAATGGAAATCTTTCAAGCAAGAAAGCGATAGAACATGTCTAATTTCTTTGATATGCTCCCAATAACAAACGACGATTCAGAAAGAAGTGTATCGCATGATCAACAACCCCCGTTATGCCATCGCGTCGCCAACCAGCATGGGCGTGCGCATCACACCGGAAACGCGGCAGAGCGTGCCGGAAAGCGCGCTTTTTCGTATGCAGGCCACAAGCGCGGAGACAAACGTGCTCAACGTTGCCGCCTCGCTGGGGCAGGAGTGCCTTGCGCTGACGAAGTTCATCCAAGGCAGCCCGATTTCGCAATTTATCCAGCGGGAGCTGCGCGCGCGCAACATCCGCTATGAAGGCGTCAGTGCGCCGCAGGGTGGGCCTTGGGGATTTCGACACCAGTTTAACATTGCCGATAGCGGATTCGGCCTCGTAGGTCCGCGGGTTTGGAACGACCGCACGGGCGAGGTCGGGCGTACGCTCTGCGTAAACGAGTTTGACACGGAGCGCATCTTCGGGCAGGAGGGCGTTGGCATTCTGCATCTCTCGGGGTTGATCGCCGCGTTGTCTCCCGAAACGGCGCAGTTTTGCATGGAGCTGGCAAAGAAAGCAAAGACGTTTGGCACGCGGGTGAGCTTTGACCTCAACTACCGCGCGTCCTTCTGGAGCGGGCGCGAGGCGGAGCTCAGGCACGTGTTTCATCAGATCGCCGCGCTATCGGACATCCTCATCGGCAACGAGGAAGACTTTCAGCTTGCGCTTGGAATCACGGGACCGGAAGCGGGCGGCAAGAACCTGACCGACAAGACCGGAGCGTTTCAGGCGATGATCGAGTCCGCGCGGCGCACCTATCCCAACGCGCGATATTTTGCGACTACTCTGCGCGAGGTCGTCCACGCAAACGAGCACCTTTGGGGTGCTATTCTCTGCGCCGACGGGGACTGGTACATCGAGCCGCCGCGCACGATTCCCGTGCTGGATCGCATCGGCGGCGGGGATGGATTCACGGGCGGGTTGCTCTACGGCATCGTGCGTGGCTGGGATGCGCAGGATTGTCTGCGCTTTGGCTGGGCAAGCGGCGCGCTCGCGGCAAGCGGCCCGACGGATTACGCAACGTCGGCGGACGAGGAACAGCTCTGGAGCATTTATTTCGGCAACGCGAGGGTAAAGCGATGAAAAAAGCGGAGATTGGATTGATCGGGCTCGCCGTGATGGGCGAAAATCTCGTGATGAATATGGAAAGCCGGGGCTTTCGCGTCGCGGTGTATAACCGCACGACTCAAAAGGTGGACGCGTTTGTCGGCGGGCGGGCAAAGGGCAGGAATATCGTCGGTTGCCATACGCTGGAAGAACTAGCGAGCGTGCTTGAAAAGCCGCGCAAGGTGATGCTGATGGTCAAGGCGGGGCAACCCGTGGACGACTATATCGAGAGTTTGCTTGCCGTGTTGGAGCCGGGGGATGTGATCATCGACGGCGGAAACAGCCATTTTCCGGACACCACGCGCAGGACGGCCTATGTGGAGAGCAAGGGCTTGCTCTATATTGGCACCGGCGTCTCCGGCGGCGAAGAGGGCGCGCTGAAGGGGCCTAGCATGATGCCCGGTGGTTCGCCCGCCGCTTGGCCGCTGGTCAAGCCCGTATTCCAAGCGATCTGCGCCAAGGTGGAGGATGGCACGCCCTGTTGCGACTGGGTCGGCGAAAACGGCGCGGGCCATTTCGTCAAGATGGTGCACAACGGCATCGAGTACGGCGATATGCAGCTAATCTGCGAGGCGTAT
>ERZ1645187.2447-NODE-2447-length-16299-cov-25.717311_pt1 | contig 16299 bp, 12 predicted proteins | sample MGYA00575352_ERZ1645187 | MGnify/ENA primary metagenome ERZ1645187 (study PRJEB40837, sample SAMN11349314) | freshwater sediment metagenome | isolation source: river sediment | host: Sediment | place: India: Wazaribad , New Delhi | collected 2017-02-21 ... | reverse complement strand
GACCAGCTCCGCCGATCGACCGTTGCTCACCCGGCGCATCAGCGCCAAACTCACCAGAGGACTCTGGCCTCAGCTGGATGAGAGACGGGGCTCACAGCATCGGGCAGACGGCCCCCGCCGGAGGGATACTCTGAAATCGACATGTGCCGAAGCCCTCCATGGACCTCGACACTCCGACGTCAACCCGCCGCGCGGAAGGTGGGGCTCAGACGACGCTTACGCTTGGAGTGCGGTCGGACGCGACTTTACCCTTGCCTTCGGGATGTTCTCGCCCTTGCTGCAGGTGACGCTCTCGTTCTGAACTGGAATGCCGCGGCGGGTTACTTCACCCCATAAAGCCAGTAGTTGCAACTTCCATGGCCGGTTCCAGCCTTTGAAGCTTACAGGCCGCGGCTGCCCCGAGATAAGCAAACCGAGGATCGACGCGCGCCGCACCGCGAACGCGTTCCAATACCTCCTCGTATTGCTCGCTACGGAGCTTGGCAAACGACACGATGAAGGATTCGTCTGAACTCGCGGTCGCAGTTGCGTCGTCGAGAATAGCACCCCAATTTCCCGAATTGCCGGCCCTCAGAATTTGCAGAAGCCGCGAAAAATCTCTCTCGCCGGTGTTGTCTTCAGTCTCCTTGGCGCCCGTGTCGGAATATCCTGAAACGGCATCCACATAGAGCCGAACATCCTTGTCGACAGCGCCGAAAATGCCGTCGTCAACGAACTTCTTCAGATGGCCACCGAGCCCCAGTCGAACAAGTTCCATTGCAGCGGCAATATTGATGGTCGACAATTTACGCCGCCCCAAAAATTGATCGATGCCTGCAGACCTGCCTGCTTTCTTTAGGACGTACGCTTCCATGAAGGCCTCATTGCGCCAGCAGGCTTGTCCTTCGAGCACATCGGCACGCTCGACGAGGACGTCAAATCCGAGAATCCTGCAGAGTATCGAAAGCTTTTCAGCGTAGAAGACATCGGCAAAAGTGCGAACCCGCCCGAGCCCAACCGAGCGTGCTTCGTGACTAGCCAAAACATCGAATCGACCGAAAGCCCCATCGAAGTTCTGTACTGTCAACGACGCCGAAGCGGCCCCCAGAAAGTAGGAATTCGTTTGAGTTACCAAGAGTACGTCAGCTCCATGTCGGAGGACGCGCCAGAGTTCCGACAGAGTGTCGCAAACGCTCATGTAGTTCAAAGCATTTATGCAATAAGCTGCGTCGAATTCATTGTCGCGATATGGAAGATTTTCAGCTTTTGCTAAGTCTATGCGTATGCGACCATCGCTGGCGATTTTTGAAAATACGCCCGCGGCCAGCCGTAGACATGTGGGGTGAGCATCGAACCCTTGAACGATTGCATCGGGACGCAGAGTGCTAGCAGCCAACATCCAATCGCCAACGCCGCATCCGACATCGAGAACCTTCGGTCTTTCCTTATAGCCTTCATACCGGACGAGATCTTCCAAAATTCCAGAGCGACTGAGCGTCCGAAGCGCGGACTGTGTGCCGACGCGGAAGCGCGTTCCGAAGAAATTTCGGTCCAAACTTTTGAAACTTTCATCACTCAACGATGAAAGATAATCGTCTGCCGACGCATCCGTTACGATCGACATCGGGCGAGGTGCGAGTTTAGCCTCGACGTTTCGAGAAGGGCTGCGCAAGAACGGATCATTGATCCGGATTGCCTCTTCGAAGGTAAGAAATCTCACCTTCCCCATAAGAAGCCAGTCGAGACAGCGCTCAAACTCTGCAAATCCCGAAGCATTCCAAGCCGTGGGATGAAACTGAATGATCGTCGGCCGATTCGTACTCCTTGATGCCCACCGCAACTTGAATTGATCCAGGTTCGGTTGACGCGTTGCCTCCAGGACATACTCGGGACTCATGAGATTCTTGACCGAGATCGTCGATAGGTTTGTACTTTGCTCCTCAACCATCCATATCCCGACGAAATCGCCGGAGCGCTCTACCGCAGAAATGGTGTCACCATTCGTTCGGTTGTATGGCGCTCCGAAGATTCGTGGTCTAACGCCGAGCTCAGCCTGCAGAATGCTCTGCGCCATCATGATGTCTTTGAATTGTTCATCAGCCGATAGAGTCGTCAGATCACGATGATTGAATGAATGATTCCAGAGTTCGAAATCACTATCGGAAAAAAATCCAGAAATAATGTTCCTCACAGAAGACGGCATCTTTGGTATGTCACGCGCCACACCGCCAGTACTCAAGCAGAGTCCGCGCTCAAAGACGATCGACATCAGTCTCAGAAAATTACGCCCACCCAAAGCTCCCCCTAAGCCCAGGTCATCCGCCTTCAAGATGGCGCAAGGGACATTGGGATCAATGACGTGCATTTCCGTTCCTCACCGATGGGGGCCGTTGTTTTAGTTCGTACGAAGTCTATTTCCCATGAGATACTTATCCCATCGCTCAACTACTCTTGCGAATGCTCCGTCGGTAATGCTAGACAAAGCGGCCAGCAAGGTAATGTGCAGCCTATGATAAGATGCACGTGCTTGGCTCGGGCCTTCGATTGCAGTTGAAAAGTGCGTTAAGTCATAGGTTGATCCATCGCCGATGTCATACATCGGAATGGTTCGCCTGAGTGTCTTGATTCCGGACTCGAAAAGCTCTCTACATGCGGTTGACCCAAATACGGTATAGCCATCATAGAGACCCAAAAGGCAAAACATGAATCCGTTCAATACGAATGACGCGGGAGTTGTCGGGTATTCCTCATAGAAGTCCAATCCGTCAAAGACGGTCCGGCGTACACCGCCATGCTCGACATCGAGCCCGATGATTTCCGCCGACAACTCGACGGAACGACGAATAACATCATGAGAAATCAATTTCTCACGATCAATCGCGCCAACCCAACGTGCGAATACCGATATCATCATACCTTGGCTCAAGGCGCTATACCAACCAGCAGGCATAATCGCCACGCGATCGACAAAGAAGAGGTGGTCGAATGTGAAGGGCCACCCGCCGTCATTGTTCTGCGCCTGAATCGCATAGCGCACGACTTTCGATAAATCGTCGCGCCGATCGGCCAGCTCCAATATGTGTTGGCTGGCTAGCTCCAATCCATAGTGAGCGATCGTTACGGGGTTATAGTGCTCGCCGCCACCTTGAGAATTCTTTGGAATACCATGATCGTCAATGGTTACTATTGCCCAATTTGGAACTCGAAGCTTATGAAAATTCAAATATGCTCCAGTGGAATTGTAGCCTTCGAGTATAGGGCTATCATGTCGCCCATCGATGTACTCGGCACTCATAGGTGTAATAAATCTGTCCATAGCCGTAACTGACCGTGTTTGACCGCGTCCCGACAAGTGGCATGCAGCGCAAGCCGGCGTCAATGTGGTTCGGCCTGCTGTCGGCCGGGTGCCGGTGCTGTGTGGCCGCTGCCGGCGTCACCCGCGCCGAGTTTTGGTGTCGTGAAGGATCCGGCGGCATGCCCGCAGTCAGATCTGAACTTGACGTCCAAGCGACACTTCAAGATCTCTCATTGTCTGGCGGATCGCATCCAAAGTGAATTGCTTCGTTGCGACTACATGCCCATCGCCTGTAGGACCTCTATTGGCAAAGAGTTCCATTCTGAATCGACGATGCGCAAGCGAGGTATGCGTATCGTGCATGGCGCTCAAAGATTCCAGGAGTGGATATATGTGATTTTTCATATGTATATTGTCGTTCACATTTTGTAGTATCGTAATGTTCGGAATGCTCTTGCGTTGAGTGAGCCGAGCAATGATATTCATTCTATATTCGAATTTTTCTTTAGCAATATCCATGGTGGGGCACTTTAATGAGTGCTTTAAGAGCTCATCGGTAACGCTCTTTACGTGGTATTTTGTCATATTTATTTGTGGTATTTCGGCAATGGCATTTGCATTTAACTCGTCCGCCATGACAATTGATGAAAATCCACCTGCGGACGAGCCATAGAAATAAATCAACTCCGTAGGAATGTCGCAAAGTGACGCGATGTTTGCGATGATTTGAGCGGCTGTCTCTGCATAAAAATGTTCCGGTTCCCCTTGGAACCACCCGCCGAGAAGCGTTTCACTCAGATGCAATGTTGGATCGCTGAGCCAAATGCAGGTAGCATTTGGAAAATCGTCAGACCACGTCCAGCGATGGTAAATCGGCAATGTCAGTCCGTCGCGGTTACTTATAGCTGATTGACCGAAAACTAATATTCTTTTGGCATGGCGGCGCCATTTGACCAAAATTGGAAAACAAGCGCCGCCTTCTGTGACGAATAATTCTGTGAATGCGTCGTCATTGAAAGATATGTTCGCCAAATCCTTTCCTGTTTCAATCTTTTGCGATCCGGCAGGACGAAGGCGATGTGCGATGGTGTCTATGACTGGCTTGCTCATTGTGATTGGCGTTGCTCCGAGAAAAAAAAGGCGTTCGCGGATTCATGTCGCACTTTCTGGCGACATGCAAATTCCTTTCGATCTGTAGACGCGTTGACCGCTTTCAAATAATTTTCTGTGTAAGTGACACAATCATGTTCTGGGTTGTTGTATCAAATGTCAATGATGTAGTCATATTTATTGTGTGCAATTCGAACGATCCGCGGACGAGGTCGGTCGACAGGTCGGATCGTACGGATAGCAGGCCCTCCGCCCAGACGAAGAGGGTGGCGAAGTGCGTTTCTCGCCCCGGCGTGGCCGGCACGGCGAGGCTGGTCGCGGGGACCATATTGTTCGGCGCATCGGAAAGCCAACCGTTCAACTCGGGATCAGTGTCGCCGAAATGGAGGCGAGGGCGGCGGTGCCGTTCGGCCATGCAGTCGATCACGGCCAGCGTCGGTCCGGTGCCGGCATCGGATGGCCGCCGACCGATCACATTGCCATCGGCAAGGTCGAGGCGCCAACCCGGTGCAAACTTGAACCACTGGATCGCGGAGTGCTCCACGCGGCTTTCCAGTCTGTCGATCACCAACAGCGCCAGACCAGGGACCATGATCAGGGTTCGACGCTGCCGTGGTCCCTGCTCGCGCGCGAGATCCGATCGCATAACGGCCACTCCGGCGACATTCTTGGCGTCGACCAGCGCGCTGCCGAAGCGATGGCGCGGTCCGCGACGATCACTGCGCCCGTCGATCTCGACGCAGTTGTGGGCACGCGTTTCTTCGACATAGATCCGCCGAGGATCGGAAAAGCGGAAGCCGGCGCGATGCAGGTCTGATCGAGGCGGAGTCCGCGCTCCGTAGCCCCATCGCCCTGGGTCGGTGAGGATCTCGCATCCTCGATCGTACCAGACGAAGGCGAGGTGGTCGGCCTGCTTGTGAATCTCGGAATGGTAGCCGCACGTCTGTGCCAAATAGGCGGTCGTCTGCGGTCCCTGAGGTAGGCCGGGGGGCGTCATTCGAGCAAAGGCCCATCCCTCCCGCAAGTATGCACGAACTCCCTCGGGACGCGGCGTGCCGACTTTGCCTCCGGTCAGAACATGGCGCAATCCGGGGTCGCTCAACGCTTCGGTCTTCGCCGGTGTCCAGCGCATCGGCCGCGGATCGCCGTCTCCGATGGGGACGAGGTTGCCGTCGGGTGCGATCATGTCTGCGAGCACGTCTTGCATGGCGGCGATCAATCGGCGCTGCTCGGGAGCGCGGATGAGCCCGCTGCCGGCGGCGCCGACCAGAGTGCCCATCACCATGTATTGATAGGCTGGCGTATGCTCCTTGTGGACGCCGGATGGAAATACTTGCGTTCGCAACAGACGCGACAGACGTCTCTCCGCGAGACGAACCCAGCGTCCGTGATGGAGGTCTGCCTCCAGGCGTCTCGCCGCCGCGAGCTGCCCGAGAACCTGATAGAGCCCGTGGTTGGACTGCGTGTTGAAATGCCTCGGGTGGGCGAGCAGTCGGTGATGGAACTCGACGGCGGTGATGTATGTGCCGATCGTTCCGGACGTTCGACCGCCCCGTCGTGCGATCATGTCGAGCACGTAGGCGAGGACGTGGAGCCGACGACCGGTCACCATGTCGTTCCATGTGGAGGTGTCGCGCGATCGGGCGATCGTGGCGATGGTTCTTCGCGTCGGCGTCTCTTTGACAATGGGGTGGCTCTCGATCCAATCGGTCGCGAAGTCGACGATCGCCTCGAAGAGCACGTCGTCCCGGGAGGTCTCCCAGGCGGGAATCAGGATCGTCATCGGTTCGAGCCCGGCGAGGCTCAAGTCGAAGGAGCCGCGCGCTCCGGTCCAGGGGATCGGCGGGCGAAGTGTCTCCAGCCGGTGCCCCCAACGGGCCCAGCCGCCATCGATCATGGCTCGAGCCTCGCGAACGAGGCCCTCGTCGCGGATCCGCGGCGATGCGCCGAAGTCTTCGAACGGAGTCGGGTGGTCCGGAGCGCGTTTCGCGAGCGCCAGAATTCGCCGATCGATCGGGCTGCCGAACAGGGCGCGTATCAGAAGACGCATCATCGCTGCATTCCGCGCCTGACGGCACGCACGAGCCTCCCCAAGGGCGAAGTATCCACCGCCAGTTCTCCATCGGGTGCAACGCGATCGCAATCGAGAAGGTCGAGGGAGAGCGTCGGCGTCGCGCGTGCCCATGACCGACCGGTGACCGTTGCGATTTCGGCGATCGTCGAGATGCGGCAATGTTGCTTCGCCTTCGCCAGGAATCCATCCAGCCGGTCCGCTGCCGCTTCGTCGGGGCCGACGAACCACCCGCTCTCGCGATCGAACCGCAGAAGGCTCCACGAGTGGAGCACGAGGACGGCGATCGCCTCGTCGCCCTGCTCGCGCCAGAAGGCATCGAGCCACTTCATCATGCGTTCGACGGTCCCGAGGCGCCCGTTCGAGAAATTGAAGTCGATCGGTCTGGCCGTGACGAATTCCGCGAGGCAGGACACCGGGACCTCGATGCAGCCGTTCGACCAGCGAAACTGCGGCAGATTCGGCAGTTTGGCGGGCTGGGTCCGGCGCATGACGTTGACGGACGAGTCGATCGTCACGCCATGGGCCATCATCGCGTCGAGCACCGCGCGGTTGAAGCGGTAGCCGCCGCCGCGAAACGCGACCGGGGCCTTGCCGAGTGCCGCGCCATGGGCCTCGACGAGGAAGTCGAAGAGCGCGCCCGCAAGGGCGGGGGACACGCGATCGAGCCCGAACTGGCGTTCGATGCCGGGCGTCCGCCAGAAATCGGCCGGCATGAAGTCGAGATGGGCGTGGAGCTGGACGTCGTGCCCTCGGCGATCGATCTCGCGCGCGACATCGGTGACGGCGCCGCCCCAGAGGCAGATTTCGCACCAGTCGAGGAACATCGTGAGTCCGACGCCGTGGGCGTCGGCGATGTCCATCATGCGCCCGATGCCCCATTCGCCGTTCTGCGGCCACCGGCCCAGGATCAGGCGTTCGAACGGGTCGGTTTCGGCGCGACGCGGTTGGGCTTCGACGTCGACGGTGATAACCAGGCGCCGGCCGGACGTGGTACTGGCTCTCGATGCCCTCAGGTGACGTGCTCCTTGACCGTCAGATAGGCGAGCAGGAAGACCGCCCAGGCGATGAAGCTGAAGAGGGCGATCGTCAGGATCATCATGAGGCGCCGGGGATGGGAGGGATCCTCGGGCAGTTGAGGCTGGACGAAGACCGAGAGGTAGCGCTGTGTGCGGACCGCGTCGGAACGGGCATGCTCGAGCGACGTCAGAGCCAGCGTGTAGGCCTTCTCGGAGAATTGTCGCTCGAGTTCGAGCTGCTCGAATTCGCCGATGAGCTGCGACGACAATTCGGGTGTCCGCGTGTCCGCCCCCGACTTGCCGACGTCCGATCGGGTCTGCCGCATCTGTTCCTCGATGGCCGCGATGCGTTGCTCGAGGTTGACGATGGGCGGTGCATTGGGGGCCATGTTCTTGACGAGAATGGAGAGCTGGGCACGCAGCCGCACCAGTTCCTCGTTGAGCTTGCCCATCACCTGGAGGCTGGCCTCGGCACCCTTGGCCGGGTCGATCACGCCGGTGCGGTCGCGAAACTTCTTGAGCGTTCCGATCGCCGTCGCCATGCGGATTTCGGCGCGCCTGACGTCGCCCTCGGCAAAGGCGAGCGCTTCGTCGCGCGCCTTGCGCGACAGGTCGTTGACCAGCACTTCCGACAGTTCGAGAGCGGCCCTGGCCACGTCGAGGGCGTCTTGGCGATCGAAGGCGCGCACCGACGCGGCGACGATGCTCGACTGCGGGTCGAAGTGAACGTCGATGCGCTTCTTCCAATAGTCGACGACATCTTCGCTCGGCGCCTCGAAGCCGAGGCGCGAGAAGAAGTCGACGCCGTCGCGATTGTAGATCGCGCGGAGGTCCACCTTCTTGCCGACGTCTTCCACGAACTGCCGCGAACGCAGATACTCGACCATGATGTAGCTGTCGGAGCCGACCTGCGTCGTTCCGCCACCCAGCGTGCCGAGACTGATACCGACATCGGGGATGGCCGGGCGATCGTTCGATCGGATGGCCAGCTGGAAGGCGGAGCTGTATTGATCCGACGCGATGAGGCCGAAATAGAGCGAGCCGATCGCCGACGGCAGCGCGACCAGCGCCAATGCCGACGTCCGAACGAAGCTGCTACGCTTCTTCTTCGACGGTACCGGTGCAGGCTGGAAACGCTCCGGCCTGATGATGGCGGCCCGCGATGGCTCGCTCTCCGGTCTCTTGATGGGGTCCCTGCGTCCGAACATGCGTCCGAACATGCCGGATATCGGCCTGCTGAGTGGGGGCATGTCGTTCCTCAAGTGGCCGGCAGAGCGCGGAGATGCTCATTGTAGGCGGCGATCGCTTCGTCGACATCATCATACAGAGTCAGGGCGCCGCCGAAAAGCACCCCACCCATGTCGCAGTACTCCCGCACTGTCGAGTCGGCATGCGAAATCAGTATGACCTTGGACCGCTCACGCTTCTTGGCGAACTCGCGAGAACAGCGCTCCTGAAAGCGAGCGTCGCCGACGGCGGTGATTTCGTCGACGAGATAGCAGTCGAATTCGACCGCCATGCTGACGGCGAAGGCGAGGCGCGAGCGCATGCCGGAAGAATAGGTCTTCACCGGCATGCCGAGGTAGGCACCGAGCTCGGTGAATTCCTTGATGAATTCGATGATCTCGTCATAGGGTCTGTCATAGATGCGGCAGATGAAGCGAAGGTTCTCGATCCCCGTCAGGCTACCGTGGAAGGCACCCGAGAAGCCGAGGGGCCAGGACACGCTGACGTCGCGATGAATGACTCCGGAGTCGGGTAGTTCGGTGCCGGCGAGCATGCGCATCAGCGTCGACTTGCCGGCGCCGTTGACGCCGAGGAGGCCGATGTTGCGCCAGGGGAGCGTGAAACTGGCGTTGCGCAGGATGACCTTGCGCGTGTCGCCGGCCTTGTAGCTCTTGTAGACGTTCTGGAAGCGGATCATTGCTCGATCGAAATCTTGCGCCGGAATGCGCGTTCGAGCGCTAGGCCGGTGAACAGCGCGACGAGGGTGCAGGCGTAGACGTAGTCGGGTGACAGGAAGCGGGTCTCGAATTGCGAGAACGTCGCCTCACGCATCCAGCTCAACAAGTGGGCCGTCGGAAATACCCAGATGACGTCCTGGGCAAATTTAGGCATGGTCTCGGGCAGGAAGAACACGCCGGAAATCATGTATACGACACGATTGTACCATGGAACCAATTTCCCCCAAGAGTGAAATATGCAAGCCATGACCGCGTTGATCGACCCCATGCCGAAGGCATAGAGCCAGAGCGTGCCGATGACCGCCAAGACCTCGAGTGGGTGTGCGGGCCAGAACTGCAGATCAATGACGAAGAAGATGGCGCTGGCGAGGAAATAGAGCGCGAAGAAACTTGCCAGTTCCAAGATTGCCCGCGCCAGTATCACGTCGTAATTGTGGACGATCGGAAATTGAAGCAGAGCCCTGTTGGCGGTGATCGCGTGGGTCAACTGGTTGGTGACGTCTCGATAGAGCAGGATCGGCAACACGCCGGAGACGAGGAATTCCACCGGACTGGCGGCGATCGGCGGGTGATGGCCCATCAGATGGAAGAGCCCTGCCCAGGTGGCGATCATGAAGCCGGGATCGAGGATCGCCCACGAATAGCCGAGGATCGAACTTCCGAAACGCGTCCGCGTCTCGCGCAGGAACAGGGCGATGATCACGCGACCCTGAGTCGCGAGGATCTCGGAGAGGGTCGACGGCGGCTTTGCCGGTATGACGACGTTGGGTATAGTCGAGTCCGACACCCGGAGGCCCTCCGGTCGAGACCGTGCGAACGCCACGTCCGCACCTCGGTCGACCCGCAAACTACCCGAGCGACGTCGCGATTTCCACTCGCGCTCGCCTCGGTTCCAACGAGGAACACTCGGCCGATATGACCATGCAAGGCGGAAGCCCACATTCCTTCGGATCGCACGTCCCAGCGCCGGGGACCCGTCTCGCTGCGCATCCCTGGTCGGCGCGCGAGCTCTCCCGGCTCGCCGACGCTCTGGGCGCCGCCTCGTTCGGTCTGACCCTGCCGGGCCTCGATCGCGGCGCCGAGGTCGTCCTCGGCTGGGGCGACAAGCCGTCGGCGCGGCGTACGCGTGCCTTCGCGGCCCGACGCGGGCTGGTTCATCTCACGGTCGAGGACGGCTTCCTTCGGTCGGTCGGTCTGGGCAAGAGACGGGTTCCGTCGCTCTCCCGTCTCATCGACGATCTGGGACCGCACTACGATGCGCGCCGTGCGAGCCGACTGGAACGCCTGATTCTTGAGACGGAACTCGACGCGACGATGCGTGATCGGGCGGCGGCTTTCCGCTCCTTCGTGGTGTGCCACGGGCTCGACAAATACAATCTGCCGATCGCTCGTGCTACATCGCCGCTGCCTCGAAAGACGGGGCGGCGCATCCTTCTCGTCGATCAGACGGCGGGGGACCTGGCGATCGCCGGTGCCTTCGCCGGTCCCGACACGTTCGCCGCCATGGTCGCGGCGGCTCGCGCCGACGTCGGCGACGGCGAACTCTGGATCAGACCGCACCCCGACGTGACGGCGGGGTTGGCGCGCAGCGCGGTCGGTGCGGCGGGCGACGGCATCGCGACGGCACCCGCGGAATTGACGCTCGAGAATCTCGTCGATGCGGTGGACGCGGTCTACACCGTCTCCAGTCAGTTCGGCTTCGACGCACTGCTGCGCGGGGTTCCGGTCGCCACGTTCGGTGTACCGTTCTTTGCCGGATGGGGCCCGACCGACGATCGAGCAAGAGGCGAGGCCGCGGAGGCTGCGCTCGCGCGACGGGGGGGAGGCCGCGATCTCGATGCCCTCGTCCATGCCGCTCTCCTCGCCTATCCGGTCTATCTCGATCCACTGGCCGGGCGGCTGTTGTCGCCGGAAACCGCGGTGGAACGCCTCAGGATCTGGCGCGATCAGGCGCGACGCTTCGGCGCGGCGACGACCTGTGTCGGCTTCTCCGCCTGGAAGCGACCGCATGTCGCGACCTATCTGAAGGCCGTGGGCGAAGTGCCGCGTTTCGGTGGCGAGGCGTCGGCGATCGAGCGGGCTCGGCCGGGAACGTCGGTCGCGGTCTGGGGATTGAAAGCGGGCGAGGATGCCGAGGCGGCCGTTCGGGCGCGCGGTGGCGGTTTTCTCCGGGTCGAGGACGGGTTTGTCCGGTCGGTCGGCCTCGGATCCGACTTCACGTTTCCTCTGTCGCTCTGTTTCGACGGGCGAGCGATCTACTACGATGCGCGCCGTACGAGCGACCTTGAGGCTGCGCTCGCGACAGGTCCGGTCGGTCCCGGCGAACGGGCGCGGGCCGCCGATCTTCGGCGCCGTCTGGTGACGCTGAACGTCACGAAATACAACCTCGCGGGTCCGTCTCCGGATGGTCTGGAGCGCATGGCCGACGGACGACGGACCGTCTTCGTGCCGGGACAGGTGCCCGACGATCATTCGATCCGGATCGGTCGTGTCCTTCCGGTCGGCAATCTCGATCTCGTCCGACGCGTCCGGGCCGAAAACCCGGATGCCTTCGTGATCTTCAAGGAACACCCGGAGCTGGTGACCGGCAATCGGCCGGGCCTGACCGATCCGTCCGCCTTCGAAGGCGTCGCCGATCTGGTCCTGTACGACGGCGACACCGCGCATTGGATGACGGCCTGCGATGCGGTCCACGTCATGACGTCGCTCGCCGGCTTCGAAGCGCTCCTGAGGGGCAAGCCGGTGACCTGTTGGGGAGCGCCCTTCTATTCGGGCTGGGGGTTGACCGACGATCGGGTCGACACCGGTCGGCGCGGTGTCCGCCTCGAACTCGACGACTTGGTCTGGCACGTTCTTTTCGCCTATGCGCTCTATCGCCTTCCGGATTCGCACTTACCCGCGACGCCGGAAGAGGTGCTGGACGAAATCGAGCGGTTGCGTAATACCGATCGCGGGGCGTCGACCGGCCCGATGCGTTCACTGAAGCGTTCGCTGGACTATGTCGCCGGACAGATCCGCGGATGGGCGGGTCTGTGACGTTCGTCATCGGCAGGCGCCGTCTCGGCGACCTCCGTCCACGAGGACCACGGTCTTGCGCAAGTCCCGCGCCGCGCCCGATGCGCCCTTCGCCAAGCTCAAGATCGCGCTCGTCGCCGACACCCTGACGGCCGCCTGTCTTGCGCCGGAATGCCGAGTTCGCCAGATAGGGCCGATCGACGGGCCCTTCGTCCTGCGCTGGTGGCGCCCCGACGTGCTGCTGGTCGAATCCGCCTGGACCGGCTTCCGCAACGCCTGGAAATATCGGGTCGCCGCCTACCCCGACATGCCGAAGCGGAACAACCGTCGCCTCGAAGCTCTCGTCCTCCTGGCGCGGGGTCTCGGTATTCCGAACGTCTTCTGGAACAAGGAGGACGGCGTCCACTTCGATCGCTTCAAAGATTCGGCCCGCTTCTTCGACGTGATCCTGACGGTCGATTCCAACTGCGTCGCGCGCTATCGCGACCTGACCGGCGGCAGTGCCCGCGTCGACACGATGATGTTCGCGGTGCAGCCCCGGTTCCACCATTTCACGGGACACGACTTCTCCGATCCCACCTGCAACTTCGTGGGCAGCTATTCTCGCCACGTCCATCCCGAGCGCCGGCAATGGCAGGACGCGGTCTTCTCGGCCGCGATCGCCTCCGGGCTGGGGTTGACGGTCTACGACCGCAATTCCGGGCGCGCCAACGACGTCTATCGCCTCCCGTTCGCAGAGGGCGTGACGGTTCGCCCCTCGGTGGGCAATGCCGAGACGGCGGCCGTATACCGCCGCCACCGGGTCTCGCTCAACGTCAACACGATCGTCGATTCGCCGACCATGTTCTCGCGCCGGTTGATCGAGATTCTCGCCAGCGGCGGCGTCGCGTTGACCTCGCCCTCGCTGGCGGTGGACACGCTGTTTCGCGACTATTGCCATGTCGCGGCCTCGGGCGAGGAGGCGAGCGAACTGCTCGCCCGCTTCTCCGAGGGGGTCGGCGCCGCCGATCGGGAGCGGGCGCGCGCGGCGGCCGATCACGTCGCGAGCCGTCACACCTGGGCTCGACGCCTCGAGCAGATCTGCGCCGTCGCCGGTCTGTGACGGCCGTCGTCCGGCCGTTCCGGGGTCAGGGCAGCGGCGACATGTCGTCGTCGAGGAAGTACCAGTTCGGCAGCGCCGCGGAAATGATCGGTTCGATCTTCGCGTTGAGGAAGGCGACGTCGGCGAGCAGGTCGGGGGTGTCGGTCTCCGGCAGGGGGAAGGGCTCCTCGAAGACCAGACGGTAACGGCATCCCCGCAGCCGGGTCGAATGGCAGATGCCGATCAGCGCTCCGGACTTGCGGGCCAGACGCGCCGCCACGGCGATATTGCCGGCGTCGTGCGGCGGGCGTCCGAACAGGGGGCCCATCAGGCGGCCGTCGCGGGCCTCGTCGGGGAAGATCGCAACCACCTCGTTGCGCAACAGCGCACGCAGCCCGTCGCGGGCGCCGCGCGGATCGGGCGACAGGAGACGGACGCCGAGACGCGCGCGCGTCGCCTCCGCCACCCGGCGCTCGAACGCGTCGGCCGGCGGTGCGTAGAAGGACGTCAGCGGAATGCCGGCGGCGGCATAGGCGATCGGGAAGGTCTCCCAGTTGCCGGTGTGCAGGCCGAGGGCCAGGAGCGGTCGGTGGCCGGCAATCTCGCGATAGCGCTCGACCCCGACGATCTCGAGCCGACCTTCGGGCAGAAGGCGGTGCAGCACCGCATATTCCGCCATCAGGCGGCCGATGCCGTCGCAATAGGTGTCGACCATGGCGTCGAGTTCGGCATCGGTCGCCTCCGGGCGATGGAAGGCGAGATTGCGTCGTGCCCGCGCCATCGCCTTCTGCCGGGTGCGGCGCACGTTCCAACGCACCAGCGTGCCGCCGATCGCCGAGCCCCAGTCGAGCGGCAGCCGGGCGAAGAGGCGGAGCAGCGCGCCCTGGATCGCGGACTCGAGGCGGGATTTGTCGGTCGTCATGCGGCGGCGGCCTCCGACGAGGCGCGCGGCACGGCGGTGACGGGGATGCCGTCGAGCGGCCGCATGGTCAGTCGGCACACCGGGTGGGCGCGGAACTCGGGCGGCGGGGCGATGCGGAAGCGCTGCAGCAGCGTCGCCAGACACAGGACGGCCTCGACATGGCCGAAGTTCATCCCCGGACAGACGCGTGGCCCGACCGCGAAGGGGAAATAGACGAAGGGGTTCACCTGCGCGTCGCCGAGGAAGCGCGCGGGGTCGAAATGATTCGGCCGCTCCCACTGATCGCGGGCGCGATGGGTGAGCCAGGGCGCGATCATCACCAGATCGCCGGCGGCGACGCGGTGGCCGGCGATCTCGTCGGCCTCGCGCGCCTGACGCGGCATCAGCGGAACCGGCGGGTAGAGACGCAGCGTCTCGTCGATGGTGGCGCGGCACCACGGCAGAGCCTCGATGTCGCCGACCGTCGGCGCGCGGTCCGGGCAGACGCGGGCGAGTTCCTCGAGGATGGCGGCCTCGACGTGCGGCGACCGGGCGACGCAGTAGAGCGCCCAGGTCAGTGTGGTGGCGGTCGTCTCGTGGCCGGCCATGAAGATGGTGGCGGCCTCGTTGCGCAGCGCGGCCATGTCGAGGCCGAGCTCGGGATTGCGGCGGGCCCGACGGACGAGGAGGTCGATCATCGAGCCCTCGTCGCCGCCGCCGGCCAGATGGCGCTCGATCACCTCCTCGACGACGCCGTGGACCATGGCGACGGCGCGGCGACGGCGCGGGCCAGCGATCAGCGGCCAGCCTTCGTCCCAGCCGAAGAAATAGCCGAGGTTGAAACTGTCGACGAGGCGCTGATAGCCGGTGAAGCCGTCGATGACGCGGCGGGCGGCGTCCGGGCCGAGGCCGTTGCCGAAGACCGTGCGCGAGATGATCTCGGCGGTCAGTTCGGCCATGGCGGCGGTCAGTTCGAAGCGATGGTCGGGGCCGCGGGCCGCCCAGCCGTCGGCCATCGACTGCGCGACCTCTTCCATGGTGCGGCCGAAAACCGGTACGCGGTTCTTGTGGACGATGTCGGAGACCAGCGGGCGGCGGCGCTTCCAGGTATCGCCGTCGGAGATGAAGAGGCCGTCGCCGAGCAGGATCTCGAGTGCACGACGCATCTGCGGGCTCTTGCGCTCGAACACCGCCGCCTTGGTGACGAGGACGTATTTGATCCACTCCGGCGCGTTCACCACCACCACCCGGCGACGCAGGATGTCGAAGGTGAAGACCTCCGAGAGATAGCTGTCCTCGCTCCAGTTGCCGATCAGCGAGTAACGGGCGCCGAGGAACTTCTCGAGGATGGGCGGCTCGCTCGCCAGCGGTTCGGGGTGGGGAGCCACGAACCACCCGTCGCCGCTCTCCTCGACGATGCGTGGCGGCTGGAAGCGAAAGGGGTTCATCAGCGGCTCCGGGTCCTCGGGGTCTGGGCCATCCGCCTCCTCCGGAGAGCCCGCGAGTCGTCTCGCGACGCCGTCCATATCGAAGGGCGGTCGGAGGGCTGTCAAGGCGAGGCGCCGCGACCTCTGGTCGCCGGGTCGATCGCCGCGACAGCGGTGAAAGCGGGCTCGCGGCCCGCGACGAGCGGGATTATTGTCGGGATCGGTGCGGGTCGGTGGGCGAAGGATCTCAGATCGGACCCGACGATCGCGCCGTGGCATTGGGCCGAAGGGTGCGTCAATGCAACCAAAGGTGTGTATTCCGCGACGGACTGAACATGATGACGACGGGCGAGGACCTCCTTCCGCGTATCGCCGCCGGCGACTAGAGCGGTTTCCGATCAGGTTGCATCGTAACCGGCGTTGGCGAAGAAGTTGGC
>ERZ1645187.2446-NODE-2446-length-16300-cov-43.823946_pt1 | contig 16300 bp, 11 predicted proteins | sample MGYA00575352_ERZ1645187 | MGnify/ENA primary metagenome ERZ1645187 (study PRJEB40837, sample SAMN11349314) | freshwater sediment metagenome | isolation source: river sediment | host: Sediment | place: India: Wazaribad , New Delhi | collected 2017-02-21 ... | reverse complement strand
TGCTCGCCTACATGGACTTCCCACGCGAGCATTGGGCCCAGATCGCCTCGACCAATCCGATCGAACGGCTGAACGGCGAGGTGAAGCGTCGCTCCGACGTCGTCGGCATCTTCCCCAACGAAAAGGCCGTCGTCCGGCTGGTCGGCGCGCTGATGCTCGAGCAGAACGACGAGTGGGCGGTGTGCCGTCGCTAGTCACCCGTGAAGAACGGCGAAACCGTTGACGTAGCGTGGTGTTTTTGCTCCTGAGCGTATTCGCGATTGCCGGGTTTCGATGAGTTCGGTTCGAAAACCTTGCAATTTCGCGCGCCCGCCCGCGAGAGGGGTTCCGATCCGGCGCCGGTCGTGATTCCATTCGGTCGTTGCCGTTTCGAGACCCCGACCATGCGCCCCAAGCAGCCCAAGCCCACCGATGCCGACCTCTTCCGGATGCGCTTCGACAATCTCCTCGACCAGCGCCACGAACTGGTCCGCCTCGGCGCGCTGATCGACTGGAACCGCTTCGACGAGGCCTTCGGGCCGCTCTATCGCGACAAGATCGGTCGCCCCGGGCTGCCGACCCGGCTGATGGCCGGTCTGCATCTGCTGAAGCACATGAAGGGGCTCTCGGACGAACAGGTCTGCGCCCAGTGGGTGGAGAACCCCTACTTCCAGGCCTTCTGCGGCGAGGAGCACTTCCGCCACACCCTGCCGCTCGATCGCTCGTCGATGACGCGTTGGCGCAAGCGCATCGGCGCGGAGAAGTTGGAGATCCTACTGGCCGAGACCATCGCCGTGGCGGTGAAGACCAAGGCGGTGAGCGAGCGCGAGATCGAGCGCGTCACCGTCGACACCACGGTGGCGACCAAGGCGGTCGCCCATCCCACCGACAGTCACCTCATGCTGCGCGCCATCGAGTGGCTGAACCGGGCCGCCGACGAGGTCGGCGTGAAGCTGCGCCAGTCCTACCTGCGGCTCGGCCGTCACGCCCGCCGCGAGGTCGCCCGTCTCCTCCACACCGGTGGGCACAAGCAGGCAATGCGCCACCTTCGCAAGATGCGGACTTGGGTCGGCCGTCTGCTGCGGGACCTCGACCGGAAGACCAAGGGTACTTCGGCGGCCGAACACCCCTTCCTGGTGACGGCGATGGAGCGCGTCGGCCGGCTGCATCGTCAGAAGCCGACCGACAAGCAGAAGCTCTACGCGCTCCATGCTCCCGAGGTGGAGTGCATCGGCAAGGGCAAGGCCCGGGTCAAATACGAGTTCGGGGTGAAGTGCACGATCGCCGTGACCAACGCGCGCGCCGCCGGCGGCCAGTTCGTGCTCGGCGCGAAGACCATCCCCGGCACGCCGTGGGACGGCAACACGCTGGCCGCTCAGATCGATCAGGTCGAGGCGCTCACCGGTCGCCGTGTCCGGCGCGCCTACGTCGACCGGGGTTACCGCGGACACAAGCTCGTGCGCGAGGGGCTGGACGTCTTCGTCACCCACACCCGTGGCATCGCCTCGCCGACGATCCGACGAGAGTTGCGGCGGCGCAGCGCCATCGAGCCGGTCATCGGGCACCTGAAGGCGGACGGACTGCTCGAACGGAACCACTTGGCGGGTGAGATCGGCGACGCGATCAACGCGGTCCTCGCCGCCGCCGGCCACAACCTCCGCCTTCTCGCCGCATGGCTGAGGAAGCTTCTTTGTGCCCTCGTCGCCTTGCTCTTCGCGGTCACCGCTCCGCTACAAAGCGAGCGTCACGCCGCCGCATGAACGCCGATCGCGCTCAGACGGCCTTCTTCACGGATGACTAGCAGAGCCTTCAGCATCCGCGCTCCCGCGAACGGGAAATCGAGATGCAGTTCGTCGAGCCGACGCATCAAATCCAGATCGGCAGCCGAAACCGGTCGCGGTTTATAGTAGACCGTCGATCGGGCGAGATTGAGGACTTTCGCTTGCCGAGTGATCGGTAGGTCGTGATCCCGATCGATCATCGCTTTGCGCTCAGAAGGCCGGCCTTGCTGAGCGCTCCTGACAAAAATGTATGACCTGCCCCGCCCGGGCAAGGCACTCGGTCGTTCTGACGACGGCAGTCCGCCTAAATGTATCCGGCCTCTCGCGAGCGAGCTGCTGTTGCAGCCAGGCCATGATGAGATGCGCGCGCCACGTTCCCACATAATCGTTCGTGCAGGAGCACGTTTTTTAGCCAGGGCTTACGCGGCGCCGATCGACTGTTTCGTCATCACTTCCTCGAGCCTCGCTTTCTGCTCCGCCGCCGTCGTCAGACGACAGCGGGATCTCTGCGCTCGTAGAGAGCGCCGGGTTTGGTCACGATCACCCATGTGATCCTGGCGATCTTCGCCGCAAGCGCGACGACGACCTTGTTCACGTGCATTCTTGCCTCGAGTGCCGCCATCCAGTTGCCGAGCCGATCCCTCGTTCGGTTCAAGTGTGCCACGCAGGAACGGGCGCCGTGGATCAGGAGGCGACGAACATATCGGTTTCCACGCTTACTGATCCCGAGGAGGGTCGTCTTCCCTCCGGTCGAGTATTCTCGGGGAACGAGGCCGAGCCACGCTGCCAGATCTCGCGCTCGACGGAATTGGTGGCCATCGCCGATGGCCGCGAGCAGCGCCGTAGCAGCGAGAGGTCCGATGCCGGGAATGGTCATCAGCCGTCTGGCCCGTTCATCGCCGGCCGCGAGCGTTTCCACTTCACGGGTGATCCGGTCGATCCGTTGGTCGAGCCGGCTCAAGTCGTCGAAGAGATCCTTCAACATCCTCCGCATGGCTGGAGTGAGGTCATTCGTCTCGTCTGCGACCATATCAGGCAATGCCTTCCGGAAGAACTCCGAACCTTGCCGTATCGCTAAGCCGTATTCCAGGCAGAATGCGCGCATTTGATTGATAAGCCTGGTTCGGCTCGAGATCAACTGATCACGAACGCGATGAAGCGCCTGAAGATCAACCTGATCAGGGGTCCGAATCTGCGTGAACCGCATCGTCGGCCGCGTCACCGCCTCGGCAATCGCCTCCGCGTCGATCGTGTCGTTCTTCTTTGACTTCACGTACGGTTTGACGAACTGGGCGGGGATGATCCGGACTCGATGACCCATCGCGAGCAGCTTGCGCGCCAGCCATTGCGAACCAGGGCAGGCTTCCATACCGACAATGGCTCGAGGTGCGCGTTCGAAAAAGTCGAGCAACGCATCCCGCCTGAACTTCGCCCGCCGAACGACGGCCCCGTGATCATCGAGGCTCACTACGTGGAAGATGTTCTTGCCGAGATCGACACCGTGGACGGCGGCTTCGGCGGAGGTATCACGAGTCATGGTCAGTCCCTCCTGTTCAGGCGCCACAAGGATGCGGCGGGAGGGCGGGGCAGGTCATCCCATTAATCGTTCTCCAGCGTAAGCTCTCCGATCTTCGCGTGCAACGCCTTCAAATCAACGGGCGTGGCTGTGGGCGCGGCCTTCTCGCCGCCGAACACGCCGGCCGCGCCGTCCAGGAGCTGGTTCTTCCACGTCGTGATCTGGTTCGGATGCACGTCGTACTGCTGCGCCAACTCCGCCAGCGTCTTCTCGCCCTTCACGGCGGCCAATGCCACCTTCGCCTTGAACGCCGGAGAATGCGTCCGGCGGCTCCGTCTGGTCATCGAATGCTCCTGAACTGCGGCGATATCCTCGCCGCTCTCAGGCGCGAAATCCACTCATGCGACCGTCCGAATTTGCGGAACCACCTCTGCACTCGCCCTCCGACGGCGACACGGCCGCACCTTCCATATAAGATGGCGGCTCATCCGCGATCGATCGACGTCGCGGAGGTCGGAGACTGACAGTGGCCTACGAAGATTTCTTGGCAGAATTTGCGGCGACGCAAGGCGTCGGAACCAAGGAAGACCTCCTTTCCAAGCATGCGGAGCGGTATTCGTTTCAGATTAACAGCCGCGAACGCGCCAAGAAGCTGATCGAACTTCTCGGCGAACGGGCCGGCATCGGCCCGTCGGGGCTACGCATTCTCGACATCGGATGTGCCTACGGCTCCTTCACGATCGAATTCGCCAAGCGCGGTGCCGATGTCGTCGGAGTGGATGTTTCTGACAAGTGGCTGCGCCTGGCGGGCGCCAATGCGCGCAACGAGGTCGAGGCGACATTCGTCAAATGCGATGCCTCCACGCGCAAGGCAATCGAAATTCTCTCCAAGAGCGGTCCATTCGACCTCTTCATCGTCAATGATGTATTCGAGCACATTTACGATACGGTCGGCCTGATCAAAAACATAAGAGCCATGTCGTCCGACCGATCAAAAACATACTTCAAGGTCCCGAACGGGCAAGCAACACGCCACGTTCTACAAGAGGGTCACAAGAAAATTTTTGGAATATCGATGCTCGCTCCGGACTATTGGACGGAATTTGTCAGCGCACCTTTTCAAATATACTATCGTCGATGGGAACATTATGAATCGATCATCAAAAGCATGGGATTCGACGAAATCGAGATCTTCAACGAGGTGACCGACCCGAGCCTGGAAGCGACTCGTCGCTTCATCACCAACGATCTCACCCGCATCCGCGCGCAATTGAAGCCGGACAACTTCGAGAATCCGAAGCAGTTTTCGTATCTGCGAACCGCATATGGCTACTACGAGGACGAAGCTCTCGACGACCTGAAGAATCTCGGTTGGGAGGCGCTGTTCTTCAAATACCGCGTCACCTTCTGGGAAGGCATGTTCACCCGCACGGCTTGATGGTCGGGGACGTTCCAGGGAGGCGCGGAGACCCAAATGGCTCGGTTGGACATCGTCCGTTCGCTCGGCAGGGCTCTCGGCATCACGGCTCGCAGCAGGTTGCCCACCCCGGTCGCGAGCACCTCGCCGAGCTCGGCGCAGAACACACGAGTGGAGGCAGATATCCTGCACAGCGCCGAAGCGCTCTGGAACCGGACCGACGCCGAATCCCATGCCGAATCCGCCGTTCAATTTCATCTCGCACTCGAACTTTTCCGTTCACCGGCGGCGAGCTACCGGCTCGGCTGCGCCTACATGTTGGGAAAAGGCGTTCCGCGCAGCCCTTGCCTTGCCGCCGCCGTACTGCGCACTGCCTGCGACGCCGGCGTCCAATATGCCTTCTACTACCGCGGCAAGGCGTTGGCGGACGCCGACAATCCCGATCGCGACGCTGTTGCCGCGCGGGCCCTTCTCGAGAAGGCAGTGTCCATGGGCATCCCGCATGCGGTCGCCTTTCTCGCCGCGAACCCCGGGATCGCCACGGCGGGCGACCCCTCGTCGCCCCTTCGTCTCGCCCTCGGCTCCACGACGCGCCTCGAAGGCCTGATTGTGCCTCCGCGCCCCCCCGGGACATGCCCGATCTGCGGGACCGACCAGTCGAACCTCCCCGACGGCCGGGATCTCTGCGGCCGTTGCAACACGCGCCCACGCACCAGAACACTGCCGTTGATTTGCGCCGCCTTGGACGAACTGATCGAGGCCCGCGGACCTCGCGAGCAACGCAGTGTCCTCGGCTTCGCGATGGCCGGGGCCGAAGTGGAGGTCGTCGACAAATATTTCGGCAACGTCACTTCGGCATCGCTCTACGGTACTTATGCGAGCAACCACCTGAGCGGCATCGACATAAGGCGCATGCCTCGGTTCACGAGCGAGACCTTCGACGCCGTATTCGGCATACTGCTCTTCGACTATTTCACGGAGCACGACGAAGCGCTCGCGGAAGTCTCGCGATGTCTGCGCCCCGGCGGCGTCTTCTTCACCCATATCGGGGCCTACAGGTTGCGTGACGACGGTTCGGCCCCCATCGACACGGGGCCGATCGTCAAGCGGAAGGGCTATTTCGAATACGTCCCCGATGATGCCGCCATGCCGTCGGTGAGGGTGGGTCGTACCTGGTTCGTCGAGGCCATGGCGCGTGCCGGCCTCGTGCCCGCCCATCTCCGCGTCGACGACCCGTTGACCGGCGAGACGTTCGACTGGTTCGTCGGCGTCAAGCCGCTCCCCGACGGAACGGTGCCGACGGCGCTGCGGGCCGAGGGCGCGAAGAACGACACCCTACCCCTGCCGGGTGGCCGACGCCGCGCCCGCCCACTCGGGCGCTCCATCGGCGCGAGCGGCACGAAGTCCGGCGACGTCGTCGCCTATTCCGCTCGCCTGCCCGAAGGATTCTCGATCCGCGAGCTCCGGCTCCGCCTGTCGAGCCCGCGCCTGCCGGAAAGGTTGCGCGGTTCATATTTCGCCGAACATGTCGTGGATCCGCACACCGGCTCGGCGACGGACACCGTCGTGGTCACCGGTCGGGGACAGATCGGCGTTTCCAACAATCTCGGCGTGCATTGGCGCCGTGTCCCTGTTCCCGGCGCCGGCGATGCGTTGATGTGGAACTGCTTCACAACCGCTTCGGGTCGCCGCCTGATCCAGACCGCCGGCTGGCGCGACCAACTGGTGAGTGAAGGGCCCGCTGACCATTGCGGGCGCATCCATCTGTTCGATTCCGATTGGCGCCATCTCGGAGAGGCCGTGGCCGGGACCGCCGATTGGCATGGAACGGCATCGATCGGACAATCGGGCGGCACCATCATGTTCGCCGAATATTACGACAACGCCCTGCGTTATCGTCCCGACTTCGAAGCACGGCGCGTCGAGCTCGAGCCTCGCCTTCGCGCCAACGCCATATGGCGGTCGCGAGACGATGGAGAGACCTGGCAGAAGGTCTTCGAGCGCGGACCTTTCGAGATCCGACATCTCCATACCCTACAGCCCGACCCGACCGCGCCGGGAACCTGGTGGGCGAGTTCCGGAGATCGCTGGAGCGAAAGCCGGGTCTGGTGCTCCGTCGACGACGGCGACACCTGGAAGGACGTGACCAACGCCGCACCCGACATCGCGATCCCGCATGTGCAGCCGGGCGAGCTCGCCGCCTGCCATCGCTACACCGACATCGTCGTCGGTACCGACGACCTCCTGTGGGGCAGCGACGACATGCTCGGACGACACGATCAATACGATCTGAACCGTCCGCTTCCGCAGCGTGCCGGAGCGCGCCTCTTCAGATCGCCCAAGTCCGACCCGCTTCGCCCCCGCGAGATCGCCTATGTCGGCCAGACCATCCGCAAACTGATGGACATCGGCCCCGGCTGGCTGGTGTTGGGGGAAGCCAAGTATCCCGCCATCGGGCTCGACGTTCAGGTCTCCTACCTCGACAAGGCGACCGATCGCGTGGCACTTCTGTGCGAACTGGGAACCCACGACGGCAACGGGACCGGCCTCAGCTATTCACGAGGCTCGAAGCGCTTCGTCGGAGGAACCGGCTTCTCGATGAAGCGTCGTCAGGACGTCGTCGTGTCGGACGCCAGTCTCCTGAAATGGGAGGTCGACATTGACTGAGGCTTCGTTGCTTCGACGCCTCGGCGCTCTCTTCGCCCGTTCACGCGGCAATTCCACCGCTCCACCGGCACCGATCGATGGCCCGACACTCTCGGTGGAGCAACTCGCCGCAGCAATCCGTTCGACGCCGGCGATACCCTATGACGAGCTCGACTCGGTCTCCGGCCATCGCTCGCCCGCCTTCGCACAGGTCCTCGAACGGATCGCACGAGAGGGCTGGAGCGCCGGGTCCGCCACTCTGCGCATCGACACGCCTCCCATTGCCTGGACCGGAGTCGGCAATCGCTCGTTCACCCAGCACGTCCACGCCTGGCGTCCGATCACGCAGATTCTGATGGGAAGCAGCACGTTGCCGGACGCCGACGATCGTCGCCGCAACCTCGACCTCGCACGCGACTTCGCCATCGACTGGATTGCCGTTCACATGCCCACCGCCCTCCGAAACGGGCCGGAGTGGGCTTCGCGCGACGCAGGGCGTCACGAATCGAGTTTCGCTTGGTACGACATGGCCGTCGGAGAGCGATGCTATCGGCTCGCCTATCTTTTCGAAGCGGAATGTCGTCGGACCGGCCCCGACGCCGCCGTGATGGCGCGGTTTCACGAAGCGCTCGTCTTTCACCTGCGCGTCCTGGCCTTCGAGCATTTCTTCCGTGCCCACTCCAACCACGGCGTCTATCAGGCTCTCGGCATGGTTTCTGCGTGCCGCCGCTTCGCCGGGCTCGACCTTTGGTTCGCTCGCCTTCGGACGCTCGCCGAGGAAAGGCTGGGTGCCGTGATCGATGCCCACTTCACGTCGGACGACGTGCACAAGGAACATTCCCCGGGATATCACTTCCTGCTGCTGGGATCGCTTCTCGGAGCCCGCCGCACCGACCTGATCGCCGACCCGCACATCGACGCACGCCTAGATTCGATGGAGACGGTTCTCTCCTGGATGGTCAAACCGACGTGGAGCCTTGTCGCGCTCGGCGACACCGATCCACGCGTCGTCGGCTCCGCCCTGCCGTCTGATCCGGAGGAGCGCGCCGCCGCTCTCGATCAGGCTTGCCGCTACCGGACGCCCGTCATGCGAGCGATCGCGACGCGCGGTGCGATCGGCGCCTTGCCCGAGGGTGGCATCAAGGGGTTCACCGAAGCCGGATACGCCTTCGCACGCCTCTGGGCCGACGACGTCGACCCCACATTCGAAAATGCCAGCTACCTCGCCCAGATGGCCGGTTTCCATTCGAGAACCCACAAGCATGCCGATCACCTGTCGTTCGTCTGGCACGATCGTGGACGCGACATTCTCGTCGACCCGGGTCGCTTCGCCTACGAGGGACGAACACAGCCGGGAACCGATCTGTTCGAGCGTGGCTTCTGGTACGCCGACCCTCGCCGGGTCTACGTGGAATCCACCCATGCGCACAACTGCGTCGAGATCGACGGCAAGAGCTACCATCGCCGCCGACACGCGTTCTTCGGATCGGCATTGCGTCGAGCCGAGTTGATCGACGGCCTCGCCGTGACCCAATGCGAAATGGTGCATGACGGGTGCATCCGTCACCGCAGGGATCTCGTCATGGCGCCCGGGCATTTTCTGCTCGTTCTGGATCGCCTCGACGACGACACGGCCCGGCATACCTGGCGCCAGCATTTCCACTTCGCCCCCGATTGGACCGTCGAGCGCCGGGCGGACGGATATCGAGCGTACACCACCGAAGACGATCGCGAGGCGGCCACGCTCCTGGTCTTCCCGTTGATCGTCGACATGAGGGCGACCGCCGTCGTTTCGGGCTGCGAGACACCCGCCATGAGGGGATGGATATCGCCGGACGCCGGCGTCCTGCGACCATCGCCGTCCATCTTCTTCACGATGCCGGACGGCCGATCCACGGCGTTCGCGACGCTCTTCGTGTTGGGCTCGGCGACGACCCCGACAGCCGACTTCGGTCCCGATCACGAAGACTACCGGATCGAATGGGAGGACGAGCGCGGGCGACACCGGCTGAAGATCACCGCCGAGACCGTTTATCGGACGACCGACCGGCTCGCCCGATCCGACCTCGGGCACCGTCGCAGTTGAACGGAAAACCCGTCCGCACGATGAAGGCGCCCCCCCTGCCGCGTCGCCGATGCTCCAGAAATTTCGAGCTCGAAGGTTTCGCCATCCTTCGCCCAACGCACGGTGACATGGCTGCCGGCTCCGTTCGATCGGAATTCGCGAGACGTCATGCGCCGTGATGCATCGAAATCGAACGCCGTCAGGAAGACCGCGCGGCTCGTACCTTCCCGTCGGAAACAGATCTGCGGCGCGGGTACGAGGCTCGTCGCGGTGTCGCAGATCCATCCGAGGCGTTCGGGCGCACCCTGCCCGATCACCACCGGTTCCGCCGCGACCAGTGGGGCGAATTGAACCACGTCGAAGGTTCGCGCCTCGTCGTCGCCGCGACCGTCCAGGTCGCAGACGAAGCCGCCCTCATCGCGGCGCGCCGCGATGTCGGGCGCCAACAGGAAGCGCTGTCGGAAGTCGTGCGTGACGCCGGTGCGATCGTCGAGCCAGTCGAAGACGATCAGACACCCGGGTTCGGGAAGTGAGACGACGATCCGCTTGTGCTTGATCGCACCGTTTCGGTAGCACTCCGAGTAGAGCGCCTGCACACCGTCGGCGTCATGGCGAGCGACCATACCCGAGCCATATGGGCGCGCGGTCATGATGTTGGAGTTGGCATTGTCTATATCGACGGTCGAATGGGCTTGCGTCGATTCGCAATAGATGCGGCCTTCTCCCGAATACCGGAAGCCCGCTTTGCGCGCGTCGCTGCCGACCCTAGAGAATTCTCCATAGATGAACTTGCCGGCATCGACGACGACGTCGCGACCGTCGAGATTGAAGACGATGGCGAGATCGTCACTGTGCTTGTGAACCCGAGAATGATAGGCGGCCATCAGCACCAGATGTGCGCGCCGATTCCCGGCGAACGGCGTACGGATGACGCCGTAACCTCCCGAGTAGAAAGCCCGCACGCCGTCGGGTGGCAGCCTGCCTCGTTGCCCCAAGGACAACAGATATGCGAGCGCGTCGTTTCCCACGTCGTCGGCGAACGCCTCGGGCATGTTGACGACATAGCGATCGGTGTCACCGATCGCGGCGAACCTGAAGTCCGGCATGATGAGCCACGACAGGGCCTCTTCCGACTTCTCCATGACATCGGCGAGGCGCGGACTCGCGATCTCGATCGACCGCGTGGCATTCCTGAGCGTGGCATGGACCATGAACTGGTAGGCCGGCGAATGTTCCTTGTGAACCCCGTCGTCGGTGAAGTGCCGATCGATGACGTGATCGATCCGCGCGAGGGCCGCTGCTGCATGATCGGCCCGCCCGACGCGGCGCGCCGCGGCATGGTAGCCCAGCGCCTGATACAGACCGTGATTGGTGCCCGACTTGAAGGTTCGCTCGTCCCCGAGCAGCTCGAGATGGTCCGCCAGCAGCGATTTCAGGGCGGCGAGTTCGGCGGAAGCGATGGGCAGGCTCCTGAACTCGATGCATTCGACGACGTAGGCGAGGCGGTAGGCCCGCCGCCCCACGGGAACATCCGACCACGGATCGACGGCGGCTTCCGACCATCCGGGCGGAAACGCGGAATTCCGATCTCCGAAACGCGCCACCCAGCGCTCGATGAACGTCCGGACGATCGTGAACAGGTCTTCCCGGAACGTCGCATCCAGAGCCAGCAGGAGATCCCCGATCGGATCCCAAGAATGGACCCTCACCGCGAAGGAGCGCCCCGCGGGGACCCAGACGTCGATGGCATCCAGGGGATGGAGGAGCTCGCCGTCCCGCGCATAGCCCGCCGAGATCTGCGCTTCCAGATTCTCTGCGAATTCCGGAGCAGTCCGGGGGTCGAGCGCTTCGAAGACTTCGATCGGTCTCATGTCTCGTCCAGTTTCGGCACGGATCCCGCCTCGATCGGCCAATCGGCGACCCCGAGGAACGCGCCGTCGATCTCTTCGACGTTCCATATCACGGAAACGCACGCGAGTTTCTCGCCTCTCGCCTTCAGCGATCGGTTGCACCGGGATTGAGGTGACACCGATCGCCCCTTTCGAGCTTGAGAAACAGGGTGGAAACATGCCATATTTCGGTCGAAATCTCTCATATTCGGATGGACCGGCGATGCGGTCGCCGCTATCAATTTCCGCGACGGAAATCATGCGCTTTCCTCTCATCCGGAGGAGTTCGATCATACCCGCCCGCCCCATGCCTCCGCGCCGCACCGAGACGGACACGCGACGGCGTGTGTGCCGCGCGGACGTGAATGCCGGCGCGAACGGCGAGACGACATGCCGTCCTGTTCCGTGAGCCGTCTTCGTGTGCCGAGCATCCTCGACGGAAATGTCTCGGAATGAGCGATGGTCCGGATCTCGGACCGCTGTAAAGCCACGGAAGGACGAGATGATCAAGGTACTGACGGTCGTCGGCACGCGCCCCGAGGCGATCAAGATGGCGCCCCTGGTCCGTGCGCTCGCCGGGGCCGACGGCATCACCGCGTCGTTCTGCGTCACCGCGCAACATCGCCAGATGCTCGATCAGGTGCTCGACGCCTTCTCCCTCGTGCCCGATCACGACCTCGACGTCATGAAGCCCGGCCAGACGCTCACGGGCGTCACCTGCGAGATCCTCACCGGCATGGGCGACGTCATCCGCGCGGTCCGGCCGGACCTCGTTCTGGTTCACGGCGACACCGCCACGACGCTGGCCACCTCGCTCGCCTGCTATTACGAGCGCGCCGCCGTCGGGCATGTCGAAGCCGGACTGCGCACCGGCGACACCTATTCCCCCTGGCCGGAAGAAGGAAACCGCCGGGTCACGGGCGCGCTCGCCCGCCTGCACTTCGCCCCGACCGAACACGCCCGCGCCAACCTGCTCGCCGAGAATGTCGACCCGGCCCGCGTCTTCGTGACCGGAAACACGGTCATCGATGCCCTCTTCCTGGCGCGCGACACGATCTTCTCGCGGCCCGACCTCCTCGCAGAACTCGAACGCCGTTTCGATTTCCTGCGTCCCACGGCACGCCTCGTGTTGATCACGGGCCATCGCCGGGAGAACTTCGGGGCCCGTTTCGAGGAGATCTTCGTCACCATTCGGCAACTCGCCGAGCGCTTCCCGGCCGACGACTTCGTCTACCCGGTCCACCTCAATCCCAACGTCCAGGAGCCCGTCCGGCGCATTCTCGGCGATACGCCCAACATCCGGCTGATCGAGCCGCAGACCTATCTGCCCTTCGTCTGGCTGATGAACCGGGCCCACCTGATCCTGACCGATTCCGGCGGCATCCAGGAGGAGGCCCCTTCTCTGGGCAAGCCGGTGCTGGTGATGCGCGACGTCACCGAGCGCCCCGAAGCCGTGACCGCCGGCACGGTCCGGCTCGTCGGCGCCGACGGGGAACGCATCGCCGCCGAAGTCGCCGCGCTGCTGCGCGACGAAGACGCCTATCGCGCCATGAGCCGGGCGCACAATCCCTATGGCGACGGCCTGGCCTGTTCCAGGATCGTCGACATCATCCAGAAGACCTTCGGGAAAGCCTGAACCATGCCCAATTCCCTGACCGTCTCCGTCATCGGACTCGGATACATCGGCCTGCCCACGGCGGCCATGTTCGCCTCCCGCCGGACCCGCGTGATCGGCGTCGACGTCAACCCGCTCGCGGTCGACACGATCAACGCCGGGGGCATCCACATCGTCGAACCCGAGCTAGACATGATCGTGCGTGCCGCCGTTTCGGCCGGGCACCTGCGTGCCACGTTGTCGCCCGAACCCGCCGACGCCTTTCTCATCGCGGTACCGACGCCCTTTCGCGACGATCACGAGCCCGACATGCGGCATGTCCGGGCGGCGGTCGAGTCGATCGCGCCGGTTCTGACGAAGGGCAATGTCGTCATTCTGGAGTCGACCTCTCCGGTCGGCGCCACCGAGAGCCTGATCGGCTGGCTCGCCGCCGCCCGCCCCGATCTCGTCTTCCCGCGCAAGACGGGCGACGTCTGCGACGTCCACGTCGCCTATTGCCCCGAGCGCGTGTTGCCCGGGCAGGTCGTGCGTGAACTCGTGATCAACGATCGCATCATCGGTGGCGTGACGCCCGCCTGCGCCGAGCGCGCCGCATCCGTCTATTCGATCTTCGTGACCGGCGAACTGCTTCGGACCGACGTCCGCACCGCCGAGATGTGCAAGCTGACGGAAAACGCGTTCCGCGACGTGAACATCGCCTTCGCGAACGAACTCTCGTTGATCTGCGATCGGCTCGGCATCAGCGTCTGGGAGCTCATCCGCCTCGCCAACCGCCACCCCCGCGTCGACATTCTCCAGCCCGGCTGCGGCGTCGGCGGTCACTGCATCGCGGTCGATCCCTGGTTCATCGTCTCCAAGACCCCCGAGGAGGCCCGGCTGATCCGCACCGCGCGCGAGGTCAACGACGACAAGCCGCGCTGGGTCCGCGACAAGGTCGCCGCCGCCGTCGATGAGCTCGCCGCAAACGATCGACAGCCCCGGATCGCCTGCCTGGGCCTCGCCTTCAAGCCCGACATCGACGATCTGCGCGAGAGCCCGGCGCTCGGCATCGCCTGCGCGCTCGCCGAGCGGTTCCCCGGCCGCGTCATGGCCGTCGAGCCCAACATCGAAGCCCTGCCGAAATCGCTGGGCGGCCGGGCCACGCTGGTCGAACTCGAGGAGGCGCTCGAACAGGCGGACGTGCTCGTCCTGCTGGTCGACCACAAGCCCTTCCGCAAGATCCGTCCCTCCCTCCGCGCGGGACAGCGGCTGGTCGACACGCGCGGCATCTGGGCCTGACCCGCCCATCGAGGGGACACCGAGTGTTTGGCCTGATCGACCCACGGGACGGCAGCCTCCGCGAGCGCTTCGAGCGTATCGAGGACTGCATCGGCCGCGCCGCGATCGATCACCCCGACGACCTGCCGCTGGCGCTGCGTCCCTCCAAGGGAAGCGGCTGGCCTCGGGAGTGGACCGAACTGAGCGGCGTCGTCCTCGTGCTCGAACGGGGATCCGCAGAGGGACGTCTGCGCACGCTGCCATCGGCGCTCGGGCCACGCCCGGTCATCGGCGGCGGCCCCCTGGTCGAACTGCTCGCGATCCACGCCGAACGGCAGGCGACGCTGGAAGCGGCCCCGGAGCGGGCGGTCGGCCGCGCCGTCATGCGCGCCGCGACCGCCCTGAAGGATGCGCTCGCGCTGCCGGGACAACTACGCCGTCTCGCCGTGCGCAACCGGGATCGGCTCCGGCTCGGCCTCGTCGATCGCCGTCGGGCGAGGAAACACCTCGCCCGACTGATCGACACGGCACCGACCGAGCGGGCGGCGACATGCCGTGAATTCTGCATCGACCGCACCGTCCGCCGCCTCGTTCGTGCCGTGGTGCTGCGCGATGTCGCCCGTCTCCTCCGGGTCGCGGAACCACGAACGTCGGCGCTCGCCGCACTGCTCTCCCATGCTCTCGCACCCAACGCCGCGCAGGCCAAACTTGCGGCCTTCCGCGCCTTCGATGCTGGAGAACTGGCAGCCCCCGCGCTTCTGTTGGCGCGTGAATGCCCTCATCCGGCCGGCGCCTTCACCCTGTCCGAGCGCCGCCGCGCCCAGGAGATCCGTGGATTGGCGGCGCTGGCACCGGCTCCGGCCACGGACCTGCGACCGCGCCCGTTCGTGCGGCGGGCCGGGCGCATCCTCTATGTCGCCGCCAGCGCCCGGCCGTGGCACGTCACCGGCTATACGATGCGCACGGCGGCCGTTCTGCGCGCGATGCGGGAGGCCGGTGCCGACGTGGTCGTCGCGACGCGTCCGGGCTATCCCGGCGATCGCCGCGACCGGCTGGATGCGCCGATCGCCCCGGTGACCTGGCAGGACGGGTTCGAGATCCACCATCTCCGTGATCCGGCCGATCAACTACCGCCGGCGCTGCGGACCGCCGTGGCGGCGGAAGCGATCGAGGGGCTCGTGCGGCGCCTCGGCGTCCGGGCGATCCATGCCGCGTCCGATCACGTCAATGCCCTGCCGGCCCTCCTCGCCGCCCGACGGGCGGACCTGCCGTTCACCTACGAACTGCGCGGCCTGTGGGAACTGAGCCGGGCCTCCCGCATCGACGGTTTCGAAGGTTCGGAGCGGTACCGGCTCGGTCTCGAACTCGAAGGCGAAGTGGCCCGCGCCGCAGATCGTGTTCTCGTCATTTCCGAACCGCTCGCGGCCCATCTCCGCGACGTCCATGGGGTCGACGCGGAGCGGGTTTCGCTCCTGCCCAACTGCGTCTTCGACAACGAGATCGCGGCCCTGCCCCACGAGACCGGCAACGCCGTCCCGGTGATCGGCTATCTCGGATCGCTCGTGTCCTACGAAGGCCTCGAGATGCTGGTCGACGCGGCGGCGACCCTGCGGGATCGCGGCCTCGCCTTCCGTGTCAGGATCGTCGGCGACGGCGAGAGCCGCGCCGGGCTGACGGCACGCGTTGCCGCGCTGGGACTTGCCGATAGGGTGGACTTGCCCGGACGCGTCCCTCCCGAGATCGCCCCGACGGAACTCGCCGGCTTCGACCTCGTCGCGCTTCCCCGCCTTCCGCATCGGGTCTGCGAGATGGTGCCGCCGCTGAAACTCGTGGAAGCGATGGCGGCGGGCTGTCCCGTCGTGGTGCCCGACCTGCCCGTCTTTCTGTCGGAGATCGGCGCAGCCGGGGCCGCTCACGTCTTCACGTCCGGCGATGCCGGCTCTCTCGCCGACACGCTCGAAGCGGCGCTGACCGACCCCGATCTCCGCCGCCGCGCCGCCGTTGCTGCCCTGGAGCGGGTTCGAGCCGCCCGAACCTGGTCGCGTTTCGCCGACGCGCTCGCCGGAACCGCGTCGGCGGGCTAGAGCGGTTTCCGATCAGGTTGCATCGTAACCGGCGTTGGCGAAGAAGTTGGC
>ERZ1645187.2445-NODE-2445-length-16302-cov-14.153936_pt1 | contig 16302 bp, 17 predicted proteins | sample MGYA00575352_ERZ1645187 | MGnify/ENA primary metagenome ERZ1645187 (study PRJEB40837, sample SAMN11349314) | freshwater sediment metagenome | isolation source: river sediment | host: Sediment | place: India: Wazaribad , New Delhi | collected 2017-02-21 ... | reverse complement strand
GAGACAGAACGTAAACGTTTGAATAAAAGTAATTGATTATGAAAAAGTTGTCTATTTCATTGTTGTTTCTTTTTTTGATTTTTGCCTCTTTTCATTCATGTGAAACCATCAAACAGGCTGGTGAGATCACACGATTGAAAGACTGTAATTTTTCACTGGAAGGAATCAATGCACTCACCCTTGCAGGTATCAATCTCGGTAATGGATCAAATTTATCGGGGATGGAAGGCGGACAACTCATGCAGCTCGCAAACGCTTTGTTTCAAAAGAATCTGCCTATCAGTCTGGATGTGATGATCAAGGCAGAAAATCCCAACACAAAGCCTGCTATGTTGTCGAAAATGGATTATCTTGTTCTGATTGACGGCATAGAGCTTTTTACAGGCCAAAACACAAGGCAATACACAATCGGAGCTTCTAATTTTGAAACAATTGCTTTGCCTCTTCAGACTGAACTCTTCAAAGCGATGTCTGAGCAGAGCAAGGAGAAAATCACAGGCTTGATTAATAAACTGTCGGGCAAGGACAAAACTCCGGTTGAGGTCACAGTCAAAATTAAACCTTATGTAAGCATTGGAGGTGCATCAGTGCCTTATCCGGGCTACCTCACTTTTGTTCAGAAACTTCAGAATAATTGATTTATTGCTCTGTTTTTGATGTTGTTATAACTTGTTTGGAGCATATCAAAATATTCTGCTTTTGTTGTCTTTTTTCTCCTTGATGCAGTCTGGTTTTCAAATTTTTCGAAAAGCTGCTCAAAAATCTCCTGGTTTCGATTCGGGAAGTTCACATGAATTGCCGGATGTGTAGCCAGCCAGTTATTGATTTCACCGATGCTTTCCATACCAAGTCTTTGAAGCACTTTAACACCCATTTTGTCCAAAGCAGCAGCATTGCATTGCTGTTCATATTGATTCTTCATTGGAATGACCAATAACTTCTTTTTCAGGAAAAGTGCCTCAGCCGGTGTTTCAAAACCTGCTCCGCAAATAACCGCGTGAGCCGAAGCCATACTCTCGACGAAACCGTTCTGTTCGACCGGTGATATTGTGACTGAATTATTGACTTTCCGTTTTTTAGCACCGGAAGCAAAAATCTCGACCTTTACGCCGGACAGGTTTGCGAAAATCTGTGTCAAACTGTGCTCACTGTATGCGGGCAGATATACGGTGAGGTGACCGTTGTCGCGTGGATTGGTTTCGCGCAGGTCGTTTCGTATTACGGGAGTTAAGATATCAGGATGCCAGCTTTTAAAATGAAAGCTGATGCCATCGCTCACCGGGGCATAGTGCTTTAGTACAAGGTTTCCAAGAATATTTGATTCATCGGGCAAAGGCACTCCGGGCAACAGCAGCGCTGCCTGATGGCTCAAACCTAAACACGGTCTTTGCTTTATCTTGCATGCCCAGGCCGTAATCGGCTCAAAATCATTAATCACGAGATCGTAATTGTCAACCGGCACTGATTCCAGCTCCTTGAAGATCCTCAGGATTTTAGCTTCTGTAAACGTCTTTGCAAAATCAATTCCGCCGGTTTTTCCAAAACTGAATCCCAAGCCATCGTAATGAAATGAAACAGGCAGGGCAGGTGCAATACCATTGTGTTTTCCACTGACGAGCAAATCAACCTTGCCGTATTTTTTCAGATAAGGCAATAACGTGATTGCACGGCTGATATGACCGTTTCCGGTTCCCTGAATAGCAAAAAGAATTTTCATGCCTGAAACTCCTCCAACATCATTTGAAACAATACCTTGGGTTTCAGTTCCTCCAGCGAAGGTGTTTCCTGCTGCCCGCGTGGATCTGACTCTACTTCATGAAACTGACTTTGGTAATAATAAAGACTCCATTGACCTTTGTCGTACTCCAAAGCACTCAGATTTTCGATCCAATCGCCTGAGTTGAGGTAGTGTATGTTCTCTTTCTGCACCGGAATACTTTTGATTTCGGGATGATGAATATGCCCGCAAACAATACGCTGATAACCCTTTTTGGCTGCAAGAGAAGCAGCTGTCAGCTCAAAGTTGTTGATGTATTGCACGGCAGATTTCACATTGTCTTTGATTCTTTTGGATAATGATACCGGATTCAGTCCAAACCTGCGCCGACTGGCGTTCACCACTGTATTGAGCCAGATCAGACTATCATAACCGATTGCACCGGCTTTTGCCAGCCATTTGCTGTGTTGCATTATCACATCAAAAACATCGCCATGAAAGAACCAGTGTTTTTGTCCGTCGAGTTCCATAACCAATTGATTCACAATATGCAGATTTCCAATCCTGAAGCCTGCAAAGCGACGTAAGATCTCATCATGGTTTCCGGTGATGTAATATACCCTGGTTTTCTTTGATGCCAATCCGATGATGTGTTTCACAACTTTCATATGACTCGCCGGCCAGTAGTTTTTCTTAAACTGCCACACATCAATGATGTCGCCGTTTAAAATAAGTGTTTGAGGATGAACACTTTTTAAGTAATGAAGCAGCTCTGTTGCACGGCAACCCTTGGTGCCTAAATGAATATCAGATATAACAAGCAGCTCAATTTTTCTTCTGTTATGCATGTAAATAAAAAAACAAAGAAAGAGAGATCGCGCCTGCGAGCTGTTACCAAGGGTTTAAGGTTTGACTAATTCTTTGTAAATTGGCCATGCAATACAAAGAAAACATTATAGAGATGGATAAGAAACGTATTGAACGTCAGTATCTTGATGCTTTCATTAGGCTATATTCGGAGTTTCCGAAAGGCAGAATCATCTCCGGTGAATCACCCGATTTTGTTGTGAAAACAAGGCGCTGGACGATTGGCATCGAATTGACTGAACTTATTGTTCAGCCATCTTCAGGCACTTCAGCCAAACTAATAAGGGACTGGCAGCAAAGCTTTATGCAGGAATTGGAAAAAACAGTCAAAAAAAAGGAAGAGAAGCTGAGGTTGTATCAACGGGATAATCATCTGAAATACTGGCTTTTGATTCACTTTGACCTTGATATTAGCACCTTGCTCCGAAATCTCCCGGCCACATTAAATGAAAAAAACTTAGAAAGCGGTTTTGATGCAATATTTCTTTTTTGCCCCAAGCAACAGTTCTGTCAACAGCTAAATCCCAGCGTTTAAAAATTGGAAGACGCTTGTGAATCGCACTGATGTGTTTTCTTCAATTATTCCTGTTTTACGGTTCGTGATTTTGCCCATTCTGCCTTGTAATATTTGAGCGGTGCGAGCAAAAATCCATAATTGTACATGGCATTGGGCTTGTGATGATCCATGTGTGCGGTGATTGTGGCGCGCAAATAGCGATTGCTCAACTTATTCAAAAACGGTAAACGGTTGTGTACCAATACGTCATGGAAGATGAAATAAGCAGCCCCGTAAGCTGTGATTCCTATTCCGATGTAGAACTTCCAGTCAAAACCTGCCGAAACGCCTGTTATAGTGAAGACGATGGCCGGCAAGGCAAAGATAACCGCAAAGGCATCGTTCCATTCAACACGCCGCCCATCGCGAATGTGGTGATCTTTGTGAAGGATCCACAAAAAACCATGCATTATATATTTGTGCGAAAACCATGCTACAAATTCCATGAAGAGAAATGCTGTCAAAACAAGAAGTGTAGCCAAATACCAGGAAATCATTGTTTTAGAATTTTATTTTTAAAGTAATTGTCAACTTCTTCGAAAGCAATCTTAAACCAAACTGTATAGTCGCCGGGCTTTTTCACAATGTCGTCGCGTAATGTTTGCATATCAACATAACGAAAATCAGCCACTTCCACAGGATTAATATCGGGTGTCATATCGCTTGTCCCGATAAACACATGATCCAGCTCATGTTCGGTGAGTCCCTGCCCAACATCGGCCTTGTAGATGAAATGAAATAATTCTTGTATGTCACATTGCATACCCATTTCTTCTGATAACCTTCTTGATGCTGCGTCTGAATTGCTTTCTCCATTCCGCGGATGCGAGCAGCATGTATTGGTCCAAAGCCCCGGTGAATGGTATTTGCCGAACGCTCTTTGCTGAAGCAACATTTCGCCTTTGCTGTTAAAAATGAACACCGAAAATGCTCTGTGAAGTACTCCTTGTTCATGAGCCTGCATTTTCTCCATTAGCCCCAGCTCATTGTCTGCATTGTCAACCAAAATTACGTTTTCCTGATTATCTTTCATAAATGATTATTTACTAAAGAGTTACGATTATTAGTTCTGAAGCAGCCTTTGCTCCTCTGCTGTTAATTGCGCTTTTGTTTGCAAAAATATTAAAACTTTTTCACGGAACATTGAATTGGGAAAACGATCCGGATTATTGATTAAATTGTTGATTATATGGTTTTTATCAATACTTATTTGTTTGTTGTACTCCAAAAAACCGGGTGCAGTCAATTGAATGCTTAAGCGGATGAGGCGCAATTCAGGATTTTCGGGCCATTGATTAATGGCTGCTTCAACAAGGTTCTTACCTTCAAGAAAGCGGTTTAGCTTCGATATGGGATTCGACTCAGCAGTGGCCGAGGCTGCCAGTGCAACTCCTTTGTAGGCCAACAACACAGGTGAGTCATTAACACCTACTTTATCAAGCGATAGCAAAAGAATTGCCGAAGCATGTTGATCTTCATCAAACCGAAAAAACAATTGCCTTGCTTCCTGAATCTTTTGGTCAGAAAACGATGTTGAGGTAAGCAAAGCAAACAGTAGTAAAAGTTTCATTTATAATAAATTGAATCTGAAACGCATATAGGATGACAAGAGCAGGAGGTATTTTGATGTATTCGGAATTCTTATTCGTTTATCTTCCAACAAACGCTTCGTGTTTAAGCGTTTTATTTTTTTAAACAGGTTGTAATAATACACATAAGCCACATAAACTCCGAATTTGGCTCCCACTGGCAGCATCCTGATACCTTGAAGCCCGTCGTTGAAGTCTTTTTCGATGTCTTGTTCAATCTGTTGTTTTGCCCTGGCATCGAAGTTGGCAATGTCGAGCCCCGGAAAATAGGTACGTCCCAAATGCAAATGATCGTTGTGGAGGTCTCTGAAAAAATTGATTTTCTGAAATGCAGACCCAAGACGCATTGCCGGCTTTTTTAATTTCTCAAACTTCTCTTTGTTTCCATCTGCAAAAACATGCAGACACATAAGCCCCACAACCTCGGCCGATCCCAGAATATAATCTTCGTAGAGCATTTGATTGTATTCGATCTTGTCGAGGTCCATTTCCATGCTTTTCAGGAAACGGTCAATGTGTTCCCACTCAATTCCAAACCGGTGAACTGTTTCCTGAAAACTATTCAAAATTGGGTTCAGACTGATTTTTCGTTCTATTGCCACTACCGTTTCTCTCCTAAATTCAGCCATCAAAACAGATTTGTCGTACGCATGAAACGAGTCAACAATTTCATCGGCCAAACGCACAAAGCCATAAATAGCATAGATAGGGTCATGGTATTTTTTATCGAAAAGACTGATACCCAGCGAGAAGGATGTAGTGTAAGTTCTCGTTGTCAACTTGCTGATGCGGTAGGATACCTGATCGTAGATCGCTTTCATTTCGTTAGATGTTTTTTAATTATTTCATTGGCAGCAACTTGCCCGCTAATAATCGTGGGTGGAACACCTGGCCCCGGGATGGTTAGTTGCCCGGTATAAAGAAGATTTTTTACTTTTTTACTAAACATCGATGGTTTTAAAATGGCAGTTTGCCTGAGCGTGTTTGCAAGTCCGTAGGCATTTCCCTTGTAGGCATAATAATCGTGTGCAAAATCTCTGTTTGAGTAAAACCGTTTGTAAACAATGTCGTCTTTAAATTTTACGCCAATTGTTTCTTCAATTCGCTTGATCGCAAAATCGAAATAATGCTGTCTAACCTCATCAGTGTCGGATAAACCTGGCGCTACCGGAATAAGAACGAAAAGATTTTCCATTCCTTCGGGTGCTGTGGCGTTATCGGTTTTTGAGGTGCAGCTGAGGTAAACCGACGGATTGTCGGGCCAGGATGGCGTTTCATAAATCTGTTCGGCATGTTTTTCGAAGTCGTCATTAAAAATGAGTGTATGGTGGAGCAGCCCTTCGATTTTTTTATTGATTCCAAGGTAATAAATCAGCGAAGAGGGCGACATCGTTCTGCTTTTCCAGTAATCTTCACTATAAGTTCTGTATGCTTTTGGAAGTATTTTTTGTTCCACATGGTGATAGTCGGCACTGGCAATCACATAGTCTGCCTGAATCTTTCGTTTGCTGGTGATCACTTCTTTAATAGATTTGTTGCTGAAAGTGAACGACTTCACTTCTTCCGAAAAGCTGAAACTAACCCCAAGGCTGTCGGCCAACTGTTTGAAGCCTTCAACCACCTTGTACATTCCACCCACCGGATACCAGGTGCCCAGCACCATATCGCCATAATTCATGAGCGAATACAGGGCAGGTGTTTTTTGGGCTGTCGCTCCCAGAAACAGAATCGGAAACTCCAGTATTTTTAAGAGCTTCGGATGGCTGAAGTATTTCCTTATATAGCTGTGAAACGACTGCAGGATATGCATTTTCAACGATCCGGCAATAATGTCCCATTCTGCAAACTCCAAAAGGCTTTTCGAAGGTTTAAAAACTAACTTTTTTATTCCAATTTCGTATTTGAATGCCGCCTCATCCAAAAACCGTTTAAGCCTGAGTCCGCTTCCGGCTTCGATTGATTCAAACAGTGCATACAATTCAGTGATATCAGCCGGCAGATCTATCTTATCATCAGGCCCGAAATAAATACTGTAGGAGGGGCTCAGTCTTTCCAGTTCATAGAAATCAGAAGTCTTTTTTCCAAAATAATTAAAAAACTGCTCAAAAACATCGGGCATCCAATACCAGCTTGGTCCCATGTCAAAAGTAAAACCATCCTGTGTGTACATTCTTGCACGACCGCCCGCCATTTCATGCCGCTCGATAACCTCGACTTCGAAACCGTTTTTCGCTAATACACAGGCAGATGACAAACCGGAAAAACCTGCGCCTATGATTACAACTTTTTTATGCACCTAAATTATTGTTTAATGATTAAATTGAAACATTAAACAAAATGAAGAATAAAAATGTTCATCCTGGAGTCATAAATTTTCATTTCAGCTCAGTTTTAATCAAAAAATGGTCACATATAGCTTATAAGGAAATTGTATATGTTGAAAAGATAGCTTAGATTTGTAGCTGCCAATCCAAAAATTTAGCGTTTATGAACATAGCATTAACATTGGTAGCTGTTGGCTTTCTGGTATTTCTGGCTCATTTATTTGCAGGAATTTTTAGCCGCAAGCGCATTCCTGATGTATTGATGTTGATAATTATAGGTTTGTTTGTGGGTCCTGTCTTTAAAATTGTACATGTAGGATCGTTTGGGATGGTCGGGCCTGTTTTTACGACGATAACGCTTGTTACCATTTTGTTCGAAGGCGGAACGAGTCTACGGCTTGATCAGCTGCGCAACTCTATCAGGGGCACCTCTTTGCTTACCAATGTTAGTTTTTTTGCAACAATGGTCGTCATAGGATTGATTGGCTGGTATTTTTACAAACTCGAACCAATGGTTGCTTTCACTTTAGGTGCGATTGTCGGGGGCACATCTTCGGCTGTTGTTATTCCTTTAGTCAAGCAGCTTAACATGGGGAAAAACAGTGGAACTATACTGATTCTCGAGTCTGCTTTCAGCGATGTTTTGTGTATTGTTTTCGCGCTTGCCCTGATGGATGCAATAGAAGTTGGTCACCTTAAGATTGGATTGATGGTTGGTAATGTATTGGCATCCTTCATATTAGCTACCTTGATCGGACTTTTTGGATCAGTGTTTTGGTCCATGATTTTAAATAAAGTTCGTACGGTTCAGAACTCGATCTTTACTACACCCGCTTTTGTTTTTATCATCTTTGGGATCAGCGAATTGCTGGGCTATAGCGGAGCCATTGCCGCACTTGCTTTTGGTATAGGCCTGGCCAATATGGATGTGTTGGCATCGCCGGTCGTTCAGCGCTATATCGGGAGTGGTGCTTCCACACTAAACGAAACCGAGAGGGTCTTATTCAGCGAAGTTGTATTTCTGTTGAAAACATTTTTCTTTGTGTATATAGGCATATCTATACATCTGGACGATCTGCAGCCAATACTGATAGGTTTAATACTTTCGGTTGTATTATTCTTTTTGAGAATTCCGGTGGTGAAACTGAGTATATCTGCAAGCGAAAACCAGCCAAAAGATATGTATTACATGGCTGCAATATTTCCCAAGGGACTGGCGGCTGCTGTTTTGGCAACTATGCCTTTGCAGCGCGGAATTGCCGGGGGTGAATTCATTATGAATGTTACATTTTCAATGGTTTTGTTCACAATCGTTTTCACTTCAATATTTATTCCGCTGATTGACAAGGTGCCGGCAGTCAGTAAGTTTTATGCTTTCGCCTTCAGATTCTCCGGTTGGGTGAATATTATTCCAATACTTTTCGGACTGAGAACAAACACCAAAAAATCAAAGGTTAATCCTGTGGATTTTGCTGAGTCAGTAAAGCCTGTAACAGAAGAAAAACCGGAAGAAATACAAGAAATAAAAAAAGATGAATAAACCTTGCACAGATTAATGAAATTATCTATTTTTGCAGGCTCAAAATTTGAAACGGAAGAAATATGTATTTAGACAAAGAGAAGAAGTCGGAAATTTTCGCAGAATACAGCCAATCAGTAGCTAATACCGGTTCAGCTGAAGGTCAGGTTGCCCTGTTTACATTCAGGATCAAACACCTTACTGAACATCTCAAGTCGAACAAAAAAGACATGGTTACCATGCGTTCATTGGTTCGTTTGGTAGGTAAGAGGAGAAAATTACTCGATTATCTTAAATCAAAAGACATCGAAAGATACCGCGACATCATCAAGAAGCTGGGTATCCGTAAATAAGATTAGACCCCTCAGGAGTCAATGAAAGGCAATTGCAACCGATTGCCTTTTTTTGCATTCTCTAAGGTCGCATTCATATTCAAAGAAATAATCTATGATTCCAACAGGATTTAAACAATCATTCGAGCTGCCCGACGGAAGGTTAGTAACGATTGAAACCGGTAAGCTTGCAAAACAAGCCGATGGCGCGGTAGTAGTAACAGTTGGTAAAACAATGTTGCTGGCTACTGTGGTTTCTGCAAAAGAAGCCAAAGAAGATGTGGACTTTATGCCACTTTCCGTTGACTATAAAGAAAAATATGCATCAACAGGTAAATTTCCCGGAGGTTTCTTCAAACGCGAAGGTCGGCCCTCTGATTATGAAGTATTAATCAGCCGATTGATTGACAGGGCTTTGCGTCCGCTGTTTCCGGATGATTACCATGCAGAAACACAGGTGCTTATCAACCTTATTTCAGGTGATGCCACTGTTCCGCCGGATGCATTTGCTGCCCTGGCAGCATCAGCTGCCTTGGCTGTTTCTGACATTCCTTTCAACGGACCTATCTCTGAGGTTCGTGTTGCACGCATCAACGGTGAGTTTGTAATAAACCCAAATTTTGATGCGTTGCCCGAGGCTGACCTCGATCTGATGGTTGCAGCAACTGTTGAAAACATTATGATGGTTGAAGGCGAATCAAAAGAGGTTTCCGAGGCTACAATGCTCGAAGCCCTCAAAATTGCCCATGACGCCATCCGTGTGCAGTGTAAAGCCCAGCTGGATCTTGCAGCACAAATAGAAAAAGCAAATCCTAAGAGGGTTTATTGCCACGAGAAAAATGACGAAGCACTTGAAGCTGCTGTTGCTGCATTTGCTTATCAGCCTTGTTACGAAATTGCATTAAAAGGCAATCCAAACAAGCATGAAAGAGCAGCTGCCTTCGAAGCAGTCCGTGATCAATTTATCGAAACACTACCCGAAGAAGAACGCGAAGAGAAAAAGCTTTTGGTTAAGAAATATTTCCACGACACCGAGAAAAAGGCTGTACGCGATGCCATCTTAAATGACAGGGTGCGCTTAGACGGACGAAAACTAAACGAAATCAGGCCAATATGGTGTGAGGTTGATTATTTGCCTTCGGCTCATGGATCTGCTGTTTTCACCAGAGGCGAGACACAATCCTTAGTGACCGTCACCTTAGGCAGTAAAATGGATGAGCAAACCATTGATGGTGCTGTTGTTACCGGTACATCAAACTTTTTCCTGCATTATAATTTTCCCAGTTTTTCAACCGGTGAGGCAAAACCTAACCGCGGTGTTGGCAGGCGCGAAATTGGTCACGGAAACCTTGCTGAACGTGCGCTGAAACCAATGGTTCCAACCGGAGAAGCGAATCCTTATACAATTCGTGTCGTATCTGATATTCTTGAGTCAAATGGTTCATCATCAATGGCTTCTGTGTGTGGTGGTACACTCGCATTGTTAGATGCCGGTGTGAAGATAGCACGTCCGGTGGCAGGCATTGCAATGGGTTTGATTTCTGCTGACAAGGGACATAAATTCGCTGTTTTGTCAGATATTCTTGGTGATGAAGACCACCTCGGTGATATGGATTTCAAAGTTACCGGAACCAAAGACGGAATCACAGCCTGTCAGATGGACATAAAAGTGGACGGTCTCACCTACGAAGTTTTGGAAATCGCGCTTGAACAAGCTCGTCAGGGAAGGATGCATATCCTGGGCGAAATGGCAAAAGCCATCACCGAACCACGCGAAGATTATAAAGAATTTGTTCCTCGTATCGAGAAACTGACCATACCCAAGGAGTTTATCGGCGCTGTGATTGGCCCCGGCGGAAAGATCATCCAGGAAATGCAGCGTGAGACAGGCACAACCATCGTGATCGAAGAAAAAGGTGAGTTTGGTATCATTGACATCGTTTCGGCCGACAAAAACTCAATCGAGATGGCAAAAGCGCGCATTCGTGCCATTGTTGCTGTGCCTGAAGTTGGCGAGGAATACCTTGGCACTGTAAAAAGTTTGCAGCCTTTTGGTGCTTTCGTTGAAATATTGCCCGGTAAAGACGGCCTCCTGCACATTTCAGAGATTGAATGGAGACGCCTCGAAACGATGGAAGGTATTTTAAACGTTGGTGATAAAGTTAAGGTGAAACTGATCGAGGTTGACGCAAAGACCGGCAAACTCAGGCTCTCGCGCAAAGTTTTGTTGCCTAAACCGGAAGGAATGCCTGAGGAAAAACCATCTGAGAGAAGATTTGAGCCACGTGGTGACCGTCGTAACGACCAACGCCGTGATGGTGGACGTTCAGATAACAGACCTCACCACAACAGAGACCGTAACTAATCAGCAATTTTGCCGTAAAATCAAGCCAAATAAAGCACTTAACTATTCATGAGGCAACTTAAAATTACGAAACAGGTTACCAACAGGGAAACCGCATCTCTCGACAAATATCTACAGGAAATTGGTAAGGTTGAGCTCATTACGGCCGAAGAAGAAGTTGAACTGGCACAGCGCATCAAGCAAGGTGACAGGGCTGCTTTGGAAAAGCTTACAAAAGCTAACCTTCGTTTTGTTGTTTCTGTATCTAAACAGTATCAAAATCAAGGACTTAGCCTTCCTGACCTTATCAACGAAGGCAATCTTGGTCTCATAAAGGCCGCCCAGCGCTTTGATGAAACCCGTGGCTTTAAATTCATCTCCTACGCTGTTTGGTGGATTCGTCAATCCATCCTTCAGGCATTGGCCGAGCAGTCGCGCATCGTTCGTTTGCCGCTGAATAAAATTGGTTCAATCAATAAGATCAACAAGGCCTACGCGAAGTTAGAGCAGGAATTTGAGCGTGAACCCAATGCCGAAGAGATTGCCGATATTCTTGAAGTGACTGAGAATGAGGTGAAAGAGTCAATGAAAAATGCCGGACGACATGTTTCAATGGATGCGCCTCTGATTCAGGACGAAGACAACACCATGTATGATGTTTTGCGCAGTGAGGAAGCAATTACACCTGAAACTGAGCTATTGTATGAATCGTTGCGCAAGGAGATTGACAGGGCTATTTCGACACTCACACCCCGCGAAGCTGATGTGATAAAATTATACTTCGGTCTGAATGGCAGTCACCCGATGACCCTCGAAGAAATCGGTGAAAAATTTGATCTTACCCGCGAAAGGGTCAGGCAAATAAAAGAAAAAGCGATTCGAAGGCTAAAACATACGAGCCGAAGTAAAATACTTAAAAGTTACCTGGGTTAAACCAGGCCAGAAAGCTGCCACCGGCAGCTTTTTTTGTTTTACAGTTTACCCGGGAAGCCGGACAAACTGTTACGGTTTTTATTTTAATTTTGCAGCCAAATCCTCAATCAGAAATTATGCCCCGACTCATAGCGCCTTCATTGCTTTCAGCAGATTTTCTAAATCTCGGAAAAGATGTGGGATTAATAAATGAGAGCCAGGCCGACTGGATACATTGCGATGTGATGGATGGCGTTTTTGTACCAAACATTTCGTTCGGACTTCCGGTGGTTAAGGCTGTTAAATCAATTGCGCAAAAACCATTGGACGTTCATCTGATGATCGTTCAACCTGAAAGATATATCACAGCGTTCAAAGAAGCTGGTGCCGATATGCTCTCGGTGCATTTTGAAGCTTGCAACCACTTGCACCGGGTGCTTCAGGAGATACGCAGTCAGGGAATGAAAGCCGGTGTTGTGTTGAACCCCCACAGCCCTGTGCAGCTTTTGGAAGCTGTGCTCGAATTCTCTGATTTTGTTTTGTTGATGTCAGTGAATCCCGGTTTTGGCGGACAAACTTTTATTTCCAATACCTACCGGAAGATTGAACAGCTCCGCGAAATGATTGCGCAGCAGGGTCTTGAGGTGTTAATTGAAGTTGATGGCGGCGTCGGTGTTCACAATTCTGCACGGCTGTTTGATGCAGGAGCTGATGTTTTGGTGGGCGGAAATGCAGTGTTTAACAACGCAAACCCAAAATTAGTTATCGAAGCTTTGAAAAAAAATTAACGTTTGGTTAAGAGTAAATAAAATTAACTAATTTTGCCCAGCTACCATACGTATTTATGCCTAATGTAATCGAAAAAGAAGCGGCCTTTTTGCATTTTGATCACAACGAACAACAGTCCGAAGCAGCACCTGATTTAAAGGGAAAAACACTGCTTGTGGTTGAGGATGTGGTTTCAAATTATCAATTGGTTCAGGCCTATTTGGGTAAATCGGGTGCCGAAATCATCCATGTTGATAATGGTTTGGATGCTGTTGATACGGTGAAAAGCCATCGGCATATTGATTTGATAATCATGGATATCAGATTGCCAAAATTAAACGGACTTGTTGCTACACGCGAAATTCGGAAAACAAATCCCCGTATTCCGATAATCGCTCAGACAGCGTTTGCAATGCAATCAGACAGAGAGATGTGCCTTTCGGCAGGATGTGACGAATTTATTGCCAAACCCTTTCGCCGTCAGGAACTTATGCGGATTTTAGCGCGTTTTGTGTAGTTTTCTGTTTCGTACTACAGCCGTCAGTACAATAAATTATTCCCTTTTATCTTCACTTCGCCCTGTTTAAACGATTCATTGTTTATTTTTGGAAAAAAATTTAACGATGAATACAAACCTGAATGCACTGGAACCAAAGGCTGTCTGGAACTACTTCAGAGAGATAACATTGATTCCGCGCCCCTCGAAACATGAGGAGAAAATAATTGCCTATCTGCTTGACTTTGCAGCCAAACACCAACTTCGCTGCCAGCAAGATGAAGTGGGAAATGTTTTTATTTATAAGAATGCTACTCCCGGAATGGAGCATCTGAAAACCACTGTTTTACAAAGTCATATTGATATGGTTTGTGAGAAAAACAATGATAAGGACCATGATTTTTTTGCTGATCCGATCCAAACAAGGATCGTTGACGGTTGGGTAAAGGCAAACGGAACAACACTTGGAGCTGATGATGGTATAGGTGTTGCGGCCCAGCTGGCAATTCTGGCTGCCAGTGATATTGCGCATGGTCCCATCGAATGTCTTTTTACTGTTGACGAAGAAACAGGACTCACCGGTGCATTTGGACTAAGTACGGAGGCGTTGGAAGGCAAAATTCTGCTTAATCTTGATTCAGAAGACGAAGGAGAACTTTTCATCGGCTGTGCAGGAGGTAAAGATACTGTGATTGAGTTGCCTTTTGCAACGGAGCCTGTCCTTGCCAATACCACTGCATTCGAAATAATGGTTTCAGGGCTCAAAGGCGGACATTCCGGCGACGATATCCACAAAGGTTTGGGCAATGCCAATAAAATCATCAACAGGGTGCTGTTCGAAGGAACTGAGCATTTTGAGATGCGTTTGTCATCGCTCGAAGGAGGAAATCTCCGCAATGCTATTGCAAGGGAAGCCAAAGCTGTGGTTTTGGTGCCCGCGAACAATGCGCCACAGTTTATTGCTATAATTCATGGATTGCTCGACAAAATCAGAATTGAGTATGAAATTACTGAACCGGGCTTTGATTATAAAATCACAAAACTGGATGAAGTGCCTTCGGTTATTGTTGGCTCCGAAGACCAGAAAAAACTTATTAGGAGTTTATATGCATGTCCGCATGGCGTAATTGCCTACTCACAGAGTATTCCCGGTTTTGTTGAAACCTCGACCAATCTGGCCTCGGTGCGGACGAATGACGGTAGTTTCCTGATTACCACCAGTCAGCGCAGTTCGATAGAGTCAGCCAAAGAGGATGTGGCCAATATGGTAAAAGCATGTTTTGAGCTCACCGGTGCTGCGGTGACCCAAAGTAACGGGTACCCGGGATGGGCTCCAAATCCTCATTCAGTCATCAGGGAAATTACAGTTGATTCCTATAAAAAACTTTTTGGGGAGACCCCGCAGGTGAAAGCAATACATGCAGGGCTGGAATGTGGCCTCATTGGTGATAAATATCCGGGAATGGACATGATTTCTTATGGCCCGACTATAAAAGGAGCACACTCTCCTGACGAACGTATTGAGATAGCATCCGTACAAAAGTTTTGGGAGCTCACACTCGATATTTTGAAAAATATTCCGGCGCGCTGAGCCATCCGGAAAGACATTGAAGCTTGTTTGCATTTCAGATTTTGACGTGTGAACAAGCTTTTTATTTCGCTCATAAATTTGATTCGTGATGAAAAAAGCTTCTGGAAATTGAGATTTTACTACGATGTTCATGCCTTACTTTGATAGGGTTCTTCCATAAAAAAATATCGTAAAAAGTACTGATACTTCAGATGATTTATTGAGCACAGTGGATATATTTTGTTCATATTAATTCCCGAGTGATTATTTTTTTTCTTTAGTTATTTGTCTTTTTCTCTTGATTTTCAGTTAATAATGTTGTATATTTATTGGGTGAATTTATTAACCCCAAAAAATGAATAACAATGGAAAAAGAAGTTTCAATCAGCATCAAGTGCCCCCTTTGCGGCAAGTCATTGATGGACGAGGGGGTTCATCTGCACGAGAGACCAAGTGTAAAGCTTAATATCGAGACTGAGCACGATCGCGGTGTTTTATGGCTGAGCTGTGTGTATGGTGATTGCACAAAAAAACTTGACATTGAAATCAATGATGGAGAAATTGTTGATATGTTTTGTCCGCATTGCAACAAGGAGCTCTCAATCAAGGAAAGCTGCGATGAGTGCGGTGCTCCGCTGATCTCTTTTGTAATAAAAGCAGGAGGGATTGTCCGCATTTGTTCGCGCAAAGGCTGTAACAACCATCATATCATTTTCAAGGAGATTGGTACGGAGCTTTCAAAGTTTTACTTTGAATATGGTTTCTGATTTTCAACAGATTCTTGGAAGTTGCTCACCGGCCAGCATATCAACCATTCGTGTGCTGCCGTAGGCAGTTTTGAGCCATGTTTTACCTGGATGGTCTCCAACTATCTCGCCAATGATTGCAGCATTTGCTCCCAAATTGTGTTGAAGCATGATTTCCAATGCTTTAGCTGCGTCATTTTCTGCAACTACCATTACAACCTTACCTTCGTTAGCCACATACAGAGGGTCGAATCCCAGTAACTCACACACTCCCCGCACCTGCTCTTTCACAGGCAGGGTCTCCTCATTGATCAAAACGCCGAACGGACGATTTTCGCAGAGTTCGCAAAGTACGGTGCCCAAACCTCCACGGGTGGCATCGCGCATAAATTTAATGCTTATGTTTTGAGCAGAGAGCGACTCGATCAGGCTGTTGAGTGAGGCGCAGTCGGAGCTGATTGCCGATTGCAGATTTAATTCGTTTCGTGCTGCCATCACCGCCATTCCATGATCACCTATTGTTCCGTTTATCAATATTTTATCACCACTGCTGATATTTTCG
>ERZ1645187.2444-NODE-2444-length-16311-cov-6.421383_pt1 | contig 16311 bp, 13 predicted proteins | sample MGYA00575352_ERZ1645187 | MGnify/ENA primary metagenome ERZ1645187 (study PRJEB40837, sample SAMN11349314) | freshwater sediment metagenome | isolation source: river sediment | host: Sediment | place: India: Wazaribad , New Delhi | collected 2017-02-21 ... | reverse complement strand
TGGCCGGCGGCTTCCCGCTCGCCGCCGTCGTCGGCCGCGCCGAGATCATGGACAAGGTCCATCCCGGCGGCCTCGGCGGCACCTATGGCGGCAATCCGGTCGCGGTGGCCGCCTCGCATGCGGTGCTCGACGTGATCGCCGAAGAGAATTTGTGCGCGCGCGCCGCCGAGCTTGGCGCGATGATTCGCGAGCGTCTCGAGGCGATGGCCAGGCGCAACGCATTTTCCTGCATCGGCGAGGTGCGCGGCCTCGGCGCGATGGTGGCGATGGAGCTGGTGACCGACCGCGTGTCTAAGGCGCCCGACGCCGCGCTCACCGCCGCGCTGGTGGCGAAGGCGCAGGAGAAGGGCCTCATCCTCCTCTCGTGCGGCGTCGGCGCGAACGTGATACGAATTCTCGCGCCGCTGACGATCCCCTTCGATCAGGCGCGCGAGGGCCTCGACATTCTCGAGGAGGCCTTCGCGGAGGTCGTCGGCGCGCGCTGAACAGACAAGGGACGATCACGATCATGGCGGGCAAGCCGGCTGCATTCACCTGGGACGACCCCTTCCTTCTCGACGGTCAGTTGACCGACGACGAGCGGATGATCCGCGACACGGCGCGCGCCTATGCGCAGGACCGGCTCATGCCGCGCGTCGAGGACGCCTATATGAGCGAGTCCACCGATCCGGCGATCTTCCGCGAGATGGGCGAGCTCGGCCTCCTCGGCGTGACGATCCCGGAGGAGTTCGGCGGCGTCGGGGCGAGCTATGTCGCCTACGGCCTCGTCGCCCGCGAGGTCGAGCGCGTCGACTCAGGCTATCGCTCGATGATGAGCGTGCAGTCCTCGCTGGTGATGTTCCCGATCCACGCCTACGGCTCGGACGCGCAGCGCAGGACGTATCTGCCCAAGCTCGCGAGCGGCGAATGGATCGGCTGCTTCGGCCTGACCGAGCCGGACGCCGGCTCCGACCCCGCCGGCATGAAGACGCGCGCGACGAAGACGGCGAACGGCTATGTGCTGAACGGCGCCAAGATGTGGATCTCCAACGCGCCGATCGCCGATGTGTTCGTGATCTGGGCCAAGTCTGAGGCGCATGGTGGCAAGATCCGTGGTGTCGTGCTCGAAAAGGGCATGAAAGGTCTCTCGGCACCGAAGGTCGGAGGCAAGCTCTCCCTCCGGGCTTCGGTGACCGGCGAGATCGTGATGAAGGATGTCGAGGTCGGCGAGGATGCGCTGCTGCCGAATGTCGAAGGGCTGAAAGGTCCGTTCGGCTGCCTCAACCGCGCCCGCTATGGCATTGCCTGGGGTGTGATGGGCTCGGCCGAGTTCTGCCTGCACGCCGCCCGGCAATATGGCCTTGACCGCAAGCAGTTTGGCAAGCCGATCGCCGGCACCCAGCTGTATCAGCTGAAGATGGCCAACATGCTGACCGAGATCAGCCTTGGCCTGCAGGCCTGCCTGCGCGTCGGTCGCCTGCTGGACGAAGCCAATGCCGCGCCCGAGATGATCTCGATCATCAAGCGCAACAACTGCGGCAAGGCGCTGGATATCGCCCGCTGGGCGCGCGACATGCACGGCGGCAACGGTATCTCCGAGGACTTCCAGGTGATCCGTCACATGGTCAACCTCGAAACCGTGAACACCTATGAAGGCACGCATGACATCCATGCGCTGATCCTGGGCCGCGCCATCACCGGTCTGCAGGCATTCTTCTAAGGCGACCAACAGGGCGCGGGGGGATCGCGAACCCCGCGCCTTGCAACCATAAACAACAGGGGCCGGCATGGATCGCGCCGATATCGTTCACGACAATCTCCTGCGCCGCCTTGCGTCGCGGGACCTTCCGCATGGGCGGCCCCCTCAGGGGCCGCTTTCGGCGTTTCAGGCGGTGGAAACCTTCCGCGCGGCCTGTCTGACCCGGGCGCTGGACCGGCAGGCGCGGTTCATGCAGCGGGCGGGGCAGGGGTTCTATACCATCGGCTCGTCGGGGCATGAGGGGCTGGCGGCGCTTTCGCTGGCGCTGCGGCCCACCGACATGGCCTTCCTGCATTACCGCGACGCGGCCTTCCAGATCGCGCGGGCGGGGCAGGTGCCGGGGCAGACCCCGCTTTGGGACATGCTGCTGTCCTTTGCCTCATCCTCCGAAGATCCGATTTCGGGCGGACGGCACAAGGTGCTGGGCTCCAAGGCGCTGGCGATCCCGCCGCAGACCTCAACCATCGCTTCGCACCTGCCCAAGGCGGTGGGGGCGGCCTATTCGATCGGGCTGGCGCGGCGGCTGAAGCCCGAACATGCCCAACTGCCCGAGGATGCGATTGTCGTCTGCACCTTTGGCGATGCCTCGGCCAACCATGCCACCGCGCAGGTGTCTTTCAACACCGCGGGCTGGACGGCCTATCAATCCGTGCCGCTGCCGCTGCTGTTTGTCTGCGAGGATAACGGCATCGGCATTTCGACCAAGACGCCCAAGGGCTGGATCGAGGCGGGGTTCAGCCACCGTCCGGGCCTGAAGTATTTCAAGGCCGACGGTCTGGACATGCACGACACCTTCGCCGTGGCCGCAGAGGCCGCCGATTTCGTGCGCCGCCGCCGCAAGCCCGCCTTCCTGCATCTGCGCACGATCCGGCTGTACGGTCATGCCGGCGCCGATATGCCCACCACCTACATGCGGCGTGAGGAGGTCGAGGCCGAAGAGGCGCAGGACCCGCTGCTGCACATGGCCCGCCAGATGCACGAGGCAGGCGTGATGACGCCCGAGGCCGCGCTGGCCATCTATACCGAGACCGTGGACCGCGTGGCCCGCGTCGCGGCCGAGGCCGTCACCCGGCCGCGTCTGCAAACCGCGGATCAGGTCATGGCCGCGCTGATCCCGCCCCGGCGCGACCACGCGCCGACCAATGGCCCCAGCGCCGAGGCCCGCGCCGGCGCTTTTGGCGGCGACCTGAAGGCCATGGCCGAGCCGCAGCCGATGAGCCGCCTGATCAACTGGGCGCTGACCGATCTGATGCTGGCGCATCGCGAAATCGTCCTGATGGGCGAGGATGTGGGCCGCAAGGGCGGCGTCTATGGCGTCACCCAAAAGCTGCAAAACCGCTTTGGTCCCGACCGGGTGATCGACACGCTGCTTGATGAGCAGTCGATCCTTGGCCTTGGGCTGGGCATGGCGCAGAACGGCTTTCTGCCGATGCCCGAGATCCAGTTCCTGGCCTATCTGCACAATGCCGAAGACCAGCTGCGCGGCGAGGCGGCGACGCTGCCGTTCTTCTCCAACGGTCAATTCACCAACCCGATGGTGGTGCGGATTGCCGGCCTTGGCTATCAGAAGGGCTTTGGCGGGCATTTCCACAACGACAACTCGGTGGCGGTGCTGCGCGACATCCCGGGCCTGATCCTGGCCTGCCCGTCGAACGGCCCGGATGCGGTGCGGATGCTGCGGGAATGTGTGCGTCTTGCCCGCGAAGAACAGCGGCTGGTGGTGTTTCTGGAACCGATCGCGCTTTACCCCATGCGCGATCTGCATGCCGACAAGGATGGCGCCTGGATGGGTGTCTATCCCGACCTGTCCGAGAGCATCGCGCTGGGCGAGGTGGGCGTGTCGGGCGCGGGCGATGATCTGGCGATCGTAACCTTCGGCAATGGCACCTACCTGTCGCACCAGGCTTTGCCGATCCTCAAGGCGGCCGGGATCAACGCCCGCGTGGTCGATACCCGCTGGCTGTCGCCCCTGCCGAAAGAGGCGTTGACCGCGGCGGTACAAGGCGCGAAGCGCATCCTGATCGTCGACGAGACCCGCCATTCCGGTGGCGTGGCCGAGGCCCTGATGGCACATTTTCACGAAGTGACGGATGTGCCCTTGCGCCGGGTGACGGCAGAGGACAGTTTCATTGCGACCGGGCCGGCCTATGCCGCCACCATGCCCTCGCGCGATCAGATCGTCGCGGCTGCACAGGAGCTTTGCGCATGACCCGTCCCACTGCCGTGCTGATCTGCCCCGGCCGGGGCACCTATACCAAGACCGAGCTTGGCACGCTGGCCCGCACCTTCACCGACAAGGCGTTGCTGGCCGATTTCGACACCCGCCGCCGGCTGGCCGGACAAGAGACCCTGACCGATCTGGACGGGGCGGCCAGCTACTCGGTCTCGCGTCACAGCCGGGGCGACAATGCCTCGGCGCTGATCTATGCCTGCACCTTGGCCGATGCCCGCGCGGTGCAGGGGGTTGATGTCGTCGCGGTCACCGGCAATTCGATGGGCTGGTATTCGGCGCTGGCCTGTGCGGGCGCGCTGACCGCCGAGGCGGGCTTTGAGGTGGTCAACACCATGGGCACGCTGATGCAGCGCCACCTGATCGGTGGGCAGCTGGTCTATCCCTTCATGGATGAGGACTGGCGCCCCGATCCCGCCCGCAAGGCCGCGCTGCTGGCTTTGGCGGCACAGATCGGCGCGCGGCCTGCCCATGATCTGGCGCTGTCGATCGACCTGGGCGGGATGCTGGTTCTGGCCGGCAACGAGGCCGGGCTGAAAGCCTTTGAAGAGGCCGTGCCGCCGGTTCAGGGTCGCTTTCCGCTGCGTTTGGGCAATCACGCGGCCTTTCACACCGCGCTGCAACAGCCGGTGGCGGCGGAAGGGCGCAGCCTTTTGCCGGACAGCCTGTTTGGCCCGCCAGCCCTGCCGCTGATCGACGGGCGCGGCCATATATGGTGGCCGGGGGCCAGCGATCCTGCGGCGCTGCGCAACTACACGCTGGGTCATCAGGTTGTCGAAAGCTATGACTTCACCCAGGCCATCGCAACCGCCGCGCGAGAATTCGCGCCGGATCTGTTCATCATCACCGGCCCCGGCACCACGCTGGGCGGGGCAGTCGCGCAGTCGCTGATCCTCGCCAAGTGGCGCGGGATGGGCTGCAAGCAGGATTTCCAACAACAGCAGGCCGCCAAACCTTTCCTTGTCTCGATGGCGATGGAAGAACAGCGCGCCCGCGTCACCAACGGAGGATAAGACCATGACCCATAATGAAATTCTGGCCCGCAACGGGCTGACGGGCGCAGATGTGACCCAAGGCACGCTGGTCGTGCATTCGCCCATCGACGGGGCCGAGGTTGCCCGCGTGCGTGAAACCCCGGTGGCCGAGATGCCGGCGGTGATCGCCCGCGCGCAGGCCGCCTTCAAGGCATGGCGCACGGTCCCGGCCCCGCGCAGGGGCGAGCTGGTCCGCCTGCTGGGCGAAGAGCTGCGCGCGGCCAAGGCTGATCTGGGCGCGCTGGTGACGCTTGAGGCCGGCAAGATCACCTCGGAAGGTCTGGGCGAAGTGCAGGAGATGATCGACATCTGCGATTTCGCCGTGGGTCTGTCGCGCCAGCTTTACGGCCTGACCATCGCGTCAGAGCGCCCCGGCCACCGGATGATGGAAACCTGGCATCCGATGGGCCCCTGCGGCGTGATCTCGGCTTTCAACTTCCCCGTCGCGGTCTGGTCGTGGAACGCGGCGCTGGCACTGGTCTGCGGCAATCCGGTGATCTGGAAGCCCTCGGAAAAGACCCCGCTGACCGCCATGGCCTCGATGAAGATCATGGAGCGCGCGCTGGCCCGCTTTGGCGATGCGCCCGAGGGGCTGGTGCAGCTGGTGATTGGCGGCCCGGACATCGGCGCGGCGCTGGTCGATTGCCCCGATGTGCCGATCATCTCGGCCACCGGCTCGACCCGCATGGGCGGCATCGTCGGGCCGAAGGTTGCGGCGCGCTGGGGCCGGCCGATCCTGGAACTGGGCGGCAACAACGCCATGATCGTCGCCCCCTCGGCCGATCTGGACATGGCAGTCCGCGCCATCGTGTTCTCGGCCGTGGGCACCGCGGGTCAACGCTGCACCTCGCTGCGCCGCCTGATCGCCCACAACTCGATCCGCGCCGAACTGGTAGAGCGTCTGACCAAGGCCTATGCCAGCCTGCCGATCGGCGACCCGCGCGCCGCCACCACCCTGATCGGCCCGCTGATCGACCACGCCTCGCGCGACCGGATGCAGGCCCAGCTGGAGCGTGCCCGCGCCGAGGGTGGCGTGGTTCATGGCGGCAAGGCGGTCGCATCGGGCGTGCCGCAGGGCGGCGCCTATGTCGAGCCGGCGCTGGTCGAAATGCCGTCGCAAACCCAGACCGTGCGCGAGGAAACCTTCGCCCCGATCCTCTATGTACTGGGCTATGACACGCTGGAGGAAGCGATCGATATGCAGAACGACGTGCCGCAGGGCCTGTCGTCGTGCATCTTCACGCTGAACATGCGCGAGGCCGAGACCTTCCTGTCGGCAGCCGGTTCGGATTGCGGCATCGCCAACGTCAATATCGGCCCCTCGGGCGCCGAGATCGGCGGGGCGTTTGGCGGCGAGAAGGAAACCGGCGGCGGGCGGGAAAGCGGCTCGGACGCGTGGAAGGGCTATATGCGCCGTCAGACCAACACCATCAACTATTCCGCCCAACTGCCGCTGGCGCAGGGCGTGAAGTTCGACTTCTGATGCACCAGAACAGCGGGGGCCTTTGTCGCCCCCGCATACCGGGAGGGAACCCCAATGTCTTTCAACAAGATCGCCGTTCTCGGCCTTGGCAAGGTCGGCCATCTGGCCGCCGAACTGCTGCAGGAGGCCGGGCTTGAGGTGACGGGCATCGACGCCCGCGCCCTCACTCTGCCGATCCCGTCGAAACAGGTCGATCTCAGCGATCTGGCCGCGCTGAAGGCCGCGCTGACCGGGCAGGAGGCGGTGCTGTCCTGCCTGCCCTACCACCTGAACATCGGCGTCTCGACCATCGCGCATGAGTTGGGTCTGCACTACTTCGACCTGACCGAGGACGTGCCGACCACCCGGCACATCCGCCAACTGGCCGAAACCTCGCGCGGGATCATGGCGCCGCAATGCGGTCTGGCGCCGGGCTTTGTCGGTATCGTTGCCGCCGATCTGGCCAACCAGTTCGACAAGGTCCGCACCATCCGCATGCGGGTGGGCGCGCTGCCCCAGCACCCGACCGGCCTGTTGGGCTATGCCTTCAACTGGTCGCCCGAGGGCGTGGTGAACGAATATCTCAACGATTGCGAAGTGATCGAAGAGGGGGTCCACAAGAACGTCTCGGCGATGGAATGGCTGGAGACGATCTTTGTCGACGGCATCCAGCTTGAAGCCTTCACCACCTCCGGCGGTCTGGGCACGATGTGCGAGACCTATGCCGGCCGGGTCGAGAACCTCGACTACAAGACCATGCGCTATCCGGGCCATGTGAAGCTGATGAACTTCTTCTTCCACGAGCTTCTGATGCGCGAAAACCGTGCCGAGGCCGGCCGGATCCTGACCCATGCCAAGCCGCCGGTCGAGGATGACGTGGTCTATGTCCACGTCTCGGCCGAGGGCTGGACCGATCAGGGCCTGAAGCGCAAGGAGTTTGTCCGCGCCTATTACCCGGTCGAGATCAACGGCAAGTCGCGCACCGCGATTGCCTGGACGACCTCGGCCTCGGTGGTCGGCGTGATCGAGATGGTTCGCGCAGGCACCCTGCCGCAGAAGGGCTTTCTCAAGCAGGAAGACATCCCGCTTGCGCCCTATCTGGCAACCAAGACCGGCCATTACTACCAGATTGGCGCCCGCAAGCGCTGAGGGTCACAACCGGCGCCGTGCCCTGAGTGCGGCGCCGATCGTGCCATCGTCCAGATAATCCAGCTCGCCGCCCACCGGCACCCCCTGCGCCAGGGTGCTGACCGCAACCCCCGTGGGGGCAAGCGCATCGGCAATGTAATGGGCGGTGGTCTGGCCTTCCACCGTGGCGTTCAACGCCAGAATGACCTCGGAAACCTGTTCATCGGTGACCCGCGTCACCAGTTGCGGCACGCGCAACTCATCCGGGCCCACCCCGTCCAGTGCCGACAGCGTGCCTCCCAGCACATGATAACGGCCGCGAAACAGCCCCGCGCGTTCCAGCGCCCAAAGGTCGGACAGATCTTCGACCACACAAATCGTCCCGGTGGCGCGGCGTGGATCGGCGCAGATCGGGCACAGGTCGCCCGTGGCGATGTTGCCGCAGACCGGGCAGTCGCGGGCGTTCAACGCCACATTGGCCATCGCCTGTGCCAAGGGGGCCATCAGGCCCGCGCGCTTTTTCAAAAGCGCCAGCACCGCGCGCCGGGCCGAACGGGGGCCAAGCCCGGGCAGGCGGGCCATCAGCCCGATCAGGTCCTCGATCTCGCGCGGGGCGTCGGGCATCAGAACGGCAGTTTGAAATCGGGCGGCAGGCCCAGGCTTTCGCCCAGACGCGCCATTTCCTGCTGACCGCGCGCGGCAGCCTTGGCCTGCGCGTCCTTGATGGCAGCCACGATCAGATCCTCGACCACTTCCTTTTCCGAGGGCACGAGGATCGCGGGGTCGATGTCCAATCCGGTCACCTCACCCTTGGCGGTGCAGCGCGCCTTGACCAGGCCTGCGCCCGCTTCGCCGATCACCACGGTGCGGCCCAGCGTTTCTTGCAGCTCGGCCATCTTGCCCTGCATTTCCTTGGCGGCGGCCATCATCTTGGCCATGTCGCCAAGGCCACCCAATCCCTTGAACATCCGTCATTCCTCCTCGAAGGGGTCCCATTCATCCTCGACCTCGGGCAGCGCCTCGGCCTCGGCTGCGGCGGCAATCGCCTGCGCGGTGCGGACTTCGGCGATCTCGGCCCCCGGAAAGGCGGCCAACACCGCCTGCACCGAAGGATCCTCCAGCGCCTCGGCCTTCAGACGCGCGGTCTCGGCGTCGCGCACCTCGGAAATCGTCGGCGCGCCGCCCGAGGAGACGACCGACACGCCCCAGCGCGCCCCTGTCCAGGACTGCAACCGTTGCGAAAGCGTGGCCGCCAGATCGCGCGGCGCGTCGGGCGTCGGCTGAAACTCGATCCGCCCGGGGGCATAGCGCGCCAGCCGCACATGGGCCTCGACCTCGAACAACAGCTTCATGTCGCGCTTTTCGCGGATCAGGTCCAGCACATGGTCAAAGGTGGCATAGACCACCAGTTGACCTTCGGCCAGCGCCGGGGCGGCGGCAGTCATCACCGGTCCGCGGGCCGGTGCCATGGCCGGTGCCATGCGCGGGCTGTGCATCATGGGTCCGCCCGCGGGCGCGCCACCCGGCAGGCCACCCCCGCCACCCGGATGCACCGGCGGCGGGCCGGCCTGCAGCCGTTTCACCAAGGCGGCAGGGTCGGGCAGATCGGCCACATGGGTGATGCGGATCACCGCCATCTCGGCCGCCATCATCGCATTGGGGGCGACCGAGACCTCCTCGATCGCCTTCAGCAGCAATTGCCACATCCGCGTCAGCACCCGCATCGGCACGCGCGCAGCCATGTCCAGCCCGCGCCGCCGCTCGTCCGGGGGGATCGTCGGGTCTTCGGCCGCCTCGGGCGTGATCTGCAGGACCGACACCCAATGCGTGATTTCGGCCAGATCGCGCAGCACCGCCATCGGGTCCGCACCCTCGGCATATTGGTTGGCAAGCTCCGCCAGGGCTTCGGCCGCGGCACCCCGCAGCACCATCTCGAACAGATCCAGCGTGCGGCCACGGTCGGCCAGACCCAGCATCGCGCGCACCTGATCGGCGGTCGTCTCACCCGCGCCATGGGCAATGGCCTGATCGAGCAAGCTCATGGCATCGCGCACCGAGCCCTCGGCGGCCCGCGTGATCAGCGCCAGCGCGTCAGGCGTCAGCTGCGCGCCCTCAAGCCCCGCGATCCGCGACAGATGCGCCATCATCACCTCAGGCTCGATCCGCTTGAGGTCGAACCGCTGGCAGCGCGACAGCACCGTGACCGGCACCTTGCGGATCTCGGTGGTGGCGAAGATGAACTTCACATGCGCGGGCGGCTCTTCCAGCGTCTTCAACAGCGCGTTGAAGGCGTTGTTGGACAGCATGTGAACTTCGTCGATGATGTAGATCTTGTAGCGGGCCGAGGCCGCCCGATAGTGAACCGAGTCGATGATCTCGCGGATGTCATTGACCCCGGTGCGCGAGGCCGCGTCCATCTCCATCACGTCGACATGACGCCCTTCGGCAATCGCCCGGCACTGATCGCAGACCAGGCAGGGCTCGGTCGTGGGGCCGCCGGTGCCATCGGGACCCACGCAGTTCAGCCCTTTCGCGATGATGCGGGCGGTGGTGGTCTTGCCCACCCCACGCACCCCGGTCATGATGAAGGCATGGGCGATGCGGTCCGCCGCGAAGGCATTCTTCAGCGTGCGCACCATTGCATCCTGCCCGATCAGATCGGCGAAGGTTGCGGGGCGGTATTTGCGGGCCAGGACCTGATAGGCCTGATGCTCGGTCTCGGACATGCGGATTCCCGGATTCTGCGGCCTTCAACCTAAGCTGCCGGCGCGTCTTCGTCCACCTCTGGCAGTGCAAATGCCGTGCCCCCTTGCCAAGCGCCGCCCGCGCGCGCAGCATGGAGGCAATGAAGGAGACCGCAATGCTCGAGATCAGCCCCGCCAAGGTTGCCCATGTCATTTTCCAGTCTCGCGAAGGCGATATGGGGGAAGACGAATTGCGGGCTTTCATTGCCGGGCTGAACGAGGACGAACAGGCGCATCTGGTGGCGATCGCCTGGGTGGGCCGCGGTGCCTTTGAACCCGAGGATTACGCCGAGGCAGTCGCAACGGCTTTTGCAGAACGCCGCACCCCCACCGAAGATTACCTGATGGGCATGCCCCATCTTTCGGAAAACCTAGAGGCCGGGCTGGAAGCCTTGGGCATCGACGTTTCCGACATCGAAGAGGATTTCCTCGACGGCGACCACTGACCGGCTTCCAACTCGGATCAGTCTCACGCGTTCAATTCCGTCTGGCACGAGGGGGGCTCTGCCCCCAAGGCCTGCGGCCTTTCCCCCGGGATATTTCTCCCTGAATGATGAAACGTGTTCTCGTCATCATTCAGGCCCAAATATCCCGGGGGGAGTCCCGCAGGGACGGGGGGCAGAGCCCCCCATTCGTTTTCGATCACATGCAGGCAGCGAACAACGCGCGGGTGTTCTCGCGAGTCATTTCCACCGGGTTGCCGCCGCAGGACGGATCTTCCAGGGCCATCTCGGTCAGCTCGTCGAGGCGCGCGGCCTCGACGCCCATCGCGGTCAGGTTGGCCGGGATGTTGAGTTTGGCGCGCAGATCCATGATCGCGGCGCGGAAGCCGTCAAACCCGCCCTTGATGCCCAGATAGGCGGCGGCGCGCTCGATCCGGTCCTCGATCGTGGCGCGGTTGAAGTCCAGCACCATCGGCATCACCACGGCGTTGGTGGTGCCATGATGGGTGCCATAGACCGCGCCAACGGGGTGGCTGAGGCTGTGGATCGCGCCCAGGCCCTTCTGGAAGGCCACGGCGCCCATGGCGGCCGCGCTCATCATATGCGCGCGGGCGTCGAGATTGCCGGGATTTTCATAGACTTCCACGAGGTTCTCGAACACCAGCCGCATTCCCTCCAGCGCGATGCCTTGTGACATCGGGTGGTAGAAGGGGCTGCAATAGGCTTCGAGGCAGTGGGCCAGCGCATCCATGCCGGTGCCGGCAGTGATGAATTTCGGCATGCCCACGGTCAGCGCCGGGTCGCAGATCGTGACCACGGGCATCAGCTTGGGGTGGAAGATGATCTTCTTCTTGTGGGTGGCTGAATTGGTCAGCACGCCGGCGCGCCCGACCTCTGACCCGGTGCCGGCGGTGGTCGGCACGGCGATGACCGGGGCGATCTTGTCCGCATCGGCGCGGGTATACCAGTCGCCGATATCCTCCAGATCCCAGACCGAGAGGTCGGCGCGCTGATGCGCCATCAGCGCGATCATCTTGCCCAGATCCAGCGCAGAGCCGCCACCGAAGCAGATCACGCCATCATGGTCGCCGGCTTTGAACACGGCGATGCCATCGGCCATGTTCTTCTCGTTGGGGTTGGGGTCCACTTCGGAGAACATCACCGGGTTCAGACCGGCCTTCTCCAGCACCGCCATCGCCTCGGCGGCGATCGGCAGGCCTGCCAGCGCCTTGTCGGTGACAAACAGCGGTTTTCGGATGCCGGCAGCAGTGCAATGCTCGGCCAGTTCGTTGATCCGCCCCACGCCGAACTTGATGGCGGTGGGGTAGGTCCAGTTGCGGTTGGGGACGTTGTGACCCATGTCAGACCTTCTTGAGATGATAGGATTTCGGGCGCGTGACGGCGTGCAGACCCAGATAGGACAACGAGCCGCCGCGCCCGGTATCCTTGCAGCCGGTCCAGCACAGCGCCGGGTCCAGATAGTCGGCGCGGTTCATGAACACGGTGCCGGTCTCGATCCGCGCGCCGATGGCGGCGGCAGTGTCGTAATCCTGGGTCCAGATCGAGGCGCTCAGCCCGTAGGGGCTGTCGTTAATCAGGGCGATCGCCTCTTCGTCGTCCTTGACCTTCATGATTCCGACCACCGGGCCAAAGCTTTCCTCGGTCATCACCCGCATCGAGTGATCGACATTCACCAGCACCTGCGGAGCCAGATAGGCGCCGCCGTCATCGGCCGGGAACAGCGCCGGGTCGATCAGGGGCCTGGCGCCGGCCGCCACGGCCTCGGCGATCTGGTCGCGGACCACCTTTGCAAAGCGTTTGTTGGCCATTGGCCCCAGCGTGCTTTCCGGGTCGAACGGATTGCCCAGACGCAGACCCTTGACCCAAGCCACCGCCTTTTCGACGAAAGCGTCATAGAGACTTTCGTGGACATAGATCCGTTCGATCCCGCAGCAGCATTGGCCGGCGTTATACATCGCGCCGTCCATCAGCGTATCGACGGCTGCATCCAGATTGGCGTCGGCGCGGACATATCCGGGGTCCTTGCCGCCCAACTCCAGCCCCATGCCGGTGAAAGTGCCGGCGGCGGCGCGCTCCATCGCCTGACCGCCCGCGACCGAGCCGGTGAAGTTAACGAAGTTGAAGGCGCGCGCCTTGATCAGCGCCTCGGTGGTGGCGTGGTCCAGCACGACGTTCTGGAACACGTCTTCGGGGATGCCCGCGGCGTGGAAGGCCTCGGCCAGACGTTCACCGACCAGCAGGGTCTGGCTGGCATGTTTCAGGATCACGCTGTTGCCGGCGATCAGCGCCGGGACCAGCGTGTTGATGGTGGTCAGATAGGGGTAGTTCCACGGTGCCACGATGAAGACCACGCCCACCGGCTCGCGCGCGAGGTAGCGGCGGAAGGCATTGGAGTCTTCGATCACCTTTGGGGCCAGCGTTTCAGCGGCGATTTCGGCCATATAATCGGTGCGGGCGTTCACGCCGCCGAACTCGCCGCCAAAGCGGGTGGGGCGGCCCATCTGCCAGGCCAGCTCTTCGACGACGCGGTCCTTCATCTCGTTCAGCTTCTGCACCCCGGCCTTGACCAGCGCGATGCGCTCGTCCAGCGGGCGGGCGGCCCAGCCTTTTTGCGCGGCGCGGGCGCGGGCGGCGGCGGCGGTCGCCTCTTCTGGCGTCAGCGGCATGCGTTCGGCATAGACCGAGCCGTCCACCGGCGAAATCAGTTGAATGGGTTTCATACCTTACCTCTTGCCTTACGCCCGCTCCAGCAGGCGCTGAATTTCGAAATCGGTCACGACGCGGTCCGTCTCGCGGATCTCCCACTCGGCGGCGTGGCAGTAATGGTCCACCACGTCATCGCCAAAGGCCGCGCGCAGCATGGCCGAGCCGCGCAGCTCGGTCACTGCCTCGCGCAGGGTGTTGGGGATCTCGCGGATGCCGTCGGTGCTGTAGATGTCGCCGCGCAGCTCGGGTTCAAGCTCATACTTGCCTTCGATCCCGGCCAGGCCCGCAGCCAGCAGCGCCGCGCAGGCCAGATAGGGGTTCACGTCGCTGCCGGGGATCCGGCATTCGACCCGCACCGCCTTGGTATGCGCGCCGCAGACGCGGAAGCCCGCGGTGCGGTTGTCGGCTGACCAGACCGCCTTGGTGGGCGCAAACATCCCGGGGCAGAACCGCTTGTAGCTGTTGACATAGGGGGCCAGAAACGCCGTCAGCTCGCGCGCATGGGCCAGTTGACCCGCGACATAGTGCTTCATCAGCGGCGACATGCCGTGTGCGTCGTCCTTGTCAGCAAAGGCCGCCTTGCCATCCAGCGTCCAGAGCGACTGATGCACATGGGCTGACGAGCCCGCGCGGCGATGGTCATACTTGGCCATGAAGGTGACGGATTTGCCCTTGGCCCAGGCGATCTCTTTCACCGCGTTCTTGATGATCGTGTGGTTGTCGGCGGTATCCAGCGCGTCGGAATAGCGATAGTTAACCTCGCCCTGTCCGGCATCGGCCTCGCCCTTGGTGTTTTCGACCGGGATACCCGCCACATACAGCGCATTGCGCACTTCGCGCATCACATCCTCTTCCTTCGAGGTCTGGAAGATGTGGTAATCCTCATTATAGGCGCTGACCGGCTTGAGGCCCGTGAAATTGCTGTCGCGCAGCGCCTCATAGCTGTTCTCGAACATGTAGAATTCAAGTTCGGTCGCCATCATCGGCTCTAGGCCCATGGCGCGGGCCCGGGCCACCTGACGTTTCAGGATCGCGCGGGGGCTGATCGCCACTTCCTCATGGGTGTCGTGGTCCAGCAGGTCGGCAAGGCACAGCACCGTGCCGGGCAGCCAGGGCAGGGGGCGCATCGTCGCCAGATCGGGCTTCATGACGTAATCGCCATAGCCCTTTTCCCAGCCGGTGGATTTGTAACCCGGCACGCAGGTCATCTCCATGTCCACAGCCAGCAGGTAGTTGCAGCAATGCGTTTCCTTGTAGCCGCCATCGACGAAGAAGGCTGCGTGAAAGCGTTTGCCCATCAGCCTGCCCTGCATGTCGATGCCGGCGACCAGCACCGTGTCGATTTCGCCGCGCGCGACGGCTTCTTTCAGGGCATCGAAAGTCATGTTGCCGGGCATTGATAGGGGCTCCTCCACTGCGGCCATTTGGCCTGTCCACCGGTTGATCCGGGGTGTTTGAAAAATTTGATCATATTGTCAGGTTACGGGCGACCGATGCCGCCCGCAACCGCAATCTTGCGCCTCAGCCGTAACGGTAGGGGCGGCCGGATTTGTTCATGACATCGTTATAGGTCTTGATGGCTTCGACCACCTTGGCCTTGATCTCGGATTCTGCGGCGATCTCGTCCCAGAACTTGACGGCGGCGTCTTCGACGGTCTTCCATTCGGCGTCGGGGATTGTGGTCAGCTCCAGCTTGCCACCATTGACGCGCAGATCGGCTTCGCCCGCCCAATACCAGTGCTGGCGGTAATAGTGGCTCTGCTCGAAACAGGTGGCCAGCAGTTCTTGCAGATGGGGCGGCAAGGCATCCCAGCGTTCCTGATTGGCGAAGAAGTGGCCGATCCAGGCGCCCGAGATGTTGTTGGTCAGGAAATACTTGGTCACATTCGACCAGCCCACCGTATAGACCTCGGTGATGCCAGACCATGCCAGGCCGTCCAGTTCGCCCGTCTGCATTGCGACCTCGACATCCTCCCACGGCAGGGTGACGGGCACCACACCGAACTGGGTCAGGAAGCGGCCGGCGGTCGGGAAGGTGAAGATCCGCAGCCCCTGCAGGTCCGCAAGGCTGTTGATCGGCTTGACGGTCGAAAAGTGGCACGGATCCCAGCTGCCGGCCGAGATGTGCTTGACGCCGACCTTGGCGTATTCTTCCTCCCAGATCTGTTTCAGGCCGTATTTGTTGAACAGCGCCGGCACGTCCAGGCTGTAGCGCAGCGCCATCGGGAAATAGCCGCCAAACACCGTGACCTCGGTGGGCGAGGCCATCGAGTCATCGTCGGATTGCACGCAGTCGATGGTGCCGGACTGCATGGCGCGGAACAACTCGGCCGTCGGCACCAGCTGATCGGCGTAATAAAGCTCGATCTCCATCTGGCCTTGTGCCAGACGGTTGAAGGTTTCGATCGCGGGCTTGGCTACATGCTCGCCCAGGGCGGCCCCGGCATATGTCTGCATCCGCCATTTGATCGGCGCCTGGGCGCGCACGGTTGCCGGTGCGGCCAGCGCCGCGGCACCGGCCAGTGCGCCGGTGGTCAGAAAGGAGCGTCTCGAAGTCGTCATCGTGGAACCTCCGTTGGAAAGGTGGGGGACGGTTCAGCCGCCCCTCCGGGGATTGTCAGTCGGGATAGAAGTGATTGGGGATCATCAGGGCGATGTCCGGGAAGATCATGATCAGCGCCAGCGTTGCGACCATCACCAGCACGAAGGGCCAGACCGATTTGTAGATGTCGCCCATCGTGATCTCTTTTGGTGCAAAGGCCCGCATCAGGAACAGGTTATAGCCAAAGGGCGGCGTCAGATAGG
>ERZ1645187.2443-NODE-2443-length-16311-cov-17.096518_pt1 | contig 16311 bp, 13 predicted proteins | sample MGYA00575352_ERZ1645187 | MGnify/ENA primary metagenome ERZ1645187 (study PRJEB40837, sample SAMN11349314) | freshwater sediment metagenome | isolation source: river sediment | host: Sediment | place: India: Wazaribad , New Delhi | collected 2017-02-21 ... | reverse complement strand
TCCACACCGACGCCCATGCGCCCGATAACCTTCAGGTTTTTGGCTGCCGCAATCACTTCGGCGGTCATTTTGGTGCGCCCGCGCAGAATGATGGCGTCATATTCAGGGATAATCTGCAGCAGTTCCGCTGCTTCAATGCCCTTCTTGTCATCCGCTATGTCGTTTTTCGTCAGAATTGCTTTGCCATTACTTTCCAGCCCATCGGTAATCAATACTCTCCATGCCATAGTGCTCTCTCCTGTAAGTGGTTTTTATCTGTATCGTTATTGTACCTGCTTAAGCACCCGGATGTCTCCTTTACGGAGCGTGAAACCCGCAGTGTCCAGATGTTCTAGCAGGGCGGCCGCGTACTTGCGGCTGGTGCCAAAATGATCGCGGAACTCCGCCAGAGTAAGGCTGCCCCTATCCTCAATGTGAGCTTTTACCCAGGCGCTCATCTCGGTGTAAGCTTGCGGGGAAAAAACAACCTGTGGAGAAGCCTGAACGAGCTCTCCGGTCGCAACCAGGGCTTCCAGCAGCGGCGTACCTATCTGCGCGGACGCTTCCGCTATATCCGGCGGGGAATAGGGGTTTTCATTAAAACGCTGCATCAATCCAGCAATCTTTTCTTTTTGGTCGGCTGTGAACACAATGCGGTGGTTTGTCAGGGCTGTCAGCGCGCCCTGCAGCAGTACTTCCTCGTCTGTGCGCAATTTTTCCAGCGCCGCGTCAAACAGGAGCGGCGGCAGTTTGTTCGCGGCGCGCAGGGATTCGCGCGTCATTCCGGGTTTTAAGGGGTTTTGCGCGTGAAAATCCGACAGGGTTTTCAGGAGTTCCTCGCGTACTTGCCGCCAGGTTCCGGCCTCAATGAGCAAATTCCGAACAGGGTCCTTGCCAGGCTGGAGCAGCACTATGCTGCCCTCACTTATCAAGCGGTCAAGCAGCATCAGACCACTTTGCTGTTCCAGGCCGGCTTTGGCAATTACAGCCTCGGAGCTGGCCGCACGCAGCGTCTTGAGCGCCTGCAGCAGAACCTCTGCCTCGCCGCCCGAGAGCAGTCCTTCCAGGTTTTGCAACACAGACTCACTGAAGCGTTTATGCAGGCGCGCGGGGTGCGCTTCAAGCACAACGCCTCCGCCCAATGTTTCAGAGGGCGAGGGCAGGCGAATAATTAATCGGTCCCCGCGGGCAGCGACGACCGGATTGGCAAGTCGCATTTGCAAAAACGCCTGTTCGCCGGGTTTTAAGAGCTCTTTGCCAAGCAGGCGAACCTGGCCCGATGCTTCGGCGGAACCGATATAGATTTTAACCTGGGTGTTGTGCCTGAGGTCAAAGGATAAATTGGGGAGGTAGCGAAAATGGATATCCAACAGGGTGGTGGGGGTGTACGCGCCCGGTTTAGCGATAACGCTGCCGCGGGCAAGCTGGTTCTTTTCTATCCCGACCAGATTGACCGCCGCGCGCGCGCCGGGAGCAAGCTTTTGCAGCTTCTGGTTGTGGTTTTGCAATCCGCGCACCCGTCCGTTTAAATTTTCGGGCAGGCTCACAACTTCATCGCCAACCGCCAGACTGCCATCAAGCAGCGTTCCGGTGACGACCGTCCCAAAGCCGGTCAGAGTGAAAACACGGTCAACGGGCAGGCGCGGCCTGCCGAGGTCGGGCTTGGAGGGGGTATTCTCCAGCAGTTCCTGTAGTTTTTCCAGCAGTTCGGGGATGCCCGCGCCGGTGCGCGCGGAAACCTTCAGGACAGGCGCGTCTTCCAGGCTGGTGCCTTTCAACGTCTCGCGTGCCTCAAGCTCCACCAATTCCAGCCAATCTGGGTCGGTCACCAGGTCCAGCTTGGTCAGCACGATCAAGCCCCGGGTGATATGCAGCAGGTCAAGGATAGCGAGGTGCTCGCGGGTTTGGGCGGATACGCCTTCATCGGCGGCGATGATGAGCAGAACCGCGTCGATTCCTCCGATGCCTGCCAGCATATTGCCGATAAAATCCCTGTGACCGGGCACATCAATGATACCCACCTTGTCCCCGTTGAGAAGCGTGAGGGAGGCAAAGCCAAGGTCAATCGTCATTTCCCGCTCGCGCTCTTCCTTCAGACGGTCCGGGTTGGTGCCCGTCAGAGCGGTGACCAGGGTTGATTTGCCGTGGTCAACGTGGCCGGCAGTGCCTACGATGTGCACGGAATTACTGGGCTTTCTTCTCCGCCAACGGAGCAAAACTCTGAATTGATTCCTGATAGGCTCCGAGGATAGACTGAATGCTGCGGAAAGTTTCGCGGGTCAGCTTGTCCAGGTCGTCCCGGGTCTTGATGGAGGAATCCTTAAGCGTTTCCAACTCCTCACGCGTGGAAGTCAGCTGCTGGTTGATCGTGCGCAGCTGTTCTTCCTGCCCGAGCAGGTAGTTGGTCCAGCGTTTCAGGTCGTCGGCTTTAAAGGAATTCCATTCCTGGCGGAAGCGTTCATCGTTCAAGCGTTGGATTTCGCTGATTTCGTTGATGCGCCGCTCAAAGCGTGTGATGATTTCCTCGGCGCCACTGATGGATTTGTCCACCGCTTTTCGGGCGTTCTCGAGCTCACTTAGCTGCGTATTCAGGTTCATGTTAAGCTTGTCGATTTCCCCAAAACGTTTTTCCCAGACCTGGAAAGTCTTGTCTTTTTCAAGCAGTGCGTTGTTAACCTTCTCAATAAACACCGACTGCGCTTCTTTGCGGTCTTTCTCAAATGTCTGTAGTTCGGCGATGCGCAGGTCCAGCGTGCGAAAGCTGTCGCTGAAGACGTCAAAGCGGCTGCGGGTTTCTTCAACGCGCTTGCGGTGGGCCACCAGCTCGCCCTGGAAGTCATTCAAGCGCTTATTTTCCTGACGGTAGTTTTCTTCCAGCAAGTGCAGCGAGCGGCGGTAGTCTTCGTCAAAGCGGCTGACCTCCTGGATTTTCAGCTTGAGTTCTTCAATCAAACGCGCCAGGCGGGCATCTTCCACTTTATGGGTTTTCAGCTCGGCGCGGATCGGGTCGAGTTGTTCGCCAACCTGATAGATTTCGCTCAGCGAGCGCTTGGTCGCGTCAATGTCCAGTTTTAACCGTTTTACCGCTTCGTTGAGGTTCATTTCAGAACGCTCGTTCACATCCCGCACCTGTTTGGTCAGGTCGATGTTCAGGCGTTCGATGCGGTTATCATATTTATCCAGACTGGACATTTGGTTTGTTAAACCGCCGATTTCAAGTTCCAGTTCCTTTATCTGCTTGCGAAGGGCGATGTTTTCGCTCTCAAGCCCTGTCAGTCGGTTCTGCAGGCTAGCCAGATTGGTTTTATCATTGCGGCGTTCGTTATCCAGCCACTCCACTCTTTTTTCAAGTTGTTCAAAACTTGTGATGTCGTCCATTTTTCACCTGTTCTCATTGAGTTCTTCTACCTGATTATACACAATCCGGTATCCCATACTACGGGATGGGCACAAGCTGCGTGAAGGGAGCCAGGATTTCCAGGAAGCGCGGGGAGAGGAATTGCGTGGACGCGCCCATAACTGCCATCAGCAGCAGGATAATCAGCATCAGCACGATTAACCCTGTCTTTTCCCTGACGGGCTGGACGGCAGCGCCAGCAGTCTGTTCGCGCGAGAACAGGCGTGTCAGGCGGGCGGCGCTGACAAGCACGCCGAGACTGCCAACCAATATCCCCAGAAGCAAGCGCGGGTTTGCCTCGGCAGTCAGAAGCCACAGCATTTGTTTGTGCGGAAAAATGGGCAAAAGCGGTAGTCCAAGCAGGCTGAAGAAGCCAATCAGTATCCCGGCTGACACAAGCGGGCGGGATTTGAACAGACCTTCCTGAACCTCATAATCCAGGGCATGCGCGCCTTTGTTTTGCCACAAGGCTGAGAGCGCCAGGCTGAGCATGGCGTAGCTTAATAAACGCGGAACAATCAGCATCGCCAGGTAATTGAGGCCTCCTGTTTGCGCCAGACCAATTGCCATCAGCGAGTAGCCAGTCTCAAAGAGCACCAGATACCCGAAGCTTTTCCCAAGATTTGTCTGGACCGCGGAAAAAAGCCCCGCAATCGCGATCATAATGGCCCCAATCCAGCGCAGACCTGAGAAGGTTACCGGAAGATTGCGCAGCCAGGCGTATTGGTCCAGAAAGTGAAGCAAAAACACGGACAGCGCGTTTTGCGTCAGCGCAAGGAGCAAACTGACCACCCAGGGGTGACTTTTTTCGCTGATCATCGGTATCCAGGAATGGAAGGGGAAAGCCCCGATCCACAGCGCAAAGCCAAACAGCACCAGCATGGCGGAACGCACGATGAGCGGGTTCGCGGAAGGCGCCGAGCCAATTCCTGCCAGCATCCAACCTGTCAACAAAATCAGAGGCAGCGCCAAAGTCTGGAAGACCAGGTAACGCAGCACGCCTTGTTCGGTGCGGACCCCGCGCGGCGAAAGCAGCGGCACGCTAAGCAGCGCGATTAACTCAATCAGCACGGCGGCGTAGAGAAATGGATTGACCGAAAGCGTGGCTACCCATAAAGCCGTGATACTAATCGATAGGATGTTGAACCACAGGCTCGGTCTGTAAAGCAAGCTTCCCAGATTCCAGAGAAAGACGATGCCGTACAACAGACCAACCATGGTGAGCTGCTCTCCGGTGATCTCCAGGCTTCTGCCAAAAAGCTCCAATGAGCTGGCGATTTCAAGACGCTGATCCGGCAGGAGGAAGCTGAGATCGCGCGGAAAAAGCAGCGCCGCCAATGCAAGCAGCAGGCTGATGGCAGAGGCCAGAACGCCCGAAAGCATGGGTTTTTTTCGCGTAATGATGAGAATCAACGCGAATGCCAGTGGAAAAAGAATCCAGATCAGCGGAGTGCTCATGCTTCAGGGATCTCCGCGTCTTTGATTACAAAGAATGCTCCGACCAACGCCAGTCCCAGATTCACGCCAGCAAAAAGCGCTTCCAGCAGAATAGAGAGTTCCAGGCTGGCATACAGCAGTTCCACCCCTAAGAGAAACGTAAGCAATCCGATAATGACATAAAAAGGTTCAGAAATCAGGCTCGCCTGGAAGAGCCCTAAGAGCAGGAGGCTGAATGCTGCCAGCAGCAGCGGCAGGGAGCTGCGCGGGAATACTTCTGCCTGCAGTTCTGGAAGAAGCACAGCCATAAATAACACCGCGAAGAGACCGGCAAGCAGCCTGAAGATTTCCCCGGCGCTGAATGAAAAGAAAGCTTTGGCGCCGCGGATTTTTCCGTCGGTGATCAGCGAGAGGAACAGCGTCAGTGTAACCATCCACCCGACGAGCAGCTTTACCACCGCCAAACTGACCGGACGCACCGTGCAAAGCAGCACAAACACCCCCAGATATTGAAGTCCCAACGCGGCGGCATTCACAACCCACACGCGGCGTGTGAGATTGATGCCCGCGGCGGCGATGGCGAGGACAGCAGGGATGTACATCCATGGCGCGCTTGTCACGGCTTCACCCCCGAGAGAAACAGTGTGATCAAAACTGCCAGGAAAACGAGCGACCAGAGGATGCCGCCCTCCCCATCCAGAACCCGGTTGAGCAAAGCGGCAAGCGCGCCAAACTGCCCCATGAGCCAGGCAAGGGCTTTATACAGCCACTGCAGGCTGAGGAACTGCTGGAAGGATTTCAGCAGCAGGGTCCAGAAGCGATAGAGCGGCAGGTTGGCGGCAACGCTGGCAAGCGGCAGTTTCGCGGCCAGTTTGAGATAAAGCCCCGCTCCCAAACCGGTAAGCGCCAGGCTGACCAGGCTGGCCCACCACTTGCCGGCTGTGAGCACGCCCGGCCAACCAGCCAACCCGATGATGATGATGGTCTGAACAATCAGGATGAGGCCCAGCGGGTACGTGATGCGCGCATGCTTTTCGAGACCGGTGACCGTCCCGCTAATCTCAAAGGAATAGCGCAGGAACCCGAGTAATAACAAGGCATGGGAAAGCAGCAAGAACACCGCGCTGAGCGTAAATTTGCCTGTCAGAAGTCCATCCCAGCCGCCGGCCGAGAGGGTGAACGGCAGGGCAGAAATGCCGATCAGGCCGAGCAGCGGAAGAAAACGGATGCGGCGGATGGGCGGGTCGAAAAGGAAAAGCACGCCGCCGCTGAGCAGCAGCGCCACGCCCCACACCCGGCTGGTCTCCGCGCGGTCATTCAGCGCGCACGTGATGGCAAAAGAAGCCAGCGCAATAATCCAGTAGGGTAAAGCTTTGTGTTGGCTCTTTCCGCTTAACCACATCGCGGAGGCGTACAGCGCGGCTGTGGCGGTGAGGACCATAAGGATGGTATGCAAAGTGCTTTGAGACGCCAGTAAACCTGGGGGAAGATTGGCAATCAATGCCAGGCTGGACGCGACAGGCGCAAGGCGTATGAGCAGCGCTGAACCGTGCTTGGAGTCCCTGCTGTTTTGCACAGGCAGGTTTAAGGGCAGCACGCCCAGGCGCAGGCCGGCGGCCAGGAGAAAGTAAATTCCAGCCTTCTGAGGGATTTGCGCCATGCCGAAAGCAGGCATCGAGAGCCAACCGGTCACCGTCCCGGCGGCAAGCGCTATCACGCTCAAGATGCGGATGCTCATGAAAGCAGCTAAGCCAGCGTCGCTGCTGCGGTCAAGCCGGGTCTGATAGAGGTGCACAAACTCAATGGTATCGATAACCACCCAGGCAAACATCAATGTGACCGGGTCGCCAGCCAACAAACCAATCAGGTTTACGGCTGTAATCGCAATAGCGCTGGCCCATGCATTGGGGGAAGATGGCAAAAAGCTGCGGGTTGAGTCGGTCAGGATGACCGCCGTACACAGCGTGACCAGCGAGACGGCATAGGGCCAGTTTTGGTAGTTCAGCTCAAGGCTGGGGGCCGAAATGAAGAGCGCGTCGGGTTTCCATGGCGGCAGCGCGAAACTGAGCGGCAAATACAGCCTTAGCACAAAGAATCCAAGCCAGGCGACCAGCGCGCTGATGAGCGCAATCATCCAGGCGCGCGAAACTTTTGGTTTGACCGCGTGGGAAACCGTGATAGCGGCGGAGGCCGCTAACAGAAGCAGGATGAGCAGGGGTATTACCACAAGCACCCTCGCTGGGAACAGCTCAAATGACTTCTCCGCTCTGGCGGTGCAAGAATCTGCCCATGCCGGGGCGTCCGAACCATTTGCCATCCCGCACAAGGCATTCCCCGCGCAGGAAGACCTGCCTCGGAAAGCCGGTCAATTGCCAGCCTTCGTACAGGTTATAGTCTGTGCGGTGTTTGGCAGCCTGGACGCCGTAATTGACGTGCATTTCCGGGTCCCAGATAGCGATATCCGCATCAGAACCGGCGGCCAGGCAGCCCTTGCGCGGATAGAGCCCAAAGATGCGGGCGGGATTGGCTGAGGAAAGCGCCGCGAACTGGTTAGGGCTGATTCTGCCGGAATGGACGGCGTGCGTCCAGAAGACTGGCAGGCGGTCACCAACGCCAGGAACGCCGTTAGGCACCTGCGTGAAAATGCCTCTGCCAAGCTCTTTGCCCGGCATAGCCACCTGTTCGCCTTCGTAGGTGATTGGTTGGGTGCCGTCGTAGAAGAACGGGCAGTGGTCGGTCGCGAGCACCTGGATGGTGCCGTTTTCCAAGCCGCGCCACAAGCCTTGCTGGTCAGCCGGGCTGCGCAGCGGCGGGGAACACAGCCACTTGGTGCCGTCCGGACGCTCAAGGTCTTGCTCGGTGAAGAACAGATACTGCGGACAAGTCTCGCCCATCGCGCGCACGCCGTGCGAACGCCCGTATGCCAGTTGGTCCACCTCGCCGGCGACGTTCATATGTACCAGATATACCGGCGCGTCTGCCTGGGCTGCCAGCGCCACAGCCCGCAGGCTGGCTTCCACTTCTCCCCAGGCAGGGCGCGTGCGTGCGTGCCAGACCGGTGAGGTACGCCCTTGCTGCAGCGCTTCTGCGACCAGCACGTCGATTACATCGCCGTTTTCCGCGTGCACGAGCGTGAGCAGCCCGTGCTGCGCGGCGGCGCGCATCACCTGGAAGATTTCCCCATCCCCAATCCGCAAGCGCTTGTTGTAGGCTGTGAAAACCTTGACGCTGGTGATACCCATTTCCGGCAGCCCGGCGATTTCCTCCAACACTTCAGGGGAAAAACGGGTGATGTTCATGTGCAGGCCGAAATCCACGCTGGCGCGCCCGTCAGACTCGTTTAGCTTGCGGGCGATGTTTTCCGCCAGGCTGCCTTCGTCCTGTGCCACGAAGTCAATTAAGCTGGTGGTGCCGCCAAACGCGGCGGCTTTGCCGACTGTGTAGTAGTCATCGCTGGAGGTAGCGCCCATCATTGGCAGGTTGATGTGTACATGCGGGTCAATCCCGCCCGGCAGAATGAGCATCCCGGATGCGTCGATTATTTCCGCGTCAGGAACATTGAGACCGGGTTCGACGCGCGCTATCTTTTCGCCTTCGATAAGAATATCAGCCCGTTGGCTGCTTTCCGCGTTGACGACAGTACCATTTTTGATTAGTTTCCGCATATTTCAGCTCCGTTGTGGAAAATTCTGGTGCATTGAGTTTATCTACGCCGGAAGCGCTTATTCAGGGCTAGAGTTCCTGAACCCTCCGCTGAAAAGCGCCAGAATAGCCGGGTCCACCGGCATTTGCGGCAGCTCCGCAGCGTGGTATTCGTTCGCTCTCAGCGCGCGTTCACGCAAAGACTGCCACAGGACGGCGCGTTCCTCGTCGTGTACCGGCAAATCCGCCAGCACAGAAGCCTGCCGCACCCGCCCGAAGGTGGTGTAGAAAAAGGTCACCCGCTTCCAGGTGTCCGCCAGGATCGGCTGGGCAAGTTCCTGCAGCGGCCCCAGCTGAAGCTTAAAATATTCTTCCCGGGCGCGCGGGTGGTCCGGTTGGTCGCGCAGCAATTCCGCGCGGGTGGTCAGTTCGTGCCCCAAAATCGGCGCGATCCAGCGAATTTGCCAGCGTTCCGCCTGCGGAAATGCGCTGGTCTGGTAGAGCGCCAGGTAATCCACCGAGATGACTTTTGGCGCGCTCTTCAACGGGATGCGGTACCAGCCCAACACCCGGGCGATTTCCAGGTCGCGTTGGTCGCGCGCAATCGCGACGAGAACCAGGGCAGTATCAGGTGGAGCCGCGCTTTTTGGGTTCATCACTGTGCACTATGCCGCGGCAGCACGGTTAAATTCCTCAATCCGCGCGTCAATTTCGGTTTCCTGCGCTTGAATCTCCAGCCAGTAGTCCGGGTCGTACCACTGCGCCTGGATTTCTTCGTAGGTTTTACCCTGCTGTTCCACCCAGGTGTAGTATTTCAGGTTGTGGATGCGTTTGCGGTCGTAGTAGCTCAGTTCCTGCATAAAGTCAATCGGCTGACCCTTGAGGTACCGGGCATCATCTGCCTGTGCGTTCGCGGCTGTATACGTTCCATATTGTTCGTGCATCTCGGTCAGGCGGCTGCGATAGAGCTCCATCGAGTCGGTCAATACTGTCACCACAATATCCTGCCTGGTCAGTTCGTTGTACTTTGCGAACTTGATAGCCGAGAGCAGGTTCGAAATCCCGGAAAAACCAAGCAGGTCCAGCTGGTTTACCAGGGATTCGTCCACACCATTATCAATTAGGTGTTGGTGCCCGGCCGGTTCGTTAAACAAGCGCGAGAGGTTCACTACTGCCTGGTCATTAATGGCAGTGACGAAATCTAAATTGCGCGCGTTGTGGATCCAGGGCACATGTTTGTCGCCAATGCCCTCAATGCGGTGGGCGCCAAAGCCGTTCAGGAGCAGGGTGGGGCATTCCTGCGCTTCGCTGGCAACAATTTTACTGCTCGGAAAGCGCTGTTTCAGGTAGTCTCCGGCGGCTATCGTTCCGGCGGACCCAGTAGCGGAAACAAATCCCCGGTAAGTGTCGCCCGGGCGGAGAAGGAGATTAATTACTTCTTCCACCGCGCTCCCGGTGATTGCGTAATGCCATAGGTAGTTGCCAAATTCATCAAACTGGTTGAAGATGACCAGGTCCTGCCCACTGCGGCGCAGCTCCCAGCATTTGTCGAAGATTTCCTTGACATTGGATTCACTGCCAGGGGTAGGAATAACCTCGCTGGCAATCTTGCTAAGCCAATCAAAGCGTTCGCGGCTCATGCCTTCAGGCAGGATGGCGATAGATTCACAGCCCAACAAGTAGGAATCATAGGCGCCGCCGCGGCAGTAATTTCCAGTAGAAGGCCAGACCGCTTTCTGGCGGGTAGGGTCGAACTGACCGGTAACCAGGCGCGGCACCAGACAGCCGAATGCCGCGCCAACCTTGTGGCAGCCGGTCGGGAACCATTTACCGACCAGCGCCACGATGCGCGCGGATACCCCGGTCAGCTCAGGGGGAAACTCAAGGTAATTGACTCCGCCAAAAAGACCCCCATGGGCGCGCGGCTCGTTGTGCCAGGTGATCCGGAACAAATTCAGCGGGTCCAGGTCCCACAGCCCAACAGTTTTGAGCTGTTCCAGGATATGCGCTGGAATGAGCGCGGGATTTTTTTGTTGCGCGAGCGTGGGAATGTAGAACCTCTTCTCGCGTACACGTTTGGCTGTGCGCTGCAGGTTTTCAGGTTTGAGGGTCAGGTCAATTTTGGTCATGATTTTCTCCGGCTTTTGGAATGGTTGGTCTATTTTTTGGATTCGGCTGGAAGATCCAGGCGAACAGGATTAAAAGGCTCTTGCGGACCTTCAGCAACGATATACAGGGGGCGGTTCTTGGCTTCATCGTAAATTCTGCCAAGGTATTCGCCGATTACCCCCAAAAAGACCAGAATTAACGCGCTGAGGAGTGTCATCAGGATGGCGAGCGTCGCCAGCCCGTGAAACTGCACACCCGCGGCTAAGTGCAAGACGATAACCACCGGGATAGCCAGCAGGCCCAGGGCGCCAAGGGCAACGCCAAGGCGTGTGGCAAGCTGCAAAGGCCACATCGAAAAGCCGGTGACGGCATTCATCGCCAGACGCAGCATTTTCTTGAGCGGGTATTTTGTAACGCCGGCATGGCGGGCTTTGCGCTTGTACTCCACGCCGATTTGCCTGAAGCCCGTCCAGGCGCTCATACCGCGCAGAAAACGGTTGTGCTCGCGCATCGCGACCATAATATTGACGACCTTGCGGTCCATCAGGCGGAAATCACCGGTATCCAACGGGATTTTGACGTCTGTGATGCGGTCGATCATGCGGTAGAAAAGGGAAGCAGTCCAGGTCTTAAACTTGGTCTCGCCTTCGCGTTCAGTGCGCACCGCGTAGACCACCTCGTAGCCTTCGCGCCATTTGGCAATCAGTTCGCCGATGACTTCTGGCGGGTCCTGCAGGTCGGAGTCGATGATGATGACTGCGTCTCCGCGGCTGTAGTCCAGGCCGGCGCTCACCGCGATCTGGTGACCGAAGTTGCGCGCGAAAATCACCGGACGGACGCGCTCGTCCGAGACGGCTAACTTGCGAATAACCTCGGTGGAGCCGTCCTTGCTGCCGTCATCGACCATGATGAGTTCCCACTCCTGTTCGGTTTTATCCAGTTCTTCGCGCACGCGGGCGTAAAGCAGGGGCAGGTTTTCGAGTTCGTTATAAATCGGGGCGATGATGGAAAACACCGGTTTAGTCATGTATCACCTTCATAAGTGCTTGTATGCTGGGTTCAATAATCGGCGCGGAAGGCACCGCGCTTATCGCGGCGCGCACATCCTTAAGTCCGCTGCCAGTGCACAAGACCAGCACAGGGCTTTCGGGCGTCAGGCGTCCTGCACGTAAATCCTTACGCAGACCGGCAAAGGCAGCCGCGGCGGCTGGTTCGACAAAGATGCCGGCTTTTCCAAGTTCCGGGATAGCCTTCAGGATTTCCTCGTCCGGTACGGTTACGTAATACCCCTTGCTTTCGCGGGCGGCTTGAAGGGCGCGCAGCCCGTCGCGGGGCTGGTCCACGCTGATGCTGTCCGCCAGGGTGGCGGCCTGTACCGGGGTTATTGTATTGGTGTTGGCAAAGAACGCGTTCGCGATGGCTGCCGATTTTTCCGATTGGACACCCACGAGCACCGGCAGGCTTTCAATCCAGCCCAGCGCGAGCAGGTCTTTAAAGCCTTTGTGGATGCCTGAAATGATGTTGCCATCGCCGACCGGGATGTAAATCGTCAGCGGCTCGGATGCGGCAGGTAGATGGCGCAGCACCTGTTCCCAGATTTCAAACGCGGCGGTCTTTTTCCCTTCCGCGGTGAACGGGTTATAGCCGGTGTTGCGGTTGTACCAACCAAAGGTCTCGGAGGCAGCCAGGCTCAGGTCGAAAGCCTGATCGTAAGTGCCGTCCACCAGGATGACCTGCGCGCCGTACGTAAGCAGTTGCGCGACCTTAGCTTGCGGCGCGGTGCGGGGGGCGAAAATGATGGCGCGCAAGCCCGCGCTGGCAGCCATGCAAGCAGCCGCCGCGCCGGCGTTGCCGGTGGACGCGGCCACCACAATCTCCTGGTTGATCATTTTCATGCGGGCGGTGACTACTGCGCTCGCGCGGTCTTTGAACGACGCGCTGGGGTTGCGGCTCTCATCCTTAATCCACAATTGGCGTAAATCCAATTCCTGGCGCAGGGCTGCAGGCTGATAAACCGGGGTGCAGCCGACCTGCCGCAGCGGGGTGTTGTGATAGCCCGGGTCCTCAACCGGCAGCAGCGGGAGATAGCGCCAGATGGACTGCTCCCGGCACTGCAGAATGCTGTCAGGGTCGGGTTTTATTGCCGCGCTTTCAAAGTCCAGGTGAATGGTAAGGTTCCCGCCGTCGCGCGGGCAGACGTACTGCGCCTCCTGGGTTGAAAATTCAGCCCCGCAAACAGAACAGGTGTAATGGGAAATCCCCATAATGTAACCTCAGTTTCTTTTGTTAAACCCGCGCCAGGCAGGGAACCAGGCCTCAGGGCAAAATCCAGGTGCCGGTCTTGCCGTCCAGGGCATCCTTGATATGCTCGGGATCCGTAATCAGGGCGGCTTTTCCGCCGCAGTCCAGGTACTTGAGGATTGCTTGGATTTTAGGCAGCATGCTGCCCTTGGCAAAGTGGCCTTCCTGAAGGTATTGACGCGCTTCAGCCGCTGTTATGCGGTCCAGCCAACGTTGATCGGGCTTGTTGAAGTTGATGGCTACTTTTTCAACCGCGGTGCTGATCAGGAATAGGTCCGCCTGGATCATGCAAGCCAGGATCGCGGAACCGAAGTCTTTGTCAATTACAGCTTCAACGCCGACCAGCTTGCCTTCTGGCGTGCGCATGACGGGGATACCGCCGCCGCCGACTGCCACGACCACGAAGCCCTGGTCAATCAGGCTGCGGATCGCGTCGGCTTCCACGATAACCTGCGGGATGGGCGAGGGCACCACCCGGCGCCAACCGCGTCCAGCGTCTTCCACCATCGTCCAGCCGTCTTTTTCCATCTTGATTTTGGCCTGGGCTTCATCCAGGAAAGAACCAATCGGTTTTGTCGGGTTTTTGAAGGCCGGGTCTTCACTATCCACAACGGTTTGGGTCACGACGGTCGCAGCAGATTTTTTGATGCCGCGCTCGAGAAACACGTTGTGTAAAGCTTGCTGGAACATATACCCGATTGCGCCCTGCGTATCCGCGCCGCAGTAATCCAGCGGGATTTCGTGAAGCTCATGAGCAGCGAGTTCCGAGCGGCGCAGGATAAAACCCACCTGCGGTCCATTACCGTGCGTAACGACAACATCCCAGCCGTCTTCAATCATGGTCGCAATATGCGCCATGGTATCCGCGGCGGCTTGATATTGGTCGGGAACAGTCTGATGGTTTTTATCTTTAATCAGGGCGTTTCCACCGACCGCGACAACTGCCAAACCTTTTTTCTGCATATGGGTTCCTCTATTTGTTCAAGAATATGTGTCAGCCCAGGATCATTTTCCTGGAGGCTGCATTGTGTTTTTCAATATGGCGCGGAAGGTCCAGACTGACCAGCTCGCCGGCTTTCACGACCGCCTGCCCGCCGACCACAGTCCAATCCGCTTTGACGGATGCGCAGAATACCACTGCGGCTACCGGGTCCTGCCAGGCGCCGGTATATTCCAGCCGGTTCAGGTTGACCGCAAAAAAGTCCGCGCACTTGCCGACTTCCAATGAACCGATGTCCTGCCGGCCAAGCACGGCAGCCCCACCGCGCGTGGCAATGGAGAGCGCCTGGCGGGCAGTCATCAGAGGCGGCGCGTCTGGCGCGGAACGGCTGGCGCCATGCACGCCGCTGTTCAGGCGCGAGAGCAGCATCGCCAGGCGTGCTTCCGCCAGCATGTGCGAGCCGTCATTGCTGGCAGAGCCGTCTACGCCCAAGCCAAGTTTGACCCCCCGGGAAAGCAATTGCATAACCGGTGCGATGCCCGATGCCAGGCGCATGTTGGAGGAGGGGCAATGCGCTACGCCGCAGCCGTGCCGCGCGTAGAGGTCCATTTCCGCCTCGTTTATGTGCACGCAGTGTGCAAACCAGACATCGCTGCCAATCCAGTCCAATGACTGCATGTAAGCGACGGGTTTATAGCCAAACTTTTGCAGGCAAAAATCGTCCTCGTCTTCTGTTTCCGCCAGATGCGTATGCAAATGCACGCCATATTCGCGGGCAAGCTTCGCGGATTCGCGCATCAGTTCGCCGGTTACGCTGAAAGGCGAGCAGGGCGCCAGCACGATTTGCAGCTTGGAGCCGGGCTTTGGGTCGTGGTAGCGTTCTATCAAGCGCTGACTATCCCGCAGAATGGTTTCTTCGCTGTCGACCACCGAGTCCGGCGGCAAACCGCCCTTGGATTCGCCCAGGCTCATCGAACCGCGCGCGGCGTGCAAACGTAAGCCGATTTCAGCGGCGGCATCAATTTCGTCATCCAGGCGGGAACCGTTGGGGAACAGGTACAGATGATCCGAAGTGGTGGTGCAGCCGGAGAGCGCCAGTTCTGCCAGCGCGGTTTGCGTGCTGATGAAGACTGCCTCGGGGTCCATGCGCGCCCAAATCGGATAGAGGGTTTTAAGCCAGTTGAACAGGTTTGCGTCCTGCGCGGCAGGCAGCGCGCGGGTAAGCGTCTGATAAAAGTGATGGTGGGTGTTGATGAGTCCCGGCAGGACAATATGCCCGGCCAGGTCAAGGACTTCGTCAGCCTCCGCAGGAAGTTCTGCCGCGGGGCCAATCTGTTCGATAAACCCATCCCGGCAGAAGATGGCGGCATCCCGCAGTTCGCGGTCTTGCGCGTCCATTGTCACAATCAGAGCGGCGTTTTTTACAAGCAGCGTGGACATTCAGGTCTCCTTTCCTGCATCCGCTTAAGCAGAGGCAACGTCCGCCAGCTCACGGGCGCGCAGCGTGTTCTTTAAGAGCATTGCGATAGTCATGGGTCCCACGCCGCCGGGCACCGGGGTGATAGCGGAGGCGACTTTCAAGGCTTCCTCAAACGCGACATCACCCACCAGGCGCGAGCCTTTCGGTGCGGAGGCATCTCCCACGCGGTTGATGCCCACATCAATGACGACGGCTCCGGGTTTCAGCCAATCCCCGCGTACCATTTCAGGTTTCCCGATCGCCGCGACGAGGACGTCCGCCTGGCGAACAACCGCAGGAAGATCGCGTGTTTTGGAATGGCAGATGGTAACCGTCGCGTCTGCCCGCAGGAGCAAAAGCGCCACAGGCATGCCGACGATATTTGAGCGACCGAGCACGACCACGTTCGCGCCTGCCAGCTGCGCGCCAGCTCTTTCAAGCAGCACCATCACTCCGGCAGGGGTGCAGGGTATAAACAAGGGTTCGCGTCCCTTTTGCGCCAGCCTGCCGATGTTCAGGGGGTGAAAACCGTCCACGTCTTTGGCAAGATCTATCGCGCTGAGGACTCTTTCTTCGTTCAGGTGGGCAGGCAGAGGCAGCTGTACCAAGATGCCGTTCACCTCCGAGTCAGCGTTTAGCTGGCGCACCAGTGCTTCGACCTCTTCCTGGCTGGCATCAGCGGGCAGCGCGTGCCCGAATGAGCGGATGCCTGCTTCGGTGCAGGCTTTTTGTTTGTTGCGCACGTAAACCTGCGAGGCGGGGTTGTCGCCGACCAGCACTGTGGCAAGACCCGGTATAGGAAGCCCGCGGCTTAGGCGTTCATCCACTTTTTGTTTTACTTCCCAGCGAATCTCTGCCGCGATTTGTTTTCCATCTATCAGATGAGCTGTCATGTTTCCTCTATGCAGTTTGTGTAGAGATTATACCCGAATCAACGGTATAATTTGGCTATGGAAAACAGCAGAGCCCCTTTGGTTATTGGCATCGCCGGCGCGTCCGGCTCCGGGAAAACAACGCTTGCTTCCGCAATCCTGGACGCGATCGGGC
>ERZ1645187.2440-NODE-2440-length-16329-cov-25.604768_pt1 | contig 16329 bp, 16 predicted proteins | sample MGYA00575352_ERZ1645187 | MGnify/ENA primary metagenome ERZ1645187 (study PRJEB40837, sample SAMN11349314) | freshwater sediment metagenome | isolation source: river sediment | host: Sediment | place: India: Wazaribad , New Delhi | collected 2017-02-21 ... | reverse complement strand
GAGGTATACGCATCGCCTTTGCGCTTATAATAATCACCCTCCAATAGCGGATTTTCTTTTGATAGTTTTAAGGCAAGATTGTTATAATAATCACTCTTTGCAAAATTTTTTTGGTAAAAAAATATTCTGCTTATCTGATTATAGCACACTATCTTCAGACTGTCTTGCATAGGTTGTTTACATAAGTTCAACGCCAGTATAAAATAATCTAATGCCTCAGTATGGTTGTTTGATTCAATGCAATACTGTCCTAATTGCGTATATAGTTCAATCTTTTTCGTTGCGGAAATACTTGTCTTGATTAATTGCTTTATCGAGTCAGTTTCTCTTTGGTAAGAGTGTCCCAGTGCGATAATAGGACCCAGTAAAATATATAATATAATGAATCGGTTCACAGATTTTGTAATTGCATTTTATAGGATCTTCCAATCGGAATGGCGTATTTTTCTATGATAACCTCATTTGATTTTATCATTTTAATATAATGTCTGGGTACTGCAAAACTTCTGTGAATTCTGATAAATGAAGAAAATGCTTTTTCCGATAATATGGCAGAGAGACCGGTTAAGACAAAATGCGACTTATTGCTTGTTACAATTTTTGTATAATCTCTCAGCGCTTCCAGAAATAAGATTTCGTGTGTTTGGATCTTAATTTTTTCATGACCGTCTTTTATAAAAATACTGTCTGCTCCGATATTTTCATCCAGTAATGTTGCCTTCTGTTTTATCTGAAGATATTGTCTTGCTCTTGTAATAGTTCGTTCAAATCGGTCTTTTTGTAAAGGTTTCGTTAGGAAATCCAATGCATTTTGTTCAAAGCCATCAACAGCATATTCAGGATGACTGGTGATAAAAATACAAACCGGAATTTCAGGCAGTTGGCTTCTCAGGTCGATGCCGCTCATTTTACCCATGTCCACATCTAAAAAAATGACATCCGGTTTTTTTTCTTTGATTGGAATCAGGGCTTCTTCGGCGGAAGTATATTCACCTGCAGCAACAAAGTCACTATAGGATTTAAGGAATACTTTTAGAGAAAGCATGTCCAGTTCGTTATCTTCTACTATGACGTATGAGTAACACATTATACTACTAAAATAATAAATAAATGTCGTTTGTCGATAATTAATGTCGTTGGTCGATTGACGGCTAATTCGTTAAAATAATTAAGTCAATTTTGGGTAATACCTTATATCACTCAGCTATGAAAGATTTAAAATTTTCGATTTATTGTGTATGTCTGCTGCTTGCATTCTTCGTATTCACAGCATGTAAAAAAGATAAAGAACCTTCCACGGTAAATCACCTGAGCTTTAAGATTGATGGTGTTTATTGGGAATCCGACAAAGGGGAAGTCTTTGGTAGTTATCATCTGTCTGAGGCAATCGGACCCAAATTAATCAATATTGCAGGCGCAAAAGGAAGTGGTGCGACGCAGCAAACATTCAACATTAATCTCTTTAATACGGATGTGGCCGGTTTGTACAGCGTAAATATTCCGATCGGTGCTACTGCCGGTATCAACGAAAATGTAGCACAATTTTCCAACCTTACATCTACCAATTATTTATGTGGCGGCACTCTGCAAGGCAGTCAATTTAATATTAATGTGACAAAAGTATCTAAAAGCCCTCAGATTGTTGAAGCGACATTCAGTGGGTTTATGGAATGTGTAGATGGTAACACCATTGTAATTTCAGAAGGAAAATTTATTTATCACGAATAAAATCATAGAACTATGAAAATGAAATTATTGATTTTTTTAATGCTGAGCATGTCTTTGCTGTCTTGCAAAAAGGAAGAACCCGATAATCCAAACATCAACCATCGAGTCGTTAATCTCGAGATGAAAGTCAGTTCATACAATGCAGAATCTGATATGAGCATTGATATGAACGACGATGGTATGCAGGATTTTGAAATAGAACTGGATTTATATAAAGATGCTGAAGACGATCTTGATTATGAGTTATGGTTGGATTATTATCAAAGTGGCAATGAATTCCTTACGCAGGAAATCAATTCGGATGCATACGCAAAACCGCTCAATAAAAATGATTTAATCAGTGGTGGCTCTTCAACTTGGGAAAGTTATTGCAATTTCTTTGAGCTTGAAAAATCGCCGGGTTATCCTGATGATAATTATGGCTTTGCAGGCAAAGGTGATATTTTAGTTGGTGTTCGTTTTATGATTGGTACTGAACGTCATTATGGCTGGATGAAAATCAATGCTTCTTCAGATTATAAGACAGTTATTGTTAAAGAAGTGGCATACGAAATCAGACCAAATGTAGAAATCAGAGCCGGAGAAAAATAAATAAACTAAAAAAATATTGACACATGAAGACGCCAATTAACTATCTAATATTCTTAATAATAGCACTCATATCGAGTTGTTCTAATAACAACACACCGACCCCACAACCAACACCATCTAATAATTCATCTAAAACGGTATTGTATGATGTAAACAATATTGGAGATCCAAATGACGATGACTATTGCTTTATGTTACTGGGAGCAGATAACTCAGGTCAAAAAAAATATTTTAAAGCCAAAATGTACGATATAGTTCGTGACTCTATGGAAATAACAGAAGGTCCTTATGCTTTAGATAGTTTGATAGATGTAAGCACTTTTCCCGGTTATATTAAATCTGCAAATTCAGGAAGTTATCTTACAGACTTTGTATTTGCAGACAGTATTCGTGTGCGGCAAATAGGATTAAATGCCAATGGGAAAAGAGTATTTACTCAAGTGTCTTGGACTGGAAATGGTTCCAACTATGTAAAACCTTATGCTAAAGGAGCTCAAATTGAAGGGACTACAGGCGCATTAAATTATTTCAAAAAACCTACTGCATCAGGAAGTTTTGAAGGATATATGATGCATTTCTTTTTCAAAAAAGGTACCTGCATAGTATATTCAAAATCAAGTGCGTCCGGGACCGGAATGTCAGTGTCTGGCATTCCCGAAGATATCTCATCTGTCATAGGTGCATCTTATGACTGGCAAAGCGTAGATAATTATTTTAATGTAACTACAGGTGTCGGTACTTCATCGCATTATTTTATAGATTACAAAAACTGGCGTTATTTCCGTATTAAAGAATCTAAAACCAGTGTTCCAGGCACACCCGGCGGACAACATGCCATAGAGTATGGTGCCTACAAGAGTCTGGATAAATTATTAAAGTGGCCAAGTGATTGGAAAAATTAAAATCATTACAATGAAAAATATATTATCTTTAATTTTATTGCTCTCTTTAACTGGTATTTATGCACAAAGTCCTGTTGGAAAATGGAAAAAAATAACTCATGTGTCTACTTTTGAAGGTCAAACATTTGATTCACACATAGCTTTGCTTACACAGCGGCCATGTGCTGCAAAAATTGTGTATGAAATAAATGCCGACGCCACGTTCAGATTAAATGCATCACAGAGCGGATGTGATGAAAAATATATGAAAGTACAAGAAAAACTCTATAGCGAAACCAAGTGGAAGGTAGAAGGCAATAAAATTACCATTTCATCGATAAAAGATTTTGCGGTAGGACAATCCTATATCATTTCCTTTTCAGGAAATAAAATGATTTGGAAGGGAACAGATGGACAAGGCACTATTACGTATCAGAAATTATAAACAAGAAAGGTGCTGCGTTCATGCAGCACCTTTCTTCCTTCTTTGTCAAGATATTAATTATAACTCCAGTAACGTCCTCACCGGATCGTCGCCGAAGAGCATCTTTTCCGGATTTTCCAGATAGTCTTTTACCGTCACCAGAAATCCGACGCTTTCTTTTCCATCCACAATTCTGTGGTCGTAGGATAAAGCCAGATACATCATCGGTCTGATTTCCACTTTTCCGTTGATGGCCATGGGTCTGTCCTGAATTTTGTGCATGCCCAGAATCGCGCTTTGCGGCTGATTGATAATCGGCGTACTCATCAGCGATCCGAACACACCGCCATTGGTGATGGTGAAGGTGCCGCCTTCCATATCCTGCAAGGTCAGTGCGCCATCGCGGCCCAGTAAAGCCAGGCGTTTCACTTCTTTTTCCACTTCTGCGAAAGAAAGGCTTTCCGCATTTCTGATCACAGGCACTACCAGTCCTTTCGGAGTAGATACCGCGATAGAGATATCACAGTAGTCGTGGTAGATAATATTCTCATCGTCAATGTAAGCGTTGATTGCCGGATATTTTTGCAGTGCCAGTGCACATGCTTTGGTGAAGAAGGACATGAAGCCGAGGCCGATGCCTTTTTTCTCTTCGAAAGCTTTTTTGTATTGCGCACGGATTTCGTGAATGCGTGTCATGTCCACTTCATTGAAAGTAGTCAGCATCGCGGTTTCGTTTTTCACCGCCACCAGACGGCGCGAAATCGTTTTACGCATGCGCGTCATTTTTTCTACTGTCTCGCCACGGGAAAAGTTATTGGTCGATGGACGATAGTCAATAGTTTTTTTCTCAGTTTGTTGCGCAGTTGTCGGTGGGCTATCAACTATCAACTTCTCGGCTTTTACAGCATCATCCTTAGTGATCCTGCCAGCCACACCTGTTCCATGCACTTCATTAGCCTCAATACCTTTTTCATCCAGTATCTTTTTAGCGGCAGGAGATGGCGCGCCAGCTGCGTATGATTTTTGGTCGATGGTCGATTGCGATTGGTCATTAGTCTCTTTTACAGGTTCTTCTTTTTTCTCTATTGACTGCTGACTATTGACTATTGACTTTTCCGGTGCGGCAGCATCCGTGTCAATATAGGCTACCAATCCGCCTACTTTGATGTCGTCGCCTTCTTTCGCTACACGCGTAATGGTGCCCGCTACTTCAGCCGGCATTTCAAAAGTGGCTTTGTCTGACTCAAATTCAGCCAGCGGCTGATCGAGTTTTACGTAATCACCATCTTCCACCAACCATGCAGATAAGGTTACTTCCGTTACGGACTCTCCGATAGGTGGTACTTTTATTTCTACTTTACTCATTGCTTAGATTATTAGATATTTAGATTCAAGATTGTCAGGCAAAATTAGTGCTTTGTTTTGTCACACAAGATAAATTTTTCTTATGCGTCAATAGATTTATCCAAATGCCAGTTCCACCAGCGCTTTCTGTTCTTTTTCGTGCATTTTGCTGAAGCCGGTTGCCGGTGAGGCCGCCTGTGGTCGCGCAATGCATTGCAGGTATTTCGCTTTCGGATAATTCAGCAGCAGGAATGACCATGCGCCCATGTTGATAGGCTCTTCCTGTACCCAATGATATGCGGTAGCCTTGTTGTATTTCTTGATGATATCATCCATCTGTTTTTCCGGTACCGGATGCAATTGCTCCACCCGCACGATGGCCACATCCGTTCTGTTGTCGGCCTCTTTCTTGGCGAGCAAGTCATAGTATATTTTACCGGTACAGAACAGCACTTTCTTCACTTTCGCGGCATCTTCGATAGACTCATCATCGATAACCTCGCGGAATCTGCCTTCATAAATTTTTGAAATATCATCCACGCATTTCGGATGGCGCAGCAAGGATTTTGGCGACATATTCACCAATGGTTTTCGGAATGGCCAGGTCAGCTGTCTGCGCAAGGCATGGAAGAAGTTCGCCGGTGACGTGATATTTGTCACCACCATATTGTGCTCGCCGCACAATTGCAGGAAACGCTCCAGGCGCGCGGAACTGTGTTCCGGACCTGCACCTTCATAGCCGTGTGGCAGCAATAATACCAATCCGCTCTGACGTCCCCATTTTGTTTCGCAGGAAGCGATAAACTGGTCGATGATAATCTGAGCACCGTTGTTGAAGTCACCGAACTGTGCTTCCCAGATAGTCAGCGGAGCCGGAGATGGCAGCGAGTATCCGAATTCAAAACCCAGTACGCCGTATTCTGACAAGTGCGAGTTGTAAATATGGAATTTACCTTGTTTGCCTTCTTCATCGATATAAGCCAGTCGGTTGTATTCTTCTCCCGACACTTCGTCGTACAGACAAGCATGTCTGTGTGAGAAAGTACCGCGTTTAACGTCTTCGCCGCTCAGTCGCACGTCATTACCGTCCAGTAATACGGAACCATAGGCGATGAGTTCCGCCGCCGCCCAATCCACAGAGTTATTCTCGCGCATCAGCACGCGGCGTTGTTCGAGGTATTGGTTGATTTTTTTCAGCGGATGGAATCCTTCCGGCACTTTCACCAATGCCTTGATGATTTTCACCAGATTTTCTTTGGAAATGCTGGTGTCCGGTGATTGTTCAAAGTCCTGGCTCTGCGCCTTGCGCAATGCCTCCCAGGCCAATTCATTCGGTTGTTTGGTATATGGTCGTGGTGACTGTTTGTATTCATTCAGACGAGCCTGCAGTTCGCCCCAGAATTCTTCTTCCAGCTTTTTGGCCATTTCCGATTCCGCGATGCCCCATTCATACAGTTTTTTATTGTAGAGGTCGCGCACACCGGTATGGTTCTTAATCAGCTGATACATTTTCGGCTGTGTATAGTGCGGATCGTCGCCTTCGTTGTGACCCCATTTACGGTAGCACACCATATCCACGAAAACATCTTTGTTGAATTTCTGACGATAGGCTGCTGCCAGTTCCGCTACAAAAGTCACACACTCTACGTCATCGCCATTCACATGGAATACCGGCGCCTGAATGGTGGCCGCAATCGAAGTGGAATAGTTGGAGGTACGCGCGTCATCGAAGTCGGTGGTGAATCCAATCTGATTATTGATGATGAAGTGGATGGTGCCGCCGACGGTATAGCCTTTCAGGGATTGCATCTGCAACACTTCGTACACGATGCCCTGACCGGCAACAGCGGCGTCGCCGTGGATGGTTACCGGCAGGATTTTATCGTAATCGGAATTATAGATGGCGTCTGCTTTGGCGCGGCAGAAACCCTGTACAACAGGATTCACCGCTTCGAGGTGAGACGGATTCGGCAATAATTTGATGTACACATTTTTGTGGTCCATCGTTTCATACTGGGACGAATAGCCCAGGTGGTATTTCACGTCACCGGTGCCGGAGGAAAAATCGTTGGGTGCAAGTCCGTCGAACTCCGAGAAAATCTGTTCGTATGTTTTGCCCACGATGTTGGCGAGTACGTTAAGTCGTCCGCGATGCGCCATGCCAATCACAACTTCCTGTACGCCGTTATTGGCTGCCACATTGATCATGGCATCCAGCGCCGGAATGGTCGACTCACCACCTTCGAGGGAGAATCGTTTCTGGCCGATATATTTGGTGCCAAGGAATTTTTCGAGAACTTCCGATTCGTTCAGTTTCTCGAGGATTCGTTTTTTCTTCTCAATCGGATGTTCGTATGCGATGTAGCCGTGTTCAATCTGTTCGCGCAGCCACGCTCTTTCATCGCGGTCTAGTACGTAATTGTATTCCCAGCCGATAGTGCGGCAATAGATTTGCTTCAGTCTGGCGATAATATCTTTCAGTTTCGCTTTGCCGATTCCGATTTCCGTGCCCGCATGGAATTCCGTTTCCAGATCTTCTTCACTCAGGTTGAAGAAATGCAGGTCGAGGTCGGCGTGGCGGTCTTTGCGCGGGCGCAGCGGATTGGTGTCGGCCACCAGATGCCCTTTATTGCGGTAGCCGCTGATTAATTTTAATACCTTGAATTCTTTTGGCGACACTACATCGCCACCCGTTGCCGCTGTCGCGGCATCGCCGCTGCCGTTCTTTCCATATTTGTAAGCCAGGTCAAAGCCGGCGAAGAATTTTTTCCATTCTGCATCCACTGAATTGGCATCCTTCAGGTAATCCTGGTACATAGCGTCGATGTAGCTGGGATGCGCGTTCGATAATATCGATAAATCTTCCATGTTATTAAAGTGTTAATCAAGGGGCAAATATCGTGCATTTAAACATAATAACCACATGATGCAGGATATTTTCTATAGTACTAATTCAAAAAATGCAAAAAAAGTTTACTTCCGGTCATTTTTTTTGATTTGATAATATGTGACAGGTCGATACAGTGGTTGTAAAAAAGGAACTTTTTAGATGAAAGAATGGCAGAAATCACTGAAAATCAGGGAAACGGCGGCATTTAATCATAATTTTACGTTTTAATTTTCATAATTACAATTTTATGTCTATCTTTGCACACTCAAATTAAATAAAAATGGCACATCATAAGTCGGCAAAAAAGAGAATCAGACAAACGGCAAAACGCAGATTGGAAAACCGTTATTATGGTAAAACCACCAGAAATGCGTTCAGAAAATTCCTGGCATTATCTGATCAGTCAGAAGCTGAAAAAGCATTGTCTTCTGTAGTTTCTATGGTAGATAAACTGGCAAAAAGAAACCAAATCCACAAAAACAAAGCAGGCCACCTGAAGTCAGAAGCAATGAGACATCTGAACGGGCTGAAAAAATAATTCCGTTTTTTTTATGGAAAACAACTGATTGGTGTATCTATATGGTACACCAATTTTCTTTTTTATGTTCACTGAAAGCAGGCTCACCATAAAATACTGGGCAGAAGAAGACCGGCCGCGAGAGAAATTGCTGCTGAAGGGCAAGCAGTCCTTGTCCGACGCGGAATTGCTGGCCATTATCATCGGTTCCGGCAATGCCGAGCTCACGGCTGTGGAGTTGTCGCGGCAGATACTGAGTTCCGTACAAAATAATCTTTTTGAACTAGGGAAGACATCTATTCCTGACTTGATGCGGTTTAAAGGTATCGGAGAGGCCAAAGCTATTTCTATTGCCGCGGCACTGGAACTCGGACGTCGCCGGGCGCAGGCGGAGGTGCCTGCCAAAGATAAAATTGAATCCTGTCGGCAGATATTCCAACTGATGTCGCCCCTTTTGTCTGATTTATCGCACGAGGAATTCTGGATGATTTGTCTGAACAGAAATAACCGGATTATTTCCAAACACAAAATCAGTTCCGGCGGCATCTCCGGTACCGTAGCTGATATGAAGATGATATTCAATATCGCGTTGCGGGAACTGGCCACAGGCATTATCCTGTGTCATAATCACCCTTCCGGCAATAACAACCCGAGTGAAAGCGATGTGCGGCTGACAAAAAATGCCGTGGAGGCCGGTAAATTACTGGATATTCAGGTGCTCGATCATCTCATCATCGCACAGCAACAATGGTATAGCTTTGCGGAGCATAATTTGATTTAATTAACTCAATCACAATATCATCCATACATTAGTATAACCAGAAATTCCTTATTTAGGCGTATCTTTGCAGACATTAAAATTATTTATGGAAGGATTTAAAGCTTTAGGCTTAAGCGACGAAATATTGCTCGCATTAGAAAAAAAAGGATACGAAACACCCACCCCGATACAAGAACAGACCATTCCACTTTTATTAAACGGAGATTTAGACATTGTTGGTCAGGCACAAACCGGCACCGGTAAAACGGCGGCTTTTGGTTTACCCATTCTGGAGCGTTTTGATCCGAATCAAAGAAGTGTTCAGGCCCTGATTCTGGCGCCTACCCGCGAACTGGCGATTCAGGTAGCGGAAGAAATCAAGAGTTTCAAAGGTTCTAAAAGAATCTGGATCACTACCGTTTACGGAGGTGCTCCCATCAGTCAGCAAATGCGCGACCTCGAAAAAGGTACACACGTAGTTGTGGGAACACCGGGTCGTGTAATTGACCTGATTGAAAGAAAAAAACTGATACTGGATGAAGTGAAATATGTCGTGTTGGATGAAGCCGATGAGATGCTCAATATGGGCTTTATCGACGATATCGAACTCATTCTGAAATCCTGTGCGCCGGAGCGTCGTATGTTGCTGTTTTCCGCCACGATGCCTGACCGGATTTTGTCGCTTGCAAAGCGCTACATGGGACAATACAACATGGTGCAGATTGCTAAAAAAGAGATTACGAATATCAATATCGAACAATCTTATTTTGAAGTGCCGGATAGAGATCGTTTCGACGCTTTGTGTCGCGTACTCGATGTGGAAGAAGATTTCTACGGCATTATTTTCTGTAATACCAAAGCGGAAGTGGTGGAGATTTCCAACCACCTGAATGATAAAGGATATACTTCGGATGCGTTGCACGGCGATATTCAGCAAAACCTGCGCGAGAAAGTGGTGAAACAGTTCAAGACCAATAAATTCGGTGTACTCGTAGCAACGGATGTGGCGGCACGTGGTATCGATATTTCGGATTTGACACATGTCATCAACTACGGCTTGCCGCAGGATCCGGAAAGTTATGTGCACCGTATCGGCCGTACCGGTCGTGCAGGTAAATTAGGAAAAGCGATTGCCATTATTTCACCGTCGGAAAAACGCAAACTGCTCTTTGTAGAGAAGATTGCCAAAACGAAAATGAAAAAAGGCAAATTGCCGGATGCACAGGAAATGGTTAAGATAAAAACACGTCGTTTGTTAGAGCATGTGGAAACCATTATCGGAACCGAGCATTATCTGGAATATATGGAGTTGGCCGAACAAATCATGGGCGAGGCGGAACCACAGGTAATCGTTGCTGCATTAATCAAGCATTTTGCTAAAGATGAGCTGAATATAAAAGCTTACAAGCAGATAAAGGAAGTAGTGAAAGAAGATTTCGGCAGCCGCTTCGACAGAGGTAACCGCGACAGAAGAGATGACCGTGGCGGACGCGGCGACCGTCGTGATGACAGAAGAAGAGACGATGGGCCAAGACGCAGAAGTGGTTCTTCCGCACGTTTGTTCTTCGCAAAAGGTCGTGTGGATGGTATGACTCCGCGACAATTGCTGGATGTGCTGAAGAATGAAGCAGGTATCGAATCCAGAAGAATTGACGATATCCGCATCATGGATAACTTCTCTTTCTTTGCAACCAGCAGTCAGGATGCAGAACAGATTCTGGCAGTATTCAAACGAAATAAAGGAGCCGGAAAACCAATGGTGGAAAGAGCTCGTGAAAGAGAAGAGAGATAGTTTTATCTTGTTATAAATTAGAAAAGCCGGAGCATTGCTTCGGCTTTTCTAATTGAAAAAAGCGAAGCCGTAAGACTTCGCCTGACAAAAAATGAAATAATGCGGACTTTATAAAGTGCATTTTATCTGAGATTATTTTGCGCCTGTTTTAATCGCAGCATTGGCTACTTTATTAAAAGCATATTCGACGATCTTAACGGTTCTTCCATTCGCTGAAACGTTTATTTTTGCCCATCCGTAATATTTTTCGTTGGGCAAACTGCCTTTCCATATTCTGAAACCCACATATTTATCGCCATTGCCGGCAAGATTGCCTTTTGGTAATGTTGGATTTGCCACATAATCATTGCTAATATCAGAGTAGGTGGACCAGCTTGCAGACGTGGAATCAATGCTGATATTGGCGTTCATCGCTTTGGTGTATCCGTTTTCGTCTAAAGTTTCACCATTAGCATTGTTTACATAAAATTGTATACTCTCAGGGTCACTTTCCCAGCTAATTAATATACTAACGCCTAAGTCTTTTGCTTCAAACGGAATATAACCAATGTACTCAAATCTGTCACTTGGGGTTGGTTGCGGATAAAAAGATTTTAGGGTGGTATCAACTTTGTGATATTCAACATTCGGATTTAATTTTTCAGCAGTTTCTTTCTTGCAGGATACAATACTGAAAAATAAAAGCAGCAAGATTCCTGCGGTCATTTTGTTGTTTTTCATGGTCGTTTTTTTTAGTTTTTGTAAATTATCAATTCGCCTGAAACGCTTGCTATTCCATCTTGTTCACCTTTGTTGTACATCATGCTTGGTTGTAATTTTAAATCTGCAAACGAACATTTTATTTCATTTCCAGTTACTGTAAAATCAAGTTTCCCTGATTTATCATCACTTTCCCAATTCATAGGTAATGCACTTCGCATATCTGTGTAACTAACTGTAACATGGTTGGCATCTTTATCATCAAGATTGTACTTTACAATTTTGTAGGACGATGTTGCATCAGGCAGTTTGTCATTTGTAAAATTAATGGTGAATGTTTTTGCAGGAATACTATCGTCAGAGACAGCAATGGTTAAGGTTCCCATAGATGTAACAGCCCCGCAAACACCTTTTATTTCGTAAGCTTTTCCATTGCACAATAAGGTGATTTTCCCATTTCCTGCATTTCCCTGTTCTGCAGTAGATGATTTTATATCATCCATGTTTTGTTCGATAGTAGTTTCGGCACTATCCGTTTTGTTTGATTTGCACGCAGTGAATAATACACTACATGCAAAAATATAGCTTAGTGTCTTTCTCATCATTCTTGTTTTAGAAATTAATACTTGCGCTGTTTACAACAGGATTTAAAGAGCCGCCACCTGTTTGATCTAATGGGAGATTGCTGATAGTGATTTTTTTGCCGCTAACACTAATAGTGCGTACACCAATCGGATCAAATGTTAATCCATCCACACCAACTTCAGCTGTAGCTGTTGGTACATTTAAGCTAAAATCTGCTACATCAAATGTGCCGCCTGCTTCAGCTTCTGATTGATTGTGAAATGTAATTTGCAGAATCTTAAATGGATCATCTTGCTGACATACGATTGAGTAATTTCCGTTAGAAAAAGTTTGTACTTCCGTGTTGCCGGTATAGCTTACACCGTCGATAGTGAAAGTGCCTGTTTTTCCTGTGATTCCATCTTTGTCTTTTTTGCAAGATGTTGCCGCAATTGCTAATAAGAAGCATAGCATGATTGAAAGTGTTTTAATTGTTGTTTTCATTTTTTGTAATTTATAAAGTGAATTAATAAAAGTTTCCTTATTTGAATTTGGTTATAGGGCCAATTTGTATGGCGTTACAAGTGTTTGTAGCCAGTGTATATGTCCCGTTAAAATATTCAAAACCCGTTTGGTCGGTTACTTTATAAAATACGGAACGATGTCGGGGAAGCAAGTCTATTTGTGCAGTGATGGCAGTACTGTCTTCACACGACGGTGCTGTTGACCAGTCTTCACCAGAAGAGCAAGTAGCGACAAGGTTATTGTTGATATAAAACCTAAGCGAATCGCCTCCATCTTGTCTTATTAATTCTGCATTTTCAAAATCTATCCAGAAGACTATTTGGTATCGGTCACCTACGTCTAAAACATTTTGAGAACAAGAACTTAAGAAAGGAATAATAGTTATCAGTAATCGTAATAATAGCTGCTTATTGTTAACTTTCATTATTTCATTTTTTGTTGATGTAAAGCTGCATCAAACAAAAGAGGAAGCAAAAGGAAGAATTTTGATTTTGTGAGTGACTTTTTTGTGTTTTATGTGTATAACTAATGCAAAATCAGTGGTTTAAATTGTGGATTCGATTTGCTGTATTATTGTAGATAGTACTCGATTTCATGCTTTACCCATAAATAAACAGAAACTAATTTTATTTCATTTGGCGCGTTTTTTTCAAATTCATCTACAATATCTTGTAGTGGTTTAATTTCTGAGGAGACTATTTTCTTGTGGGTACTATTCTTCTGCGCTGCCGTATATAGTTTTTTATAGATTACCGAAATTGGCTTGTAGTACAACATGTTGTCTGTGGTATATTTTGCCTGCAATAAACTAGAAATAATACTAAGCGCCGTATCATATTCTTTGATTAAATAAAAATATGCCGACTTAATGACTTTCAACATATAATTTTGCGGAAAGGGTGCACTGTCTAAGTCATAGGAAATATAATTTGCAAGATTGTTTGTGTCGCGTAAATACAAGTAACAGAGCAGCCTGCTTTGCAGTAACATGTTTTTGTACAGTAAATTATCCGTAGAAAAATCATGGTCTAAAACATATAATGCCTCTTTGTATTTTTTATACTTTACTAAATTTGTAATATAGTTGACATAAAATACGGTTCTGTGTTGCGGATATAAATTGTCAATATCTGTTTTGATACTTTTCAGAACAGCATCCGCTTCCTGAAAATAACCATTGGCAGATTGTTCCCGGCCTTTAGCCATTAATACAATTACTCTGTTTTCCAACAGTAATTTGTTCTTTTGATACAATGGTTCAATATCTTGCAGTGCCGCATCCAGGTTCTCGATCTGAGTTTGATGACTTTTTTCATCAGAGTCCGTTACAGAACCGGCCAAATGATTGTAGAAATTGGCGATGGGATTCTTCTCTAAAGCAAAATGGTATTCGTTCAGAATTAAGGGAGCTCTCTCTTTGTATTGATGATGATAGGAAATCCAGTTGTAGTAGGATGTGTATACATTTAACCTGGCGACACTGGCAGATACCAGATCCTTTAGTACTTGTTTGGTAGCGTCAATCGGTTCCTGATAAGCCTTTGAACGTTTAGTGATATCTGGTATCTTATGTGTCAGATTGCTCAGTTGAAGCATACATGCATCCAATACAAATGAATAAGATGCGTAACTATCTTTTTCTTTTAGTAGTATGTCATACTTTTCATCTAAGCCGTCAATAAATTTCAATTTATCAAACGCCTGCATCAGCAGCCAGTCGTTATAGGCAGCATTATTTTTAGAAATAAAAGCGTGCTCTTTCCGGATAAGAAAATTTTCCAGTTCTTCTTTCAATATTCGAATTTCATTTCGCCAGAGGTAATCATTTTTATCTGAATACGTTTTTGTAAATATTTTTTTAAACAACAATCTTTTGTCCAATTGTTCTGCATTCTTTGCAGTTACGATGAGTTTATATAGCTTTTCCGTACGTTTTTTCGTCACAATGGTGAAATATTTTTGCAACTCTCTCGGATAGTGTAATTCAATTTTCTGTATAAGCGTAACAATTGGGTGGTTCTCCATGTAAGTAAGATACCATTTTCTAAGCATATAAATAAAACAAGACACACAAGAAATTCCTGTGTGTCTTATTTTTATTTATCAGTTCTAGATTCTTGTGAAACTTCTGACCGTAAATTTTCCGGTTATTGTTTTCGCAGGATTTTCAATATCGCCATCTAATTTCACCTTTCCTTCAAAAGTACCTTCCAGTAGATTTGACTCGTTCTTAGTGAAGGTGATTTTATTCTGGCTGGTAGAGCCTGCGGTTGAAGAATAGTATATCCCGTCCGGATAAAACCAGAGTTTAATACCATTGTATGTTGTTCCGACGGTGATGCTGATGTCTTCACTGTCACCAACTTTCGCTTCGAGATTGTCGTCCGTCAGCCCCTGAAATTTTCCATCAATAAATACAGCATTTATATTGTCATTTTGCACATAGGTCTTCCCGTCAATAGTGTACTCAATACTGCCGCCTCCGGCGCTATTTTCTTCTTTGTTGCAGGATGAGCAGGAGATAAACAGCAGTGCTGCGATGGTAATGCTAAGCATTTTTTTCATGTTGTTTGTTTTCATAAAGTTGTTGTTTAAAAGGATTTAGTTTTGATTAGATACATTTAGCACGTTTGGCAAATTTTAGGCCGTAAGGAGATGTATTTACTATCTGATTGCCATAAGTCGTCAGTGTATTGAAATTGCCGTTGGTGGTCATTTGTCTGGAGCCGCAATTATCAGCCGTCCAAACCCAGGCCAACCAACCAATTTTGTATTGTTCACATTTTTGCAAGGTGGTACTTAAGTCGAGCGTTAAGGTGCAGTTGCCGCTATTATCATCCTGTTTGTTGGCCACTTCGCCTAATACTATCGGCACATTCCAGGTGGAGGCATCTTGCAGTAAGGTGTTGATAGCTGCAGCTGTACTTGCATACGAACTCCAGTAGGCGTGTGCACTGAAGATTAAGTTGTGTTTGGGGTCATACGTCTGCATTTCCGTGCAGATGGTTTTCCATACACTCAAATGCTGGCCGCAATCGCTGGCATCCAGCATCAGAGGCATATTCAAACCTGCGTTTCTTAAATTGGTAATGATGGTTTTGTAAGTAGTTTTGAATGTGTTTAGTGCCGCCGCATTATTGCCGTTCCACATCACATAACCGGCCTCATTCAGCGGATTTATAATCAGCCATTTTTGATATTTAACGAGTATGTTTTTTACCGCCGTTTGCGTGTACCAATTTGCCGTAGTAATCATGTTTGTCCCATTGTTGTTGCAGGTTTCGTCGTGCAGCTCCAGGATGGGGATCATCTTGTAGCGGATACATCTGCCGATAGCCGAATCCAGTAATGCAAGATTGCTGTATGCCGGTCCGGAGTTAGTTTTGTACCAAACAATTCGAACGGAATTGGCACCGCTTTTTGCGATTTCAGGAAACAGATTTTCGCTGTTGTTCCATCCCCAGCCATAGGCCGCATAGTTTACACCTTTCAGAATGACGGTGTCACCGCAAGTGGTTACGAGGTGCTTTCCTTTTACAGTCAATGTGGTGCTGTTGGCCGCAGGAGTTGCGGTTCCGGGCGTTGTGCCCGAGCCTCCAACCGGAGAAATGGTG
>ERZ1645187.2439-NODE-2439-length-16336-cov-23.938886_pt1 | contig 16336 bp, 18 predicted proteins | sample MGYA00575352_ERZ1645187 | MGnify/ENA primary metagenome ERZ1645187 (study PRJEB40837, sample SAMN11349314) | freshwater sediment metagenome | isolation source: river sediment | host: Sediment | place: India: Wazaribad , New Delhi | collected 2017-02-21 ... | reverse complement strand
GCAGGTACTTTCACCTGTCCCATCGTGTCTTTTTCTATTCTGTATTCCATTGTTTAGTGATTGAATTATTGAATCAGTGCGTGTTTATTTTCTTTTGAATTCCGGTTTGCGTTTTTCCAGAAACGCTGCCACTCCTTCTTTCACATCTTCGGTATTGAAGATATCACCAAAGGCATTGACTTCATAGGCAAAGCCGTCCACATCTTCCTTGAAATAAGCATTGGTACACTCGATAACTTTCGCTACCGCGATAGGTCCTTTGGTGGCAATTTTCAGGATGATGGATTTTGCTTTTTCCAGCGCCGCGTTTTTATCTGCTTCCACATAATTCAGCAAGCCCAGTTGCAAGGCGGTCTGCGCGTCAATCATATCTGCGGTCAGGTGCAATTCCAGTGCTTTTGTTTTTCCGATATACTGAATCAGTCGCTGTGTGCCGCCATATCCTGCGATGATACCGAGGTTCACTTCCGGCTGTCCGAATTTTGCATTCGGCGTCGCGATACGCAGGTGACAAGCCATGGATAATTCGCAGCCTCCACCTAAGGCGAATCCGTTCACAACGGCCACCACCGGTATGGGCATGCGCTCTATTGCGAAGAACGTATCGTGTCCGCGCTGCGCGAGTGCTTTTGCCTGCAAGACATCCAGTGACTGAAACTCGGAGATATCCGCCCCCGCCACAAACGCCTTTTCTCCCGCACCGGTCAGGATGATTCCTTTCAGCCCGTCTATTGATTTTGCGGCATCAAAAGCTGCGCTGATATCCTGCATGGTGGCACTGTTCAGCGCATTGAGTTTATCTGCACGATTGATGGTAATAGTCAGCACATTGTCTGCATCTATTTCCCAGAGTAAATTGGAGAATTGCATGTATAGGAATTATGTTGTTAATACAAATTGAAAAATAATATCAGGTGCAACACCCAGTGCAAACAGAAGCACTGCAAGCAAAATCAACAGGGTTTTATCCGTGGATGAAACCGCTATTTCATCTGTATCCAGCGGCGTAGCCGTGAACATCGCGATAATGATTCTGAAATAGTAATACGCGCCCACCAATGATGCCAGAATGGCAATCACAGCGATGATTATAGCGTTTTTAAATAGTACGTTGGTGAGTATGAAATATTTGGCAAAGAAACCTGACAACGGAGGGATACCGGCCAGCGAGAGCAGTGCCACAGTCATCACAACAGCGAGCACCGGCTGTTTTTTAAACAAGCCATTGAATCGCTCGATGTCATTATCTTCTTTTCCTTTCACGACCAGCATGAGTATCCAGAAAGCCGCTAAACTGGCGAAGCAATACGCAGCGAGATAGTACCAGATAATGGTGCCGGTAGCCATCGCATGGGACGGCTGCAACGTGGCAATACCCAATATCATAAATCCGGCATGGCCGATACTGGAATATGCGAGTAATCTTTTTACATTGGATTGTGTGGCGGCAATGACATTTCCCAACACGATAGTCAACACCGCGATAATCAGCATGACAATTTCATAGTAATTGAGGTATGCGATGACCAGACTGAACAGGCGGAAGAAACCGGCTACCGCGCCAATCTTTACGATGGTAGACATATATGCGGTGATAGGTGTCGGCGCGCCGTCATACACGTCGGGTGTCCAGAAATGGAAAGGAGCTGCCGACATCTTGAATGACATGGCGAATAAAATCAGCAGCAGGCCCATCACCAGCAATTGCTGACTGATACCGAACTGACTGATAGAACTGGAAATCAGCTGCAATACATTGAAACTGCCTAAAGCACCATATACAAAGGTGATACCGAGCAGCAGGAAACCGCTGGCGAAAGCACCCATCAGAAAATACTTGAACGCGGCTTCATTGGATTTCACATTGTATCTGTCGCTACCAACAAGGACATAAACAGGAATAGACAAGATTTCTACACCTAAAAATAACATCGTCATGTGCGTGTAGGTAGTGAGTAGAAATACACCCACGAGTGAAAACATCACCAGCGACAGGTAATCTGAAGTGTGTTCATCTGCCGTCAGGAATGCCCTGTTCATCAGCAACCATACAATGGCCACGAATGAGAACAAGATGGTAAACGCAAGCGGTACTCTGTCGAGCACCAGCATGCCGAACACCTGTTCGTTATTCCCGAAATCATACACACACAAACCTATATTCAGCATCAAGCCTGCAATCACCATAGGAAGAATGATTCTTCTGAACTGCAAGATTTCTGCCACTAACGACAAAATGCCTAACGCTGATAATACTATTAATTCCTTCATATTTTATCCCTTTTGGGCTGCTTATTAATTTACTTTAAGTTGGACACCTGATGCACCTGATCAATTAATTGTTTAACAGGTTCTTCCGAAAAATGGAGTAATGTATTCGGGAAAATACCGAAGAACAAAACCAATGCGACCAATCCGCCAAACATGATTTTTTCCTGTGTGGTAATCGGCGCGAAAGATTCCGTCAGCTGATTGGTTTCTCCGTGCATCATCTGCTGATACGCTCTCAACATATACAAAGCACCGAGAATGATGGTTAATCCTGCGAATACCGCCGCGATGGTGTTATATTGGAATATACCGTGCATCAGCAGGAACTCCCCCACAAAACCATTGGTCAGTGGCAATGCGATACTGCCGAGTACTATTATCAGAAACAGGATACTGAAAACACGATCTGTATTTCTGATGCCGCCCAGCTGACGCATGTTATCTGTCTGCATGCGACTAAAAATGGCATCGCATACAAAGAAGAGCGCCACTACATTGATACCGTGTGATACCATCTGATAGAGTGCACCTTGAACGCCCTGCAGGTTCCAGACAAATACGCCTGCTGCTATTAATCCGACGTGTCCCATGGAAGAGTACGCGAGCATACGTTTAAAATGCTGTTGAGTCAACGCCATCATGGAACCGTATACCACACTGATGATACTCAGGATGATGACATATTTTGAAGCCATTTTCCAGCCTAGCGGCACCATCGGAATCAGCCACACGATGAGCGCGTAGGCCCCCATTTTCAGCATGATACCGGACAAGAGCATGGTGCCCTGTGTCGGCGCGTTGACATAAGTATCCGGCTGCCAGGTATGCAAAGGAAAAATCGGAATTTTGATGGCAAAAGCCAGGTAAAAAGCAATGAATACCACCAACTGCTTGGACGCAGGCAGAGAGGCGCCCACCAGATAAAATTCCTGCATATCGAAAGAACGGGCAGGATTATTTAACCACAGGAAAATGATCGCGAGCAACATAAATAAGCTACCTGCCAGTGTGTAGATGAAAAATTTGAATGTAATACGCTGACGTCCCTGTCCGCCCCAGATCAGCGCGATGAGATAAATCGGAATCAGCGCGAGCTCCCAGAATACATAAAACAACATCGCGTCTTTTGCGAGAAACACCCCCAGCAATGCACTCTGCATGGCGAGCATCAGCGCGAAATACATGCCGGCATTACGGATGGTGCGATTAAACGCGCTATATACAATAAACGGCATAACGGTGGTCGTCAGGAAAACCATCAGCAAATTAATGCCATCCATTTTGATATAAAAATCTGCTCCGATGATGCTCACCCAGTTGGTGTGATAAGTAAACAATGCGGACGAAGGCGATGCATTAAACTGATATATCGCCACGATGGACAGTATCCACTCGGCGACGGCTCCCAGCAATGCTATCTGACGGGCATTTCTGTCTGATACCAGTGCCGTCAGCACGGCAAACACAATGGGCAATATAACTAGCAGGAGTACTAACATAAATTCAGTAATAAGTAAGAAATTTTATTCAAAACAAGGGAACATGCAGCAGAGCATACATGATTCATGCCATCCACCAGCACGGAAGAAAGCTGTTGGTCGATGCGGCCGGACAGTGCCAGCAATGCCAGTTGTCCCGCACCGAAAAGCACGGCTATTTGTTGCACATATCTTCGGTTCAGCACATGCAGCACCGGAATCAGCACAACCATCATGGTTAATAAAACAATCAGTACCATAATCTTTATTTTCAGATGAACATTAATACAATTAAAACTATCATGCTGACTACCATCGCAATCACATAGAATCCGAGGCTACCGGTCTGCGACAAGCGCAGCAACTGACTCCAGTTGACCACCGATGTTCCGATTCCATTCACCAATGCATCAATGCCGGAACGTTCCAGCACCTGATACAACAGGGCAGACAAACGGTTCAATGGTTGCACGATAATCGCTTCATAAATCTCGTCGATATAAAACTTGTGGTATACCACTTCCCTCCACAACGGCATCGGTGCATCATCGCCTTCCGGCACGCGCCCTTTGCTCACGAAAAGCGTGCGGGCTATCAGCAGCACCACCAGTATCAGTACAATGGTGACACCCATCAGCAGAAGTTCTGTCTGCAGGGGCATTTCCACATGATTCGGTTGTACGACCTTAGCCAGAAAACCATCGAGCCAGTGATGAATATGCAGCTGATGTCCTATTCCGTGCGGGAAGCCGATGAAGCCGCCCACCACTGACAAGCCAGCCAGCACCATCAAAGGGATGGTCATGCTTTTAGGCGACTCGTGCAGATGATTTTTCTGAATATCATTACCGCGGAAATCGCCGTAAAAAGTCAGGAACAACAAACGGAACATATAGAATGTGGTCATCAGCGAAGCTATCAGCGCCAGCACAAAAAACACTTTGCTATGTACAAAGATTTCTGCCAGCATCTGGTCTTTGGAGAAGAATCCCGCAAATGGCGGAATCCCTGCGATAGCGACGGTTCCAATCAGGAAAGTAATAAAGGTGACCGGCATTTTCTTTTTCAGTCCACCCATATTTCTGATGTCCTGATCGCCGCTCATGCCATGGATAACACTTCCTGCGCCGAGAAACAAAAGGGCTTTGAAGAAAGCATGTGTCACTACGTGGAACACACCCGCGGAAAATGCTCCCAAACCTAAGGCACAGAAAATAAGTCCCAGCTGACTGACGGTTGAATAAGCCAATACTTTTTTGATATCATTCTGATACAAAGCAATCACAGCTGCCAGCAAAGAGGTGGCAATACCGATAACCGCGATAAATTCCATGGTGAATGGCGCAAGCACAAACAGCGAGCTGCTTCTGGCAACCATATAAATACCCGCGGTAACCATCGTCGCCGCGTGGATGAGCGCAGACACCGGAGTAGGACCTGCCATCGCGTCCGGCAACCAAGTGTACAACGGAATCTGAGCAGATTTACCCATCGCTCCGATAAACAGCAAAATGGTAATCCATGTGATGAGGTGACCATCTACCACTACGTTGCCGGCCTGACCAAATACCTGATGGTAATTGATACTGCCGAATACACCAAATGTGAGGATGATACCCAGTAGAAAACCCAGGTCACCGATACGGTTCATCACAAACGCTTTTTTGGCGGCACTGCTGTAATTGATATTTCTGAACCAGAAGCCAATCAGGAGATAGGAACATAAACCTACGCCTTCCCAACCGACGAACATCAGCAGGAAATTGTCACCCAACACGAGCAACAACATAAAGAAGACAAACAGGTTGAGATAAGAAAAATATCGGTTGTAATCTTTCTCATCATGCATATAGCCGGTGGAATACACATGTATCAGAAAACCTACACCAGTGATGACCAATGTGAAAATCAGCGATAATGCATCCACCAGAAACGAGAAATCAGCCTGAAAGTCTCCGACTTTAAACCATGAAAAGAGCGGAACAGTCACCGCCTGATTATTGTGCGATATAAACATCAGCAAGGCCACTATAAAGGATGCGAGGATACTTCCCGGCGCAAGAAATGTAGTGACTGTCTTAGGCAAACGCTTTCCGAGGATTGCAATAACAGCAAAACTTAGCAACGGAAAGAGCGGAATTAAATAAACAAGTTGTTCCATGGTATATCGTTAATACAGCGTATCGCTACTACTGTGTTTTATTTTGCAGGTTGTATTTCCAGTAATTTAAAAAATTCATCCAGTTTAGGCATGATGATAATCTCCGTTCTTCGGTTAATAGACTTATTCTTCGGTGTATCATTGGCCACTTTAGGGTTGTATTCAGAACGGCCTCCCGCAATAATACGGGAAGGATTTACACCGTATTTAGTTTGGAGTACACGGGCAATCGCTGTTGCACGCTTCACACTCAGATCCCAGTTGTCTGCAATGCAGCTATTGGAAATCGGAACGTTATCCGTATTTCCTTCAATCAACACATCGAATGTACTGTAATCGTTGATTACCTGAGCAATCTTGCTCAATACGCTGCCCGCCTTCGGAGAAATCTCCGCGCTGCCGGATTTGTAGAGCATATTATCCGATAAGGAAATCAGCACGACACCTTTATCTACTTTTACATTCACATCAGAATCATTGACATCTGCGAGAGAACGTTTCAGGTTCATCACCAATACCAGATTCAGGGAATCTTTGGAGCGGATTTGTGCATTCAATTCTGATAATTCTCTGGATTGTTTATCGATGGTTTCCAGCGATTTGCGGATACTCTCCGCGCCTTCCTTGCTGATAACGGACAACGCCGACAATTGATCCAGCAGTTTGCCATTGGCGGATTTTTGATATTCTACCTCAGCCGTCAACGCTGCTATCTGTGCTTTTGCCTTGGTCAACTGTTCTGATAAGGCATCATAATCGGCGGATTTGGTACCAAACTTCTTTTCACATTCCGCCAAATCAGAAGTAGTCTGGCGCAAGGCCTGTTCTATCTGATCTTTAGAAGTCTGTGTAGCCTGAAATTTTTTCTTCGTGACACAAGAACTCAATGCTACCACCATCAATACATACATTCCAATTCTTCTCATAATCGCATTTTTTCGTTAATAATTACCATTTCAGTTTATTCAATAAATCGATGTCTGTCGACTTGATATTTCTGTAAATCATCATCAGGATAGCAAGCCCCACTGCCACTTCCGCGGCGGCTACCACCATGATAAAAAATACGAACACCTGTCCGCCGCTGTCACCGTGATAACGGGAGAAAGCTACCATCAGTAAGTTCACGGCGTTCAGCATCAGCTCGATGCACATGAACATGATAATGGCATTCCGACGAAACAGTACGCCCATCACACCAATGCAGAATAGCACAACACTCAGGTAAATATACCACTGCACCGGAACACCTATAATTACATCTTTCATATTTCTGTTTTTACCTTTTCTGTTATTCAGTTACCGCTGGTTTTCTTTTCGTCAGGAATACTGCGCCTACCATTGCTGACAGAAACAGTACGGATGATATTTCGAAAGGAAGCATATAGCCATTTTTATCAAACAGCAATTTGCCCAGATTTTCAATCAGACCTACCGTATTGTTTTGTGCGGACGGCAGCATGCCGGTATCCGCGCCTTGCAACAACCCTACCAGACACATCATCAGTCCACCGGCAGACAGTACTGCCGCCAGTTTGGGCAGATTCTTCTTGTGCGGTTCCACCTCTTTATTCAGGTTAAGCATCATGATGATATAGAGAAACAACACCATGATGGCACCGGCATACACTATAATATGCACGATGAATAAAAACTGCGCGTTGAGGATGAGAAAATGCCCGGCAATTGCAAAAAATGTGATAACCAGGTACAATACGGAATGCACCGGATTCTTTTCAAAAATCACCATCAATGCGCTGAAGACAGCGACAAAAGACAGGAAGAAAAATAAATATTGTGAGAGCATGAATCTTATTTTGGTGATTAAACGATGTCCTTCTGTTAATGGTGTTTTTTAGTATTCAGTAATTTCTGTTTATCCGCCCAGGTCTGATTATGTGCTTTGGTTTTATCTTTTTTAAACTCGAGCACCGCCTGTGTCTGACGACCCGACAAATCTATCGGTCGGTCGATATCTTCCACCAGTTTATCTTTCCCGAACACAAACTCACCTCGTTTAAAATCCGCGGGAGCCAGTCTGTCCGTCAGGAAAATCGCCTCTTTCGGACAAGCCTCTTCGCAGAGACCGCAGAAAATACAGCGCAGCATATTGATTTCATATTTTGCCGCGTATTTCTCTTCCCGATAGAGATGTTCCTCTCCCTTTTTGCGCTCCGCAGACTCCATCGTGATGGCTTCCGCAGGACAGGCTACCGCGCACAATCCGCAGGCAGTGCAGCGTTCCGCACCGTTCTCGTCGCGCTTCAAAACGTGCTGTCCGCGGTACACCGCAGCAATCGGACGCAATTGCTCCGGATATTTTATCGTGGCCTTTTTCTTGAAAAGGTGTTTGAAGGTAATGGACATACCGTTGGCAATCGCCGGCAGGTATAACTTTTCCGCGAAAGTCATTTCCTTTTTTGCCACTACTTTTTTTCTGTTCGTTAACTGCATAGTTTTTCCTTTTTACACTTTTCCTAATGCATACATCAATACAGCTGTTGCAATAATATTAAAAATGGCTAATGGAATTAATACTTTCCAGCCCAGGCCCATCAGCTGATCATATCTGAAACGCGGAAGCGTCCAGCGCACCCACATGAAGAAGAATATGAAGAAGATGACCTTGGCAAAGAAGAATAATAACTGCAATATCGCCAGCACATTGCCATCCACGGGAATATATTCCTGGAACGGAATGTTGTATCCGCCGAAATAGAACGTAGCAATCACCGCGGAGGAAATGAACATATTGATATATTCCGCAAACAGGTAGAACCCTAGTTTCATGGAAGAATATTCTGTGTGATAGCCACCTACGAGTTCCGTTTCGCATTCCGGCAAATCGAACGGCGCACGGTTGAGTTCCGCAAACGCGCAAATCAAAAATATGAGAAACCCGAGCGGTTGATACACTACATTCCAGAGGCTGCCGGCCTGCTGCTGTGTGATCTCGCGTAAGCTGAGTGTGCCGGTGGTCATCAGCAATGCGATGATAGCCAATCCCATCGCAATCTCGTAGCTGATCATCTGTGAAGAGGCACGGATAGCACCGAGCAGAGAGTATTTGTTATTGGATGCCCAGCCACCAATCATCACGCCGTAAACACCGATGGAAACTACGCCGAAAATGTATAATACACCGATATTGATATCGGTGATTTGGAGCGGATAAGTCTCCCCGTTGATAACGAGGTCGCCGCCCCACGGAATGAGTACGGTAGCCATCAGCGCCGTCATCATGGCCAGACTCGGTCCGAGAATAAAGAGAAACTTATTCGAGAAGGTCGGCATGATTTCTTCTTTCATAAACATTTTTATACCATCGGCAATCGGCTGCAGCAAACCAAAAGGTCCCGCTCTGTCCGGCCCGATTCTATCCTGCATGAAAGCGGCTACTTTCCTTTCCGCATATGTGGCGTATGCAGCCACACCCAATGCTATCAGGAACACGGTGAGAACTAAAAGTGCTTTATATATTAAGTAGATTTCCATTGTCTGCGATGCTGTTTTATTCCATGTTTACTGATTGTTCGGATCCAGTGCTCCTTCGCCCAAACCATATTTATGTCCGTCCCATTGCTGCAATTGTTTTCTGACACCCAATTGTACCTGGCGGAGTTCATTGTGGTTTTGTGAAATCACAGAGTGATGACTGATTTTACTTGGTCCTTCGATGCGCCAGTCGGTCACGTCTTTTTTATCAAAACGACAGGTATTGCAGATAAATTCCTCCACTTCACCCCATCTGTCTTTGCGGGCTGTCACGCGCAGCACATCCTTGCCTTTCATCCACAAACGAACTTTACCACTGCAAGTCGGGCAGTCGCGGTGCGCATCCACCGGATTGGTGAACCACACACGGCTTTTGAAACGGAAAGTACGGTCGGTCAGTGCTCCAACGGGACACACATCTATCACGTTTCCGGAGAAGTCATTATCTATGGCTTTCTCAATATAGGTGGATATTTCCGCGTGATCACCGCGGTTGATAACGCCATGCACACGGCCGTCTGTAATCTGTTCGCAGGTTTTCACGCAGCGATAGCAAAGGATGCAACGATTCATGTGCAGTTTAACCTTGTCGCCGATATCGATAGGTTCAAATTCTCTGCGCGGAAATTCGTAGCGGGTAGCTTCCTTTCCGTTTTCATATCCGAGGTCCTGCAGGTGACATTCGCCGGCCTGGTCACACACCGGACAATCCAGCGGGTGATTGATGAGCAAAAATTCCACCACACCGGCGCGTGCTTCCAGCAATTCCGGAGAAGTGTTGTTGCGCACGACCATACCATCCATCACCGTTGTACGGCAGCTGGCCACCGGTTTTGGCATCGGACGCGGATCTTTTTCAGAGCCTTGTGTCACACTCACGATGCAGGTTCTGCAGTAGCCACCGGTTGTTTTCAGTTTGGAATAATAGCACATCGTCGGTGGTGCGATATTAGTACCGTGCTGCTCGTCTATCATGCGTGCTGCCTGCAAAATGGTAGTTCCGTCCGGAACTTCTATCGTGATATCGTCTATCGTAACTTTTGCCATTTTATGCTTCTTCTATATTATTTAATCTGAAGTAGTGTTTCACATCGTGGATGGATTCCGGACGATTCACATACTCCTCAAACTCATGTCTGAAGTGACGGATTGCCGCGGCCACCGGCCATGCAGCTGCCTCGCCCAGCGGACAAATCGTTTTTCCTTCTATCTTGCTTTGTACATCCCACAGCAGATCTATGTCGCTCATGGTAGCTTTTCCGTCTATGAATTTCTGCAGGATTTTTTCCATCCATCCTGTTCCTTCCCGGCAAGGCGAACATTGTCCGCAACTTTCATGGTGATAGAAACGGGCAAAGGTGAACAGATTTTTCACTACGGAGGTATCTTCATCCATGACAATGAATCCGCCGGATCCCAGCATGGTACCGGTAGCGAAACCACCGTCCCCCAGGGATTCGTAGCTCATCAGTCGCGGCTCGCCTTTGGCGGTTTTCAGAATGAGTTCTGTCGGAAGAATCGGAACGGAAGAACCACCGGCCACGACAGCTTTCAGTTTTTTGCCGTTGCGGATACCGCCGCAATATTCGTCACTGTAGATAAATTCCTCTACAGGAACGCCTAATTCTATTTCATAAACACCCGGTTTATTGATATGTCCGGATGCGGAAATCAGCTTTGTTCCGGTAGATTTTCCGATGCCAATCTTGGCATATTCATCTCCGGAAATATTGACAATCGGCACAACTGCCGCGATGGTTTCCACATTGTTCACCACGGTCGGACAGCCCCACAAACCGGCTACTGCCGGGAATGGCGGCTTGATGCGCGGGTTGCCGCGTTTGCCTTCGAGCGATTCCAGCAAGGCGGTTTCCTCTCCGCAAATGTAAGCACCACCACCGGGCTGCACATATAAATCCAGGTCGTATCCGGATCCTAAAATATTCTTTCCTAATAAACCGGCAGCATACGCTTCTTTAATCGCTTTCTGCAGGATTTTGATGATGTAAAAATACTCGCCGCGCACATAGATATACGAAGTATTGGCGCCCAATGCATAGCTGGATACAATCATCCCTTCTATCAGTAAATGCGGAATGCGCTCCATCAGATAGCGGTCTTTGAAAGTGCCCGGCTCCGACTCATCGGCATTGCACACCAGATAGCGTGGAACGCCTTCCGGCTTGGCGAGGAAACTCCATTTCATGCCTGTCGGGAAGCCCGCACCACCACGGCCGCGCAAACCCGATTTTTTCACTTCTTCCACTATATCATCAGGTTTCATGGACTTCAGCGCTTTTTCAAGTGCTTTGTATCCACCGTGCTGACGATAGACTTCCAGGGTGTTGATACCCGGAATATGGTCGTTTGCTAATAGTAATTTCTTGCTCATCTTTATAACTCAGGATGCAGTTTCAGAGAAACCACATCGGATAATGTTAACAATATCTGCTTCTCTTGTTTTCTTGTTTCAGTTCCTCTAAAATCGCATCGATTTTTTCGAATGTCAGGTTTTCGTAGTATTGGTCGCCAATCTGGAACATCGGCGCTGTGCCGCAAGATCCGAGACATTCCACGGTTTTCACCTGAAACATTCCATCGGCAGAAATCTCTCCTGTCGGAACGCCCAGTTTTTGCTCGAGATATCGCACGATATCTTCCGCACCACACATCCAGCAGGAGCTGGTCTGACATACTTCAATCAGGTATTTTCCTACCGGCTGCAAATTGAACATGGTGTAGAAGGATGCTACTTCATACACTTCAATCGGTTGTATTTTGAGGATAGATGCCACGTAGTCCATTACCGGCACGCTCAGCCATCCGTCGAATTCGGCCTGCGCCAGATGCAACAAAGGCAGCAGGGCTGACTTACTTTTTTCTTTCGGGTATTGATTCAGTATTTCCTGCACCTTTTGCTGTGCTTCCTGACTGAATTGTATCTCTGTTGTTGTCATTCCTTCAAACTTCTTTTTTATAACAATACTTCTACGCGTCTAATTCTCCGGCTATCACATTCATGCTACTCATGGTGAGGATAGCATCGCTGAGCAAACCACCTTTAATCATTTCCGTATAAGCCTGATAATAGATAAAACAAGGGCGACGGAAATGCAATCGGAACGGTTGGCGTCCGCCATCGCTGACCAGATAGAAACCCAATTCTCCGTTGCCACCTTCCACAGCATGGTAGACCTCTCCTTTCGGAATCTCTGTTTCGCCCATGACTATTTTAAAATGGTAAATCAACGCTTCCATTTTGCTGTATACATCCTGTTTGGGCGGCAGATAGAACTCCGGCAAGTCGGCATGAAAACTGCCGTCCGGCATATTCTTGATGGCCTGCTGGATGATGCCGTAGCTTTGCCACATCTCTTCCATGCGCACCATATAGCGGTCGTAGGTATCGCCGTTGGTACCTACAGGAATATCGAACTGGAAATCTTCGTAAGAAGAATATGGGCTCGCTACGCGAACATCATAATCCACGCCGGCGGCACGGAGGTTCGGACCGGTGAAGCCATAATCCAACGCCATTTCCTGAGAAATAGGTCCCACATTGATGGTTCTGTCCATGAAAATCCTGTTTCTGTCGACCAGCTTCTGGAATTCAGTCAGTGCTTTCGGGAATTCCCGCATGAACACGTTAATCTTATCCCATGCTTTAGGAGAGAAATCGCGCTCCAGCCCACCAATGCGGCCTATGTTGGTCGTGAGCCTTGCTCCGCAGATTTCTTCAAATATTTCATAGATGGCTTCGCGGTACTGCATCATGTGCAGGAAGCCCGTCATGGCACCGGTATCTACGGCAATTACCGTATCGCAAACGATATGATCGGCGATGCGGGACAATTCCATAATAATCACACGCATATACTGCGCACGTTTAGGAATTTCAGCGCCTATCAGCTTCTCGACGGTCATGTGCCATCCCATATTGTTGATGGGCGCGGAACAGTAGTTGAGTCGGTCGGTGATAGTCGTAATCTGGTTATACGGACGATGTTCCGCCAGTTTTTCAAAAGCGCGGTGAATATATCCTACCGTGGAAACGGCATCCACGATAATTTCGCCGTCCATGGTAAGGACGTTCTGGAAAATACCATGCGTAGCCGGGTGGGTGGGTCCCAGATTGAGGGTGGAATATTGTGTTTCGTCGTATGATGCGCGGTTTGTTGCCATATCTATTATAATTTTAATGGTCGGGCTGCCACGGCAGTCCGACCATTTACTTTATCTACCAAACATTTTATCGTCTTTATCTTCTCGCATGGCGTCTTCCAGCGGGTATTCCTTTCGCATCGGATGATAGTTCATTTCATCCATGTTCAGGATACGCGTCAGGTTGGAGTGCCCCACGAAATTAAACCCGAAGAAATCGAATTCCTGTCTTTCCATCCAGCCTGCGGTTTTCCAGATATCCGTTACCGTCGGCATATCCAGATCCTGTTTGGACATATAGGTCTTGATGCGGATGCGCCAGTTTTTAGGCATATTATGCAACTGATACATCAGCGCAAATTCCTGCTCCGGTGCATTTTCAGGATGGTGCAGTCCGCACATGGTAGTAAGGAAATGGAAATTCAGATCCGGGTCTTCTTTCAGGAATTGCAGGATAACCTTGGTGTTGGATTTTTCCAGCGTAAAAACGGGATAATCATATTGCATTTCTGCGTTCAGCAATGCGCCTTCAAATTTGTTCTGAAGTTTTTCCCGTACTATTTCTAACAACTCACTCATTTCAGTTTCCGGTTTCATATTTATCGGCGGATGTACCGCCCTTCACTATTCAATACCATATTTCGCCAACAGCGCCTTGTATTCCGGCGATTCTCTTCTTCTTCTTTCCTCGCTTTCCGCCAGTTGCTGAATTTTCAGGATACCTTCCAGCACCTGCTCCGGGCGCGGCGGACATCCCGGAATATAAACATCTACCGGAATAATGCGGTCGATGCCCTGCAATACACTGTAGGTGTCGAAGATACCGCCACTGCTGGCACAGGCTCCCATACTGAGCACCCATTTCGGCTCGGCCATCTGCTCGTACACCTGACGGAGGACAGGCCCCATTTTCTTGGAAATCGTTCCCATTACCATCAGCAAGTCTGCCTGACGCGGGGAAAAGCTCAATCGCTCTGAACCGAAGCGCGCCAAATCGTAATGCGATGCCATCGTTGCCATGAACTCGATGCCGCAGCAGGAAGTGGCAAAAGGCAGTGGCCAGAGAGAGTTTTTACGTGCCAGTCCCACGACCTTATCCAGGGAGGTGGCAAAGAATCCTTGTCCTTCGAGGCCTTCCGGCTTGTAGGTAGGATGAATATCTATCGCTATTGAACTCATTTCATTGCGTTTAAAAGGTTAACACATTACATACCTGTCGGTTCAATCCCATTTCAGCGCCCCTTTCTTCATAATATAAAAGAAGCCTACCAGAAATACACTGATGAAGGTAAACATCTCTATTATGCCGAAAAGTCCGAGTTGCTTGAAATTCACCGCCCACGGATACATAAATATTACCTCCACGTCGAAAAGGACGAACAGAATTGCTACGAGGAAATATTTAATGGAAAAGGGGCTGCGGGCGTTGCCGTGTACTTCAATACCACATTCGAAGGATTCGAGCTTGACTTTGGACTTGTGTTTAGGTCCCATCCAGTGGGTCACTCCCATTACCAGCAGGACGAATCCCAGGGCAACGATAAACATCATTACCATAGGCAGAAATACGACGGTTTGATTGATCGATAGTACCATATGCTAAATAACACGCAAAGATACTATTTAGTTTCTAAACAAGAAGTCAAATATTTCTTTGTGGATAACCCGGAATCTATGATTTTTATCAAGAATTGGCGGCCATTTAAGGCTTTCTTTCGGGTAATTGGGTGCCGACAGGCAGATTTTGTGCGTCTTTTCTAGTGCAGATTGCTGTTTGGGGGTTGTACCGATGTAGTAATGAAGTAATGTAATGGTGTCCTTTCCAGGCAGCGTATCTCGTAAAGGATACTGCGTAACTTAAATTCGGTGCAGGAGACGTTGCTCGGAAACGGAATACGACAGTCTAAAACACCAAATCTAAAATACCATCTGTTTATCTTCTTTCCATTCCCTGCCATTCTTCATTTCATCAGACACTTTTTGCTGCCAAAAAGTGCCCAAAAACCATTTATGAAAAGCAAGGCAATTTGATTTTTTTCGTGCCTCAAAAATCAACCGCTGATAAAATGAACGCACATGCTGATAGCCGCCCCTTCGTTCATTTTACAGCTATTGCTGCGCTTTTCATAAACCTGACTCTTCTGCGGTTTTCCCGTTGTGTATCGTGTTATGTATAATTATTGTTTGCAGCAGTTGGCTAATGTTCTACCTGGTGCAATGTGGCAGGTGACGCTGCGCTAAAACTTGCGACAGCCGGGGAACACTACCAACACTACCTCAGCTATTCTTTATCTGCTGTTATTACTACGTCTTGGTGAATAATAAGGCTATCGCAATCGCATGGTTTATCAAAATTCATTCTACTGTTTTTAGGATTTTTTGATGAATACTCTACCTTAAAACATTTGCCAATGCACCATCCTGTTTTTTCACAGTCTTTAAAATATCCTATACCAGAAGAACTTTGATATTTAATGTATTTATGATAATATTCATAACTTATCACTGTTCCTCCTTTTGTAGTTCTTCCATAGAAATTTATTTTACCGGATGTAACAGACAAATTATTTCTAATATCACTATTTTCCATATACCCATAAATAGAAACCACGCTAACTCCTAAAACAATAATAATAATCAGATACATCCAATCTCTTTTGTTCATAATTTATTATCTTTAAGGTTGAGATTTTTGTTGTTGCTCTTCTGCCTTTATTGGTCTTCTTGACCAACAAACCACTACACGTTTCGCTTTGCAATTCAATCACCA
>ERZ1645187.2438-NODE-2438-length-16337-cov-12.207223_pt1 | contig 16337 bp, 8 predicted proteins | sample MGYA00575352_ERZ1645187 | MGnify/ENA primary metagenome ERZ1645187 (study PRJEB40837, sample SAMN11349314) | freshwater sediment metagenome | isolation source: river sediment | host: Sediment | place: India: Wazaribad , New Delhi | collected 2017-02-21 ... | reverse complement strand
GGCAGCGAGTTCATGCCGACGCTCAACGAGGGCACGCTGTTCTACATGCCGACCGGGCTGCCGGGCATGTCGGTGACCAAGGCGGCCGAGCTGCTGCAAACCCAGAACAAGATCATCAAGAGCTTCCCGGAGGTCGCCTCGGTGATCGGCAAGGCCGGCCGCGCCAACACGGCCACCGACCCGGCGCCGATCGAGATGTTCGAGACGGTGATCAATCTCAAGCCGGAATCCGAGTGGCGGCCGGGCATGGACGTGGACAAGCTGATCGCCGAGCTCGACCGCGCGCTGCAATTCCCGGGCATCGCCAACTCGTGGACCATGCCGATCAAGGCGCGCATCGACATGCTGTCCACGGGCATCCGCACGCCGGTCGGCATCAAGGTGTTCGGCAAGGACCTGGCCGGGATGGAGCGCATTGCCAAGGAAATCGAGGCGGTGGTGAAGCAGGTGCCGGGCACGGCCAGCGCCTACGCCGAGCGCATCACGGGCGGCTACTACCTCGACATCGAGCCCGACCGCGCGCAGCTGGCGCGCTACGGCATCACGCCCGGCGAGTTGCAGGACGTGGTGGCGACGGCGATCGGCGGCGAGATGGTGACGACGACGGTGGAAGGCCGCGAGCGCTTCGGCGTCACGGTGCGTTATCCAAGGGAACTGCGCGACGACCCGGAGAAGATCGCGCGCCAGGTGCTGGTGCCGGTGATGGGCGATATGGGGAACGCTACGCCGATGGTGCCGTTGGGACAGCTCGCACAGGTGCGCATCGTCCAGGGCGCGCCGTCGATCCGTACCGAGAACGCGCTGCTCTCGGCCTACATCTACGTCGACATCCGCGAGCGCGACATCGGCTCGTACGTGGCGGAAGCGCGCCGGGCGGTGGCCGCACAGGTCGAGTTCCCGCCCGGCTACTACGCGACCTGGAGCGGCCAGTTCGAGTACATGGAGCGCGCGGCGGAGCGGCTGAAGATCGTCGTGCCCGGCACGCTGGCGATCATCTTCGTCCTGCTCTACCTCAATTTCCGGCGCCTGACCGAGACGCTGATCGTCATGCTCTCGGTGCCTTTCGCGCTGGTCGGCGGCGTCTGGCTGATGTGGGCGCTCGGCTACAACCTCTCGGTGGCGGCGGCGGTCGGCTTCATCGCGCTGGCCGGCGTGGCGGCCGAGACCGGCGTGGTGATGCTGATCTACCTCGACCACGCGTGGCAGGCCCGCGCAAAGTCAGCCGTCGCGACACGCCACGATCTCCACGCCGCCGTGATGGAAGGCGCGGTCGAGCGCGTGCGGCCGAAGATGATGACCGTCACGGCGATCATGGCCGGCCTCCTGCCCATCATGTGGAGCACGGGCGCCGGCTCGGAGGTGATGCGCCGCATCGCCGCGCCCATGGTTGGCGGCATGATATCCTCGACGCTATTGACGCTGATCGTGATTCCGGCGATCTACGCGCTGGTGAAAGAGCCGCGGCTGGTGGCCGCCAGCCGCCGCCCGGGGGGAGCATAGATGGCGATAGAGGAAGGCAGGAGGGCGCCGTTTGTCATCGAATGGCGCGATGGTTTCAAGATCAATATCGCGCAGGTCGATGAAGAGCATCGACGGCTGTTCGCGCTGGTCAAGGCGCTGAACCTGGGCACGGTCGAGCGAACCCTGGAGGATCTGCTCGAATATGTCGTCACCCACTTCACCAACGAACAGGCGCTGATGGAGCAAAGCGGCTATCCCGCCTTCGAGCAGCACCTGAAGCTGCACGAGGAGTTCGGCAATTACGTCGCCGATTTCCTCGGCAGCGGCGAGGCATGGACGGAGGACCGGGTGCAGGAACTGCGCCGCTTCCTCAACAAGTGGCTGATCGGCCACATCATGACCCACGACCTGCGCTTCGGAAAATGGTTCGCCGAGAACGGGAACAGCCGCCGGCAGGCCCCGGTCGGCGCCGCGTCGGAACGGCGCGGTTTGCTCGCGCGCCTGTTCGGTCTCCGGTAAGGCGTCGGCCGGGCGCTGTCGCGCCGTCGATGGTTGACGTGCACGTCAACGTAAGCGCAGAATCGCCGGCCTTGGACTAACCTAGTCGAACTGCCTCGCCGGAGACTCTGGCCATGACCGATCTTTCCGTCGCCCACAAGCTCACGCCCCACAAGCCGAAGCACAAGCTGCGCTTCGTCACCGCGGCGTCCCTGTTCGATGGCCACGACGCCTCGATCAACATCATGCGGCGCATCCTGCAGGCCACCGGCGCGGAGGTGATCCACCTCGGCCACAACCGCTCGGTGCGGGAAATCGTCAACGCCGCGCTGCAAGAGGACGTGCAGGGCATCGCCATCACCTCCTACCAGGGCGGCCACATCGAGTTCTTCAAGTACATGATCGACCTGCTCAAGGCGGGCGGCGGCGGCGAGATCAAGGTGTTCGGCGGCGGCGGCGGCGTGATCGTGCCGGACGAGATCGCCGAACTGCACGCCTACGGCGTGACGCGCGTCTACTCGCCCGAGGACGGCGCGCTGATGGGCCTGCAGGGCATGATCAACGATGTCGTCGCCCGGAGCGACTTCGCGCTGGATGGCGAGGTCCCGGTCGATGACCTCAAGCGCGGCGACAGGCGCAAGCTCGCCAGGGCGATCACGCTCCTGGAGAACGATCCGGAAGGCAAGTTCGCGCGGGCCGTGCGCGCCGCTGGCGTGCCGCCATGCCTGACTTTGGGCATCACGGGCACGGGCGGCGCGGGCAAGTCCAGCCTGACCGACGAGCTGATCCGCCGCTTCCGTCTCGATCAGGAAGACAGCCTGAAAATCGCCATCATCTCGATCGACCCCTCGCGCAAGCGCACCGGCGGCGCGCTGCTCGGCGACCGCATCCGCATGAACGCGATCGAGCATCCGAACATTTTCATGCGCTCGCTGGCGACGCGTGACACGGGATCGGAAATCTCCGCCGCGCTGCCCGAGGTGATCGCCACCTGCAAGCTCGCCGGCTTCGATCTCGTCATCGTCGAAACCTCGGGCATCGGCCAGGGCGACGCCGCCATCGTGCCGCACGTCGATGCCTCGCTCTACGTGATGACGCCCGAGTTCGGCGCCGCCTCGCAGCTCGAGAAGATCGACATGCTCGACTTCGCCGATTTCGTCGCCATCAACAAGTTCGACCGCAAGGGTGCGATGGATGCGCTGCGCGACGTGCGCAAGCAATATCAGCGAAATAGGGAAAAATTCGGCGAACGCGTGGAAGACATGCCGGTTTTTGGAACACAGGCCTCGCGCTTCAACGACGACGGTGTGACCGCGCTCTATCAGGCAATTGCATCGCACCTGCAAGCCAAGGGGCTGAAACTCAAGGCCGGCAAGCTGCCGAAGGTGGAGACGAAGCAGTCCTCGCAGAGCCGCGCCATCGTGCCGGCGGGCCGCGTGCGCTACCTTGCCGAGATCGCCGACAGCGTGCGCGGCTACCACCGGCATGTCGAAGAACAAACGCGCATCGCGCGCGAACACCAGCATTTGCGCGAGGCGAGACGTCTCATCGGCGACGAATGCGGTTCGACCTGCAAGCTGCTCGACGGCGCCATTCACACCCGCCACGCGGCGCTCGACAGCCGTTCGCGGAAGCTGCTGGAGATGTGGCCGGCCATGCGGGCCGCCTACGCCGGCGACGAATACGTGGTGAAGATCCGCGACAGGGAGATCCGCACGGCGCTGACCCACGAGACGCTTTCCGGCACGAAAGTGCGCAAGGTGGTGCTGCCGAAGTACGAAGATGACGGCGAGATCCTGCGCTACCTGATGAGGGAGAACGTGCCCGGCAGCTTCCCCTTCACCGCCGGCGTGTTCGCCTTCAAGCGCGAGAACGAGGACCCGACGCGCATGTTCGCCGGCGAGGGCGACGCCTTCCGCACCAACCGCCGCTTCAAGAAAGTCTCCGAGGGCATGCCAGCCAAGCGCCTGTCCACCGCCTTCGACTCGGTGACGCTCTACGGCTGCGATCCCGACGAGCGGCCCGACATCTACGGCAAGATCGGCAACTCGGGCGTCAGCATCGCCACGCTCGACGACCTGAAAGTCCTGTACGACGGTTTCGACCTGTGCGACCCGGCCACCAGCGTGTCGATGACCATCAACGGCCCGGCGCCGATCATCCTGGCGATGTTCTTCAACACCGCCATCGACCAGCAGCTCGAGAAGTTCAGGGCCGACAACGGCCGCGCGCCGACCGAGGACGAGGCCGAAAAGATCCGCGAGTGGACGCTCGCCACCGTGCGCGGCACGGTGCAGGCCGACATCCTCAAGGAAGACCAGGGCCAGAACACTTGCATCTTCAGCACCGAGTTCGCGCTGAAGATGATGGGCGACATCCAGGAATTCTTCGTGCATAACCAGGTGCGCAATTTCTATTCGGTGTCCATCTCCGGCTACCACATCGCCGAGGCCGGCGCGAACCCGATCTCGCAGCTCGCCTTCACGCTCGCCAACGGCTTCACCTACGTCGAGTCGTATCTGGCGCGCGGCATGCACATCGACGACTTCGCGCCCAACCTCAGCTTCTTCTTCAGCAACGGCATGGACGCCGAATACTCGGTGATCGGCCGCGTCGCGCGCCGCATCTGGGCCGTGGCGATGAAGCACAGGTACGGCGCCAACGAGCGCTCGCAGAAGCTCAAGTATCACGTGCAGACCTCGGGCCGCTCGCTGCATGCGCAGGAGATGGCCTTCAACGACATCCGCACCACGCTCCAAGCCCTGATCGCCGTCTACGACAACTGCAACTCGCTGCACACCAACGCCTACGACGAGGCCATCACCACGCCGACCGACGAATCGGTGCGCCGCGCGATGGCGATCCAGCTCGTCATCAACCGCGAATGGGGCCTGGCGAAGAACGAGAACCCCAACCAGGGCGCCTTCGTCATCGACGAATTGACCGATCTGGTCGAGGAAGCCGTGCTCAAGGAATTCGAGGCCATCGCCGAGCGCGGCGGCGTGCTCGGCGCGATGGAGACCGGCTACCAGCGCGGCAAGATCCAGGAAGAGAGCCTCTACTACGAGCACAGGAAGCACGACGGCTCGCACCCGATCATCGGCGTGAACACCTTCCGCAATCCGGCGGGCGACGCGATTGCGCGCCATGTCGAACTGGCGCGCTCGACCGGGGAGGAAAAGCAGTCGCAGATCGCGCGCCTGCGCGACTTCCAGCAGCGCAACGCCGCCGCCAGCGGGCCGATGCTGGCGCGGCTCAAGCAGACCGTGATCGACAACAGCAACGTCTTCGCGGTGCTGGTCGATGCGGTGCGCGTCTGTTCGCTCGGCCAGATATCCTCGGCGCTTTATGAAGTTGGCGGTCAGTACCGCAGGAGCATGTGATGAAGGCCTTCCAGGACTACTACCCCGATAACGTCGCCCACTGCTACGGCTGCGGCTCGCTCAACGTCCACGGTCACCAGATCAAGACATTCTGGGACGGTGAAGAAACCGTCACCCGCTTCACGCCGGAACCTCATCACACCGCGATTCCGGGCTTCGTCTATGGCGGGCTGATCGCTTCGCTGATCGATTGCCACAGCACTGGCACCGCCGCGGCGGCGATATATCGCGCCGAGGGGCGCGAGATGGACAGCCAGCCGCCGTTGCGCTTCGTCACCGGCTCGCTGCTGGTCAAGTATCTCAAGCCGACGCCCATGGGGCCGCTGGAAATCCGCGGCCGGGTGAAAGAGATCGGCGGCCGCAAGGTCGTCGTCGAATCCACCGTGTACGCCAGCGGCGTGGCGACCGCGACCGGCGAGGTGGTGGCGGTGAAGATGCCGGAGAGCTTCGGCAACTGACCGGCCCCCGGCCCCGAAAGTCAGCCGTGGCGGAACGCCGCGCCGGTCAATAGTCAGCCGTGGCGGGACGCCGTGGCAGCCGCCTCCGTGTCGTAAATTCAGGCAGCAAGCGCGTGTTCGACCTTGAAGGGATGGGTGCCGCCCTGGCCTTCGAGCACGCCGGTTTCGAACCCATATGAAACAGCCGTCGCAAGGGTTTTATTGGAGAATACAAGGCTAATCGAGAAACAAGAACAACACATATCCGTAATCCCATGTCGAACCCTTTCTTCGATCGTCCGATTCTCAATTCTCCCTACGAGCGCCCGGCGCGGCATTGGGAACTCGACGCAGCGGGCCAGCCGACGCAGCAAATCCTGGAAACGCGCCGCCGCGCCAAGTTCATCGCCCCGGTCCCGAAGCCGAAGAAGCAAAAGAAATCGCCCAAACAGGAAGGATTTGTTTTCGACGAAGGCGAAGGCCTCTCCAGCAGAGCCCAACAGTACGACCCGACCTCGATCATCAACGAGGTGCGCAATCATGTGGATGTCTGGCGTGCGCTGCCGAATCCCAACCAGTGGCAGGTTACGCCCGAGACGGCGCGGCTGCTCCAGCACTGGCGGCATCACGACTTCGGCGGCGTCCGGCCCTTCTTCTGTCAGGTCGAGGCCGTCGAAACCGCGATCTGGCTGACCGAGGTCGCGCCCAACACCAAGCACGGCAAGCGCCTGCTCGACCACCTCGCCGCCGCCAACAAGGATGCCAACCCCGAGCTGATGCGGTTGGCGCTCAAGCTGGCCACCGGGGCGGGCAAAACGACCGTGATGGCGATGCTGATCGCCTGGCAGACCATCAACGCCGTGCGTCGGCCCGCCAGCAGGCAATTCACGCGCGGCTTCCTGATCTGCGCGCCGGGTCTCACCATCAAGGACCGGTTGCGCGTCCTCCAGCCGAACGACCCGGACAGCTACTACCAGGACCGCGAACTGGTGCCGGGCGACCTGCTCGACGACATGGGCCGCGCCAAGATCGTCATCACCAACTACCACGCCTTCAAGCTGCGCGAGCGCATCGACATCTCCAAGGGCGGGCGGCAACTTCTCAAGGGCCGCACCGGGAACGAGATCGTCACCACCGAAACCGAAGGCCAGATGCTTCAGCGCGTCATGCCCGACCTGATGGGCATGAAAAACATCCTCGCCATCAACGACGAAGCCCATCACTGCTACCGTGAGAAGCCCAGGGAAATCGACGATGAGGAGTTGAAGGGCGAGGACAAGGCCGAAGCCGAGCGGAACAACGAAGCCGCGCGCCTGTGGATTTCCGGCCTGGAAGCGGTCAACCGCAAGCTCGGCCTGTCCCGTGTCATCGACCTCTCCGCCACGCCCTTCTTCCTGCGCGGCTCGGGTTACGCCGAGGGTACGCTGTTTCCCTGGACGATGAGCGATTTCTCGCTGATGGACGCCATCGAATGCGGCATCGTCAAGCTGCCGCGCGTGCCGGTGGCCGACAACATTCCCGGCGAGGAAATGCCGGTCTTCCGCAACCTGTGGGAACACATCCGCAAGGACATGCCCAGGAAAGGGCGCGGCGCCAATCAGGAACTCGACCCGCTCAAACTGCCGACACGCCTGCAAACCGCATTGCAAGCGCTCTACGGTCACTACGAAGAGACCTTCAAACTTTGGCAGGATGCGGGCATCAAGGTGCCGCCGTGCTTCATCATCGTCTGCCAGAACACCGCGATCTCCAAGCTCGTTTACGATTTCATATCCGGCTTCCGGCGCAACAACGACGACGGCACCAGCACACTCGAAAATGGCCGCCTGCCCTTGTTCCGCAACTTCGACGAGGCGAGCGGCAACCCCTTGCCGCGCCCGAACACGCTGTTGATCGACAGCGAACAGCTCGAAGCCGGCGATGCGCTGGACGACAAGTTCCACGACATGGCCGCCGACGAGATCGAGCGCTTCCGCCGCGAGATCGTCGAGCGCACCGGCGATGCCCGCGCCGGGAACGACATCACCGATCAGGAACTGCTGCGCGAAGTCATGAACACGGTGGGCAAGGCGGGGCAACTCGGCGGCTCGATCCGCTGCGTGGTATCGGTCTCGATGCTGACCGAAGGCTGGGACGCCAACACCGTCACCCACGTGCTCGGCATTCGCGCCTTCGGCACCCAGCTGCTGTGCGAACAGGTCATCGGCCGCGCCCTGCGCCGCCAGTCCTACGCACTTAACGCGGAAGGATTGTTCGACGTCGAATACGCCGACGTGTTCGGCATTCCCTTCGACTTCACCGCCAAGCCCGTCATCGCCCCGCCGCAACCACCGCGCGAAACGGTGCAGGTCAAGGCGATGCGTCCCGAACGTGATGCGCTCGAAATCGTCTTCCCGCGCGTCGAGGGTTATCGTGTCGACCTGCCGGAAGAACGGCTCACGGCCCATTTCAACGCGGAATCGACGCTGACCCTGACCCCCGGTCTGGTTGGCCCCTGCGAGACGCGCAACGAAGGCATCATCGGCGAGGGTATCAACCTCACGGTCGACCATCTCGGCGATGTCCGCGCCTCGACCCTGCTGTTCCACCTCACCCAGCGACTGCTTTACACGAAGTGGCGCGATCCCGGCGAAGCGCCCAGGCTGCACCTGTTCGGCCAGTTGAAGCGCATCGCCAAGGAATGGCTCGACCAACATCTGGAGTGCAAGGGCGGCACCCACCCGGCGCAGCTCATGTATCTGCAACTGGCCGACATGGCTTGCGAGAAAATCACCGCCGCCATCACCCGGCGCTTCCTCGACGAACGGCCCATCAAGGCGCTGCTCGATCCCTACAACCCGACCGGCTCGACCCGCCATGTGCGCTTCAACACCTCGAAGGAGAGCCGCTGGGAGACCAGTTCCCGGCACTGCCACATCAACTGGGTCGTGCTCGACAGCGATTGGGAGGCCGAATTCTGCCGAGTCGCCGAAGCGCACCCGCAGGTGCGCGCCTACGTCAAGAACCACGGCCTCGGCTTCGAGGTGCCCTACCGCTACGGCTCGGAAATGCGCAAATACCTGCCCGACTTCATCGTATTGGTGGACGACGGCAAGGGGCCGGACGACCTGCTGCACCTGGTCGTCGAAATCAAGGGCTACCGGCGCGAGGACGCCAAGGAAAAGAAATCCACCATGGACACCTACTGGGTGCCCGGCGTGAACCACCTTGGCACCCATGGCCGCTGGGCCTTCGCCGAATTCACCGACGTGTACCAGATGCAGGACGACTTCGCCCGGAAGGTCGAAGCCGGGTTCGACAAGATGCTGATCCGCGCCGGAGCCGGCACATGAAACTGGAAACCTTCAAGCCCGGCCGCTGGCAGCAGCGGCTGCAATACAAGAGCTTCGAGCCGGCGCCGGTCAACCACGACTGGCATTGGGAAGACGCACGGATCAACGTGCTGCTGGAAGCGGCCAACCGTGCCCTGGGCGAACTCAATGCCTTCTCGCTGATCGTGCCGGACATCGACCTGTTCATCGAAATGCACGTGGTCAAGGAAGCCCAGACCTCCAGCCGCATCGAGGGCACCCAAACCGGCATCGACGAAGCCGTGTTGCCGGAAGAACAGGTCAAGCCGGAAAAACGCGACGACTGGCGCGAGGTGCGTAACTACATCGACGCCGCCAACTACGCCATCGCCGAGTTGCGCAATCTGCCGCTGTCCAACCGGCTGCTCAGGCAGACCCACGCCATCCTGTTGCGCGGCGCGCGCGGCGAGCACAAGCAGCCGGGTGAATTCCGCCTCAGCCAGAACTGGATCGGCGGCTCCAGCCTGGCCGACGCCGCCTTCATCCCGCCCCACCACGAAGGCGTGCCGGAACAAATGGGCGACCTGGAAGCGTTCTGGCACAACCAGGCCATTGCCGTGCCCCACCTCATCCGCATCGCCATCAGCCATTACCAGTTCGAGACCATCCACCCCTTCCTGGACGGCAATGGCCGCATCGGCCGCCTGCTGGTGCCCCTGTATCTGGTCAGCCATGGCGTGCTGGCCAAGCCCTCGCTCTATCTGTCGGATTTCTTCGAGCGCAACCGGGGCAGCTACTACGACGCCCTCACGCGCGTGCGCCTGTCCGGCGACCTGATCCACTGGGTGCGTTTCTTCCTGCAAGGCGTGGCCGAAACCGCGGCCAAGGGCCGCGACACCTTCGGCAAGATTCTCCTCCTGCGTACCGACGTGGAGCAACGCATCCTCGGCCTGGGCAAGCGGGCACCCAACGCCCGCGCCGCCCTGAATCTGCTCTACCGCCACCCCGTGATCGCCGCCGCCGACCTCCAGAAGCAGCTCGGCGTCTCCGCTCCTACCGCCCAGGCAATCATTAAGGATTTAATTCGATTGAATATTTTGACTGAAATCACCGGCCAGATGCGGGGGCGGCTGTATGAGTTCCAAACTTACCTTGATCTTTTCGTTAGTTAAGGGAAATTGGTTATCCTTAACTAATGGCTGTCCGTAATTAAGCCTGTCCTTCAGATAATCCGAACACCATGGCCAAACCCCCCGCCCCCAAATCCGTCGACGCCATCACCCACGACGACGCCAAGCGCAAGAACATCCCCACCGCCGAATACCAGTCGGTGCTCGACGACGCGCAGAAAAACCCCAGGCAGGTGCGCTACCCGAGGAACACTGACCTCGACCCGCAACTGGTCTGGCGCGGCAAGGACGAGCAGGACTGGAGCGATCTCGTCGTCCACGCCCCGCCGCTCTACATCCAGGAAAAGGTGCACCCCAAGGCGCTGATCGACGAACTGCTGCGTGAATCGAAAGAGCGCGAACACGCGCAGGGCCAGATCACGGCGGACCTGTTTGCCGACTTCAACGGCATCCCCAAGGACGCCGACAAGACCGAGTTCTACCAGCACGACCAGAACTGGACCAACCGCATGATCCTCGGCGACAGCCTGCAAGTCATGGCGAGTCTCGCGGAACGGGAAGGCCTGCGCGGCAAGGTGCAGTGCATCTACTTCGATCCGCCCTACGGCATCAAATTCAACAGCAACTTCCAGTGGTCCACCACCAGCCGCGACGTCAAGGACGGCAAGGCCGACCACATCACCCGCGAGCCGGAACAGGTCAAAGCCTTCCGCGATACCTGGCGCGACGGCATCCACTCATATCTGACCTACCTGCGCGACCGGCTCACCGTGGCCCGCGACCTGCTGACCGACTCAGGGTCGATCTTCGTGCAGATCGGCGATGAGAACGTGCATCGGGTAAGGGCGGTGATGGATGAGGTGTTTGGGGATGAAAACTGCGTTGCGCAAATAACGATCGAGAAGACGAGCAGCCAAACTCAAGACTATCTTTCTCCCGTCACTGACTATGTCTTATGGTTTGCTAAGTCGAAGGTCGCACTGAAATTTCGTTCGCCATGGCTTCCGAAGCAACGTGGACAATCCGGCTTCTCAGAATACTCGCGACTTGCGTTTACTGACTTGTCGCGTCGAACCATGACAAGTGAGGAGAAGACCAATCCAGACTTGCTTTCTCCCGATGTTCGGGTGTATCGCCAAGACAATCTCACTAGCCAGAGCCTTGGCCGTGAAAAGGGTGAAGGCGCAGCGTCGTGGTTTCCAGTCTCGGTCGAAGGAACGGACTATCGTCCAAGTATCACGAACCGTTGGAAAACCAGTGAAGAAGGAATGAAACGTCTCGGATATGCGTCTCGCCTTGAGCCGCGAGGAACAAGCCTGAGTTACGTAAGGTTTATTGACGACTTCCCAGCGATTGCGATTAACAACATCTGGGCGGACGTGAAGTTTTCCAGTCGGGCAGAGGATAAGTCCTACATTGTTCAAACTTCCGCCCGAACAGTACAGCGCTGCACTTTGATGTCCACCGATCCCGGCGACCTTGTCCTAGACCCCACCTGCGGTTCCGGCACCACCGCCTATGTCGCCGAGCAGTGGGGCCGCCGCTGGATCACCATCGACACTTCGCGCGTCGCGCTGGCGCTGGCCCGTGCGCGCATCATGGGCGCGCGCTATCCCTTCTACCTGCTCGCCGATTCGCGCGAAGGGCAGTTGAAGGAGGCCGAGGTCACGCGCACGGCGCCGAGTGGACAAGCAACCCACGGCAACATCCGCCACGGCTTCGTCTATGAGCGCGTGCCGCACATCACGCTGAAATCCATCGCCAACAATGCCGAGATCGACGTCATCTGGGAACAGTGGCAAAAGAAACTCGAACCGCTGCGCGAGCAGCTCAACGCGGCGCTGAAAAAGCAATGGCAGGAATGGGAGATTCCCCGCGAGGCCGGGGCGAAATGGCCGGACAAGGCGAAGCCGCTCCACGCCGACTGGTGGCAGGCGCGCATCGCGCGGCAAAAGGAGATCGACGCTTCCATCGCCGCCAAGGCCGAGTTCGAGTATCTCTACGACAAGCCCTACGAGAACAAGAAGGCGGTGCGCGTGGCCGGCCCCTTCACCGTCGAGAGCCTGAGTCCGCATCGCGTGCTGGGCGTGGATGAAAACGACGAGCTGATCGACACCCTGCGCCAGCAACAGCCGGACTATGCGGCGAAGCAGTCCTTCCCGCAGATGATTCTGGAAAATCTGAAAACGGCGGGCGTGCAGCAGGCGCACAAGGAAGACCGCATTAGCTTTACTTCGCTGGTGGCGTGGCCGGGCGATCTGGTCTGCGCCGAGGGGCGCTATATCGAGGGCGACATAAAAGTCAGTCCTGGCGGGACGGCGGTTGCAGGGGTGGAAAAGCGCGCCGCCATCTTCATCGGCCCCGAGTTCGGCACCGTGCAGCGCGCCGATCTGGTCGAGGCGGCGCGGGAAGCGGCGGATGCCGGGTTCGACGTGCTGATCGCCTGCGCCTTCAACTTCGAGGCGCATACGACGGAGTTCGCCAAGCTCGGCAAGCTGCCGGTGCTCAAGGCGCGCATGAACGCCGACCTGCACATGGCCGAAGACCTCAAGAACACCGGCAAGGGCAACCTGTTCGTGATCTTCGGCGAGCCGGACATCGAGCTGATCCGCTGCGACGAAAATGAGGGCGGGCAATGGCGGGTGAAGGTGAAGGGCGTGGACGTGTTCAAGCCGCAGACCGGCGAAGTCGTCAGCGACGGCGCCGACGGCATCGCCTGCTGGTTCATCGACACCGACTACAACGAGGAAAGCTTCTTCGTCCGCCACGCCTACTTCCTCGGCGCCAACGATCCCTACAGCGCATTGAAGACGACGCTGAAAGCCGAAATCGACGCCGAGGCCTGGGCCTCGCTGAACAGCGACACCTCGCGCCCGTTCAAGAAGCCGAAGTCCGGGCGCATCGCGGTGAAGGTCATCAATCACCTGGGGGATGAGGTGATGAAGGTGTTTCGGGTGGGGTAACCGTGGCGGGACGCCGCCCCGGTCAATAGTCAGCCGTGGCGGGACGCCACCCCGATCAATATCCGGCGCTGAGCGGGGAGCCGGCCGGCGTTGCGGGTGCGGTGGCGGCGGGAGCGGCGGGAACCACGGGCGTTGCCGGCTCCAGCGGCGGCGCGATGGCGGGGGCAAGGGGAGCGGGCTGCTCCTCGGCCGGCCTGACTCCGGTGACGAAATACTCGGTTTCGCCGAAGCACGAGGTCGGCACGAACTTGTGCTGCTGGTAGCTCAGCACCACGCGCTTGCCGGCGAGGGCGTTGATCCGGGCCGCGACGCTGTCCTCGCGCACCGTGAATTCGAACCTGTCCGGGATCGCGCCCGGCATGGTCACCATGGCGATTTCGCCTTCCCAGGTCTTGCATAGCCAGCCCTTGTGCGAGAACTTCTGCACATAGCCGGCACGCTCCCCGTAGGAGTAGCTCCAGGTCAAGGTCAGCCAGACCCAGCCGGCGGCGGCCAGTAGCACCAGGCCGAGAAACACGAGAAGGGCGCGCATGTCGTCGATTCCGATGTTGCGGTGCCGCGACTTTACCGCAAGCCGCTTCAGCCGCCAAAGCGGCGCAGGCCGGCGAGGTCGAGAATGGTGACGCTGCCATAGTCGGCCTGGAGATAGCCGGCGAACTGCAAGACCTTGAGGGAGCGATTGACGCGCTGCCGCGAAACGCCGGTCAGGTAGCCGATTTCCTCCTGCGATACCTGCAATTGCCGCCCGAGGCCCGGGTACAGCACCGGATTGAACAGCGTGGCGAGGCAGCGGGCGACGCGGGCGTCGGTGTCGAGCAGGCGTTCGGATTCGAGCAGGCCGATGAACTGGCCGAGCCGTTCGTTGAGCTGGATGACCACGTAGCGGTTGAAGCTGATGCTGTGATCGAGCAGCCATTGAAAGGTCTCGCGGCGCATGTAGGCGACGCGCGAGTCGCGCAGCGCGACCACGTCGTATCGCCGCGGCTCGGTCTTGAGCAGCGAGCCTTCGCCGAACCAGCCGCCCGGCGCCAGGCCGGTGAGGGTGGCGGTCTTGCCGCTTTCGATGTCGGTGCTCATCTTGGCCAGGCCGTCGATCAGCCCCAGCCAATGTTCGACGGCCTCGCCCTTGCGGCAGATGAAGCCGCCGTGCGGAACCTTGCGCTCGAACACGCCCGCCTCGACGCGGGCGAACTCCGCGTCGGTCAGGTCGCTGGCCCAGCGGTAGCCGCGCAGCGCTTCGCGCAGGGTCGGCGGGTTTCTTGGTGAATTGTCGGCCACGCGACAATTGTAGGCGGATCGGCGACTACAATGATTCGCAAACAGACCGCGCGGCTTTCGCCGCAAGCGGCCGGCAGGAGGAGACATTGATGGCGGCTGCAACGGAAGCGTCCGTGGCGGAGGCTTCCTCGCTCGACACCTTTCCGCGTCTGCTGATGCACCACGCGCGCACGCGCGCCGGCGCGCCGGCCATGCGCGAGAAGGACATGGGCATCTGGCAGGGCTGGACCTGGTCCCAGGTCGCGGACGAGGTCGCGGCGCTTGCCTGCGGGCTCGCCGAACTCGGTTTCAAGCGCGGCGACCGGCTTGCCGTCATCGGCGACAACCGCCCCCGCCTCTACTGGTCGATGTGCGCCGCGCAGATCCTCGGCGGCGTGCCGGTGCCGCTCTACCAGGATGCGGTGGCGCAGGAAATGGTCTTCGTCCTGCTCGACGCGGACATCAAGATCGCCATCGTCGAGGACCAGGAGCAGGTCGACAAGCTGCTCGAAGTGCGCGAGCAGTGCCCGCACCTGCGGCACATCGTCTACGACGATCCGCGCGGCCTGCGCCACTATACCCAGACCTTCCTGCACGGCATGGACGAGGTCCTGGCGATGGGGCGCATCCACAACGCCAACCAGCCGGACTTCATCGTCCAGGAGATCGCCAGGGGCGCGCCCGACGACGTCTCGATCATGCTCTACACCTCGGGCACGACCGGCAAGCCCAAGGGCGTCTGCCAGACGCACGCCGCCTTCATCGCCGCGGCGCGCGGCGGCATGGAAGTCGATCACCTGGCCGCGGACGGGAACATCCTTTCCTACCTGCCCATGGCCTGGGTCGGCGACCATCTGTTCTCGTATGCGCAGGCGCTGGTGGCCGGATTCACGGTCAACTGCCCGGAGTCGGCCGAGACGGTGATGATCGACATGCGCGAGATCGGGCCCAGCTACTACTTCGCGCCGCCGCGGGTGTTCGAGAACCTCTTGACCCAGGTGATGATCCGCATGGAGGACGCCGGCCGCCTCAAGCGCGCCATGTTCCACACCTTCATGGCCGTGGCCAAGCGCTGCGGCGCCGATTTGCTCGACGGCCGGCCGGTGTCGGGCGCGGATCGCCTGCTCTATGCGCTCGGCAACATCCTCGTCTATGGTCCCTTGCGCAACGTGCTCGGCATGAGCCGCATCCGCGTCGCCTACACGGCCGGCGCGGCCATCGGCCCCGACCTGTTCCGCTTCTATCGCTCGATCGGCATCAACCTCAAGCAGTTCTACGGCCAGACCGAAACCTGCGCCTATGTCTGCCTGCAACCGGATCGACAGATCAAGTACGACTCGGTCGGCAAGCCGGCGCCGCAGGTCGAGATCAAGATCGCCGGGAACGGCGAGATCCTGGTCAAGGGCCCGATGCTGCTCAAGGAGTACTACAAGCGGCCGGACGCCACCGCCGAGTCCATCAACGCGGACGGTTACTTCATGACCGGCGACGCCGGCTTTCTCGATGATGACGGTCATCTCAAGATCATCGACCGCGCCAAGGATGTCGGCAAGCTTGCCGCCAGCGTCGGGGGTGCGATGTTCGCGCCCAACTACATCGAGAACAAGCTCAAGTTCTTCCCGCACATCAAGGAGGCCGTGTGCTTCGGCCACGACCGCGAGATGGTCTGCGCCTTCATCAATATCGACATCGGCGCGGTCGGCAACTGGGCCGAGCGGCGCGGCATTCCCTACGCCGGCTATACCGACCTCGCCGGCAAGCCCGAGGTGTACCAGTTGATCCAGGAATGCGTCGAGCAGGTCAATGCCGAACTGGCGAAGGACGCCATGGTGGCCGACACCCAGGTGCATCGTTTCCTCGTCCTGCACAAGGAACTCGATCCGGACGACGACGAGCTGACTCGGACCAGGAAAGTCCG